>Ga0153922_1000125_pt1 | contig 29809 bp, 24 predicted proteins | sample TSNJ006MetaG_FD_104723 | JGI IMG/M metagenome (GOLD analysis project Ga0153922, IMG submission 104723) | Attine ant fungus gardens microbial communities from New Jersey, USA - TSNJ006 MetaG | ecosystem: Host-associated > Fungi > Mycelium > Unclassified | place: USA: New Jersey, Brendon T. Byrne... | reverse complement strand
GGCTACACCAGTATTACAGGTTCTATATTTTTATTAAACTTATGATAATTTTCCGAAAGAATCCCTTACATATTCAATAAACGTAGCGATTGCATCATTTATGTTCTCTCTCCTGACAATCAACGACAAGCTGATAACATGGGGATCTTCCAATTTAATAATCTTTATTCGGGGGTCGTTCATATACAGGATTGACTGATGCATCATCAGAGAAATCCCCTGACCATTAGCAACTAGATTCTTAATTGTGCTGCTTCTTACATCCAGTATTTGCTCTCTTGGCGTAAAGCCTGCTTTCTTGCACACCCCATAGCAGCTGGCATACATTCCTGTATCATTTCCCAGGAACAAAAACCGTTCATCTTCCGCCTTTCTAATGTCTACACGCTCATAGGCACAAAGCCAGTGTGACTGATTAACCACTAAAACAAGTTCATCATTAGTAAGTGGATATATATCATAATCTCCTTCCGGTAGATAATTACTTCTTAAAAAAGCGATATCCAGCTTCGCTTTTATAAATTCTTCAATAATTGGAACACTATCCGCTTCCACCATCTTCAAGTAAATATTGGGATAGCACTCCTGAAAACGAAAAAATATATCTGTCAGTCCATAATGATTAATGACCGGAATTGCTCCCACCTTCAGCATTTCTTTGCGCTCTCGAGCATACTTTTTCATTACATGCATCATCTTCTGGTATTCGGTCAGAATCTTGTCTGCTGATATGTAAAATTCTTTTCCGGCATGGGTGATTTCAGTTTTCTTTGTATTTCTGTCAAATAACTCGATTCCACTTAATTCTTTTTCCAATGCCTTAATTTGCTTTGATAAAGAGGACTGTGAAATAAAACATTCCTCCGCAGCAACAGAAAAATTCTTATATTTTACAACCGCCATAAAATACTGCAATTGTTCTATGGTCATCGTTACCGCCCCCTGACTATCACTAAAAATGTATGATAACGTCTTGCACAGTAAATTTTACAGTTCTTAATTCACACCATTTAGGTTATCATATCATTTTTTCGGTATAAAAACAATTATTTTCTGAATTTTTCGATACTTTTACTATTATTTCCAGCAATTTTTCTATTTTTTAGTTGATTGTAAAAATTTAGCATTTGATTGCTTATCGGGTGGGAGGCTAATCAACAACTTATCTCGCACCAAAAATGCACCCCGCTTTACGTTCAAACGAAGTGCATCTTCAGTCTGCTAATAATTACAAATCAGGTAGCCACTTCTTATAATCCAGTTCCATAAACTGTGCACGCTCAAACATTTTCTTCTGTGAAAATGGTACTGTGCAGTCAAAGATAGTTTTGCAAGAAATCCCATTATCCCGAAGTCCCAGATTGTATTCCATTCGCTGTGTTGGATCCAGAGGATGACAACGAACACCAGGGATGAAAATGGTGTCAATATCACCCTGATATCTTGTGTTCAATGCAAATAGAACATCATTGATATCAAATGGATCCACATCTTCATCCACCAGTATAATGTGTTTTAATTCAGAAAAAGCTGCAAATGCAAGCAGAGCCGCCTGTCTTTGCCGACCTTCGTCACTCTGAGTTTTTTTCTCGAACTGGATGATGGCCATGTATTTTCCGCCGCCTGATGAACTGCAGTATACATTTTTCAGCCTTCCGGGCATAGCTTTTTCTACCATCTGAATAATACTTGCTTCTGTTGGAATTCCGGCCATATTGACATGTTCTTCACTAGGGCCAATGCATGTCTGCACTATTGGTTTGATTCTATGGGTGACTGCCTTGACTCGGATAAGGGGAACCGCAGGATTAGCTGCTCCTGTATATCCCGGGAATTCTGGCATAGCTTTACCTGAATTTGTTATCATGTCTTCTCTGACATAATTATGGGGTATCAGTTCACCTTCTATTACATATTCTGCATTGGCAATGCATGCTTCCGAAATTGTAAGGCACCGGGTTAATTCTACCGGCTTTTTTCGAATTGCTCCCGCAGCACATAATTCATTGTAACCAAGAGGGGTTGTCGGCGGTTCGAAGCAGGCAGCTATTTCAATTGCCGGGTCAACACCGATGCTGATGGAAATTGGTAAGGGCTCTCCTCTTTTTTCTGCTTTTTCCCGAAATGCTCCCAGGTGACGTGCTTCTGGTACAAAATACATGGAAATCGTATCTTTTCCCTGAATACATAGACGATGAATGGTCACATCTGACGCATTGCTTTCCGGGTCAGATGCATAGCACATCCCCATGGTAATGTATGGTCCGGCATCTTCTGGAGTATTGGTTGGTGCGGGAAGCAATTTTCTGATATCAAATCCTTCATCATCGGCAAAATGTACTACTTCCTGACAAGTTGCTTCATCATTTGGTATGGTAATCGGTGGGATTGGATTTACTACTGCTTGGTTTAGCAAAAAACCGAGACGTTCCGGTTTTTCACCAAGCAATAGGCCAACCCGTTCTCTGGATGCCAGCAGTCCAATCAGTACTCTTGCATCCTTATGACCGATAATATTATTAAACATCACTGCAGGACCTTTTTTCGTTGGGCGCTTTACTGTTCCTCCTGCTCCTACATATCGGTAAACACCGGATATTTCTGCATGAGGGTTAATCGCTACGTCTGTTTGCGCATACTGTCCCTCAACACTTTGTAATAATGCAATAGCATCTCGTAAACTATTCATATCGGATATCTCTCCCTCATCTTACTTTTTTTACGGCAGCTGTAATCCATTTAACCTCGGTAAACTCTTCAATTGAACATAGACCTTCCCGGCCGATGCCGCTTTGTTTCACTCCGCCAAAAGGAGCTCTTGATGAGCCTACAACGGTGGATTCATTGATATGTACCATTCCTGCTTCCAATTCCTCTGCTATCCAAAGAGCCAGGTTCAAATTATTGGTCATAACAGCAGATGACAATCCGTATTGATTCTTGTTCGCTAATTCAAGTGCATGTTCTGGATTATCGGCACAGCATACACCGGTCAAAGGACCAAAACTTTCTTCATAAAAGACTTCCATCATGGGTGTAACGTCAATCAGGAGTGAAGGCTCATAAAATGCTCCTTCATGCTTTCCGCCCCTCAACAGCTTTGCTCCTTTTTCCACTGCATCTGAAATGTGTGCATCCAGCACCTGGCATTGACTTTCATGAATTAATGGTCCAACAATTACATCCTGCCGATAAGGATTACCAAATGGAATTTTCTTTACCTCGTCGGCGAACTTTTCACAGAATTCTTGGTAAATAGGTTCTTCTACAATAATCCGATTAGAAGCCATACAGATTTGACCAGAGTGAAAATACGCGCCAATAATGGCTGATTCTACGGCTAAATCCACATTATAATCCTTGAGTATGATCAAAGGGTTTTTCCCGCCCATTTCCAGCGAATATCGTTTTAGTATACCTGCAGCTTTTTTCGCGATTGAAAGCCCGACAGAACTTGATCCCGTAAAAGCAATCATTCTGGTTCTGGAATCGACTATCAGTTGATTGCAAATCTTACTTCCCGCTCCGGGTAATACATTCAGTACACCGACGGGTAATCCCGCTTCCGCAAAACATTTTGCGATGATCAAACCTGACAACGGTGTGTAGGAGGCTGGTTTTAAGATAAAACTGTTGCCCGCTGCCAAGGCATATCCCACCTTATCAATTGCCAGATAAAGCGAATAATTGTAAGGTGCAATCCCCACCACCACCCCCAAAGGCTGGCGAATGTAATAAGACAGCTGGTCATTAGCATCGCCTTGGATTACACCGCCATGAATTCCGCTGATAGCTGCTGCTGCTGTGCGAATTGCATTAGCGCTATCGGCCAGCTCACCCATCACCTTTATCCAGGTGGAACCACTCTCCTGAATCAACAGGTCAGCAAATTGATCTGTATGGTCTTCCATGTAATCTGCTGCCTTTAATAGAATCCTGGCTCGCTCTTTTACCAGCATTTTCCCCCAAGCTTTACTGCTCCTGTACGCTGCTTCGATAGCTCTATTCACATCTGATTCGTTTGCCTGGCATATAGTGGCAAAAGTCTCACCGGAAGCAGGGTTTTGATTGTTCATCACTTCCTTAGCTGCTCCTTCGCACCATTCTCCATCAATATACATTTTATAATTTTGCATCAGAATCCCTCCCCGTTGAGCAATATTAACTACGGATATTATATTCCTTCTCTTTTTCAGTTCCGCGATACATTGTTTTCAAATACAGCACCCGCATGTCTTTCGGGGTGGTATAGCGAGGACAATGTTCCCATATTTTTGTCTTTTGGGCATCTTCAATCATGGCATCCAGATGTTCCTCACCAATACCCATTTCTGACAGATTCTTTGGTAAACCCAAGCGGGCATTTAATTCAATCAGATAATCAATCAACATGCTGGTTTCAAAGTTTTCGGTATAGAGATGTTCACATCGCAGCAGGTTGTATATCTTTTTATATTTGCCACGGTCAGCAATTGCATTATATTCCATCGTAGTTGGAAAAAGCATAGCATTGGCCAGCCCATGAGGAACATGATAGAATCCGGTTAGGGGATGGGACAATGCATGTGCCTGATTCGGCAGGCATAATGACAGGGCAATTCCTGCCAGAGTGCTTCCCATCAGCATGTCACAAGCAGCATTGATATCAGCACGGTTAGCAACGAATCTGGGAAGTGCTGATCCAATCAATTCCATTGCCTTTTCCGCTACCGCATCGGAAAAATGGGTTGCCAAATCACTTAGATAACATTCTACCGCATGAATCAGTGCATCCATGCCAGTTGCTGCCGCGACCCCTGCCGGTAATGTCGTGATTAACTCGGGATCCAGAAGAGCCACATCCGGGAGCATGTTATCATTTAAAATAACCATTTTATATTTATTCTCATCGGTAATTACTGTGTTCTTAGTAACCTCACTGCCTGTACCAGCTGTTGTCGGAATTGCAATCACTGGAATCGTCTCATGCTCTACCGGTAGATAATATCCCCAGTAATCGTGAATCCGCTTTCCGCTATTGCCAACTAAAGCTGCACTTTTAGCTGTATCCATAGCACTTCCACCGCCTACAGCTACAATACAGTCAATCCTCTCAGATACAATTACATTTACCACTTTCTCTACAATCCAGCAGCCAGGATCAGGTTTAATATCCGTGAATGTAACAAATGCAAAACCTTCTTGCTGCAGGATTTTTTCTACTTTGCCTGTAATTCCAGCTTTGACCAAGCCGGGATCGGAAACCAGCAGGACTTTACTTCCATCCAGCTGTCTAACATATTCCCCCAAGCGATTGATAATCCCTGCTCCAAATTCAACATCCTGTTTTATCGAAAACCGTAGTTCATTCAATATCTTCTACCTCCTCGTTCTTGAATGATATGTATCGCAATAATAGTTTCATCATCGTTTTCACTGCTCTAATGCCGGTTTTTTCTTAGCTGATATGTATTTATCATATTCATCCTGATAAATTCGGGGATGCTGACAGAAAAAGGAGCACCATGCTACAAAACTTCCTCCTGTCTCCATTGCTGTCAACACACGCCGCACCTCCTCACGGGTCTCTTGTTCGGTACATCCTTCTTTATCTAAAATCCCCACATTGTCAAAACCTCCGCAAAAGCAAATTTTATCCCCATACTGTTCCTTTAATTTCACCGGATTATTCGTCACTTGAATTGGATGGATCGCATCGGCACCCAGTTCAACAATATCAGCAAAAATTGGTTTCACATAACCGCAGCAATGAACAATATAGAAGAGTCCGCATTCATGAGCAGTATCAATCATCCTTCTCAGTTGTGGCTTTATCAGTTCCCGGAAAATATCCGGACTAAATAACATCGCACTCTTTGCCGCATAGTCATCAAATACCATAATCGCATCTGGTTTATAATACTTTGCAATATGTCGAATCAAAGTAATACGATAATCGGTAAACGCCTGAAACCATTCCGCCATCGTTTTTTTATCCGTCAGAAGTGCACATAATACATCTTCAAAGCCCATCATCATATGAGCCCTCTCAAACATCCCATTAAATAGCTGTACAATAGAAAATCGGTTTTCCCTGTCCCATCCTGCTGTATCCCGGGCTGCCGCGGCTTCCCAATCCCGGCCCACCACATTAGGAAACTTCAAATCATACCAGTCATCCACTGATTCTAAACGTCTTGCCCCTGGTCGCATCACTGGTCCGCGGGACTCTTCATTGTATTCATACTCCACACCAAATTCATCGAATCCCGTTGTTCTGCCTTCGTAACGTTCTACAACTGCCGATTGCAGGACAATATCACAATCGCTTATATTATTAGGAATCCAATAGGGCACTTTATGCTGCATAGCCAGTACCATGTTGTCTCTTGGTCTGATTTTCATTGCATCTTCCTCCAATTATTGATTTTCTAAGAAGCCCTTCAATACAATTACTTTTTTATTTACCATTTCGCCTAAAGTCAGAAAACCTTCTTTTCCTGTGCCACTCATTTTATAGCCGCCAAAAGGCTGCATCATGTTCCGGTAGGTTCCTGTGCCATTCACCACTACCCCTCCAGACTGAATTCTTCTTGCCATATTCATGCCTCTTTTCCAATCATTGGTCATAACACATCCAGATAACCCAAATTGACTGCTGTTGGCAATCTCAACTGCCTCTTCTTCCGTATCAAAACCAATAATCGGCATCACTGGGCCGAAGATTTCCATATCACAAGCGATATCCATATCTTTAGACACATGAACTAAAACAGTTGGTTCGATGAAAGAACCATGGCGTTTTCCGCCAATCAGTAATTGCGCACCCTGATCAATCGTATGCTGAATCTGTCCTTCTACTTGAATTGCCGCCGGTTCGGATATCAGGCTATTCATCATCATCTTGCCTGGCTTCAACTCAGAAAAATCTTTTTCCACATATCTATCCAGTTCATCCTGAATATTTACATTAAATCCCATCTGGATATTCTCCACCGTTTCCAGTACAATCCATGTAAATTTATCAATCACTGAATTCTGTACAATAAAACGCTTCGGTGCGATACATACCTGACCGGCTGAATTCATCCGCCAGGATACGGCTTCCCTGGCTGCTGCTTCCACATCCGCATCCTCCATAACAATATATGGATCATTTCCACCCAGCTCCAAGGCGCAGGGCGACAGCCGTTTTGCCATAATATCGGCAATATGCATACCTACTTCAGTACTTCCTGTCATCGTTACCGCATCTACCCGCTTATCCATCAACAGCCAGTCTCCTATCGCCGCACCGCTTCCCGTAATCACTTGCAGTACATCACCGGGAACACCGGCTTCCCATAGTAGTTCAATCAGTTTCATCAAAGCCAGGGGATTGCTGGTGGGCGGCTTTACAATTACTGTATTCCCCGCCGCCAGTGCCGGTGCTACTTTATATCCAAATAGCATCAATGGAGCATTGAAGGGAACAACCGCTAATACCGTTCCCACCGGCTCGTACACAACCATCTGCAGATCATATTCAGTCTTGCCATCATGCCCAGCTTCCGTTCCCGGTACAAGTACTCTGCCATCATAGCGTTTTGCAGTCTCTAGATAACCCTTAAACAATCCGGAAATCCCCTGCCATTGGAATAAGGCATTGCGCATGCTGCTTCCGCTTTCTTCCATAAGAGTTCCAAGAATTTCCCGTTTATGTTCATTCATTAATGAGAAAAATCTTTCGAAAATAATTTCTTTTTCCTTCAAAGGTGTAATTTTCCACTTTTCCAATCCCCGCTTAGAGGCTGCCATCACATTATCAGCGTCCTCTCTGGTTGCTTTCGGAATGGTATCCACTACTGCACCTGTTACCGGATTAATAACATCTATCGTCTGTCCGTCACTCGCATCTGCAAACCTGCCATCAATTAACATTTTCATAGTTCACTACCTCCTGTTCTTGTTTTGTACTATCCATCCACCTGCGAAAATGAGGAACTGCAATGTCAAAACGGTCCAACGCCTTACAAGCAAGATGATGAATCATATCTTCGATTGTTTTAGGTTGATTATAAAAAGTCATTACCAAGGGCAAAAGTTCAACGCCTGCATCTGCCAAGCAATGCATATTTCTGGTATGTATGCTGCTTAAAGGACTTTCACGGATCATCAGAATCAGCTTTTTTCTTTCTTTCAACATCACATCTGCTGCCCGCAGCAGCAAGGAGTCACTGTATCCGTTGGCTATACCTGCGACCGTTTTCATACTGCACGGTACAATAATCATTCCTTCACTGCAAAAAGTTCCGCTGGCAATAGCAGCACCAATCTCATGGGTGTCATATATATGATCTGCCATTGATTCAATTTGTGATATTGAATAGTCACTTTCGTATCCAATAGTTATTTTTCCACTTTCTGAAATGACAAGATGGCTTTCGTAATCGGCTTCCATTCTAAGTAACTGAAGAACCCTAATAGCAACCGGAATTCCACTGGCGCCGGTCACGCCTACAATAATTCTTTTTTTCAAACTTTTCACCACCTTCATCACGGATTGTTCATACATTTATTTTCAGACTTTTATCGAAATTTTACAATTCTTTTTTCCGTCCCCTTTTATTCCACATAAGAATATGTGAAGGAGCATATTATTCAATAAAAAAACAGTCACAAAACATTTCTTCCTGAGGCTTTACTTAACCTTGAGGAATCGTTTTGTAACTGTTCTTTTGTTATCGATAGACAGCTTATGATAAAGTGCCAATTAACCTTATTACAGATTCGGCCGAATCAGCTTTGGACAGTATCCATTTTTCTCCAAAGCTTTTACAATTCTCTCCTTATGTTCCGTACCAAAGGCTTCCATCGTAATCTTCAATTCCACTGCCGCATTACGGTTAGTACTGAAGAACTGATTATGATCCAGCTTAATAACATTTCCCTGCTGTTCTGCAATTACCTGCGATACCCGAACAAGTTCGCCGGGTTTATCAGGAAGCAGTGTGGAAATGGTGAAAATACGATCCCTTTGGATTAATCCAAACTGAACCACTGATGACATGGTAATTACGTCCATATTTCCGCCGCTTAAGATAGCAACCACTTTTTTATTCTTTACATTCAAGTGCTTCAGCGCTGCCACGGTCAGCAAGCCTGAATTCTCCACGATCATCTTATGATTTTCAACCATATCCAGGAAGGATACGATTAATTCATCATCTTCTACGGTGATAATATCATCCAGATTATCCAGAAGATACGGGAATATCTTTTCACCAGGAGTTTTTACCGCTGTTCCGTCTGCAATCGTTGCAATGGTTGGAAGAGTCACTACTTTCCCTTCGTTTATGGATGCCTCCAGACAGCTTGCGCCTGCAGGCTCTACTCCAACTACTTTGATATTCGGGTTCAGTAATTTTGCCAAAACCGAAACACCAGTAGCCAGTCCACCGCCGCCTACAGGTACCAGGATATAGTCTACCAAAGGCAATTCCTTGACAATCTCCATCGTAATCGTTCCCTGGCCAGTTGCTACTGCCAGATCATCAAAGGGATGGATAAAGGTATATCCGTGTTCATCCGCCAACTTATAGGCATATTCACATGCTTCATCATATACATCACCATGCAGCACAACTTCTGCCCCATAACTTTTCGTCCGCTCTACTTTAATCAGCGGTGTAGTTGTCGGCATTACAATGACAGCCTTCACACCAAAGCTTTTGGCTGCAAAAGCAACTCCCTGTGCATGGTTTCCCGCGGAAGCCGTTATCAGACCCTTTTTTCTTTCTTCTTTCGTCAGAGTATTAATCTTATAATAGGCTCCACGAAGCTTATACGCTCCAGTAAGCTGCATATTCTCCGGTTTCAGGTACACTTTATTACCGGTAATATTGCTGAAATAATCACTATAGACCAGCTTGGTTTCCTGGGTAACCTGCTTTACGATTTCTGATGCTTCTTCAAATTTATCTAATGTCAACATATATTTCCTTTCCGAATCTTTTGTGGCGGCCAGCGTGTCATTACACTAAGTCACATTAATCCTCATCTTTTACGTCGAACAGTGCATTCACAAACTGTTCGGAATCAAATTTCTGCAGATCATCAATGGTCTCACCCACTCCGATATATTTAACCGGAATGTCCAGCTCGGACTGAATTGCAACGGCTATACCGCCTTTTGCGGTTCCATCCAGTTTGGTCAGAATGATTCCCGTTATATTGGCTACTTCTTTGAATTGTCTTGCCTGTGCCAGCGCATTTTGCCCTGTAGTTCCATCCAGAACTACCAAAGTTTCCAGGTAAGCTTCCGGATATTCCCGGTCTAAAATGCGATATATTTTCCGCAGTTCTTCCATCAGATTCTTCTTATTGTGGAGACGTCCTGCTGTATCACATAAAAGAATGTCCGCATTCCTTGCTTTAGTTGCCTGGACTGCATCATATACGATTGCCGCCGGGTCAGCTCCGGCCTGCCCGCCAATCAGCTCTACACCGGCCCGATCAGCCCACTCACTAAGCTGTTCTCCCGCCGCTGCACGGAAAGTATCCGCCGCTGCCAGAATCACCTTCTTATTCCGATCCTTGAATTTTCCTGCCAGTTTTCCGACAGAAGTAGTCTTTCCTACGCCGTTGACACCGATAACCAGGATGACCGATTTGCGGGATTCAAACTCGTAGGCAGTTTCCCCCACATCCATCTGTCTCTTAATACTGTCAATTAACAGCTGCTTACATTCGGAAGGTTCCTTGATCCGCTGCGCAGCTACTTCTTCTTTTAAGTTTTGGATAATAGAATTGGTCGTATTAATACCAATATCACCCATAACCAGGATTTCTTCGATCTCTTCATAAAAATCATCATCAATACTGGAAAATCCACTGAAGATAGAGTCTATTCCTGACACAATGCTCGCACGTGTCTTAGACAGCCCACTTACAAGCCGTTTAAAAAAACCTTGTTTTTCTTCTGACATCTTTGTTTGCCCCCTACTTATCTAAGTCATGTTCAATAAGATTAACAGATACAAGCGTTGAAACACCTTTCTCCTGCATCGTAATACCATACAGACGGTCCGCCGCTACCATAGTACCTTTTCTATGGGTAATAATAATAAATTGTGTATTCTTTGTCAACTTGCCCAGATATTCTGCAAATCTACTTACGTTCGAATCATCAAGTGCTGCTTCGATTTCATCTAACAGACAAAATGGTGATGGCTTCAGATTCTGAATAGCAAATAGCAGGGCAATTGCTGTAAGTGCTTTCTCACCGCCAGAAAGCTGCATCATATTCTGTAGCTTTTTGCCTGGCGGCTGGGAAATGATCCGAATGCCTGCTTCCAGTACATCTTCCTCTTCAAGCAATTCCAGCGTTCCTTTACCCCCGCCAAATAACTGCTTGAAGACCCGGTCGAATTCCACCCTGATCTCTTCGAATTTCTCAACGAACTGTTTGCGCATTGCCGCATCCAGTTCTTCGATGATATTCAATAATGTGGCTTCCGCTTCCACCAGATCACTATGCTGTGCCGCTAAGAACGTATGCCGTTCCTGCAGGTTCTTAAAGTCTTCAATGGCATTTACATTGACCGGTCCCAACTTACGGATATCATCCTTTAAGGACGCGATTCCCTTGCGCATCTGTGTCCGCTCCGGTACTTCTTCCATCCGCAGTGACACTGCCGCATTAGGTGTGAGTTCATATTCTTCCCACATGTAATTAATCTGATTCTCCTGAGTTTCCTCCAATTTCTCCTTTTGATTGCTCAGCCGGAAACATTCTTTATCCATCAGGTTCATATGCTGAGATAATTCATCCCGTTTTTCGAAAAATGATTTATGTCCTTTTGCCATTTCATCCTTCTCTTTAAGATATTGTTGAATCTTCTCGTCATCTTCCTGACTGCTCTGCACGCCAGCCTGAATGGTTTTCTCAATTTTCCGGATATCAGCTTCTTTTTTCTTAATATCATCCGTACCCAGCTGGGATTCTTGCTGCATCTGCTCAACACTGTTGGTGATGCTTTCCTTTTCTGACTGAATACGCTCAATATGCTCCTGCAGAAATGCTTCCTTTTGGTGCAGTCCGGCATATTGTACATGTATATTTTCCAGCTGTTTTTTATATTCCTCTTCCTTGGTCTGCATGGCATCAAGTTTTTCCTGCTGTACAGTCACCGTTTGCTCTTGTACGGCTTCTTGTTCCTTCAGGTTGTCGAGCAGATCCGCAAGAATGCCGCTGCTTTCTTTAACTTCCTTTATCTGAAGCTCAATCTCTCGGCTTTCACCCTGCAGCTGAGAATAACCACACTTAACCTCATCAATCTTGCTCTCAGCCTGACGCATCTGTAATTTTATAGTATTCTGGCGAATGGTATGCTCCTGAATCTGATCACTCAAGCAAACCTGCTTATCCCGCAGTCCATTCCTGCGTTTCCGGTTAGTTTCCATATCTGCCTGCATTGCATCCATATCCTTCTTCAGATGCTTAACGCTACGTTCCAATTCCTCAATTTCACGCCGCCGCCCCAGCAGATTGCTATTATTCTTAAATGCGCCGCCGGTCATCGAACCACCTGGGCTGAGCAATTCTCCTTCCAGAGTTACCATTCGCAGACTGTGCCGATACTTATTCCCGATTGCAACAGCATGATCAATAGTATCCACAACTAAAGTTTTCCCCAATAGCTGCAAAACCAAACCTTTGTACTGCATTTCCGACTCCACCAGCATTGAGGCCACACCGATAATGCCTTCTTCTTTTAAAGCCGCCGAATTAGAGAACGCACTTTTCCCATTCATATTCGTCAGCGGCAGAAAAGTTGCCCGGCCAAAACGATTGCGTTTCAAGAATTCAATCATATATTTGGCTGTACTTTCATTGTCCGTGACAATATTCTGAATACTGCCGCCCAGAGCAGTCTCAATAGCCGTTTCATACTTTTTCGGTGCTTTAATTAAGTCAGCAACAACACCTTTCAGCCCCGGATTCTTATCCTTTTGCTCCATTACCCGGCGAATGCTGTTCCCATATCCATCATAGCGCTCCGTAATGTTCTTTAACGACTCTAAGCGCGAAGCCTCACGGTGATAAGCAGTCTGTCCAATCTCCATCTGCTTATTTTGTTCCTGCAAAGTAAGCAGAATTTTCTGCAATTCTTCCTCGATTGCTTTCTGCTCATTAGTAAACCCCGCAAGAACATCTGCTAACGCCTGATAATCTGCCTGCTGTTTTCCAAGAACTTCTGCCTGCTGCAATTCATCACTTTTCAGCTGCAATAAACGCTGATTCAGTTCTGCCTTACGGATATTAATCTGCTCCAGCATCGCCTCATAACGCTGCATCTTACCTTTAGTCGCCGAACGCTCATTTAAAATCTGAAAAATCTCATTCTTAGCATTTTCCAGTTTTTCAGTACAGTCACCTATCTCCTCAGCCAGCGCTGCCAGCTGTATATTCTGCTGACTGCGTTCTTTCTTTACGCCTTCAATCTGCACCTCTAACTGCTGCTTTTCTTCCTGGTAACCGCTTTCTTCTTCCCGGCGCTTCTGCAATTCCTCGTTCAATTCATCCAATCGGCTTTGAAAGTAAGAATCCTTTTGCACCGCAGTATTAATCTGCTCTTTTAAAATGGAAATCTGATTTCCCAACTGCTGCTTCATCAGAACATTTTGGTTCGCCTGGTCTTTTGCCTTCTCGATCTGCTCATCCAACTCTTCAATCGCCTTTTCCAGTTTCTCATACTCCTGTTTGGTCTGTTCAAAGGCCTTCGCAGTCTCTTGCAAATCCCGATCAGCAAGCTCATATTTTTTATCCAACTCACTTAACTGTTCCTTATTCTTTTCCATATCCAAAAGGAACATGTTCACATCCAGAACACGCAGTTCTTCTTTCTTCTTCAGATAAATCTTCGCCGTCTCCGACTGCCTCTCAAGGGGCGGCAGCTGCCTGGTCAATTCTGAAAGAATATCACTGACCCGTACCAAATTCTGCTGTTCTTCTCCCAGCTTCTTAAGAGCCGTATTTTTACGCCGCTTAAACTTAACAATACCAGCCGCCTCATCAAAAAGTTCCCGTCGTTCTTCCGGCTTACCACTCAATATTTTATCGATCTGTCCCTGTCCAATGATCGAGTAACCTTCTTTACCAATTCCAGTATCATAAAAAAGCTCCTGAATATCCTTCAACCGACAGCTCGTCCCATTAAGCAAATACTCACTTTCACCAGACCGATATAACCGCCTTGTCACCGTCACCTCTTCAAATTCAATATCCAACTTATGATCAGAATTATCAAGCGTGATCGCCACCGAAGCATACCCCAGCGGCTTCCTCAGTTCAGTCCCGGAAAAAATAACATCCTGCATATTGCCACCACGCAGCTGCTTGGCACTTTGCTCACCCAATACCCAACGCACTGCATCCGCAACATTACTCTTCCCACTGCCATTCGGCCCAACAATCCCGGTAATCCCATTGTGGAATTCAAAGCATATCTTATTCGCAAAAGACTTAAATCCATGTACTTCAATACTCTTTAGATACATACCTCACCTACTTTTACCTTCCACCTTCGGTGGAATTCACCTTGCACCCCAGGGCACCCTCTCTTCCACCTTCGGTGGAATTCACCTTGCGCCGCAAAGCACAAATCGCACGATATGCTGCCGTCTGCTCTGCCGCCTTTTTCGTTCGTCCTGTCCCGCATCCAAAGGATCGCTTCCCAATCCACACTTCTGAAGTAAACACCTTATTATGATCCGGACCTTCTTCCTTCACCAATACATACCGAATCTCCCCTTCAATATTCCCCTGTACAATTTCCTGTAAAACAGTCTTACTATCATAAAAAAGCTTCTTATTCTCAATATCATTCAACACAAATTTTCTAACAATTTTTTTTGCTTCATCAAGTCCACTATCCAAATAAACAGCACCGATCACCGCTTCCAGCGCATCCGAAATAATCGACTCCCGCAGCCTCCCCCCAGTTGCATCCTCGCCCCTCCCTAATAAAAGATAATCCCCAAGCGAAAGCTCCCGTGCACACAGCGCCAACGTCGGCTCGCACACCAAACTGGCCCGCAACTTAGTCAACTCCCCTTCCGGATTATCCGGATATTCCTCAAACAAAAACTCACTAGACGCCAGTTCCAACACCGCATCCCCTAAAAACTCCAATCTCTCATTACACTCCAGCCGACTCATCCGCATCTCATTAGTATACGAACTATGCCGACATGCCTGCTCCAAAAGCCCCAAATCCTTAAATCTATACCCCAACTTCTTTTCCAATTCCTTCACTACATTCCGATTACTCATATCTTCTCCATTCCAATCAACTTCCGTCTGCGACGAAGCCCGCCAGAAAATACAAATACCTTCCGGCGGAGCAGCCTTTTGTCACCTGCCCCCTACTACACAAAAAAGACTGCCCGTGATCGGATCATCACTAAAAGACAGCCCTTCCTCTCTAATACAATTTTATGCAATTGCCTTCTTTATCGTATCCACCGCGTCCTTAACCGAAACAATCTTCTCCGCCTCTTCACCGGATATTTCAATATCATACTCTTCTTCTAATCCCATAATAATCTGAAACACATCCAGCGAATCCGCACATAAGTCATCCACAAAGGTCGTATCCATCTTAATCTCTGCTCTATCTACATTCAAGACACCTGCAATAATTTCCTGCAACTTCTCAAATTCCATCATCCTCATCCTCCTGTCTATTCTTCTTCCGCAATATGTTCCTTAATCTTCTCACTAATATTTCCATCTTTAAACTGTATACACTGAAGAATAGAATTCTTAATTTCAAGTGCTTTTGAACTTCCATGAGCTTTTACCACTAACCCCTTCAGCCCCAAAAGCGGAGCACCTCCATATTCACTTGAATCAAATGATTTTAAAGTTTTTTTCAGCGCCGGTTTTACCAATAAAGCCCCTATCTTACTGAGGGTACTGACCATCATTCCCTCTTTGATCTTGGAAATCAATGTTGCCCCCACACCTTCGAATAATTTCAAGATCACATTGCCTACAAAGGCTTCACAGACAATTACATCCGCATAACCCGCAGGAATTTCCCGTGCCTCGATGCTGCCGATAAAATTAATATCTTTGCATGCCTTTAATAACGGAAATGTTTCTTTTACCAGCGCATTCCCTTTTTCTTCTTCCGCACCAATATTAACTATGGCAACCTTGGGGTTCTTTATCCCAACGACATTTTCCATATAAATAGAACCCATCTTTGCAAATTGAACCAGATGGGACGATCTGGCATCCACATTGGCACCGCAGTCAATCAACAGGGAAACCCCTTTAGCAGTAGGCAAAAGTGGTGCCAGCGGCGCACGCTCAACACCCTTGATACGACCAACCATAACCTGTCCACCTACTAAAACAGCACCCGTACTGCCACATGATACAAAAGCATCTGCCTCACCATTGCGGACCAACGTAAGCGCAACTACCAACGATGAATCCTTCTTCGTCCGAATGGCATTCACCGGTGCTTCACTTGTCTCTATAATTTCTGAGGCATGTACCACCTCAATCCGCTCTTTGGGATATGTGTACTGTTCCAGTTCTTTCTGAATTACTTCCTTTTGCCCTACTAAATACACGAAAATATTCCCTTTGGCATTCACAGCATCAACCGCACCTTTAACTGGTTCCTGTGGGGCATGATCGCCACCCATGGCATCTACTGCAACTTTTACCATATTATCCATCAACTTCATCTCCAAACTTTTTTCCGAAACTTCTGTTATAAAACAACAACACTTACGCATCCCTGTTTTCTTTCAAGATTAAATATACTAAACATCACTTGAAAATGCAAGTGGATACTGTATTTGTTGGCAAATATCCCCTTTATTATAGAAATATACTTTTCCTTTTTCCCGACTGCTTTTACAAGCATACATCGCCTGGTCTGCTTTACGGATCAGACTGACGGCCTCCACCCCATCATGGTGGCAATGACTAATACCGATACTGACCGTACAAGCCACCTCTTTACCTTCCAACTGGAATGGCATAGCCATTGTATTCGTTAGAAAATCCAGCACCTCATTCAACCGCTCCGCAGCTAACCCATCACATAAAATAACGAATTCGTCCCCACCATACCGATAACAGCGGTCATTAGTCAGCGGATTCCCCTGCAGCGCGCTGCCAATCCGGGTCAACAGCATATCTCCTGCATGATGCCCCATCTGGTCATTGATCGCCTTAAATCCGTCCAAATCAAAAAATATGACAAATGCTTCTTTTTGCGTTGCTTTAGCACGAGTGATCATCGCTTCACAGTCAATGGCAAGCCTGCTTCTGTTGGGTAGATTGGTTAAAACATCATATGCCGCCATCCGGCGTACAATCTCTTCATTCTTTTTATTCTGCGTAATATCAACACTACTGTTCAAAATCGCTAATCTGCCGTCGCTCCAATTAAGTATTACACTTAACACCTGAAACCAGGATCCATCAAACGGTCTCTGGTAATTCCAGGTATACACATCATTAACCGCTCTATTCTCCTCAATAAACCGCTTACGGGGACAATAATCACATTCTTCACTCTTATCATCATACAGAACCTCCCAGCAGGTCTTTCCCACTATATTCTCAATTCCTCCATATGGTTCTGCCATGGAAGAATTCGCATAAAGAATTTCGTGAGTATTAAAATCATTTACATAGATATCCACACCCATACTTTCGATAATACTTTCCAACGCCTTTTGGGTAGTTTCAATCCGCTTTTGATACATTTTTACTTTGATATGATTTGCCAGGGTAGTTAAGATAGCAAGTGTAAATAGTTTGTCATCCTCTTCAACCCTTGCAAGACCTCGCCGATCACCAATACCCAGAAGGGCGATCAACTGGCCTTCTTGATTAATAACCGGAACCATAGCCATAGAACGCAAAGAAAATATTTTGCCCATTCTTACCACTAATAACTTATTCTCAGAAGTCTGTCGAAAGAAGATTTTTTTCTCATGCTTCAGCAGTTCACACAACTCTGGGCCAAATGCCGTTTCCGGCTCAATACACCGCGGCAAAAAATCCTCTTCAAATAATGAATAACTGTCATTGAGAAGCAGCATACCATCATGATTCGCTTCATAATTAAAACCACAGCCAAAGTGAAGGCTATAGCACAATTCTTTCAGTACATTTGTTACTGGTGGATATTCTTCACTGTTAAGCATATCTAAAAGTTTTGCCCAGAATTCAATTTTATTTCCCATATGCAATCCTCGTTTCTTTGCCTTTCGATAGCACCTCATAAACCCTTAATAATTAGGTGCGGTTTCCCTGATCAGAAAACCCCACCTAATTTTAAATTATATTCAATTATTCTGCAAGTTTACCATCCGGATTTAACCATTTTCCATTTACTTCACAGTTAGAAAGCATTACACCGTCTTCATTAAAGTAGTACCATGCACCATCAATCTGCCTCCAATCGCTGATTACCAAAGTACCATCATCACCCGCATAGAACCAGCTTCCGCCGCCATCCAGCCAACCAGTATGCAGCACGCCTTTATCACTCAGGAAATACTTCTTGCCATCAACGGTATTAAATCCGGTTGCCATGGATCCATCTTCATTAAAGTAATACGATTTACTCTTAATCTCCTGCCAGCCGTTAACCATGTAGCCTTTCTTATTGAAATAATATGTGACATTATCAATTGCTTTTAATTTGCTCTTAAGCTTATCGCCGTTCTTGTCAATATAATACCAACCATTTTTATCCTGAATCCAACCTTTTTGTTCACCGTTTTTCGGTGCTGGTTCCAGTTCTGGATCCACATGTATTTCTTTTATCTTACTGGTTGTTAAATTAATCTTCTTATTAACTGTATTAGTTGCTACTACGAAATAATAATAGTAGCCATCTTTGGTTGTATCAGGAGTATACTCCTTATCAGTTGCACCTTCAATTTTGGTTCCGCCGCCATTAGATTCTACGCTGTTCACATACCATTGATAGGTAATTTCACCTTCACCTTCTACAGTTGCTTCTACTTTTAAAGCTTTGGCTTTATCACCGACAGCATAGACTTCACTGCCCTTAAGATCAGTTTTAAACTTGGGGGCGTCTACGCTGTCATCAACCTGAACAGCATTCGGATCAAAGATTTCTCCTTCCGTTCCACTGTCCGATTCTGTACTATTCTTATCTGCTCCCCACAGAACGTCCCATGTTTCTTTTACGGAACAGCCGGATAATAATGTTACACTCCCCAATATCACGGCTGCAATAATCCCTTTTTTCATCTTCATCATATTCTAACACCTCATTGTCTGATTATTAATAAATCATTACGAAATTATTTCATCTTTGTAGCATACTTATTTCATATTATACCATACACCAGAAACGTTCGTCAACTAATGGGATTTTTTTACCATTAAAAAAGACCTCCAAACCGGAAGCCTTTTTACTGCAATTAATCCATTGCAATAATTTCTTTTTTGTTATAAGAACCACAAGCCTTGCAAACTCTATGTGGCATCATTAATTCTCCGCATTTGCTGCATTTAACTAAATTCGGAGCACTCATTTTCCAGTTTGCTCTTCTTTTATCTCTTCTGGCTTTTGAACTTTTATTCTTTGGACAGATGGACATTATTACACCTCCTTAAACTTACTAAATATATCACTGATCGCTGCCATTCTGGGATCCATCGAAGCAGTATCACAATCGCATGATGTTAGATTCAGATTAGCACCACAGTTTACGCAGATTCCTTTACAGTCATCCTGGCACAACACCTGCAACGGCCAACTGATTAAAATCTCATTATACATCAGCTTGTCTACATCCAGTATCTTACCCTCGATGTAATCGCTCTCATCCAACGCTTCCATTCTTTCCTTTTCACTGATCTTCATATCAATCTCTTGCTGAACATGAAGCTCAAAGGGAATCACTACAGCTTCCAGACATCTTGAACAGGGAATCTCAATAACTACCCGACCTGATGCCTCAATCTCTATGATCTGGTTTTCTCTATGATAAACCTTCACATATACGGGGTTCTTTTCCATAACTTTAAAGGTTCCCGCTTTTGAATCAAATGACGCAAAAGACAAAGTTTCATCAAACTCTTCTGTTTTTCCCTGCTGCAATAAAACACTCGTCAGATCAATTTGCATAACAGTCTCCTAATCACACTTTATAAAGTATACATATTCTGGTTCTTTTTGTCAACGTTTTTTTACAGTTTAACCACGTTTTTTTGACCTCTTTTTAACTAAAATAAGAGCCTCCTGTATTCCGCAGAAAGCTCTTATACTTATATCCATAGTCTAACCATTATATCGTTTAATGATTACAGTAATGCAACAGTCTCTTTACAAATCTTCATTTCTTCATCAGTCGGAATAACACAAACCTTCACTTTTGAATCCGATGTAGAAATCACTATATCTGTTCCTCTCTTTGCATTCGCTTCCTGATCCAGAGTAATCCCCAGATATCCCAGATATTCGCAAACTTTCCTCCGAACAAAATTCGCATTTTCACCAATTCCGGCAGTAAATGCAATCGCATCCACACCATTCATCGCTGCAGCATAAGCACCAATATATTTAGCAACACGATAGCAGAACACTTCAACCGCACGTGCAGCATTCTCATTACCACTGTTCATCTCTGCTTCCAGATCACGGAAATCACTGGATAATCCACCAGACATACCAGTCACACCCGACTCCTTATTCAGTACGTTCATCACACCTGCAATATCCAGGTTTTCTTTCTTTGCAATAAACTCCATAATAGCCGGATCAATATCACCGGAACGGGTACCCATTACCAGACCTTCAAGTGGTGTCAGCCCCATGCTGGTATCAACACTAGTACCATTCTTAACAGCACTGACAGAAGCACCATTGCCAAGATGGCATATGATCATCTTAGAATTATTATAATCCATATGTAAAAACTCTGCCATATGCTGAGACACATAACTATGAGAAGTTCCATGAAAACCGTATCGTCTCACTTTATACTTTTTATAGTAATCATATGGAAGTCCATAGATATATGCTTTTTCCGGCATAGTCTGATGGAATGCAGTGTCAAATACAGCAACCATCGGTGCTTTTGGCATCAGTTCCTGACATGCCCGGATACCGATCAGGTTTGCCGGATTATGAAGCGGTGCCAGATCATTGCATTCTTCTATTGCAGCCATTACTTCATCATTAATAATAACGGAAGAAGCAAATTTTTCTCCGCCATGTACCACACGGTGCCCTACTGCATCTACTTCGTCAAGGTTCTTGATCACACCGGTAGCAGGATTCATCAGTGCTTCAAGTACCATCTGGATTGCCTGTTTATGGGTTGGCATATCAGCTTCGGTGGTCTCTTTATCTGCACCGTCCTTCTGATAAACCAGTCTTCCATCAATGCCAATTCGTTCACAAAGACCTTTTGCCATTACATTTTCCGTATCGGAATTAATAAACTGAAATTTCAGTGATGAACTACCACAGTTAATTACTAATACATTCATTGTTATTTCCCTCCTGATTCTATGGTTACTGTTCACTCCGTGACCAGCAACACACTTCGCGATGCACAAAAATTATGCATTCTGCATAATTTCGCGCGTTGTATGTCTCGGGATTTCCGTGCATAATGCACGGAAATCCCTCGCGGAATAGTCGCCGTATGAACTGTAACATTATATGTACTCTTACTGAGCCTGAGCCTGTACAGCAGTAATGGCTGCAACACCCACGATATCTTCAGCTGAGCAGCCTCTGGATAAATCATTTACCGGTCCGGCAATACCCTGGGTTACTGGTCCATATGCTTCTGCTTTAGCAAGTCTTTGCGCAAGTTTATAGCCGATATTTCCGGCATCTAAGTCTGGGAATATCAACACGTTAGCATTTCCGGCAACCGGATTGCCGGGAGCTTTGGAAGCACCTACGCTTGGCACAATTGCTGCATCCAGCTGGAATTCACCATCAAGTTTAATATCAGGAGCTTGTTTTTTAGCGATTTTGGTAGCTTCTATAACCTTATCTACATCAGCATGCTTAGCACTTCCCATAGTGGAGTGTGAAAGCATCGCAACGATTGGTTCTTCGTCTACCAGTGCCCGGAAAGATTCGGCAGAGGATACTGCAATCGCAGCAAGTTCTTCTGCACTCGGATTCTGGTTTAATCCCGCATCGGAGAAAACGAAAGTGCCATTTGCACCATATTCACAATCCGGTACTACCATTAAGAAAAATGCGGAAACTAATTTTGTCCCCGGTTTTGTTTTTAAGATCTGAAGACACGGTCTTAAAGTATCAGCTGTAGAATGACATGCTCCGGAAACCATTCCGTCTGCATCACCCATCTTAACCATCATAACACCATAGTAGAGATACTGATCTAACAGAATATCTTTTGCCTGTTCCTTTGTCATCCCTTTACTTTTTCTCAAATCTACAAGCTTGTCCACATAGGCAGGAGTCTTATCAGAAGTCGCCGGATCCACTACAACTGCTCCGGTCAAATCCAGTCCCGCCCCACCTTCTTTTACTGCTTTTTCACTTCCTACTAATACGATGTTGGCAATATCTTCTTTTAAAATCTGAGCCGCCGCCTCGTATGTTCTGCGGTCTTCTGTCTCCGGAAGTACAATTGTCTTTTTGTTTGATCTTGCTCTTTCTTTAATTACGTCAATAAATCCCATGATCCCTGACTCCTTTCATAGTGCTCTTTCAATTTCCCGGGTTCTATAGCTTGGGAATATTCCCCATACCTGATTAATAAAAGTATACCTTGTTTGTAAGTAACGCACAAGTTTAGTTAATATATTAACGCACTTTTTCAAATACAATCCCACATTCCGGAGTCATATGACACATCGGCAAAATTATGCATAGTATAATAAGATATCTTATTAGCGGTGATTTTGATGTTTGAAATAATTTTGGAAATGCTGATACTTGTGACAGCACTTTCCGTTGATTCCTTTGCTGCAGGTTTTGCCTATGGGGTAAGCAAAACACGCATACCTATGATTTCTGTAATAATTACAACCCTGATTTCCAGCGTGATGCTGATTGTTTCGCTGTTGGTGGGAAGCTTTCTGCAAGGACTGATCCCCGCCTCGTTAACCGGTATCATTAGTTTTCTTATCTTATTTATATTAGGTTTGATAAAGCTATTTGACCGTTGCGGACATACAGAAGCTGATGACGCGAATAAAGATGGCGATGACCTGCTCTCGCCTTTTGAAGCAGTATCCCTTGGTTTGGCCCTGTCAATTGACAGCCTTGCAGCAGGCATCGGCGCCGGTGTTATGGCGATCAACATACCTGCCGCCTTCATAGCAGCATTGATCCTGGGGGCTGTGTCTATCCTTGGCGGGCGCAAACTGGGTGCTGTCATCTCCAGCCGGTTCCGCTCAAACCTCTCCTGGGTAAGCGGCGTTTTGCTGATATTGCTTGCAATCATGAAACTTCTTTAGTAAATATTCCGTGTTCAATGCCTCTGTGCATCGCGTAGCGTGTAATTGTGAAGGGACTGAGCAGTTACCTTCTTTGACGTAATATTCGTATTCAGCACCAGTACTTCATGGGCAAACAGCGGCATAGCGGACAAAATCGTCAGCATCACCCACTCCTGCACTGACAATTGGCAGGTTCCGAAGGACTGAATAAAGTAAGGTACTTCAGTAACCAGTGCTTGCAAGGCAAATCCAACAAAAAAGGCACATAACATTAATTTATTAGACAAATGATTGATACGGAAAAAAGAAGTCTCCACACTACGCATACTGACCGCATGGAAGAGTTCTGATAGCCCCAATACTGTAAAAGCATATGTCTGCGCCTGGCTCAATAGTTGTGGATCTTCTAAAACACCCTGGATATTTGCCAGCGTCAGCGGCAGTCCGTTATCTGCCAGCACATGTACCGGCATTTGCAAAAATGCAATAAAAGTGATAAATGCAATCAACACCCCATAAAAAAGCGTAAGTCCTGCTCCGCCATTAGCAAAAAGGCTTTCATTCTTGGAGCGGGGCTTCCTTTTCATAAAGCCCTTGGTATCATTAATATCAATCCCTAAGGCAAGCGCTGGTAATGAGTCGGTAATTAAATTCACCCATAAAATATGAGATGGCTTAAGTGGTGATTTTAATCCAATACTGATTGCTGCCAACATGATTATAATTTCGCCAAAGTTGGAAGAAAGTAGAAATAAGATGGATTTTCTAATATTTTCATAGATACTCCGCCCCTGTGCGATCGCTTTACCAATGGTGGCAAAGTTATCATCAGTCAGCACAATATCAGCTGCATTCTTGGCAACATCAGTTCCCGACATGCCCATGGCAATTCCCACATCTGCTGCCTTTAACGAAGGAGCGTCATTTACACCATCGCCTGTCATCGCAACTATTTCCCCTGACTGTTTTAAGGTGTTCACAATACGCACTTTATGCTCCGGAGATACCTGGGCAAAAACCCGTAATTGCTCCAGCCGCTTGGTAAACTCCCGGTCTGATAGTGATTCTATCTCACTGCCGGACATACATTCTTTTACATCCGAAGCAATATTCAACTCTTGGGCAATGGCGAATGCAGTATCAATACGGTCCCCGGTGATCATAATGGTTTTTACCCCAGCATCCTTAAATACCTGCACTGCTTCTGCTGCTTCCGGCCGAACCGGATCCATCATGCCAACAAATCCGATAAAAATCAGGTTGCTTTCTGTCGGACTGCTGATGTCCTGCTTCATTCCCAGGGCCAACAACCTCAGTGCCCGGGAAGATAATTGTTTCATCGCCTGTTCAATTTCTTTCCTTCCGGCATCGTTCAGCACCTGGATCTTCCGGTTGATCATAATGTGGGTACAGCGCTTGATCAGCATCTGGGTTGCCCCTTTGGTGTAAGAAATATATTTTCCTGACCTTTGATGCAGGGTGGTCATCATCTTCCGTTCAGAATCAAAAGATAACTCTGCCTTGCGCGGCATGGTTTGTTCCAGAATAGGCCGTCTAAGCCCATAACGTCCGCCTAAATCCAGCAGCGCCAATTCAGTCGGATCGCCAATGCGGCCTGATTCAGTCAATACACCATCATTGCAAAGGGTAAATCCTTCTAAAAGCAAACGGTCAAGATCCGGGTCTAACTGATCAGCGGCAACAATCCGACCGTTGCTATAACAGGTCTTTACCGTCATCTTATTCTGGGTCAGCGTTCCCGTTTTATCCGAGCAAACTACACTGACACAGCCTAATGTCTCAACACTGGGCAGCCGCTTTACGATGGTATTCACCTTTACCATCCGAGATACACTGAAAGCCAGAACAATGGTCACCACCGCCGCCAGCCCTTCCGGTACCGCTGCTACTGCCAGTGAAATGGCCGTTACCAGCATTTCCATTACATTTCGTTTTTGCCAGATTGCGATGCCAAATAAGACTGCACAGAGTAAAATGGACACCGCACTTAATATCTTGCCCAAATCCGCCAGTCTTTTTTGCAGCGGTGTCATCTCAGTTTCCGTATCATTCAGCAGCGCTGCTATCCTACCGATTTCTGTGTCCATGCCAATAGCCGTTACCACACCTTTTCCGCGCCCATATGTTACGTTAGTAGACATATATGCTTTGAAATTCTTCTTTGTATCCTTTTCAACCGGCACCGACTCGCCTGTCAGCGCTGCTTCTTCAATTTTCAGATTGCTGGCGGCCACCAACTGTAAGTCAGCCGGTACCTGGCGTCCGGCATCCAACAGAACTGTATCTCCTACGATCAGATCTTTTGCAAGTATCTCTGCCGGCTCGCCATTTCGTTCCACTAATGCGTGGGGACTGGTTAACTGTTTCAATGATTCCAGAGCCTTCTGTGCCTTCCCTTCCTGCACAACACCCACAATTGCATTCACCGCAATTACCGTGACTATAATAGCTGCATCGGTAAATTCCCGTAAAAGCATTGAAATTGCAGCTGCAACAAATAGAATAAAAATCAGCGGGTCATTTAACTGCTCCATGAACGACTCCAACAAAGTCTTTTGTTTTGCTTCTTCCAGGACATTGTTGCCTCGCTGGTTTTGGTTTGATATGTTTCTTTTTTCTGCCATAATAATTTCATACCCGTGTATTGGCTCGCTAATACACTCGTCCGTAATGTTTATCAAATTTTATGTGGCAGGATCTGGATTTATGACACCTGGGAAGTGACTGCACTCTCAAAGGCTGCATCCCGACTGCGATACTCAAAAAGAATTCTATTTTTCTTCCATAGCTGATATTTCACACTGGAGACCGGACTCTCACTGACAGCTCTGCTCATTTCTCCGCGCTCTGGTGCCTGCAGCTTATATGCTCTTTGACCCTGATGGGATATTTTCAGTCGGTAATAGCCCTGCTTGATAATAATTTCTTTTTCATTAGAGGATTGTACGCGAGCCCCTAGATAGGTAGCGAAGCGATACTCCCTTCCGCCTTGCCTGGCCACCGCAATACATCCCTGAAAGGCTTTTTTGCCAAATGGAATTTTCGCAGCTGCAGCCATCACACACCCCGGATGTCTGCCTCCCCAATTACATTGGCTCCAACAATATGTCTCTGGAAATGAGCTCCCCCAGTCCTTTTCGATATATCCTTTTCCACTGGTAAAATCCAATTTTTCACCATTGAGCCAAAGGACTCCCGATATCTCATGATATAAACTCAATACACCATGGTTGCACTGCATACGCGGTACGAATTTAAATGGTCCCATAATATCCCCTGTCGGTGGTTGGAGTCTCTTATAACATATTTTTCCTTTGATCAATAACCCCTCTTCCTTAATTGCAATACGAATCCCTTTTTTGGTAAACAGATTGTCCCCAATCTTAACCCAGAACATATCCGGTGCAACCTGGAACTCCTCTGCCGGATAGGTCACCATCCAGGTCTTATTTTCAGTAATGATCTGAATTGAAGCGCTGGCCTTTCCATAACAATCTATATGATATGCCGGAATAAAGGCAATCATCTTCTTTTTCTGCTGATGTTTCAAATACCAGCCTTCAAAATATGAATTCTTTTTCTTCCATCCATGAAAATTTTTCATAGCTTAAGTCCCTCCTGCGCCGGACCGTCCAGAAGTTCCCCGTCCTTGCTGAATCGTGACCCATGGCAGGGACAGTCATAGCTTTGCTCATCCGGATTCCACTCTACCTGACAGCCCATATGGCGGCATCGTATTTCACCAGCCCCGGCAAGTCCCTTAACCGCATGCAGCCCTTCATCTACCATATTTTTCGCCGATTCAGAAAACTCAAAACGCTGCGGTGAAAATACTTCTTCATAAGGACTATCCTTGCCACTGATCAAATCAGTAATGAGCGTTGCCGCAACCATCGAACCGGTCATTCCCCACTTACCAAACCCAGTAGCCACATACCACTGCGGTGCCCCTGCTGCATACCGCCCAATGTAAGGAACGGCATCCAGGGTCACACAATCCTGCGCCGACCATGCTGCCACCTCTTTACTTTTCGGCCAGAAAGCCTTACTCTTAGTACGCAGATGCTCATAATTTCCACCAAACTGATTCTCACCAGTACGATGGCTCCCTCCACCCAAAAGCATATAATTCCCGCTTTGCCGAAAAGAAAGTCCACTGTGATCAATCCCCAGATACATCCCATCCATAACCGGCACCCTCTGAAGCGCAAGTACATAGCTGCGCTCCTGATGCATCCTCATGAAATAATACCCCGGAATATTCATAAAAGGAAAGTGGCAGGCAAAAACAACATGCTTGGCAGTTACCTTTCCCCTGGACGTGATAACTTCCCTTCCTTTTACATCCTCAACCCTGGTCTGCTCATAAATAGTTATCTCTTCTGCCATTGTATTCAAAAAAGAAAGCGGATGAAAAGCAGCCTGATCGTCAAACTTCAAAGCTCTTTTCACTGGAATCGGAAGCTCCGTCTGTACGGTCAATTCCGCCTTAATCCCTAAACGCTCAGCAGCATCCGCTTCCTTTTCCAGCGTTTCAGCATCCATCTGCGTATACAAATATGACCCGCATCGCCGAAATTCACATTCAATCCCCTTTTCCTGAATGATATGAGCATACGCTTCAATAGCCGCCTGCTGCGCATTTGCATACTTCCGTGCATAAGAATCCCCGAATTTCTCCATCATATTACTATATCCACAATGATGGGTCAGAGCAATCTTAGCCGTCGTATTTCCCGTCTGGCCACTCCCAATCCTATTTGCCTCCAGAACAACCACCTCCATCCCCTCCCTTTTAAGAAAAGCCGCAGTCAATACCCCTGCCATCCCTGCACCAATAACCGCCACTTCAGTCGTGGCATCCCCAGCCAACGCCTCCCTGGGAGCAATCGTCACTGTTTTTTTCCATATTGATTCCATCTCATTACCTCTTACTTCATATAAATTTTATTTAACCTTTGTTTTTAACTAATCTTATCATTCCATGAAAAAATAAATGTATTCATTTCACTTTTATTTGTAACATGATATACTTCTGTTGTACTTAAGATCCACTACCAGAACACTCTATCGATATATGGAGGTTACATTTCACATGAATGTTACAGGAGTCATTACCGAATACAATCCCTTTCATAACGGTCACAAATATCATATAGAAGAAGCACGCCGTCTCACCACTGCCGATTATATCGTCGCAGTAATGAGCCCCGACTATGTCCAACGCGGAGTTCCAGCCATGATCGACAAACACACCCGCGCCAACATGGCCCTCGCTGCGGGCGTAGATTTGGTCTTAGAACTCCCTGTCTGCTACGCAACCGGCAGCGCAGAATACTTCGCCAACGGCGCGATTAGCATCTTGGACACCCTGGGAACAGTCAATTATTGCTGCTTCGGCAGTGAACAAGGCACCCTGGATCACTTCATTGAAATAGCCGAAATTCTACTGACAGAACCACCGGCATATCAAGATTCTTTGAAAATGTTTTTAAAAAATGGAGATTCTTTCCCTGCCGCCCGAAAAAAAGCCCTTTGTATGAACCACAATTCCAATTGGGCAGAATTTTTAGCAGCCCCCAATAACATTCTCGGATTGGAGTATTGTAAGAAACTAAAGCAATTGCAAAGTTCAATTACTCCCATCACAATAAAAAGAATCGAAAATGACTATCATGATCAGGAACTGTCCAACCAGGTGAGCTCCGCTACTGCCATCCGCAGAAAGTTAGAAGATACCGCCGACATTTCCGCCTTAAGCCAACAAATACCGACAAGCGCTTTTCAGGTTCTGACCAAAGCGCTTGAAAAAACAGGAATCATAAATGAAGATGACTTCTCGCTGCTTTTGAAATACAAACTAATGTGTGAAACCCAGGAATCCCTGACAAATTACATGGATGTATCCATAAGCCTGGCTCATCGGATTACCAACCTGCTTAATGAATTCCACAGTTTCTCTCAGTTTGCTAATCTTCTAAAAACCAAAGAATTAACCAGAACACGCATTAACAGGGCACTGCTTCATATTCTTTTGAACATCCACCAGCCCGCCCCCATCACCCACATCCGGGCACTGGGCTTTCGCGAATCGGCAAAGCCATTGCTTACCGCAATAAAAGGCACATGTAAACTACCCTTTGTCACAAAAGTTGACAGGCACATCTATGATCCTTTTGCGGCTAATCTATATGAAAGCACTGCCTGCATAAAATATAATCGATCTTTTGCACATGAATTCTCAAAGTCATTAATAAAATATTAGTTACCCAAAGCAGATATCCCCATTTCCTGTTTCCCAAAACCCAGCCGCTGTGT
>Ga0153922_1000124_pt1 | contig 30040 bp, 27 predicted proteins | sample TSNJ006MetaG_FD_104723 | JGI IMG/M metagenome (GOLD analysis project Ga0153922, IMG submission 104723) | Attine ant fungus gardens microbial communities from New Jersey, USA - TSNJ006 MetaG | ecosystem: Host-associated > Fungi > Mycelium > Unclassified | place: USA: New Jersey, Brendon T. Byrne... | reverse complement strand
TCTACAGAATCTGGAATCACAATATTTTTCAAATTCCCACTTGCTGCTAAGGCAGTATTTGATATTCTTTTTACAGTATACACCCAATCATTATTAAGAACCTCTTCCGGAATAACCACACTTCCCTCTTCATATCCTAATTGCTTAGAATGATTCTCAACATCTATCAACACCACTGTTGCAGTTTGTTGCTTATCATCTAAATGATAAGTAATACCATCAAGAATAAACTCTTTCTGATGTTCCTCCTGCGGTTCTGCTTGATCTTCCTCTTGAATCAGATTATCCTGCACTATTTCTTCATTGATGATTGCTTTTGTTTCTTGAGCAAATGCCATATTGCCCGATCCCGCAACCAAAATCAGACAAAGCATTATTGCAATAAAACTTTTAGTAATGCTCTCACTTCTTTTCATTTTTATAACCATTCCTTTCACTTTGCTCGAGGCTTAAAACTGTATGGAAAGCAAGTTGTGCCTTGGCTTTTTCTTTATAATTGACTGACTTTATTGACCGCCTCTGGCGGGGGAGGCATGCGTCTGAGCGATTCTGTTATAAGGATCTTTTCCTCTACAACAAGAACTAGAAATCCCCGGACAGGACCGGGAAGGGGAAAAGATTCCCAGCCGCTACCCAAGAATCACAAAATTAGTAGCGGAATGTGCATTTTCAGAAAAGGATTTTCCTTTCCACTATGAATTACTCCTTCAGAAACTCTTTTCAATTGCGGCTATCGTGCCCTCTATACAGTTTAGGTAAGGTCATTTCAGCTTCTTTTTCATGTTGCCTTCATTAACCTTTATGAATTTAGTGGTTTTAAGCTTAGACGTTTTGAAGTACTTATTATAATAATGCGTATAGGTTTTTTCACTACAGCTTTTTCCATTCAACTCATATGTAATTTTCCGATTGAGCATTGCATAAACTTGTATTGTTTCTACTAGTTTCTCTTTTTTGATTTTTAAAAATCCATCACCTACTGCACCACCCCCACTATAAAAGGCAACTAAACCTTTTTGCGTAGGATTGTAAATCGCTGAGTCACCACCACCTTTTCTGGCAGTACCTGCATACTTCACTTTACCACCATTAATAAGAAAAACATGATACCATGTATCATATAATCCTTGTTCTACCAAAAGTTCTTTAACACCATTTTTATCAATGTCTAAAAGAGTAAAATAATTCATCTTTATTCTTTGTTTGCCTATTGAATATGAACCATCAACAATGGTATACTTTCCTTTTAAAAATTTTTCATATAATTTGAATACTTCATTAGTCTTTTTTACAATCAGCTTACATTTCAATGTTTTTTTATTAACTTTCGCATAAACATAACAACTCCCAGCTGTTTGAGCCTTTATCTTTCCACTTGCACTCACGCGTGCTATCCTATTATTGGAAACAGACCACTTGATTTTTGATTTAGTTCCTGAAACGAGCAACTGATAAGTTTGATTTGTATATAAATTCAAAGTTGTTTTATTTAACTTAACTGTAGCTGCCGAAACATCTACATCCGTCATTAAAATCAATGAAAAGCATAGTAGCAACAATATTATTCGTTGAGACCAATTTTTCTTTCGCATTCTATACTCCTTACAATTTAAGATTTCTCGCAATTAATAAGTGTAACAAATAACACTTTCATTATCGTTCTACCTATACTATAATGTAAATTATATCAATCGCAAAACTTATATTCAATAGCGGCTACCTATTAGGCTCCTGTTTATTTAAATTTGAAAATTCTAATGAAAAGAGGATTTGCAATGTCAGAGTTTAGTTTAAAATGTAATACCCTTTTTGCAGAAAGTAATTACACCATGTATAAATTTTCAAAGACCTTTGATTTGGATGCCCCTACATTAAGGCGAATGCTAAACGGACAGCGTCTTCCCAATATAGACTTTGTCGATTCTTTTTGCGAAAGTTTAAGAGTTACGCCCTATGAAAGAAAAGAAATCCTTGAACTATATGAAATAGAGTTAATTGGTCGCCCAATATTTGAACGGCGAAAACAAGTAAAGAAATTGATAGAAAATTTTGCTGCCTATGATACTATGAACAATGAAGCATTCCTATCTGCATCATCTTATTCCAAGATAGTTGATAAGGACAGTCAACATTTAAAAACAAAAATGCAGCTTACCACAGCCATTCAAACAATAATTGGAGACGAATTATTATTAAGTAGGACCCCTAATATATATACTAATATTCCAACTTGTTATTCACCGTTTTTTCAAATCCTTTCCTCTTTGTATACCAGTACAAAAAAGGATATTTCTATCATACATTTAATAAGTTTATGTAAGGATAGCATGAATAATAATACCCACAGCAATCTGGATATCCTGTTTGATATATTGCCCTTCTCCTCCTCTTCATACAGTGGATATACACCACTATATATACACAGCAGAATTACATTTGAAGAGTTGTCTTCGCAATTGATGCCTTACTACATTATCACATCACAATATATATTATTTATATCAGCAGATTTAGCTGGTGGGATTTTAAAAAAAGAAACGGTGTTTATCAATCAATATTTGATCGAACTAAATAAAAAAATGCATCTCTATCAACCATTGATTAAAAGATATACTACCCCAAATGAATTCTTTGATGCATATCGGAGTTCATTTGAATCATTTGGATCTCCGTCATATATTATCGAAAGTCATCCATGCCACAACTGGATGGATAAAGATTATCTGACAGATAATCTGCTAATTGATGGTGTAGCAGATACCAAACTTTTGGCCCATGCATTCCAAAAATATCTTGAACATGATAATAGCAATTGGTCAGCCAAACTTTTTTTTACTGATCATGGGCTAGATGAGTTTGCCAAGACTGGGAAATTAGCAAATATGTATTTGCCATTTGTTCCTAGTAAAAACGATGCCAGAATACAAAACATGTTAAAGAATCTTAAAGATTCTTTAGTAAGTATGGATATGAAAATTATAGATAGTAATAAATTTAATATATCTTCCTCTATTTATATTGAAATTTATCCCAAAGCGGTTACTTTTATAAGCAGTCCTGAGCCTCTAACGTATATCTACTGTATCATCAAGGAAGGTAGTATATGTGAGGCCTTTATCGATTTCTGTAAACATTTGCAAGACAGTAACTATGTTTATAGTAATGAAGATGCAATAAATTTATTAGACTCATACATTAATTAACGGTTCTCACTCGTCAAAGTAGATTGCAATATCTGCTTCGGGAAAAAGAACGCCCATAGATTGTCTTGTAATCATTCAGGAGTTCTTTTTAAGGAATTGCATAATAATATTGAGTTAAATTAGGAGGAGGTTAGTGCACTGACACTCCTTCATCAACAAGCAGTTCATCTCCATCCGCAGCTGAAGTAGCCAGATAATCACACCTTTCATTCTCAACATGCCCATCATGCCCTTTCACCCAAATAAAGGTTACCCTATGATTTTCTTTAGCAGTTAACAGCCGTTTCCACAAATCAACATTTTTAACCGGTTCATTTTTCCCGCGTTTCCAGCCTTTTCTGATCCAGCTGTCTATCCAGTGCTGATTAAATGCATCCACCAGATATTTGGAATCAGAATATAATTCTACTTCACATGGCCGTGTAAGTGCTTCTAATCCTACGATAGCTGCCATAAGCTCCATCCGGTTGTTGGTTGTTCGTACATATCCGCCGCTGAATTCCCGCTGATGCAGTTCCCCTTTTCCATCCGTATAATGCAATACGCAGCCATAGCCGCCCGGTCCGTCCGGGTTTCCCCTGGCTGCCCCATCTGTAAAAATCTTTACTTTCATATGAATTATCCCCTGCTTTTTAGATAGTCTTTAATTACGTTAAGTGTCGCCCTGGTTGTTTCTTCGGTATGTGCATTTGAGATAAACATTGCTTCAAACTGAGAGGGTCCCAGATGAATTCCATGCTCCAGCATAAAGCGGAAATAATCTGCAAATTGTTCTGTATCGGATGTTTTTGCTGTTTCATAATTAAATATTTCCTGCTCGGTGAAGTACAGGCATCCTAAGGACTCCAGATAATTCACCGAATATGGCAGTCCATATTCGCTCAAGAGCTCTTTGATTCCGCCAAACAGCATCTCGCCCATAGCCTTCATATGCTGATAGACAGCCGGGTTTTCTTTTAAAGTTTTTAACTGTGTCAAGCCTGCCGCCATAGCAACTGGATTGCCGCTTAAGGTTCCGGCCTGATAAACTCCGCCAACCGGGGCAATCATTTCCATGATCTCTTTTCTGCCCCCGTAAGCACCCACCGGCATTCCGCCGCCGATGATTTTTCCATAAGTGGCCAAATCTGCCGAGATGCCAAAGTATTCCTGTGCGCCGCCAAAGGCAAGACGAAAACCGGTAATTACTTCATCGAATATAAGCAGTATGCCATGTCTGGTGCAAAGCTCACGCAGTTCCTTTAAGAATGATTCCTTCGGCAGAACCAGTCCCATATTAGCAGCCAGGGCTTCTACGATAACTGCAGCTATCTGACCCTCACATTGATCAAAGATTACTTTTACGTTTTCAATGTCGTTATATACAGCAGTTAAAGTGTCCTCTGTACAGCCAGCCGGCACTCCGGCACTATCCGGTATGCCGGCAGTCATAACGCCGGATCCGGCTTTAACCAGCATGGCATCACAGTGGCCATGATAGCAGCCGGCAAATTTGATGATTTTATTTCTGCCGGTATAACCTCTGGCTGCACGGATTGCACTCATTACTGCTTCGGTTCCGGAATTCACCATCCGGATCATATCAATAGAAGGCACATTTTCACAGATGTATTCAGCCATTTCTACTTCAAGCTCAGTTGCAGCACCAAAGCTTAAGCCATCCTTTGCCGTTTTTTCAACAGCCTCTAATACTGCCGGATTGTTATGTCCCAGAATCATCGGACCCCAGGAACTGATATAATCAATGTATTGATTTCCATCTGCATCGGTCACATAGGGACCTTTTGCGCTTTTAATAAACCGTGGTGCCATATTCACGGATCCGTATGCACGTACCGGGCTGTTAACACCACCGGGAATTCTTTTTGTGGCTCTTTGAAATAAAGACTCAGATTTTAACATTATCCAATTCTCCCTTCATCCATGCACTTTGCTAATTCTTTTGCGTAGTAGGTCAGATAAAGCTGCGCTCCGGCACGATAAGCACTGACTGCCATTTCACACATGATTTTTTCTTCATCAACCCAGCCCATTTTAGCAGCTGCTTTTACCATGGCATATTCACCGCTGACACTATAAGCGGCAACCGGCACGTTAGTCACATCCGATACTTTGGTAACCAGATCCAGAAAGGACATCGCCGGCTTTACCATAACAATATCTGCCCCTTCGTCCACATCCAGCAGCGCTTCTTTTACTGCTTCTCTGCTATTATGTACATCCATCTGGTAAGTCTTCCGGTCACCAAATGATGGTGCAGAGTCTGCGGCCTCTCTGAATGGACCGTAGAATGCGGATGCATATTTTACAGCATATGACATGATCGGAATTTTTTTATAATTGTTCATATCCAGGATATTACGGATTGCCATTACCCTTCCATCCATCATATCGGATGGCGCAACCATGTCCGCACCGGCCTGGACGTGTGATAATGCTGTTTTGCTTAAAAGTTCCAGGGTACTGTCATTATCAACATCGTGATCACACAGTGCACCGCAATGTCCGTGCGAGGTGTATTCGCACATGCATACATCGGTGATATAGTAAAGGTCCGGAAATTGTTTTTTTGCCTCTTGAAGTGCTCTTTGCACAATGCCATCCTGAGCATATGCCTGACTGCCCACTTCATCTTTATGCTTCGGAATCCCAAACAGCATCACATTGCTGACACCGGCTTTGGATAAGCGCTCCAACTCATAAGGAAGGCGGTCTACACTATAGCGGTACTGTCCTTTCATGGAAGAGATTTCTTCCTGAACATTCTCTCCATCGATTGCAAATAAAGGGTAAATCAACGATGACTTATCCATCCTTGTTTCACGCACCATTTTTCGAAGGGTTTCACTTCCGCGAAGTCTTCTTGGTCTTTTTATCATGTCCATACACTGTTACTCCTTATAATGTTCTTTTACAAGCCCCCGCCTCTGTAAGCGCTGGGTTATTGATCTCTGTTACAAGTTCCACAACACTGTCAATGGTAGCTTTTTTTGCCATATATGTTTTCATACCATAAGCATCTGCAGCAGCTTTGGTCTGCTTACCAATGCAGGCTGCGGTTACTTTTGTATGATCAAGTCCCGGTGTAGCGGAGACAAACCCCTTGACGGTAGATGCACTTGTGAATACCGCGCAATCAATTTCCTGAGCCATGAATTTGCTTACTTCATCAATAATGCCTTGCGGCTGATAGAAGGTATCATAGGTAGCAACGTCATCAATGGTAATGTCTTCTCTTTTAGCAAGTGCTTCGATAATCTCATGATTTCCCATTGCTGCACGGGGCAGCAGGATTTTCACACCATTTTCGCAGTGCTCTGCCATAGCTTTACCTAATGATTCACCATCATAAATCCTGGGCATCAAATCGGCAAATAATCCCCGTTCTTCCAGTGCTTTTTTGGTTCCCTGGCCAATCGCTGCAATCTTTACTGTTCCAAGGGCACGGATATCCATTTTTTCCTTGTGCATTCCCTCAAAAAACACTTTCACACCGGTTGGACTGGTAAATGCAATCCATTGATAGGAAGATAATCTACCCAGACAGTTCTTTAGGGCATCATTTGGCTCAATTGCAGATGTTGAAATCGCCGGGAGTTCCAATACCTCAGCACCCTGGACTCTTAATTTTTCCGACATCCGGGAGATTAAATCCCTTGGTCTGGTCACTAATATTTTGCATCCCGCCAGCGGAAGCTTTTCATACCATTCAAACCGGTCTGCCAGAGCACATACTTTTCCAACAACAATAATCGCTGGTGTGGCAATTCCCTGACGCTCAATTTCCGACTTCAAAGTAGCAACTGTGGCCACAATTCGTTTCTGCTTTGCTGTCGTTCCTTTTTGCAGAATAGCTGCCGGCATATTGGCATCCATTCCCGCTGACATCAATGAATTACAGATATCCTCACAAGCACTGACACCCATCAGAAATACCAGCGTTCCTTTTGTCCTTACTAACGCTTCAAAATCAATATTATAAGTTTCTCCCGCACGTTTATGCCCGGTAATGATATGCAATGAAGAACAATAATCCCGATGGGTAACCGGAATCCCATTATAAGCAGGTACTGCCAGAGGGGAAGTCACACCCGGAACCACTTCATAAGGAATATTGTGCTCACTTAAAAGCTCCAACTCCTCTCCCCCACGGCCAAAGAGAAAAGGGTCACCGCCTTTTAACCGCACCACCCGATATCCTTTTTGTGCCTCTTCAAGCAGTACCTGATTGATCTGTTCCTGGTGCATGGTATGATTTCCAGCCCGTTTACCAACATCTATGGTACGGATGCCATCCGGAATCATCGCCAAAATCCCGTCACCAACCAGACTGTCATATACTACCACTTCAGCCTGACTCAAAACCTTCTGTCCTTTTAAAGTAAATAGTCCGATGTCACCCGGACCTGCACCTACAAGCCATACTTTTCCTGTCTGCATTATACTTTATCCTCCAATTTACTTTTTAATTTCTGCGCCAGCCTGATGCCAAGTGCTTCTGCTTCTTCACAAGCCCCACAGGCTTCCCCCTTTATATATTCTTCTGTCTGTTCACAATAATACAATCCCCGCAAATATATTTGCGCCCCTTTAACTACCGCATGAGCCGCCACTGGGGAAGAGCACTCCCCATCCAGATAACGCACATATGCCCGTTCAGCCAGCGCAGCATAGGTTCCCTCACAATCGGCATAATCTGTCAGATAGTCATAGTTCTCCCCTGCACGCCCCTGCACCGCAAGAATTCCCTGACCGGCTGCCGGTATCATTTCCTCGGGTTCAAAGTAACGGCTGATACGTTCCTGCAGACCAATGCGCTTCATTCCTGCCGCCGCTAAAATCAAAGCAGCATATTCACCACTGTCCAGTTTTTTCAAACGGGTGATTACATTTCCTCTAACGCTTTTGAATTCAGCCTGGGGATATAGCTCTTTCAGCTGCAGGATCCGACGCAGGCTGGAACATCCAATTGGCTTCGACCAGTCAATCTCCGTAGCGCCTTTTGGCAAAATCAACACATCACGGGGATCTTCTCTTTTGGAAAATGCCACGATGGGAAGTTCATCAGCCAGTTCCATCGGCATATCTTTTAAACTATGTACTGACAAATCACTTCTTTTGTCTAGCAGCGCCTTATCCAGTTCTTTTACAAAAAGCCCTTTTCCTCCTATCTTATCAAGCGTCCTGTCCAGAATAATATCGCCGGTGGTCTTCATCGTCAGCAATCGAACTTGCGTATCCGGCAGTTGCTTCTTCAGATAGTCCATAACCATCTCGCTTTGTACCACTGCCAGCTTACTTTCACGGCTGCCTACACATATTGTCTTAGGATGATTCATTATTACCTCCATTCTGCGCATGCTATATAGTTACAAGATTTTTTCTATTTTTTCACGGATCTCTTTTGCCAGTTTATGATTCTTACCACCGGCATTAACACCAATGACAAGCTGTTCCCGCTTTATCACACCCGGAAAATGAAAATCACATTTATTCCTATCACTGATTACATTAACAAGAATTCCCAGGCACTTGCAGACGCTATGGATTTCTTCATTCAGCTTAGCATCGTCAGTGGCAGCAATCACGATATCGGCGCTGTAGATATCTTCTCGCTCATACAATTTTCGTTTCAGTATAAGGTCGAATTCTTCGGCCAATGCTTCAATACTGGGATGTATCGCTGGTGCTACCACCTTAATCTGCCGGGTGAATTGCGTAAGTGTCTTAATCCGACGGCCGGCAATATTACCGGCACCGATCACAACTATTTTTTTCTCCGACAGATCCACAAACAAAGGGAAATATGCCGGTTCTTGATTACTCTTCATATAACTTTTCCAGCCCTTTTACACATTCTAAGAAAGTCTCTTTTTCAAGAGAATCCTTTAGCCCAAACATCATCTTATTCACTGCTTTTCCAGCCGCAGTTTCGATAGAATCACGAAGCTGTACCTTATCTGTCTCCTCCAAAGGCAGCTTACCCAATATTTTATGTATTCGCAGATACAGATCGGTAACTGCTTCTGACTTAATTTCCTGAATTCGGGGAACCAAATCTCTGCCCTCCAGCCAATTATAAAACTCCGACTTCTTCTCATCCAGGATAGCCTCTGTCAGCGCCAAAGAATCTTCAAGATGGCCGCATCCATCCACAGTCTGGAAATCATCAATATCATATAGGGTGATATTCGTAATTTTTCCAATCGTTGGCTCAATATCCCTGGGAACTGCCAGATCGATTAAATACATCGGTTGAGAAATATCTACCTGCTCAATCAATTCCCTGGTCAACGTTAAGTTTGGACTTGCCGTAGCACTGACAACAATCTTACAGTCTGAAAATAACGCCATCCGCTCACCATAATGAATCTGTTCACACCCTTTGGGTATATTTACAACCCCACTGCGGTACTGGCGGACAGTTACCGTTACCTTAGCACCGGCCCGCTGCAAGGTCTGTGCCGCTAATTTGCCCATTTCGCCATTGCCGATCACCATACAGTTTTGCCCCTTGATATCCACACCCTGAGCCTTCAGCATCCGGACAGCCTGATCCATCGCCGTAACATTTGCCCGGGAAAAAGTAACATCAGTCTTTACTTTTTTGGCAGCTGTAATTGCTGTACGAAAAAGAACTTCTAAAACACCATCAGTACAATAATGCTCCCGGGCCAGAGACAGTGCATCCTTTACCTGGGTAATAATCTGGTCTTCACAGAGAATCTGTGATTTCAAACCACAGGTCAAATGAAACAGATGATCCACCGCCTCATAATCCTTTCTTTCAACAAAAAAACCGGAAAATTCTGTAGGATCTGCTTCTTTCAGGATACAAAGCTGTTCCAGTAAAGAACCATCCCAATTATCGTTTGTGCTTGCCCATATTTCCATGCGGTTGCAGGTTGACAAAATAATGCTTCCACATATTCCCTCCTGCTTTTTCAAATATTCCATCGCAGCTGCAGCATTTTTTTTCGTAAAGGAAAACAGTGCACGGACATCTACAGATGCCTTGTTGTGGTCTATTCCCACCATCCAAATTCCCATCTTTTGTTCCTCCGCTAACTTACTTATTTTATCATAGCACATCCATATTGAAATGCAAAAACAATTTTATTTGTAACCGTAAATGTTACTATTGTTACTATTGGCTGCCCGGACGCCACTGCGGGAAGATCGGTGCTTTACGCAGCGGCTGGGTTTTGGTAGTATATAAGTTTTGTGTGATACTTCATTTGGCACAAGATGAATACCGCCAAAGGTGGAAGAGAGGAAATCCCGGGGTATAAGGATACCCTGTTATGGGTAGGGACACTCTTTTCGTAAATCGCTTGAATAACCAGCAATCCCATGCCCTCTGGCCGCGTCCGCCCGCCAAATACGCTCCCCACAATCCCCTCCATATATCTCATTTGCATATATCATTCTAAATTACCTCGCGAAGTGTTGCTGGTCACAGAGTGAACAGTGGCACTGAACAGTAACCAGCAAATATCATTTGACAGGCGATATGGTTCACGATAAACTATAATATGAACTGGCCACTCGGCCACAATAATGTAAAGAGGCACCTGTGGCAATACAGCTGCAGGATAATTGGAAAGGGGGTGTGAATCCCCCACGGTCCCGCCGCTGTAATGGAGGAGCCATATTACAATGAGAGTACTCATAACGTCACTGGGAAACTGGGAAGGCGTAATATGGTGATGATACCTAAGTCAGAATGCCTGCCCTTTACTAATAGATCTGCACTGACAGTTACGAGCGATGACTATTGTGTAAGGATGGGACAACACTGTTTTTAATTCCCGAATCCATACGCTGCCTGGCATCCGCCGGTCGGCGTTTTTTAATACAAAAATGCCGCTACTAATCAATCAAGGGGGAACCACACTATGTCAAACCAATCTACAAAAGCAATCCTGATCGTAAGCTTTGGTACCAGTTATGAAGATACCAGGAAAGTAACCATCGAAGCAATTGAGCATGATATCGAACAAGCCTGTCCTAATTACCACATCTACCGGGCATGGACCAGTAAAATGATCATGGCCAAAATCCTAAAACGAGATGGCATCAAAGTCTTAAACGTAAAAGAAGCTATGGCACAAATGGCCGCTGACGGCATCACCGATGTGATCATACAACCCACCCACGTACTCAATGGTATCGAAAACGACTTAATGAAAGAAGATGCTCTCTCCTATCAGCATTCTTTTTCTACCATCACCTTCGGAAACCCATTACTAACCACTGAAGAAGATAACGATGCCGTTATTCAGGCTCTCTTAGCCGAATTCTCCGACCTTAAGGCAGATGAAGCACTAGTCCTGATGGGGCATGGAACCACTCACTTTTCCAATTCAATATATGCCGGAATAAATTATCAACTGCAGGATCGTGGTTATTCTAATATTTTTCTTGGTACAGTAGAAGCTTATCCCACACTGGAATCCATGCTGCGTTCAATCAATCAGCAGCAGCTCAGGAAAGTAATTCTATCCCCCTTCATGATTGTTGCCGGCGACCATGCCAAAAACGACATGGCAAGTGAGGAAGAAGATTCCTGGCGCTCACAATTCGAAAATGCCGGATATGATGTTACCTGCATTCTAAAAGGTCTGGGTGAATATCCAGCTATCCGCGAGTTATTAGTAAAGCATGTACAAGAAGCATGTAGACTCTCAGAGTCTTAGAAACTAGTGGGGCACACTAGAATAAGCATAATACAGGCCGCGTATGCCAGCACATATGGGGCCTTATTTTATCAAAGCCTCAGGGGAATGCATCCCAATAATTCGCTGTATCACCTGTTCTAATTCTCCTTCATCTTTCACACAGTAATCCGGCTGATGATCATTCTCACCATGAACATGCCCTCTGCGATCAAGCCATACCGCATTCCAGCCAGCTTTTTTCGCCCCAATTATATCATTACGGTAAGAATCACCTACATAATACGTCGTTTCTGCTTTCAATCCCAGACTATCCGATGCAATGTTAAAAATCTGAATATCCGGCTTACTCACATCTAAATCTGCCGATATAAAAATATGTTCTTCCGAAATCCATTCACCAACACCTAACTTTGCAATCTTTCTTCGCTGATGTGCCGATGGACCATTTGAAATAACCCCCATTTTGACAATATTCATTTTACAATAATTCAAAATACTCTTCATTTGTTCTGATATGTATATTTCCTTTTGGTTTTCAGCATATATTTCCTGAAACTTAAGAGCTGTATCCTCTGAAATTATAATCCCAAAATCCGCCATGGCTTTCTTAATCCGATAGATATACATCGTCTCTATGGATACTTCTCCATTTTGGCTGGCATCATAAATTTCATCGCTGTGTTTACGATATACCGGATATAATTTATCAATACACATCTGATACTGGCTGCCAAAACATTCTTGGTATGCATTTTCAAACGGAATCATCTGATCATACAAAGTATCATCTACATCAAATAATATTGCCAACATAATAATCTCCTCTGCAGTACACTAGTCAAATACCTCAGAATTTCAACATAATCCTCTTCTCTCCCAAACGCAAATGATTCGTCACTTCATCTGTCTCTCCCAGAATATCAAACAACGCCTGACACTCATCCAGGCTCCCCTGCCCATGTTTAACTCCATACGCACCAGCATCACTTCCAACCGCCAGTTGTACTCCTTTCAGATACGCCTTACGAACATTCTCCTGATGTAATGACTTAATTAATTTTAAGTTATCATCAGAAAACCTGCCTTTACCAATCTGATTTCCTACAGGCGTTAACGTAGGCACCCACACAACTTCACTTGCAGCCATTGCCTCAAGGCAATCATCATTCAGATAATAGCCGTGCTCAATCGAATCGACACCGCATAATACTGCATTACGTACTGCATCAGCCCCATTTGCATGAGCCATAACAGCGAAGCCCTCTTCATGAGCAATATGAATCATCTCCTGTACTTTCTTATAGTTCAAATCGGTTCCGGTAATCACACCAAGTTGCGAAAGGTCCATAATACCAGTAATCATAATTTTGATAAAATGACCTCCGATTTGACGTACCTTTCCCACTAGCGCACTATATTCACTCATATCTTCGAAAGCATGACCCACAATGGCACCAAAACTCCCCTTTTGGTAAATAGCAAATGCCGGTGTGCGATAGGTAATCCCCAACTCCGGTGCAATCTGTGCCGCCCGGATGGAAACGCCAAGATTATCACCACCATCACGAATATATCTAATAGAACGTTCTTTATATTCTTTGAAGTGATTCCTGATTACTTCATCTTTAACTTCATCACGATGAATCAGCGCCGCTTTTTTATAATCAGCACCATCCATAAAAATGTGCGCATGACATTCGCCAAACATCATTTCCTCCATTTTGCATCCGCTACTCTCGGAAAGTCTATCCTTAATCCCTGGCATTATCAATCATGTATAAAATTGCATTGCAGATACATGCCGCAATGTTGCTGCCACCTTTTCTTCCCCGTGCTACAATATACGACACATCCGCTTCCATGATCAGCTCTTTTGACTGTACTACATTTACAAACCCAACCGGTGTACCGATAATCAACGCCGGATTTAACTTTCCTTCTTCCATCAGCTCATAAAGACGTACCAGGGCTGTCGGTGCATTACCGATGGCAAATATCAGTGGTTTGTCAAGAACTGCTGCTTTATCCATGCTGGCAGTTGCTCTCGTTGTCCCATTTGCCTTGGCAATCTCAGCAACATCCTCATCTGCCATAAAGCAGTACACTTCCCCGCCGTATTTTGCCAGAGCTTTCTTATTGATCCCTGAACGCGCCATCTGTGTATCAGTTACAATACATGCGCCGCTTTTAACTGCATTGATTGCCTTCGCTACCACGTCTTGGGAAAAACATAGATTATCTGCATAATCAAAATCCGCACTGGTATGGATGCAGCGTTTTACTACTAATTCTGTATTGGCAGGAAATGTCCTTTTGTTTAGCTCTTCGGTGATGATTTCGAAGCTTCTTTTTTCAATATCCATTGGTTTTACATTTTCCAGTTGTACTTTCATCTTTTTCTTTTTTCCTCCTGTTCTTTATTAATATATTTTGGAAACACTTTGGCTGGCAGGATGCCGCTGGTTTTGGTAGATTATAGTTTTGTAATGGCTATCTGAAATTATACATCTGGTTCCTGAATTAAAATTGGTTTCGTGACTAAATTCCCTGCTCCAGTATCTGATAAATTACTTGCATATCCAGGTGTTCTCTCAGCCCAGCTGCTAAAAGGTCGTACTGGGTTTCTTTAAATGCCTGAAAATCAACACCGGTAATTTCTGTCGTATCAATTCCTTTTTGTTGTCCAAGTGCCTGAACGACTGCTTTTGCTACTTCTTCTTTATCAAAGACGCCGTGTACATAGGTGCCATATGCATTACTGGTGTAGGCGCCATCAGCTATCGGATTGCTTTGTTCAACAAAGTTCTTAATAATAGTCATCGGGGCGGCCCCTTCTTTTAAGGTAGTAATACCCATATGGATTTCATAGCCCTCCAAAGCAACTCCGGTTAAGGGTGCTAATGGTCCGGTTACTTTCTGAAAGGTTCCGGTAACCCGGGTTCTGGTTTTTGCATCTTCGAACACGGTATCCATCGAAATTAATCCCATCCCTTTAATTTCACCGCCGGCTTCGACTCCGTGAGGGTCGCTTAATCGTTCTCCCAGCATCTGATAACCGCCGCACACGCCAAAGATAACCTTGCCGACAGAAGCATGTTTTAGGATCGCGGCTTCCAATCCATTCTGGCGCATCCAGAGCAGATCTTCCATGGTATTCTTGGTTCCGGGAAGAATGATCATATCTGGATTCTTTAGCTCTTTTACATTATGTACATAACGCAGTGATACTCCAGGCATACTCTCAAATGGGTTAAAATCTGTAAAGTTAGAAATCCTTGGGATCCTGATTACTGCAATATCGATTACCCCTACTTCCTGCTTGTTATCAAATCTTTCGGTCAGGCTGTCTTCATCTTCCACTTCTATTGAAAGATAAGGAGCAACTCCCACCACCGGAATTCCAGTTTTTTCTTCCAGCATGACAAGTCCTGGGTCAAGAATCGTTTTATCACCGCGGAATTTATTAATGATCAGACCCTTTACCATATCTTTCTCATCGTCATCTAATAGCATTACTGTTCCAACAAGCTGGGCAAAAACACCGCCGCGGTCGATATCACCTATCAAAAGTACCGGTGCCTTGGCTCTTTTTGCCATACCCATATTAACAATGTCTTCACGCTTCATATTAATCTCGGCGGGGCTTCCCGCACCTTCGATGACAATAATATCATATCTATCCGCCAACTTTTCGTATGCTTCCATGACCCGAGGAATCAATTTGTGCTTATAGGTAAAATATTCTCTCGCTGCCATATTACCGATGACTTCACCATTCACGATAACCTGGGAGCCAGTATCGTTGGTTGGTTTTAAGAGGATTGGATTCATTAAAACGGAAGGCTTTATGCCTGCTGCTTCCGCTTGCATCACCTGTGCCCGGCCCATTTCCAGACCTTCTTCGGTTATAAAGGAATTTAGTGCCATATTCTGTGATTTAAAGGGAGCCACGCGGTAGCCATCCTGTTTGAAAATACGGCATAGACCTGCTGTCAGCAAGCTTTTTCCCGCATTTGACATGGTTCCTTGCACCATAATCGCTTTTGCCATTTATTTATTCCTCCTCGCTGCAGATCTGCTGTAATATCTGAATCAGTATCTTGTTTTCCTCATGGGTTTTGACCGCAATGCGATAAAAGCCCGGCTTTAATCCTGGGTAATTGCAGCAGCTGCGAATTAAAATGCCTCGCGTCAGGCATTGTTCGTATAGATTTATTGGTCCTTCAAAGAAAATATAGTTTGCCTGAGAGTCATATATATGCAATGGAAGTTTACGCATCTCTTGCTTCAAAAAGGTACTCTCTTCCTGAACTAATTGTCTGGCCGCTTCCACATAAGCAGTTTCTTTTAATGCAGCCACACCTGCCGCCTGGGCCGGAATGGATACATTCCATGGCTGAGTCACCTGATTCATCCGTTCCAGTAGTTTTTGATCAGAGCAAAGGCCATATCCCAGACGGATTCCTGCCATTGCATACCGTTTGGTAAATGCTTTTAGAATGAAAAGGTTTTCAGCTGCTGTTAATTCGCCTTTCATGGTGTATGCTTTTGGCTTTGCAATAAAATCCTGAAAGCACTCATCGATCACCAGAAATACGCCACAGGTCTTACACCGCTTTATAATCTCGCGTAACAATTCCGGTTCAATTAAAAACCCTGTTGGATTATTTGGTGTACACAAAAATAAAACATTATATTCTGGTGTAATCGCTTCCAAAATCCCCGAATCAATATTGAAGTCGGATTTCATCATGTAATGGCATACTTCACATCCGGATGCGGTAAGAGCCTGCTCATATTCGGCAAACGTCGGCGCCGGTACCAGTGCCTGTTTGGGTTTTAACGCAAGTACCAGTGAAAAGATTAATTCTGCTGCTCCATTACCACAGATGATCATATCCTCTTGAACACCTTCGTATCCACTCAAAGATTTTCGTAATTCGCTATAAAAGATGTCTGGATAATGGGCGATTCGCTTTAGGCTGTCAGTTGCCGCATTGATTACTGATACGGGGGGGCCAAGCGGATTGATGTTTGATGAGAAATCAATCACATCGGGATGCCGATAGACATCGCCTCCATGTACTTGTTGTTTCATAGAGTTCCTCTTTTCTGATTAGATCAAAGTAATGCAATTATCTCCTGCAGCAATATCCGAACGCATCCCAAAATTATTACAGCACAGGTTGCTGTGCCATAGAGTAAACGGTTAGCACGATATATATCTTCAATTTCAATCGGTCGGATTGCATCGCCTATTGTTGGTTTTTCGTACAATTTACCAAAATAATATGCATTTCCGGCCAACTGTATGTCAAGAGCTCCAGCCATTACTGCTTCTGTCTGCGCCGAATTCGGACTGGCGTGATTATAGCGGTCCCGGTGAAAAATCTTTTTTGCATTTGCGCCGTGAAACTTCTGTATATAAGCCGACAGAATCATAATCCATCCGGATATTCGGGCGGGAATATAGTTTACAACATCATCCAGTACTGCGGCACAAGTTCCAAAGTACCGATACTTATCATTCTTGTACCCTACCATCGAATCCATAGTATTAATGGATTTATAGCAATATCCCAGTACTGCACCTCCCAGCATCATGTAAAAGAGTGGTGCAAGCACACCATCAGAAGCATTTTCTGCAATGGTTTCCACCGTTGCTTTGGTCATACCTTCGACGGATAGACTTTTGGTATCCCGACCCACGATCATCGAAACAGCATACCTGGCTTGTTCGATATTGTCTTTTTTTAGTTCCTGATATACTTTCATGCTTTCTGTTTTTAATGATTTTGTCGCCAATAATTGATAGCACATAAAAGTTTCCAGCAAAAGTCCCAGCCATAACCGGTAACGGTATGCGAAATATAATATTATAAGCGGTATTGAAGTACTAAAACCAGTAATTACAATCACCAGGAAAAAACCGGCAATGCGTTCACCTGCTTTGGTCTTTGGAAATATAGCTCGCAGTACTTTTTCCATCACAGCAATGCCATTACCGATGATACGCACCGGATGGTAAAGCCATCTGGGATCACCAATTATCAAATCAATCAAGAAACCCAGCACCACGGCTATACATGTCCATTTCATCATGTCTATTCGTTCCTTCCTGTCGTGGTAATGTTGGCTACACTAGTACCTTTAACTCACGGCGGTTTTCCTGCCAACGTTTTTCATCCAGTTCAACTTCATATCCGCTGCCATTGTCTACATGCCAGGAATAAAAATCTTGTTCTGCATCGGCATAAGCATCCATGATGGACATGATCGTTCCCCCATGTGCAACTATAACTGCCGATTCCCTTCCTTTTTTAATACAATCATGGACCACTTTCTGAAATCCTTTTAAGCAGCGGTTGCGAAATTCTTCCTGGTTTTCCCCGCCAGGGAATGGCAATGTTCCCTCACTGTCCACCCACTTTTGATAGTCCGGATTATCTGCCAGCTCTTTATGATTTTTATTTTCAAAATCACCAAAATCACATTCTGCCAATTCTTCAATAATCTGCTGCTTCTGAGTTTTATAAATCAGATTTGCAGTTTGAATACAGCGTTTCAAAGGACTAACATACACCCCTTGTGCTTCAGGATAGTGTCTCTCCGTCAGATTAGCAATTCCCTCTTCACACAATCCTTCATCAGTAGTACCGTTATAACGTCCTAATGAATTACCATACGTTTTTCCGTGACGAATCAGATAAATTTTAAGCACCTTTGATCACCTGTCCATTTCCGCATATAACCCGATATACCTCATCGGCATATGCTGCCAACTTTATGCAGATTCTGCCGGTAGTCTCCCGGTACTCCCGATCGAATGCTTCCACCGGAACGATACCTGATCCCAGCTCATTGGTCACAATAATGCAGTCTGGGTTATTCCGGATCAGCTCCTCTGCAATTTTATCTACTGCTTTTTCTTCCTGCAACAGTCTTTTTACATATTCATGAAAATGAAAGATCCCTTTGCAGGCGAAAAGTTCCGCTTTCCCACAGGTACATCCATCTACCCAACCATCTTCCTGCCGGAATTGTTTCCTGGCAAAATCAAGCTTCCCCTGAAATGTTCCTCCGATTACTAACTTCATACTTAACCTATACTCCTTACGACAATCTGTACCACTACCATCAGCAGCGGCATCATCAGTTCACACATGGCCAAAAACCAGCCCGCCAGATCGCCGGTGGTCCCGCCAAAGTTTTTCATCGCCATATGATGATAATACCCAAAAACCAGCGCTGCTGCGACTAAAGCTGTAACACCAAGTAATGGATCGATCACAATCATTCCTGCCGCCAGCAGCACCAGATATATAATCATAATGAAACCAACCCGCTTTGTTTCGGCACCTTTTGAAAATGCCGCGGCCGTGCCATCTTTTTTCGCCTTCGGAAAGGATATGATCGCCAGGGCGCTTAATGTTCTGGACAGCATAAAACCCGGAACCATTACTGCCAGAACGGCCAAATCAGCCTGAGTATATACACCAAAAAGCATTATAAAGTACATCACACAAGTGATAATGGCAAATGCTCCGGCATGAGAATCCTTCAGAATCTCCAGGCGGCGCTCTCTGGTCTGCCAGGAACTCAATGCATCCGCAGTATCTAACAACCCATCCAGATGGATGCCGCCGGTGATCAATACCGATATCAAAAGTAATACCGCGGTAAAGAATATTGAATTGATGTCCACCAGGCTGCCAATCTTGCCCCAACCATAGGTAAGCAGACCGATCACAGCACCAACCCATGGCCAAAAGCACATGGCATAAGACATACTGTCATCTGTCCATTCACATTGCGGCATGGGAATCTTGGAATACATCGAAAATGCAACAATAAAACTACGTAATAACTTCATCCTTGTTACCCCTTTATGGTTACCGGAATGCCATAGACAACCTCAGTAACATGTTCGGCCCGTTTGGCCAATTCCAGATTGATTCTGCCCAGATATCGCTGATAACGTTTTATTTCCTCATCATGATCAATACCATCAGAAAATATTTCATTGGTCACGACAACCAGATTGGCTGCCTGATGAAGAAGTGTATCAATTCCCTGTAAAATAGCTTCTATAGTTGAGTCACCGGCACCATTTTCCAGATATATCTCATTAGCCGTCAGATTGGACATGCATTCCAGCAGGACATTAGCATCTTGCGGGATGTTCACATCTTTAAGTCCGGTATAACATTCAATAGTGTCAAAGCTTTTTTCCCTGCGCATATCACGATGCCGTGCAATGCGTCGATAACTCTCTTCGTCAAACGGATACATGGTTGCAATATAGATTCGCTCACCACATCCCAGCTTGATAATACAGTCCTCAGCATAAGCTGATTTTCCACTTCCACTCCCGCCAGTAATTACTTGCAGCATTACGCTCCTCCCGGTTTCAGCATCTTGTTGCCAAGATCTTTCCTTTTAAACCTTCACAAAATGTCTGTCTGAACATCCAGCCATATCAAGTATATGGCACATATTCTTCCATACTATTATCTTCAAAAGTACTCATACCATTATAAACAGCAATGGCAATATCCAAAATCGGATATAATGTAACCGCCCCGGTTCCCTCACCAAGCCGCATATCACATGTCAGAAAGCCTGGAATGCCAAGTGCTTTCAGAACTATTTCCGAAGCCGGTTCCTGAGATAGGTGAGATGCCAGCATATAATCCTTGGCCCGGGGGCAGTAACGTACTGCGCAAAGCGCTGCCACGCCAGAGATAAAACCATCAATTACAACCGGAACACCAAGCGCTGCCCCACCCAAAAAGACACCCATCATACCCGCGACATCAAGACCACCCACTTTGGAAAGAACATCAATCACATCCTCTTTGTTCGGCTTATGTAAAGCAATCGCTTTTTTAATCGTAATAATTTTTCGCTCCAGCCCTTCAGAAGATAATCCGGCTCCACGGCCAGTAACTTTTTCTACACTCTCCGTCAGCAAAACTGAGGTAATAGCACTGCTGGTCGTCGTATTGCCAATTCCCATCTCGCCGGTTGCAATAATTTCATAACCTTTTTCCTTTAACTCTGCAACCATAGCAATACCCACTTCAATTGCCTGAACAACCTCTTCCCTGGTCATCGCAGGTTCTTTTGCCATATTACGGGTCCCATACATTACTTTGCGGTTGATCAATTTTGAATCTACAGCAATTCCGATATCCACTGGGAAGATTTCCGCCCCAACGGTCTTACACATGATACTTGCGGTCGCCTTCTCTTTAAGGAAATTCTCTGAAATGATCAACGTCACTTCCTGAGTGCTTTGGGCAATCCCTTCTGCCACAACCCCATTGTCAGCACACATGACTACCAGCGCTTTTTTATTCAGATGAACATTATCCGTTCCGGTAATGCCCGCAATTTGTGTCACGGCATCCTGCAGCTTTCCTAAACTGTGAAGGGGAATTGCAATACTGTACCAACGTTTTTCTGCCTGCTCCATAGATTTTTTATTCAGTGGTTTTATCGCTTTGACTGCCTCTTGTAAATTCATGATCATTTCTCCCTGCATTTTCGTAAAAACGCTTCTGCTATCTTTGGATTACTATAATAATATAGGTGGGGAAATCCAGCCAGCATCTGTGGTGTACTGTGAATACACTGCCAGCTATGGTGGCTTAAGGGTTTGTCAGCCCGAAAGCTTTCGCCACAGTTATCAGAATCAAAATAATGGAATTCATGAGCAGGCATATGGCCTATTTCTTCACCAAAGACCGTTCCCTCATGCAAGGTAATATATCCAAATCGTTTCAGCTTGGGAGTACTATATGCTCTTCCATTGATCGCGCCAACCATCGGATATATATTTCCTTCAATGTCCTCCATAAAATCATGAAGATACATGAATCCGCCACACTCTGCGATGCAAGGCAGGCCATTCGCCAAGGCCTCCTTAATTGCCAGACGCATGGTAACATTTTCGCTTAGAGCCGCTCCCTGAAGTTCCGGATAGCCTCCATGAAGCAGTAATCCATGGATATCAGCGGGTAATTTCGTATCATGTATCGGCGAAAACGGTACCAGCTCAGCGCCCATTTCCTCCAGCAACTGCAAATTATCCTGATAAAAAAAACAAAATGCCTCATCTTTTGCCAGGGCGATCCGCACAGGCTTTTGTTTCTGCCAAAAAACCGGCTGCTCAATGTTCCCTATTGTCTTTGCACCCCGGGCAATAGAAAGTAGTGTAGAAAAATCAAGAGATGTCTCCAGTACCTTAGAAAACTTATCCAAACGCTCCTGTAAATCAAGGATTTCATTGGGCATAACCAATCCCAAATGACGGCTTTCTAATATACAGTCCTGAACCACCGGCACATACCCGCAGACCGTTATTGAAAGTTCCTGCTCAATTTGCTTTTTGATCCGATCATAAAGCATCGGTGAAATCTGATTTAGGATCACACCTTTTATATGACTGTTCTCCTTATATTCCAAAAAGCCCTTGATATATGGAATTATAGAGATGCTCATCCCCTTGCAATTAACTATAAAAACAACCGGTGTATCGGTGACATCCGCAACATCCCAAGCGCTGGCTGTCGATGAGATTCCAGCAAGTCCATCATAAAAGCCCATCACCCCTTCGATCACAGCAATATCACTGTCCGCCGCATTTTTCGCCATCAGATAACGGGTGACATGCTGATCGGTAAAGAAGGTATCCAGGTTTCTGCTTTTCGTTCCTATTACCCGGCTATGAAACATGGGGTCGATATAATCCGGTCCGCATTTGAACGAAGTCACCACCATACCTTGTTTCTTAAGGGTATGGAGAATTCCACATGTGATCAGCGTTTTTCCGCTTCCGCTGGCAGCTGCCGCGAACATAATCCGCGGTACTTTAATTGCTTTTGCCAAGCTCTGGTTCATGAATTCACTCCTCCCTGGCAGGATATGATGTAAATAGGGTTTTGTCCCATCATCATGTGATAAGAGCCTGTTTCCTTTGATTTTCCTACCATGATCTGGACAATATCGGTATCTGTTACGGGCAGCGTCTTCAGACAATCCAGTGCCTCTGCTACAGTCTCCAGGGTAATACAATTGATGACCATTCGTACATTCGGATTCTTTTTAAGCAGCTGCTGCATAATCTCTTTTAAATTGCCGGCAGAACCACCGATGAATGCATGGGTTGGAACCGGCAGATCAACACACGCCTTGGGTGCGAGCCCTTCGATAATATCCAGATGGTCCACTGCAAAGTGCTGTTTATTTTTATAAAGTAATGCTGCTGCATCGCTATTCTTCTCTATGGCATATACGGATCCCAGGGATGCCATCTTTGCCATTTCAATCGATACCGAACCTGTTCCTGCTCCCACATCATAAACGACAGAATCTTTCTGCAAACGCAGTTTGGAAAGAGAAATGCTGCGGATCTCCTCTTTTGTCATCGGTGCCTTGTCCCTTAAAAATGCCTGATCCGGCAATCCATGAGTCACAACAGCATCCTTTGCACTGTCGTTTTCCAACAGCATAACCGAAAGCCCATCTGTCTCATATGCGGTGTAATCCCTTACTGATCCTTGAGAAATCTTTTCTGCCGGATAGGAAAGCTGCTCACCGATGAAGACTCGTACTGCACCCATTCCATACCGGGTTAATTTTTCGCAGACTTCTGAAATACCCGTTGTGTTTCCGACAATTGCAAACAATCTGGGGTGCTGCCGGATTAATGAAATCAAATTCGTATCCCGGCCATGAATGCTGCACGGATATACATCTTCCCAGGCAGTCTGCAAACGAGAACAAAAATATACCATCGATGAAATTCCGCTAATTAGTTTTACTTCCCTGTTCAGCCCGTTCTCACCTTGATCGTCACCAGCCAGCACGTCCATTAATTTCTTTGCACCGCTGTAGAAGCCCACGTCTCCGGATAAAGCAATGGCTATCTTCTCATATTCCGGATGTGCTTCTATATACCTGTGAATCTCCAAAGGCTTATAGGAATAAAATACCGGCTGTCCCGGACTGTGTACGCCATCCGCCATTCGTTTTGCACCGATAATTAAATCTGCACTTTTTAAGGCCTGTTCACCCTCAATAGTCAATGTCGCCTTAGTCCCCATACCGATACCAACAAGAACAATCTCCTGTTTCGGCTTAAAAGAAAAACGTTTCTGCAATAATGCCTTGCATTGATTTAACGTCACGCCTTCCTCCTGCTTCGGACGCCCGATTAAAACCAGCCGGGAACCCGTCTCCAGAGCAGCTTCATATTTTTCCTGAAAACCACCGCTGCTGCCGGATTCCTTGCTGACCAGCCATTTGGTATCAAGCTGACGAATCATGGCAATATTCATATCTTTTGTAAACGGTCCCTGCATACAGATCAGGTGTTTACCGCTAAAACCTAATTCAGCGCACTGTGCCACAACTTCCGGCAGTGATAACACTCTGGCATACACCCGTTCCTGATAATCAGAAAGCTGCGTATACTCCGCCAGCTCTTTACTTCCCGTAGCGGCCAGAATACTGCCTTTTGTATTTTCCAGGAAAACAACGGCTTCCTTCACCGAATTCACATATACTGTCTGGTCATCAGAGACAGCCTTTGTTTCCCTTACCAGGCGCAGATATTCTTTGCCGCATCGTTCACAGGCAGCCTTTACATTATCAGTGACCACTGCTGCATATGGATGGGTTGCATCAATGACAAGAGATACCTCCAGCTTTCTCATCAGCTCTTCCATCTCCACATCAGTCATCCGGTCGTGAGACACTGTGAGGTTCGCTCCTTTATGCAGTAAACTCTCACCGTACTGAGTTGCCACACATGCATGGCATGATATTCGATTGGCACTCAGATATTCTGCTATCGTACGGCCTTCTACCGTACCGGCAAAAATCAGCACTTTATACATTCTTATATCCTCTTGGCGTTACCATCTTACCACCGATATTTTTCGTCTGGGAATTGCCGATAAATACAGTCGTAAACATATCCACTTGGGTATCCCGTAATTCCTTCAGGCTCATTATATTCATAGATTCTCCATCGCGTCCAATATGACCCACAATTCCGCATACAGTATCTTCATTTTTATGCTGCATCATCAGCTCACAAGCTTTCTGCAGATAATCATGACGCTTCTTACTGGATGGATTATAGAGACAGATAACAAAGTCTGCTTCGGATGCATGCAGTAACCGAGCTTCAATCTTTTCCCATGGAGTCAAAAGGTCACTTAAACTGATCAGACAGAAATCATGGATCAGAGGTGCTCCCAGTACTGCACCGCCGCCGGTAGCTGCCGTTACACCAGGTATGATCTCCAGTTTCACTTCCGGATAATTCACACCTACTTCATACATCAAACCTGACATCCCATATACACCGGCATCACCGCTGCAGATCATAGCTACACTTTTGCCTTTCATAGCTTCGTCAAATGCCAGCACACAGCGATCCACTTCCTTCTTCATCGGTGTGGTCATAAATTCTTTTCCGGGAAAATGATTCTTCACCAGGTCAACATATACGGTATAACCAATGATCACATCACTGTCCTTCAAAGCATTTGCCGCCTTAATGGTCATTTGTTCATATTCCCCAGGTCCAATTCCCACTACGTATATTTTATTCAAAGTCTACACTCCTGTCTTCTATGGCTAACGCGACGGTTACACCATTTTTTCCTGTTTTATCCTGAATCAGCCGGCCCATATGGCTTCCCAGCCGGGCACTGCGTTCACAAACATTATCCACGCCGGTAACCGATGTTACAAAATCTGATGCTGAATATTTCCCCGGCACCGCTTTTAACTCCTCAGCTGTATATGTAATAAAATCCAAGTCCCTTTCTTTGCTGTAAGAGATGATTCCCGGTTCCTCTTTCTTTAGATCAATACTGCAGATGCGGCTGATAGTTTCCGGAAAAATCCCCTGCAAGCGGCAGGTTTCTTCCACCAACGCTTTAATCAACTCTTTGGGTGTACCTTTTTTGCATCCCAGGCCCAGTACAACATTGGAAGGGATTAAAAATAAAGTTTTATTAAACGGCACTTTATCATGATAAATTCCAATATAAATACCAAGTTCAGCCGCCTTTGTTCCATTTGACACGGCAACCAGTCCTTCAGGCAGTTCAACATGCACCGGCAGTTCACTATAAAAGCCAACCGATTCACCATGCAGCAATTTAGCTGAAACTTCTTTTGCCAGTTTCATATCCGAAATAAAAAGTCCGTTTTTTTTCGCAAAAACGTCCACGGCAAACCGCCGGTTCACATCTGTAGCAGTTGTAACAACCGCCTGCGCTCCCAGTTCTTCACACAAAAGAAATGCCAGTTCATTCGCTCCCCCGATGTGGCCGGCAAGCAGAGGAATACAAAATCTTCCCTGTTCATCCAGAATCAATACCGCCGGATCGTTTTGCTTATCCTGTATATGAGGTGCAATTGCCCGAACTGCAATACCACTGGCGCCGATAAAGATGATCGCATCTTTGGATACAAACATCTCGCCGGCCCACGCAGGCAGTGCTTCCTCTACCTGAATCGCATCTTCCTCTTTCAGATATCTGCTTTTCACATAACACTCTGTGCGATGCTCCTGCTGTTTCAATATCGCTATGATTTTTTCTGATAAGGCAAAGCCATTACGCGTAAAACTAATAACTGCTATCTCCATACTATTTACTAGCCTCACGAAACTCAGTCGTAAATTCGGGATTATATAATTCCGACCGGTCATAATGCGTATGTGTCACCACATCCCCTATAATCATCAATGCCGTCTTCGTAATATGCTCTCGTTTTGCCGTCTCCGCCAAAGTTCCCACGGTACAAACAAACTTCTTCTCATCATCCCAAGTTGCTTTATAAACAATAGCTGCCGGAGTATCTTTCTTATACCCGCCTTCAATCAAACGTTCACTCAATTCTTCTAACATACCAGCACTCAGGAATACCACCATCGTCGCCTGATGAGCTGCAAAAGACTCAATGCTTTCCTTTGGCGGCACCGGAGTTCTCCCCGCCATTCTGGTAATGATCACGCTTTGAGATACATCCGGCAAAGTATATTCCAGATTCAGCGCCGATGCTGCCCCACTAAAGGAACTTACACCCGGACAAGAATCATAAGCAATCTTCTTTTTATCCAGTACATCCATCTGTTCCCGGATCGCACCATATAGACAGGGGTCTCCCGTATGCAGACGAACCGTAGTTTTTCTTTCTTTCTCCGCAGCAAATATAACATCCAATACTTCTTCCAGCGTCATCACCGCACTATTATAAATCTCACAGCCTTCCTTTGCATGATCAAGTAACTGCGGATTCACTAAAGAACCGGCATAGATGATAATATCAGCTTCTTCCAAATACTTCTTTCCACGAATCGTGATCAAGTCTGGGGCTCCTGAGCCCGCACCAACAAAATGTATCATAATCTACTCGTTCTCCTTTACTATGATCAATGAATAGTATCCTGCATCTTCCGGAATTTCATCTATGCCATTAAAGATTTTTTCGTCTTCCATACCACAGTTTTCAATCATCACAACCTTAGCATCTATTGCCTTTAACTGTGCTTTTACATCGCGCATCTTCTTGCCTGCTTTCATCAGTACTTTCGTACCCGATAATTTTAATGCCTCTTCAATCTGATAGGAAGCCGGAATTATATGAAGCTGCTCTTCCTTTTCCACCAGTCCAATATTCAGTCTGGCTGCAACTGCACAAAAAGATGTAATTCCACTGACAATTTCTACTTCATATCCCATTTCCTGAATTCTTTTATGTACATATAAGTAGGTGGAGTAGACAGTGGTATCACCAAGAGTAAGAAAAGCCACCTGCTTTCCTGCATCCAGATATTCCGCAATATTCTTTGCACCCTGATCATGGCTTTTCTGTAAGACTTGAGAATCTTTTGTCATCGGCATATGAATAGGCAGCAGCTCTTTATCCGCCAGCTCTGGGTATGCCTGTACCACTATTTTATATGCCACTGTATCCTGTGGCACCTTTCCCGGTACTGCAATCACATCACTTTCTTTGATAATCCGCAACGCTTTTAACGTGAGCAACTCCGGATTCCCCGGTCCTACTCCAAGTCCATACAATTTTGCTGCCATTTACTTTCTCCCTTGGTTTATTTTACAAATCAATTCCGATACATTTTCTGACTGTCCAAGCTTTCCGTGGACACTGGAGAATAATATTGTCCCCACCTCGCAATTTCCTTGCACCCGATGGGTCAGATAAAATTGCACCCGATCAATAATCTCTTTCATAGTAGCTTCCAGCAGATTGTTTTCCATTAATATATTAACAGCATCTTCAGTCGTAACTGTCTCTAAAATCTGCCTTACTATATTCAAATCCGCCCCTGCCCGAATGGCCTGGGAAGCCATCAGCTCTGCTCTGCTGTCAGCATGATGGGAATGGGTATTCATAATTCCCCCGGAAACCTTAATAAACTTTCCGATGTGTGATACAAAAAGAATCCCCTTCACATCTAATTCTGCTGCCATCTCAAGCGTTTCACCAACATAGTTGCTGCATTTCATAGAATAGGTTAAATCCACATCCAGCTGTTCTTTCGAAAATAATTCTCCATAGTTTCCAGGTGTAACAATCAGATAGTCGCCACCATTTTCCACCAGCATCTTCATTTCAACCCGAATACTGTCAATCAGTGCCCGTTCACTCATCGGCACAACAATCCCACTTGTCCCCAACACTGAGATACCACCAACGATACCAAGCCTGGGATTAAATGTTTTCCTGGCAATTTCTTCTCCTTCAGGAACGAAAATCTCAACAGCAATACCGCCCTCATAACCATATTCATTACAAATCTCTTCTATTTCTGACAATATCATCTGGCGGGGCACTTTATTAATTGCTGCATTCCCTACCGGCTGCTGCAAACCAGGCTTCGTCACTCTGCCCACGCCGCACCCACCGTCAATCCGGATTCCATCACCGATACACTTTTGAACCTTAGCATACACCAGAACACCATCAGTAACATCAGGATCATCACCACCATCTTTTCTCACAGCGCAAACAACTTCTTCTTTTTCCTGACGGATATCTTCAATCAAAAGATGCAGCAAAATCCCCTTCGGCGTTATAAGTGCAGTCTCTTCTATCCGCTTTCCGGACAAAAGCATCGTAACCGCAGCCTTTGCCGCTGCCGCAGCACAGGACCCTGTCGTATATCCATAACGTAATTTTTTATTGTTCTTGATAAGATAGTAATTTTCCAATCCTGTCTGATGTTCCATGGCTACCTCTTTATTGGCCGAATGGCCATAATGGTGTGCTGTAAGTGCTACCTCTTTATTGGCCGAATGGCCATAGTGGTGTACTGTAAGTGCTACCTCTTCAAAAAAATAAACCATTGCCTACGAAAAGACAACGGTTGTGTGTTGTATCTTCATATATCTTCGGTAACCGCAAACATATATGTGCAAATGCAGAACAGATATCTGGCTATACAGTAACGGACTTGCGCAGGATTTTCACCCGCTTCCCTAATTCTACACTTGTTTAGTTTTCTTCAAATATTATATGCTTTTTGTGATTTTATGTCAAGAAAATAGATATCATTTTTCCCAAAAGCATTACAGTTAGTTAATTACAGTTCCGGCATGCAATTTAGAATGATATGTGCAAATGAGATATATGAAGGTAATCAGGGGGAAGAGTATTTGGCAGACGGACACGGTCAAAGGGCGTGGGATTACTTCCGTAAACGCGGCAACGCTCTGGCGGACTGCCATAACAGGGTTGCCTTATACTCCAGGGTATCCTCTCCTCGTAACAGTGGCATCCGGGCAGCCAACATGTTAGACAATTAAACCTTTTTTAACTCACACGCTAACCTGTAACCCAAACGCAGCAAGGTGAGATTCAAACAATCCCACCTCCAATATCTGTTATTCTGTTACTTTAAAATATGACAGCAGATACTTCTCTGCCTCCTCATTCCAGACATTCTGATGCTTTTTACAAATTTCATCCAATCGTTCAAAAAGTGGATTTGCCTTTCCCAGCTTTTCAAAATCTTCAATAGCCGTCAGTTCCATTGTGATATGAGGATAGATAATTTTCTTTCCACCGGGTATTTCCGGCAGATGCAAGATGGTTTCCGGTGCT
>Ga0153922_1000123_pt1 | contig 30117 bp, 27 predicted proteins | sample TSNJ006MetaG_FD_104723 | JGI IMG/M metagenome (GOLD analysis project Ga0153922, IMG submission 104723) | Attine ant fungus gardens microbial communities from New Jersey, USA - TSNJ006 MetaG | ecosystem: Host-associated > Fungi > Mycelium > Unclassified | place: USA: New Jersey, Brendon T. Byrne... | reverse complement strand
GCCAGAGACGAAAGAAGGACGGGAAACGTGAGCGATGAGCCGCTGGGGCGAAGAGCATCGAACGGCGATGAGCCGCTTGGGCGAAGAGCATCGAACGGCGATGAGCCGCTTGGGCGAAGAGCATCGAACCGCGACCCCACCCCCCAAGATGTGGATGCGTTGTTCGACCGGTTGCTGATTGGCGATGACCCCGCGTTGACCGCCGCGCGGGAAGCGACCGCGGCGGCGGGGATGCCGGCCATCGAGGTGTCGCCGCAGTACGGCAGGCTCCTGTACCTGTTGGCGTCGGCGATGGGGGCGCGCCGCATCCTCGAGATCGGGACCCTCGGCGGGTTCAGCACGATCTGGCTGGCCCGCGCGGTTGGGCCGTCAGGACATGTGACCACGCTCGAATACGAGCCCCGGCATGCCGAGGTAGCCAGGGCGAACATCGATCGGGCCGGGGTCGGCGAACGTGTGGAGGTGATCGTCGGCGCCGCGCTGGACACCCTGCCCCAGCTCGCCGGGCATGAGCCGTTCGACCTGGTTTTCGTCGACGCCGACAAGGAGAACAACACCGCATACGTCCGATGGGCGGTCGACCTGAGCGCTCCCGGGTCGATCATCGTTGTAGACAACGTCGTTCGGTCCGGGCGGGTGCTCGCCCCGGGTGCCGACGACACACAGGCCCAGGGGGTGGTCGACATGCTGCAGATGATCGCCGGACATCCCCGGTTGGAGGCGGCCGCGATTCAAACGGTCGGCCTCAAGGGCTGGGACGGCTTTCTGTTGGCCCGGGTGACGTAGAGCCTGCGCTCCGCCATCTACGAGCAGCGACCAAGCTAGCAAATTGCTAGCTTCCAGCTAGCATTGTTGTATGAAGACACTGTATCTTCGCAATGTTCCCGACGATGTTGTTGAGCGCCTGGAACGCCTCGCCGCGCGTGACAGGACGTCCGTGTCAGCGATCGCTGTCCGTGAGCTCGCCGAGGCTTCTCGCCGTGCCGACAATCCCGCACTTCTGGGCGACCTGCCCAGCGTCAACATCGACGCCGCCGAACTGGTCCGTGATCTCGATGCTGACCGCGCCGGTCGATGATTGTTGTTGACGCCTCGGCGGCCCTGGCAGCTCTGCTCAATGATGGACCCGCACGACTGTTGATCGGTGCCGAGCGCCTCCATACCGCCCATCACATTGATTCTGAAATCGCAAGCGGACTTCGTCGGCAGGTGCAAAAGAAAAAGTTGAGTGCCAGCGACGGATGGAACGCGCTGAGAACCTGGCGCCAACTGGCGGTGACCCGCTATCCGGTATACGGCCTCTTCGAGCGCATCTGGGAAATCCGCGAAAATATCTCCGCATATGACGCCGGCTATATCGCGCTGGCGGAAAGCCTTGGCTGTGCGCTCGTCACGGGTGATGCCCGACTGAGCAACGCCACCCGATCCCAGTGCCCCATAACCGTCGTTCCGAGGTAAGCCACGGAACCAAACTCCTGTTGGTGGGAGCGGCTGATTGGGGCTAGCAGAAATGACTGGACCGACTTAAAGGGCAAGTCTTAGCTAATGGCACAGCTGTGGCAGTTGCAGGCAACCGAACTTGCGGGCTTGGTTCGCTCACGCGAAATTTCGGCGCGTGAGGCGGTGCAGGCAGCGCTCGACCGGCTAAATGACGTCAACGACACGATCAATGCAGTGGTTGACCATCGTCCCGCGGACGCGTTGATCGCCGCCGACGTCATCGACGCCCGGCTGCGCGACGGGGAGGAGGTCGGAGCGCTCGCCGGCGTGCCGGTGACCGTGAAGATCAATGTCGACCAGGCCGGCTACGCCACCACCGAAGGCGTGACCCTGCAACGTGACCTCGTCGCCAAGGGGCGGGCACCCACCACGGATCGCGGACATCTCCCGCCGCCATCGCGGCGAGGGCCAACCGTTCTCGGCCTGCCCGTACTCAGCGTGTCCACCGGACTGCTCGGCCGAACGCCCGTCGGCGTGCAAGTCGTGTCAGGACGCTACCGCGAGGATCTGTGCCTGGCCGCCGGGGAGGCCATCGAGGCCCGCGGCACACCACCCGCGCCAGTCGATCCACTCGACGACTAGTTTCACGTGCACACCGCGCCGACCGCCGCCGAGCCGACGAGCTTGACGTACTTGGCCAGCACGCCGGTGGTGTAACGCGGGGGGAGCGGCGCGAAACCCGCCTTGCGCTCTTGGAATTCGGCCGGATCCACCAGCACGTCCAGCGTCGCGTTGGCCACGTCGAGCCGAACGGGGTCACCATCCCGCAGAAACGCGATCGGCCCGCCGTCGGCGGCCTCGGGTGCGATGTGTCCGACGCACAGTCCGGTAGTACCGCCGGAGAACCGCCCGTCGGTCATCAGCAACACGTCCTTGCCCAGCCCGGCGCCCTTGATAGCGCCGGTGATCGCCAGCATCTCGCGCATGCCCGGCCCGCCCTTGGGGCCTTCGTAGCGGATCACCACGACGTCTCCTGGGCTGATGGTGCCGTCCTCCAGCGCGTCCAGCGCAGCGCGCTCGCGTTCGAAAATCCTTGCGGTGCCTTCGAACACGTCCGAGTCGAAACCGGCCGTTTTCACCACCGCGCCCTCCGGGGCAAGAGATCCACCCAGAATCGTGATGCCGCCGGTGGGGTGGATCGGGTTTGTCAGCGCCCGCAACACCTTGCCGTCGGGGTCCGGGGGTGCGATATCAGCGAGGTTCTCGGCCATCGTCTGGCCGGTGACCGTCAGGCAATCACCGTGCAGCAGACCGGCATCCAGCAGCGCCTTCATCACGACGGGCACCCCGCCGATGCGGTCGACGTCGAACATCACGTGCTGCCCAAATGGTTTCACGTTGGCCAGGTGCGGAACCTTCGCGCCGACGCGCGTGAAATCCTCCAGGGTCAGCTTCACGTTGGCTTCATGGGCGATCGCCAGCAGGTGCAGCACCGCGTTGGTCGAACCGCCGAACGCCATCACCACCGCGATCGCGTTCTCGAGAGCCTCCTTGGTGAGAATGTCGCGGGCGGTGATTCCGCGGCGCAGCATCTCGACCACGGCCTGGCCGCTGCGGCGGGCGAAGCCGTCGCGCCGGCGGTCGGTGGCCGGCGGCGCGGCGCTGCCGGGCAGCGACATGCCCAGCGCCTCGGCGGCGCTGGCCATCGTGTTCGCGGTGTACATCCCGCCGCACGCGCCCTCGCCGGGGCAGATCGCCCGCTCGATGGCGTCGACGTCTTCCCGCGGCATCAGCCCGCGCGAACATGCGCCCACCGCCTCGAACGCGTCGATGATCGTGACATCGCGTTCGGAGCCGTCGGACAGCTTCGCACGGCCCGGCAGGATGGATCCGGCGTAGAGGAACACCGCCGCCAGGTCCAGCCGGGCCGCCGCCATCAGCATGCCGGGCAGCGACTTGTCACAGCCGGCCAGCAGCACCGAGCCGTCCAGCCGCTCGGCCTGCATCACGGTTTCCACGCTGTCGGCGATCACCTCACGCGACACCAGCGAGAAGTGCATGCCCTCATGGCCCATCGAGATACCGTCGGACACCGAGATCGTGCCGAACTCCATCGGATAGCCGCCCGCCGCGAACACGCCGTCCTTGGCGGCCTTCGCGAGCCGGTCCAGTGACAGGTTGCACGGCGTGATCTCGTTCCACGACGAAGCGACGCCGATTTGAGGCTTGGCGAAGTCGGCGTCATCCATCCCTACCCCGCGCAGCATGCCGCGGGCTGCGGCCTTCTCCAGTCCGTCGGTGACGTCGCGGCTGCGGGGCTTGATGTCAGGCACCTCTCAAGTATGCCCTGGTGCACGCGCGCGTTAGACACAGCCCGGCCACGTCCGCAATACCCCATGGGGGTACTGGCTACCTGGCTACAGTGGAGGCATGAGGTCTGCAACAGCCGGGATGTTCGCGACGGTGACGCTCGCCGTCGGGGTTCTCGCGGCGTGCGGGAGCCCACCCGAACACAGTGGCGCCGGTTCGAGCACGACCCAGGTCTCCGAACCGGTCGACCACAACGCCGCCGACATGGCGTTTGCCCGAAACATGGTCCCGCACCACAGACAGGCCGTTCAGATGGCGCAGATGGTGCCGACGAACACGACGAACCAGCAGATCATCGCGCTGGCCAACGAGATCACCACCACGCAGCTGTCCGAGATCCAGGCGTTCACAGCGTGGTTGATGCAGTGGCAGGACACCCAGGACACCCACGACGCCCGGAGTCACGACAGCCGCGGCATGCCCGGCATGATCGACCCGGCGACCATGGGCAGGCTGCAATCGCTCACCGGAGCCGAATTCGACCGGCTGTGGCTGACGTCGATGATCGGACACCACCGCGGCGCGGTCGCGATGGCGCAGGACGAACTCGCGCACGGGCGCAACGCTGACGTCATGTATTTGGCGCGCACGATCATCGCCAACCAACAGGCCGAGATCGATCGGATGCAAAAGATGCTGGGAGGATGAATGGCTGTCACATACGGATACGCGCATCGCAAGGACGACTACGCCAAGCGGCTGCGCCGCATCGAGGGCCAGGTGCGTGGCATCGCCAAAATGATCGACGAAGACAAGTACTGCATCGACGTCCTCACTCAGATCAGCGCCGTCAACAGTGCGTTGCAGTCGGTCGCGCTGGGGCTGCTCGACGAGCACCTGAACCACTGCGTGACCAACGCGGTCGCGACCGGCGGCGGGGAGGCTGACGCCAAGCTCGCCGAGGCGTCCGCGGCGATCGCCCGCCTGGTCCGGTCCTGAACCGCTCAGAGAATTCTCCGCAAATTCCCAGATGTAACAAATCCGCAGTTCAGAGCGATGAATCGGGTAGCTGTCAGGGGGTCGGGGACTCGTCGGTGGCCTTGTCGGCCCCTTGCCCTGTGCGACACTGGGGGAACGGAGAGGTCGGGAGGATTGATGACTACACGAACCGGAGCCGCATGGCGCTGGGCATCGTGGCAGAGCAAGACGCGCACGTTGACCTCGGCTTTTTGCGCCGCCGCAGCGGCGGCCGCTGTGGTCACGGCCATGCCCGCGGCGCTGGCTGACCCGGCACAGGATCCGGGTAACCCGCTCCCCGCACCAGTTGTGGACCCGCCGCCGCTTGACCCGCTGGCCGCACCAGCGCCGCCGGGGCCGGCACTCGTGCCTGCGGTGGCGCCCGTTGCCGCACCCACGCCGCCGGTCGACCCGAATGCGCCGCCCGCGGCACAACCGGTCGATCCGAATGCGCCGCCCGCGGCACAACCGGTCGACCCGAATGCGCCGACAGCGGCACAGTCGGTTACCGGACCCGTCGCCGGGCAAGACCCCACCCCGTTCACGGGAGATCCGCCGTTTCGGCCGCCGACCATCGATCCGGCCAACGGCGCGACGGTGGGGGTGGCCAAGCCGATCGTGATCAAGTTCGCGGTGCCGATCCAGGACCGGGGGCTCGCGCAGGCGGCTGTGCACATCTCGTCGACTCCGGCAGTGCCGGGTCACTTCTACTGGTTGAACGACTCGCAGTTGCGGTGGCACCCCGAGTCGTTCTGGCCGGCACACACTGTCGTGCACATTGACGCGGCTGGCATGCAGTCGAACTTCACTGTCGGCGATGCGCTGGTCGGCAATATTGACGACAGCACTCATCAGATGACGGTGACCCGCAACGGTGCGGTGATTAAAACGATCCCGGTGTCGATCGGAATCATCGGGCCGAAGACCACGACCCCGAACGGTACGTATTACGTGAGCGAGAAATACCCCTCGATCGTGATGGACTCATCGACGTTCGGTATTCCGGTCGACTCACCAATGGGCTACAGGGTGACGGTGAACGATGCGGTGCGGCTCTCGAACACGGGCATCTTCGTGCACTCCGCGCCGTGGTCCATTGCCGATCAGGGCAAGCGCGACGTCAGCCACGGCTGCATCAACATCAGCCCGGACAATGCCAAGTGGTTCATGTCCACCTTCAACAGTGGCGATCCGGTTATCGTGAAGAACTCGCAAGGCATCTACAACCAGAACGACGGCTACGACGACTGGCAGCGGTAAGCCCTAGTTCCAGATCCTGACCCGCTGCGCCGGGTCCAGGTACAGCGCATCGGATTCGGTCACCTCGAACGTGTCGTAGAACGCGTCGATGTTGCGAACCACCCCGTTGCATCGGAATTCCGCCGGGCTGTGCGGGTCGACCGCGAGCCGGCGGATGGCGTCGGCGTCGCGTGATTTGGTGCGCCACACTTGCGCCCAGGCGAGAAACACTCGCTGCAGGCCCGTCATCCCGTCGATGACTGGTGCCTCTTGTGCCTGCTGCTCTTCGCGCAAGCGCTCATCGCCCCCGTTCAGCGACAGCTGATAGGCGAGCAGCGCGATCGAAAGGCCGCCCAGGTCACCGATGTTCTCACCCACCGTGAAGGCGCCGTTCACATGGTGGCCGTTGCCCAGCGCGCGCGGCGTATAGGCGTCGTACTGCTCGATCAATGCCTTTGTGCGCGTGCCGAATTCGGCACGGTCCTCGTCGGTCCACCAGTCGACGAGGTTGCCGTCGCCGTCGTACTTGGCGCCCTGGTCGTCGAAACCGTGGCCGATCTCGTGGCCGATCACCGCGCCGATCCCGCCGTAATTCGCCGCATCGTCGGCGTCGGCGTCGAAGAACGGCGGCTGCAGAATCGCTGCGGGAAAAACGATTTCGTTCATCCCGGGGTTGTAGTAGGCGTTGACGGTCTGCGGCGTCATGAACCACTCGTCACGGTCGACCGGCGAGCCGAGTTTGGCCAGCTCGCGGTCGATGTTCACGGTGTAGGCACGAACGACGTTGCCGTACAGGTCGGCACGGTCGACCCGCAGTGACGAGTAGTCGCGCCACTTGCCGGGGTAGCCGATCTTGGCGGTGAACTTGTCCAACTTCGCCAGCGCCCGCTGCCGAGTCGGTGGGGTCATCCAGTCCAACGACTCGATGCTGACCCGATACGCGGTGCGCAGGTTGTCGACGAGGACGTCCATCCGGGTCTTGGCCTCCGGCGGGAAGTGCCGCTCGACGTAGAGCCTGCCGACCGCCTCCCCGATCAGGTCTCCGACCAGCGAGACGCCGCGCTTCCAGCGGTCTCGAATCGTCTCGGTACCCGACAGGGTGCGGCTGTAGAACGCGAAATCCTCGGCCACCAGATCGTCGGTGAGCACCGCGGCGCGGGCGTGAATCAACCGCCACCGCAGCCACAGCCGCCAGTCCTCGATGTCCTCGCTCGCCCACAATGTGGCGAATGCCGTAAGGTAATCGGGCTGGCGGACAACGACTTCCGCGGCTGCGGCGGGTGAACTTCCGAGCGCGCGCACCCAGCCCGACCAGTCGAAGCCCGGTGCCTCTTCGGGCAGGTCGGAAAACTTGCGCAAGTTGTACGTCAGGTCGGCGTCGCGGCGCTTGACAACGTCCCAATGGGCCGCGGCGAGTTTGGACTCGAGCGCGACGATTCGCGCGGCATGCTCGGCGTGGTCGTCCGCTCCCCCATTTTGCGAGCCCCCGTACACCAGAGCGAACATGGCCGCTATGTGGCGTTGATAGCCGGCGAGGATGTGCGCGTACTGCTCGTCGCGGTAGTAGGACTCGTCGGGCAGTCCCAAGCCGGACTGGCCGACGTGCAGCAGATACCGCGTGGAGTTCTTGGCGTCGGTGTCGATGTACACGCTTGCGCCGCCACGCACGCCGGTGCGTTGCAGCCGGCCGAGCACCGCCGCCAGAGCCGCCGCATCCGCCGCGCCGTCGACGGCGGTCAGCTCCTCGCGCAGTGGCGTGACACCGACGCGCGACACGGTGTCTTCAGCCATGAAGCTCGCGTACAGGTCGCCGATGCGCTGCCGGTCGGTGTCGGGTGCCGGGTTCCCGCCGGCGGCGCCCTCGATCAGCTCGCGCACCTGCTCCTCGGCCCTGTCGAACAGCGCGCGAAACGCGCCGTCGCTGGCACGGTCGGGCGGAATCTCGTACTCCGCGAGCCAGCGACCGTTGACGTAACCGAACAGGTCGTCTTGTGGGCGGGCGGCGGAGTCCACCTGCGAGAGGTCGATGCCGGAGGTGCCGGAAGTGAACGTCACTTGACCATTTTTCCACGCTCGCGTGGGTGCCGAGATTCCGGTATGGGTACCCTCGCCTTCGTGTCAGACGGTGCCACGGCCGACGGCGGCCAGGACGCAGACGGCGACGCAGACCAGGCGGACGAACCCCGTCGAGTGTTGTCGGTTTTCGGCATCGCTTCGACGGTGCTCGGTCTCATCTGCGTCGCCGCGATCGTTCTGACGACGCTGATCGCCTCGGCGCATCGTCGTGAGCAGGACGACCTGGCCTACAAGGCGCGGGTGCTGCAGGTCGCCACCGGCTGGACCGGTGTGCTGATCAACATGAACAAGGACAACATCGACAGCAGCGTCGAGAAGCTGCACGACGGAACGGTCGGTGAGCTGAACACCGAACTGGACAAGGCGATCCAGCCGTACACGAGCCTGGTGAAGACGTTGCAGGCCAAGACCACCGGGCAGATCAACTCGGTGTCGATCGAATCGGTGTATCACGACCAGGGCCGCCAACCGGGAAGCCCGCCGCCGCACGACCCGATGCCCGGCGGATTGGCGTCGCGCACCGACACGGTGTTGATCGTCGCGACGTCGGTCAGCGAGAACGCCGGCGGAAAACCGCAAACCGTGCACTGGAACCTGCGCGTCGGCGTGTCCGACGTCGATGGGCAGCTGCTCGTCTCCAATCTGGATTTCCTGCGATGAGGAACGCCTGGCGGGTGTTCGCCTTCGACGTCGCGGCCCCGCTGGCCGCGATCGCGGCCCTGCTGATGATCGGGTACGCGTTGGATTGGCGCGTCTGGTGGGTGGCGGTGGCCTCGGTGCTGTGCACGCTGATCGTCGAGGGCATGCTCGTCAACTTCGTGCTGTTCCGCCGCGACAGGGTGACGGTCGGCACCGACGATGACGGCCCGGAGATGCGGCTGGCGGTGGTGGGCCTGACCACCGCGGCGCTGGTGGCGGCCGTGCTCGTCAGCTACACGCACTGGACTGAGCCCGACCGCCGGCTCACGGAGGCCATGGACGAGGTGGTGCCGCTGGCGACCAGCGTGTCCGAGGCCACCGCGACGTTCTCACCGCAGGCCCCGACCGCCTCGATCGACAAGGCTGCCGCGCTGATGGCGCCCGAACAGGGCGCCGCCTACAAGCAGGCGTTCGCCAAGACGGCGGCCGAACTGGCAGCGAAAAACGTTACCGCGCAGGCCCATACGATATCCGCCGGAGTCGAGGCGATCGGGCCGGACGCGGCCAGCGTCGCGGTGGTGATGCGCGCCATCCAGACCAAGCCGGGGGCTCCGCCGGAGGAAGCGGTGCTGGCGCTGAGGGTCACGCTGTCGAAAAAGGATGGCAAGTGGCTCGTATTCGACGTGACACCGGTCAGCCCGGACTCAACCGGGGACCACGGCACTTCTTAGCCCGGGCGTGCCGAGCGCTGCGCCTTCATCTTCGCGAATCGGTCAGCCAGCCGGCGCATCCGGACCACCTGCGCCGCGGACGGGCTGACGTCGCCCGCCAGGTAGGCCGCGAGGTCCTCGCTGGACGCACCGACTCGCGATGCGAACTCGCGGGGGTCGAGTCCGGAGCGGTCGATCAGGACCTGGATCTGGCGCGCGACCTCGGCGCGTTCGTCGGCCTCGAGCTGCGCCCTGGTGCGCGTCAGGACTTCGTTCAGTGCCTTGGTGATCCCGGGTGACGACGCGCTGTCGAGCACTTCTTCGACCTGCCGGGCGGTGCGGCCGTAGGGGTCGCGTTTGAGTGCGACGACGATCCGCTGCCACACGCCCAAGTCGCCGCTTTCCACTGCGTCCCGAATCGCGGCGGTGGGCCAGAACTCGACGGGCTTGTTGCTGTAGGCGACCACCGGCGACGGTGGTCCGACGGCAGGCAAGCGGACCGTGGCCGAGGCGTCGTCATGTGCGTCGACAGCCAACGTCACCTCGCCTCCTCCAGCATCGCCACGGCCACCGACAGGCAGCGCTCTTGTACGTCCGCCCAGTCGACGTCCGGATCGACCTCTTCGTCCGACGGCCGGGGGTCGGCCAGTCTGCGCAGAAGTTGGGTAGCAACCCATTGTGTCGCGGGTTGTTGACCAGAGTAATACTTGTCCATCCCGGCCAGCACGAGCGCCGCGGTACGAGTGTCCATCGTCTCGACCAACTCAGCAAATTCGAAGTAGTCGCGGCTGCTGTTGCGGCACATCAACAGATAGCCCTTCAGCCTTAGTGTTTCTGCACCGGTCGGGATTTGCAGTCGGTCACCTGTGGGCAACTGAACACTGGTGGTTTCCACCGGGCTGCTCCGCTCCACGGGCGGCGCGGCGGCGTGCGCATCCACCTCCAGCGCGTCCAACGCGACCGACAGCCTGCCTCGCCACATTGTGACCGGATGCACACCACGGCCCGCCCACGGCATCGTTTTGCGGCTGCCGCGGCCGTTGCGGGCCGGCGAGGAGCCGTTTTGCCGACCGGCGACACCGCCGCAGCCGCTCAACGCCAATGGGTCGGCCACGGTGATCGCGTTGGGCAGTAGGTCTTTGAGCTTGGCGGCCGACTTGACCACCATCCGCAGATCCGAGCTCGGGGCCACGCGCGCCGAGATGTCGTCGGGGATGAGCACGACATCGCCGATGTCGACCTTGGGCAGCGGCCGTTCGAAGTCGACCGACGGCAGGATGCGGTTCAGCCACCGCGGCAGCCACCAGTTCCACTGGTCGAACATCGCCATCAGCGCAGGCACGAGCACCAGCCGCACCACCGTGGCGTCCACCGCGATCGCCACCGCGCACGCGACGCCGATCTCGGCAACCAGCGGCATGCCGGCGAACGCGAACCCGACGTATACGGCGATCATGATCAGCGCCGCGCTGGTGATGGTCCGCGCGCTGGTGCTGACGCCCCACGACACCGCGTCGCGGGTGTGGTTGGTCTGCAGGAAACGTTCCCTGATTCGGCTCAGTAGGAAGATCTCGTAATCCATCGACAGCCCGAACGTGATGGCGAGCACCAGGGGCGGGACGGAGCTGTCAAGCGACGAAATAGGTTGGAAACCAAGGTCTTTCAACCAACCCCACTGGAACACCATCACGATGCTGCCGTACGCGGCGGCGACCGACAGCACGGTCATCACGACGCCCTTGAACGCCAGGAACACCGATCGGATCGAGATCAGCAGCATCACGAACGCGACCGCCGACACGAACAGGAACACCAACGGCTGGGTCTTTGCGACGCGATCGTCGAAGTCCTTGATCAGCGCGGTCGGTCCGCCGATGTCCATGCGGGTGTTCTCCGCACCCGGCACCTGCGGCAGCTGCTGGCGCATCCAGGAGATGGTGTCGCGGGCGGACATGTCCTCGGGATCCACCGACAACACGGCCGACAGCAGCGCACTCTTGTCGTCGTCGGCGAATGACGGCGGCTGCACCGTGACGATGTTGGGCGCCTCCCGCATCCGCGATTGGAGCGCGTCGACGACCGGCTTGTGCTGCGGGCCGGACGCGCCCCCGTCGGGGAACGCCACGAGCACCCGGACCGGCCCGAGCCCACCGGGGCCCAGTGCGCGGGCGGCCGCGCTGACGCCGCCGCGGATCTCGTGTGTCGGCGGGAACTGCCGCTGCATGCTGTTGGACAGGGTCATCGACAGCGCCGGGGCGGCCAGGGTCAGCAGCAGCACCGAAGCGCCCAGCGCCGACGCCCACGGCCTTCGCATCACCCAGCCGATCCAGCGCCTCCAGAACGGAGACTGGGTGGATTCAGGGCGTCGCGACCAGTGCAGTATCCGGGATCGCTTGGCGGCGGTCCGTCCGAACGTCGCCAGCACTGCCGGGACCAGCGTGACCGATGTCAGCACGGCAACCGCGACGGTCAGCACCGCGCCGGTGGCCATCGATCGCAGCACCGGGGTGTTGATCAGATAGATTCCGGTCATCGACGCGATGACGGTCATGCCCGACAGCACCACCGCGAGGCCGGAGGTGGCCATCGCGGCGTCGGTGGCCTGCTTGGAGTCACGCCCCGCCCGCAGCTCCTCGCGGTAGCGCATCAGGATGAACAGCGAATAATCCACGGCGAGTGCGATGCCGAACATCGACACGGTCGGCGTCACAAACACCGACATCGTGATGTGCATCGAAAGCACAAAGACGAGACCCATCGAGACCGTGACGGTCAGGATGCCGAGGATCAGCGGGATCGCCGCGGCGGCCAGTGAGCCGAACACCGCGAGCAGGACGATCAGGATGATCGGGAGGTTCCACCGCTCGGCCGCTGCGATGTCGTGTTTGGTGTTCGTCTGCGCGGCCGCGCCGAGTGCCCCCTGACCGATCACGTACAGGTTCACTCGGCCGTTGTCGATCCGCCCCGGTTGGTCGCCGTTGATGCCGATTTTGCTGCGTAATTGTTTGGCGATATCCACGGCACCGGAGTTGTGAAAGTCCAGCTTCAACGGCAGCACATAGGGCCGGTCGGGGCTGGGCGGAGGCTGTGTCGCGCTGGGCGGCGCTGACACGCTGGGCACTTCGGCGGCCTTCTTGTTCAACAGGTCCACCGCGGCGGTCATGTCCTCGACCGTTGCGCCGGGCCGCGGCTCGGCGACGAGCGCAAGAGGCGACGCGCCCTGGTCGGGATAGTGCGTTTCGAGCTCGCGCTGCACGTGCAACGATTGCGACCCGGCGACCTCGAAGCCGCCGCCCGTGAGGTTGTTGGACTCGTGCAACGACACCAGCACGGCGGGCACGAGTAGGAGCAGCCACGCGATGAACACCGCCCAGCGGTACCGGCGCAGGGAGCTACTCATGCGCATCATAAACTGCTGGATGTCGGTCCCCGCTTTCTCCCGGCGTCGTGAGCCTACAACAGCATTCTGTTTGGTTCATGACCTCTGAACACCGATTACCTGGCTTTTCACGCGCTCGATTGGCGATCCGGCGCCAACCGATGGCACCATATGGGTCCGTGAAACCCCCAAGAGCCACCGGCCGCGGCGACACTTACACCGCTGCGACGACACACCGACCGCGGCCGCAGACGTTTAAGTCTCGCGGGTCCAGTCGCGCCCTCTACGGCGTGTTCGCCGCATGTTTGGCGGGCGGAGCCGCGGCGGCCGTGCTGGCCGTACCGTCGGCGACGGCAGCGAGCGACCCTTGTGCCGCGAGTGAGATTGCCCGCACGATCGGCTGGGTCGCCACCAGCACGGGCAACTACCTCGACACTCACCCCGACACGAACGCCGCGCTCACCGCCGCCGCCCAGCAGCCGGGTCCGCAGGCTGTCGCGGCGCTCAAGACCTACTTCGACGCCAACACTCAGGCGGGCAAGGACATTCTTGCTCTGCAGCAGCCCCTGCAGAACCTGTCCGGCCGATGCCGGCTGCCGATCACGTTGCCGCAGATCCTGCAGTTCATGCAGGCCGCGCAAAACGGCGCGGCCGCCGCGGGTCCGCTGCCCGGACCGGCAGCGACTGCACCAGCCGGCCCCGGCGGTCCGGTGATCGTCCGCTGAGCTTCACCCCAACGCAACAAAGTGCCGACCGATTCTGTTTAGCTTGACTGCGTCGCGTAACCGCCCGTGGTTACGGTTTCGATACTTGACAAAGGAGCTGATTGATGTTGCTCTCCCGCCGTACTGCACGTCGGCGCGCTGTCGCAGGTGCGATCAGTGCAGGCGCGGTCGCCAGCGTGATGTTGTTCGGCGCGATCCCGTCGGCGCTGGCTGACCCGCCGCCCAACTGCACGGCGGCCGACCTCGCGGGAGTCGCGTCCGGGGTCGCGGCGGCGACGTCGGCCTACCTGTTCTCTCATCCCGACGTGAATGACTTCTTCACCGGCCTCAAGGGCCAGCCCAAGAACCAGTCGCGTACGGCCGTTCAGAACTACCTGGACGCCAACCCGCAGACGAAGGCCGACCTGCAGGGCATCCGCCAGCCGCTTGTCGACTTGAAGAACCGTTGCCAATAATCAACTAGTGCCTGCCCAGCTGGGGGCACCGCCCGCCGCGGGGGACCGCCCTGCGCGTGACGGCGGCGCCGGACCTCTCGTGTTGATGGTCGATGACGACCCGGACGTCCGGACGTCTGTTGCCCGCGGCCTGCGGCACTGGGGTTTTGACGTCCATGTCGCGGCGACCGGTAAGGAGGCTTTGCGGCTGCTCTCTACGGAGTCGCATGACGCGCTCGTGCTCGACGTGCAGATGCCCGAGCTGGACGGTGTCGCGGTGGTGACAGCGCTTCGAGCGCTGGGCAACGACATTCCGATCTGCGTGCTGTCGGCACGTGACACGGTCAACGATCGCATCGCGGGTCTCGAGGCCGGCGCCGATGACTACCTGACCAAGCCGTTCGATCTCGGCGAGCTCGTCGCGCGCCTGCGCGCGCTGCTGCGCCGCTCGTCGCACTCCGATGAACGGTCCGCGGCGATGACCATTGGTCCGCTGACCATCGACACCGCCCGGCGGCTGGTGTTCGTCGCGGGCGAGCGTGTCGAACTGACCAAGCGCGAGTTCGATCTGCTGGCTGTGCTCGCGGAGAACGCCGGGGTGGTGCTGACCAGGCAGCGGCTGCTCGAGCTTGTGTGGGGGTATGACTTCGACGTCGACACAAACGTCGCCGACGTCTTCATCAGTTACCTGCGGCGCAAGCTCGAACGCGACGATGTTCCGCGGGTGATCCACACGGTTCGCGGGATCGGGTATGTGCTCCGGGCGGAGCCGTGAGGCCGTGACAGGGAGCACGGATCGGCTCAGGCTTGCCCTGCGGCGGTCGATGTCGCTGCGAACCCGCGTCGCGATCGCGGCGGCGCTGGCGGCGGCCGCGGTGGTCGCGATGTTCGCGGTGGTGACGTCGGTGCTTTTGGTCAACAACGATGCGGCACAGCTCGATCGCCGTCTCGACGCGATCATCGATACCAGCGTCGACCCCAACCGCAGCACCGCCGAACCGCCCGCGATCCTGCAAACCATCCGCGACAGCAAGACACAGCAGGTGGTGTATCAACGCGGCCTGCAGCTGCCGCCGCTGCCGGTGGGCACGTCCACCGTGCCGGTGAACGCAGTGGACTATCGGGTTCGCACGGTCCGCAGGTCACAGGCCGACGGCGATGTTCTGGTGTCGATCGGCATCCGCGTCGACAGCATCTTGTTGGACCGCAGCCGAATTCCGTTGTACCTGTTGATCGGATCGGGCGCGGTGTTGATCGCCGCGGGGCTGGGCTGGCTTCTCGCCGGCCCAGCGGTGCGCCCGCTGCGACGGCTGACCGAGTACACCCGACAACTCGGCAAGGGGCAGGACACGCTCCCGGCGGTGCGCGGGATCCGCGAGGCTGAGGATCTGTCGGAGGCGATGTCCGGGATGCTTCAGCGACTGGCGTCGGCGCAGGCGTCGACGACGAATTCGTTGAGCGCCGCTCAGGATTTCGCCGCCAACGCGGCTCACGAGCTGCGCACGCCGCTAACCGCGATGCGCGCCGACCTGGACACGCTGCGCATCCACGACCTGCCCGACGAGGAACGCCAAGAGGTGGTCGCCGACGTGTCGCGCGCACAGCGTCGGGTGGAGGCGATCATTACCGCGTTGGGCCAGTTGGCATCCGGGCAGCTGGCGCGGGCCGAGGACCGCGAACCGATCGACGTCGCCGATCTGTTGGAACGTGTCGCCAGGGAGAACACGCGCCCGGAGTCGACGGTCGAGGTGGCACTCGCGGCCGACGACGTCGGCACGATTTGGGGCTGGCCCGACGGGCTGCGGCTGGCGGTCGACAACCTGGTGCGCAACGCGATCACCCACGGCCGAGCGAACCGCGTCGTGCTGGCCGCCTACCGCCGTGACGACCACATCGAGATCATCGTCGACGACAACGGGCGGGGTCTGCCGGCCGGCGAGCACCGAAATGTGTTGGGCCGCTTCGCCCGCGGCAGCACCGCGACGCCCGGTGGATCCGGCTTGGGGCTGGCATTGGTGGCTCAGCAAGCCGCGCTGCACGAGGGCCGCATCGAATTGTCGGACAGCCCGCTGGGTGGCTTGCGTGGGACGCTGACCGTGTCGACGGTTAACGACGGGCAACCAGCCGCAAAAGACTCCGCCAGCCCAGGAGCAGAGCCGCCGTCACCACCGAGGCGACGGCTACGAAAGTGACCGCGACGCCGCCGGAGGTGGCCTTGCGCAAAAGCATTCCCACCGCGATCGTGCACACCCACACAGCTACTCCGGTCGGCGCGATCGCAAGCGGCCGGCGCCATCCCCGGCAGGCGAGCCAGCCGACGGCGCCGCCGACGAGAAACGGCCACGCCGTCTGCGCGACACCCGGGATCGTCAGGCCCTCCGCGTGGCTTCGCCGGCCGATCGCGCAGAACGCAACGACGCACGCCGCGTCGGCCACCACCGCAGGCCACCCCCATTTCGTGCTCATCGACCGGGATAAGTCATGACGTCCAGATACAGCGGCATCTGGAGGGTTCTCGCGGCCGGCGTGGCGCCGTGTTGCATAACCGGCCCGCCCGCCTGGAGAATCTCGATCGCGTCGGGGGGGAGCCGCGAATCCAGCCGGAACTTGTCGAATAGGAAGGGTAATCCATTGGCTCGCAACGGCTCTGGATCGCTCATCAGCTGGAAGTGCAGGTGCGGTGCGTCCGTGTTGCCGGTGTTGCCCACCGCCGCGATGGGTTGACCGGTAGTGAGCCGGTCGCCGACTTTGACCTTGATGCTGCCGGTCTTCAGATGCGCGTACATGACGTAGTTGCCGCCGCCGATGTCCTGAATGACGCGGTTGCCGGAGTACTGGTCGAGCGGTAGCCCGACGGGGTTGGCGCCGGGGACCTGTTCCGGCATTCCCTCGGCGAGGGCCACCACGGGTCCGTCGGCGACGGCGATCACGTCTGCTCCGAAGGAGGGATAGCTGGCGAGATCACCCTTGTCGCCGTTGAACAATCGCCCGTCGGGGGTGAGGCGGACGTAGTCGATCGCGTATCGCTCGGGCACCCAAAAGGCTCCGTTGACAGGGTTGACCGCCATCCGGTGCGGTGTCGCATCGCAACAGCCGTTGGCGTCCACCCAGTTGTCCCCGGACAGCGGCGGTGAGATGGTCACCGGCGTGCGGTTGTCCACGGTTGTGGGCGCTATCGTTTCGGTCGTCGTCGCTGGCCCGACCGTCGCAGTGAGGGGCGGTTGCGCTTGTGGGATGGAAACGCCGACGGTGTGGATCAGGTTGGTCGGAGCGTTCGGCCCGGCGAGCACTATGTCCAGCCACACCAGCGCGGACTGCGCGGGACCGATCGTCGTCGTGGGCGTGGGATTGCCCAGCACGCGCATCCAGTGCGCCAGCCCGTCACCGGACAGCGTCAGCAGGCGGTTGCCCGCTGCCACCGCGCCGACTGAGGTCAGCGTCAGGTCCTGCGGACTCGCGTTGGTCAGCATCAGCTCGTAGACCAGGTGCGTCTTGCCGTCGGTGGCGGCGACCGCCATCGGAGGGGCGAGCACCGAGCCGATGATGGGCGTGAACGTCGACGGTCCGATCGGCGCCGGGGTCGATGCCGGCGGCCCCGCGGTCACGGTGACCGTAGAAAAGCTGGGCACTGAAGGCGAACTAGATGAGGGCGTCCCCGATTGGGATCCGGTTGCACAAGACGTCGAAACGACAATCGCGCTGACCGTGATCGCCCAAAAGCGCAGCCGCATGGGCACATCCAACCATGCCAGAACCCGTCACGGGTCGGGGTGGGCCGCGGCGCCGCCGGCCCAATCGCCTTCCTCGCGCCGTCTGGGCTCCGCGTCGATACCGCCACGCTCGGCACTGGCGTCGAGGTCGATCTGGCTTTCCGCGCGGAACAGGAAGAAGAACAGGATCCAGCCGATGACGGCCAACAGAATCCAGCTGATCAACCGGTAGATCAGCATTGCGGAGATCGCGGCGGGCAACGACATCCCGCTGGTCACCAGGCCGGGCACCAGCACGGCCTCCACGACTAACAGCCCGCCGGGCATCAGCGGGATCGACCCGACCGCCCGGGAGGCGGCGAAGGCGACGGTCAGCCCCAACAGCGACGGGTGGCCACCGGCGGCGTGCGCGGCGCACGCGAGACAGGCGACGAGCGTGACCAGGTTGAACAGCGACCAGCTGAACGCCACCCCAAGCTCGCGACGGGTCAGGCTGACAGCCTCCAGCTGGCCGAGGGTCTCGCGCCACTTGTCCAGGCCGGTGTCTTGCGGCTTGCCGCGCAGAGAGTTCGCCCATGAGAGCACCTTCACGCCGATTCCGTCGATCAGCTCCGGGCGGCTGGTGACGGCCTGCGCGAGCAGAATGAGCGCGATGAAGACGCCGAGCGTGAAGATCAGCGAGAATGGATTGTTTTTGGCCCCCAGCAGGAATGCGCCGCCCAAACCGAGCAGGGCCACACCGGCAACCTGCAGCACCCCGCCCATCACCAGCTGCCACGAGGCGACCACCGGCGACGCCCCCCACAGTCGTTCCTGGCGGTAGATAAAGGTCGCGGACAGCACCGGCCCGCCGGGCAGCGTGGTGCTCACTGCGTTGCCGGCATAGAAGGCGGCCTCCGACCGCCATTGCTTGACCGTGACTCCCGCCGACCTCAGCAGCGTGCGCTGAATCTGCGCGAAACTGTGCATCGACGCCAGCGCGGCACCGATGGCGGCGAGCACCCAATACCACTTCGCGGTGTACAGGCTGCGCCACGCCTGGGTGAGCTGGTCCCGCACCAGCACGATTTCAACGATGAGGACCGCCGCGGCGACACCGATGATCGCCCACCGCAGCCACCAGAAGCGGCCGCGTGACTGTTCCTCCTCGCTGCGGGCGTCGCTCACCGGCGCGTCGTGGGACACGTGCTACAGGTTAACCGCGCAGGTGCCGCCGTTATCGCGAACGCGCCGGTGCGAACGCTGCGGTTACGCTACCGGCATGTCGGCGCCCGAAGACTCCGCGGTCCCGCGTCTCGTGCGCGAGGCCGCGGCCTGGTCCTGGCGTCTGCTGCTGTTGTTCGGTGTCGTCGTCACGGTGTGGTGGATCTTCAAAAACCTCGAGGTGATCTGCGTGCCGGTGGCGCTCGCGTTGATGCTCACGGCGTTGCTGTTGCCCGGCGTGGACTACCTGGACCGGCGCCGCGTTCCGCGCGGCATCGCAGTGTTTTTGCTGTTGTTGCTCGGGCTTGCGGCGGTCGGGAGCGTGCTGGCGTTCGTGGTCAGCGAGTTCGTTCAGGGCCTGCCGGGGCTCGTCGACCAGGTCAAGCACAGCATCGACACCGCCACGCACTGGCTCATCGAGGGCCCGGCGCATCTCAACAGGGAGCAGATCGACAACATCGGCAAGTCCACGATCGAGGCGCTGCGCAGCAATCAGGCGAAGCTGACCACCGGCGCACTGTCGACGGCGAGCGCGCTCACTGAGATCATCGCCGGCGCGTTCGTGGTGTTGTTCACGCTGATCTTTTTTCTCTACGGCGGCCGCAACATCTACCAGTTCGTCACGCTGATCTTCCCGGCCCCTGTTCGGGAGAAGGTCCGCGCGGCGGGCAAGGCCGGTTTCGGGTCGTTGATCGGCTATGTGCGCGCGACATTCGTCGTTGCGCTGGTCGACGCGATCGGCATCGGCACCGGCCTGGCCATCATGGGTGTGCCGCTGGCGCTGCCGCTGGCCTCGCTGGTGTTCCTCGGTGCGTTCATCCCGTTGGTCGGCGCGGTGATCGCCGGTTTCCTGGCGGTCGTTGTGGCGCTGCTGTCCAAGGGCTTCATCTTCGCGCTGATCACGCTGGGGCTGATCATCGCGGTGCAGCAGCTGGAAGGGCACGTGCTTCAGCCGCTGGTGATGGGTCGTGCCGTGTCGATTCACCCGCTGGCTGTGGTGCTGGGGATCTCGACCGGCGGCGTGTTGGCCGGCATCGTCGGTGCGCTGCTCGCCGTCCCCACGATCGCGTTCTTCAACAGCGCCGTTCGTGTGTTGTTGGACCGCGGCGGGGACCCCGGCGAGCCCGTCGTGATCAGCGCCGAGCCCGACCACGCCGGGTAGGACTCTGCGGACGCGAGGAGCAAGACAAGTTCAGATGCGGCCCTCGCGCCGCAGCAGATCCTGGGCGCTGACGCCACCGCCTCGGCGCCGTTCCTCCTCGGGGCGCCCGCCGGGCGCCTGCTTGGGCAGCTTCTCGGTCGACTCAGGGTCGGGATTGGCGGGCGGGGGCCGGTTCGGCGGCTTGGCCGGCCGGCGCACCGGGATCGCGGTCGTCGTCTCGGCGGCGTCGTCACCGGCCGGGGCTGGCGCAACCGCCGGCCCCGGCGAGCCCCGTAGCTCGCCGAGCCACGACTCGATTTCCCGCTCCTTGGGTGGTGGCCCGGCCCGCTGGACGCGCTGGGTGAGCGCCGAGGCGTTGCTGATGACGGCCCTCGCGGCGTTCTTCGCCGCGACCGACAGACGAGTGGTCGGTGGCTCGGCCGCCGACGGCTCAGAAGGGTCAGCAGGCTTAGCCGTGGTGGGGCTGGCGGTCGGCATCCTGGTGGTGGCTGTCCCCGACGGGGTCTGCGGTGGACGAGCCGGTCGCGGCGTCGACGGTGGCGCACCGGGGCGGGCGGCGCCCTCGACGGCCGGATGCGTGGGGTCGTGGGGCCGCCGCGGCACGGCGGTCGCGCCGGCGCTGACCAGAGCTTCCCCGGGTTCGCGAACCGCGGGCCGCTTACGTTCGTCGGGCAGGTGGATCTCGCCCAGGCCGATGCGGTTCTGCAGCCGTTTCATCCAGCGCGGCGCCCACCAGCAGTCGTCGCCGAGCAGCTTCATGACCGATGGCACCAGGAACATCCGGACAACGGTGGCGTCCAGCAGCAGTGCCGCGATGAGGCCGAACGCAAGGTACTTCATCATCACCAGGTCCGAGAACACGAAGGCACCCGCCACGACCACGAGGATCAACGCCGCCGCGGTGATGATGCGGCCCGTGGTGGCGGTGCCGATCCGGATGGCCTCGGCGGTGGACATGCCCCGCTCTCTGGCCTCGACCATCCTGGACACCAGGAACACCTCGTAGTCGGTGGACAGGCCGTAGATCACCGCGATGATCAGCCCGATGACGGGCGCGGTGAGCGGTGTCGCGGTGAAGTTCAGCCAACGTGAGAAGTGCCCGTCGACGAAGATCCACGTCAGGATGCCCAGCGTCGACCCCAGCGTCAGCGCGCTCATCACGGCGGCCTTGATCGGCAGCACCAACGACCCGAACGCCAGGAACATCAGCAGCGTTGTCGTGGTGACGAGGATCACGATCATCAAAGGCAACTTGTCGAACAGGCTATGAATGCTGTCCTGTTCGAGCGCCGGCGTTCCGCCCACCGATAGCGTGACGCCCTTGGGTGTTTGAATCGACCGCAGCTGGCTGATTTTCGCGGGCGCGTCGTTCCGGACCTGCAACCCGTTTTCCAGCACCGTGACGTTTGGGTCCTTCTTTGTGCCCGGGTTTCCGTTCGAGTCGGTGGAAACGTTGCGTTCGTCCCAGCTCGGATTGGTGAAGCCGCTGAGCTTGCCGGCCTCGCTCTTGATCTCCTCGACCTGCGCGGGACTGGCATTCTGGATGACGAGGGTGAGCGTCTCGGTGCGATAACCCGGGAACGTCCGGTCGAAGTCCTCCTGTGCTTGTCGGACCGGGTTGTCGGGCGGCAGGTACTTCTCGCTGATGCCGCCCAGCGACAGCCGACCGAGCGGGACGATCAGCAGGATCATGATGATCAGGATCGGCGCCGCGAACAAGATCGGTCGCTTGGTCACGACGTTGATCAGCCGGCCCCAGAAGCCGTTCTCGACCTCCTCGCGGGTCTTGGTTTTCTGCAGTCGGTCGGCCAGCCAATTCAGGTAGGCGTTGATCCACCGCACGTTGCGGAACAGCGGTACCCGCAGCAGCGTGCGCACTCCCAGCGCGTCGACGTGCCTGCCGAGCACGGCCAGGCAGGCCGGCAGCACGGTGATCGACAGGATCGCCGAGAGCATGACGGACGCGATGCCCGCGTACGTCAACGACTTGAGGAAGCCCTGCGGGAACAGCAGCAACCCGGCGAGCGACGCGACGATCAGCACGGCCGAGAACGTGACGGTCCGCCCCGCCGTCATCATGGTGCGCCGAACCGCCGTCTCGGTGTCATAGCCCTCGGCTATCTCTTCCCGGAACCGGCTGACCACGAACAGCCCGTAGTCGATGGCGATACCCAGGCCGATCAGCGTCACGACGGGTTGGGCGAAGTAATGTACCGGGCCGCTGATGGCCGCGATGAGGCGCATGATGCCCAGCGCACCGGCGATGGACAGGCCACCGACCATCACCGGCAGGCTGGCCGCGATGACGCCGCCGAACACAAAGAACAGCACGACCGCCACCAGCGGCAGCGCGAGCACTTCGGCCCGTTGTTGGTCCTTGCCGATGGTTCCGGTCAGCTCGTTGGCCAGCGGCTGCAGGCCGGCAAGCTCGATGTTGCCGTCGTCGAGCTTCTTGAGGTCGCCCTCGATGGCTTTGTAGTTGTTGAGGATCGTGTCGTCGTTGTCGCCCTTGAGGCTGATGTTGACGAACGTCCGTGTCTTGTCCTTGGTGGCGGTGCCCCTGAGGACAACGTTCTCCTGGGCCGCCCTGACGGCGTCCGGGTTCGACGAGGTGGTCGCCCGCAGGTAACCCGCCCAGTCCAGCACCTGGTCGGGGTGATCGGCCTTGAACTTGTTGAGTTCGTCGGCGATTTTCTTCGACCAGTCCGCATCGTCGACGGTCTTGCCTTGCGGCGCGTCGAAGATCGCCACGATGTGTCCACTCCGGTCGCGGCCATAGACGTCGTCGGCCAGCACGGAGGCCTTCACGGACTGGCTGCCGCCGTCGTAGAAGCCGCTCTGTGTGACGTGTTTGCCCAGGCTCATCCCGAAGAAGCCGCCGATGAGGCAGAGCCCGACCAACACCCCGATCACGATGAACCGGTAGCGGTAGACAATTCGACCCCACCAGGCGAACACCTAAGCTCCCTATACCTTTCTCGGCACCGTTGGTCTCACCGTTATATTCGTCTACACCGTCGTTAAACGCGCGCGGTCAGCAGCGACGACAACGGTCGGAACGGCTGCAGCCACGCCCCTTGCTCCGGTAGCGAATCTAGGCCCACCCGAGGCAGGGGTTCTCGGAAAACGCCGGGAATGTCTTCCAGGTCGACGAAGTCCAAGTTATCCGAGGCTAGCGCCCAGCTCGCATGTTCGCGAAATCCGACCACCTGCACCGCCACGCCGGAGCGGGCGATCTCCTCGAGCGGCCGCCGGAACGCCTGCCCGTCCGCGGATGCCACCAGTACACCCGCCAGCCCCTCGCCGTACCGAAGTGCGATGTGGCTCAACATGTCGGCGTCGACGTCGCTGTCGTCGTCGATCTTCGGTTTGGCGAAGACCGCAAACCCCACGTTACGCAATGCCTCCACCCACGGCCGAACCACATCGGCGCTGCCGGGGGCGATGTTGGTGAAGACGGTCGCCTCCGGCTCCAGCGACACGTCGGCGCATCCCTCGGCGAGCTCGGCCGTCCGCGCCAGCAGCCAGCGGCCGAGCGCATCGAACCGCGGCCGGTGGGCGGCGGTGGGCCGGCCGCCGAGGATCGAGCCGAGCCCCATGTCGAGGTTGGGGGCGTCCCACACCAGCAGTACCCGCCGAGTTGCGGGCGGTGCAAGCGCATCCGTGGTCGCATCTTTGGTCGGCAGGGGTACCTCGACTATTTCTTCGGTCACGGTCATGGCTTCTCCCAGAGCAGTTCGGCGACGTCGTTTCCGGCCCGGCGCGCCTTGGATTCGTACTTCGTGGTCGGCCGCTGCACCGAGATGGGCGGCGCGGCGTTACGTTGGGCGCGGCGCAACCGCGGTTCCGCATCACCCGCGGCCGCGATCTGCTCGGCATAGTCCTCGTGGTCGGTGGCGACGTGCAGGATGCCGCCGCGTTTGAGCCGGTCGGCGATGAGCCCGATCGTGCCGGGCTGAAGCAACCTGCGCTTGTGGTGGCGCGACTTCGGCCACGGATCCGGGAAGAACACCCGCACCCCTGTCAGTGACTCGGTGCCGAACATGTCCTCGAGCACGTCGAGGCCGTCGCCGCGGATCAGCCGGATGTTCGTGATCTGCTCTCGGTCGATGGCGCTGAGCAGCTGCGCCAGGCCCCGCTTGTAGACCTCCACGGCCACCACATCGATATGTGGTTCGGCTTTTGCCATGGCGGCCGTGGATATGCCGGTGCCAGACCCTATTTCCAGAACCACCGGCGCGTATCGGCCGAACCAGGCGTCGGTGTCGACGGGGCCTGGCGGCCCGGGCCCCACCTCGACCCCGAACTCCGGCCAGAGCCGGGCCCACGTGCGTTGCTGAGCGTCGGTGAGGGCGGTCCGCCGCGAGCGGAAACTCGTGACCCGGCGGTGCAGATACGGCGGGGGACTCAGGTCCGAAAGCCCGTCGTGCTGCGTCTGCATCCGTTAATGGTGGACCATTACCGCAGGCACCCCCATCCGGTGGTGCAGATTGATACCCAACAGTTGCCTTCACGGGCTGCAAGTGGCCAATGATTCTGGTACGCGTCTGGTAGCGAGACCGGCTCCCGACGCCGGCCCCGAGCGCCCCGAGCGCTGGTACCCTCGACCGAAGACGGTGCCCTTAGGGCTGAGGTCGGGCCGTCCAACGGTCAGATGTACTGGTTGGAAGGTGCGTACCAAAATGGTCAACTTGTCGTCGGCGAGATTGGTTGCCGCGATTGGCGGTCTGGCGTTGTCAGGGGTCATGGGAATTGGGGTCGCGTCCGCAGATCCCGATCTGACTCCGCTTATCAACACAAACTGCACTTATGCACAGGCGATGGCGGCGCTGAACGCGAACTCGCCCGACGCTGCCGCACAGATCACCGGGTCCCCGATGATCCAGCTCTGGCTGGGTTCATTCCTCTCCGCGCCTCCTGCTCAGCGCCAGAGAATGCTTCAAGCGCTGCAGGGCACTCGGGCTCAGCAGTACGTCGGAGTCGCCCTGCAGGCCGCCAACACGTGCAACAACTTCTGAGCGGACGTCGCGACAAGCCCTGCAGTCCCGGCGGGTGCACCCGTACCGGCGAGTAACCTGCAACTGAATCGTTCTTGTGAGTAATTACGCTCCCCATCGGTTAACCAGTGTGCAGGCTGTGGCGTTAACCTCTTCTTAAGGGACGACTGCCGCTGCCGTGCTGGCGCAGCGTGGCCTGCGTCCTCGATGGCACCTAACGCAGGAGTGATGTTGATGACCGCAGCGACCATTCCGGGTCTGGAGAACGCACCGACGGCGCACGAAGGGCTGCTCGCATGGGTCCGGGAAGTGGCCGAGCTCACCGAGCCCGACCGAGTGGTTTTCGCTGACGGGTCCGCTGAGGAATACGACCGGCTGTGCCGCCGCCTCGTCGACGCGGGCACCTTTGTCAAGCTCAACGAAGCACAGAAGCCGAACTCCTACCTCGCGCAGTCCGACCCCTCCGACGTCGCTCGAGTCGAGTCACGGACGTTCATCTGCTCCGAGCGCGAGGTCGACGCCGGCCCCACCAACAACTGGATGGAACCGTCGAAGATGCGCGCCACGATGACCGACCTGTACCGCGGGTGCATGCGCGGCCGGACGATGTGGGTGGTGCCGTTCTGCATGGGCCCGCTGGGCGCCGACGACCCCAAGCTGGGCGTCGAGATCACCGACTCGGAGTACGTCGTCGTGTCGATGCGGACGATGACTCGCATGGGCAGGGCGGCGCTGGAGAAGATGGGTACGGACGGGTTTTTCGTGAAGGCGCTGCACTCGGTCGGCGCCCCGCTGGAGCCGGGTCAGAATGACGTGCCGTGGCCGTGTAACGACACGAAGTACATCACCCACTTCCCGGAGACGCGCGAGATTTGGAGCTACGGTTCCGGCTATGGCGGAAACGCGCTTCTGGGCAAGAAGTGCTACTCGCTGCGGATTGCGTCGGCGATGGCCCACGACGAGGGCTGGCTCGCCGAGCACATGCTGATCCTCAAGCTGATCTCGCCGGAGAACAAGGCCTACTACATCGCGGCCGCGTTCCCCTCGGCGTGCGGCAAGACCAACCTGGCGATGATCCAGCCCACGGTTCCGGGCTGGCGCGCCGAGACGCTCGGTGACGACATCGCGTGGATGCGGTTCGGCAAGGACGGCCGCCTGTACGCGGTCAACCCGGAGTTTGGGTTCTTCGGCGTCGCGCCGGGCACCAACTGGAAGTCCAACCCCAACGCGATGAAGACGATCGCCGCGGGCAACACCGTGTTCACCAACGTCGCGCTCACCGACGACGGCGACGTGTGGTGGGAGGGTCTGGAGGGCGACCCGCAGCACCTGATCGACTGGAAGGGCAACGACTGGTACTTCCGCGAGACGGAGACCACCGCAGCGCACCCGAACGCGCGCTACTGCACCCCGATGTCCCAGTGCCCCACGCTGGCCCCGGAGTGGGATGACCCGCAGGGCGTGCCGATCTCGGCGATCCTGTTCGGCGCCCGCCGCAAAACTACCGTGCCGCTGGTCACGCAGGCCACCGATTGGCAGCACGGTGTGTTCATCGGTGCCACGATGGGCAGCGAGCAGACGGCGGCCGCCGAGGGGAAGGTCGGCACGGTGCGCCGTGATCCGATGGCGATGCTGCCATTCCTCGGCTACAACGTCGGCGACTACTTCCAGCACTGGATCGACCTGGGCAAGAACTCCGACGACTCCAAGCTGCCGAAGATCTTCTTCGTGAACTGGTTCCGCCGCGGGAGGAACGGCCGGTTCCTGTGGCCGGGCTTCGGCGAGAACAGCCGCGTGCTCAAGTGGGTCATCGAACGCGTCGAGGGCAGGGCGAACGGTCAGTCGACGCCGATCGGCATCGTCCCCACCGCCGCCGACCTGGACCTCGCCGGACTCGACGTCGACGCCGGCGACGTCGACGAGGCGCTGTCGGTCAATCCCGACGAGTGGCGCGACGAGCTGCCGAAGATCGAGGAGTGGTTCGAGTTCGTCGGCGAGAAGCTGCCCACGGGCATCAAGGACGAGTTCGACGCCCTCAAGCACCGCCTCGGCTGAACGCGGACGGGTCGACGGTCGCCTCGATCTTGAGCACGCGCCCGTCCCGGATGGTGAGCGCCAGCACGGCGAACAGTTTTCGCTCCGTGTAACCGAGCAGCACCGGCTGCCCGACCGGGGCGCCGACGAGCGTGGCGCCCGGGCCGAGGAAAAACATCAGATTCGTGGCCACCGCATCGGTGCCGCGATTGACCTGCGGTGGCAGCGGTGGCTCGCCCAAAAACGTTGCGGCGCCCCAGACACCCGGATCCAGCACCGCGGTCAGCGCCGCCAAATCGCCGGTGGCGCAGGCCGAGATGAATTTCTCCACGACCGCCCGATGCTCGTCGTTGCTGACCTCTGTCACGGGCGGGCCTGCCGCCTGGACCTTGGCGCGGGCTCGGCGGGCAAGTTGGCGGCACGTCGCGACGGGCCGCCCGACCGTCTGGGCGATCTCGTCAAACGGGACCTTGAACGCGTCGTGCAGCACGAACGCAACTCGCTCGCCGGGACTGAGTCGGTGGAGGACCTCCAACAGCGCGCCGCTGACCTGATCGTCGAGAGTGACTCGGTCGGCCGGGTCGAGCGAGGGGGTCAGGCGAGTCTCCAACACCGTTGTCTCAGTCGGTGATTCGTATCTCGCCCGTGCCGAACGGACGTGATCGAGGCACAGCCGTCCGGCCACCACGGTCAGCCATCCCCGGACGTCGTCGATGTCCGGGTAATTCGCGCGGGACAGCCGCAAGAATGCCTCCTGGGCGACGTCCTCGGCATCGCCGATGTCGCCGAGCATCTGATAGGCGAGGTTGACGAGATAGGGGCGGTGGCGGCGCCAGTCGTCAGCCAGACGCGAATCGGTCATCCCCATACGACGAAGCAAACCACCAAAAAGTTACCGGCGGCAGGACGTAACTTTTTCGGCCGCCGCTCCGTCCCTGTCTTAGATCGAGAAAGTCTTAGCTCGAGAAAGGGATCAATTATGGCAATCGTTATCACCGGAGCGACGGGCAATGTCGGGCGGCCGCTGGTCGCCGAACTCGTCGCCGCCGGCGTGGAGGTGCGCGCAGTCAGCCGCCACCCCGAATCCGCGGGTTTCTCCCCCGCCGTGAAAGTGTTCGACGCAGTCGCAGCTGCCATTCCGGGCGCCACTGCGCTTTTCCTCAACTCGCGAGCCCTGCAGGACGAGTTGGCATCCGTGGTCGCACAGGCGCGGAAACAGGGCGGGATCCGCCTGGTCGCGCTGTCGGCGATCAACGCCGACGACGACCTCTCGCGCCAACCCTCGCGTTACCGTGGGGACCGGAATAAGGAGGTCGACCAGCTGGCCGCCGAATCGAGACTGCCGTGGGTGAGCCTGCGGCCGTCGGCATTCGCGACCAACTTCGCGGGGATGTGGTCGGGCCAGATTCGGGCCGGCGATGTCGTCAACGGCGCTTACGCCTCCGCGTCGAGCGCGCCGATCGTCGAGGCCGACATCGCGGCAGTGGCGGCCCGCGCGATCCTTTCGGATGACCTTCTGGGACAGCGGATTCCGCTGACCGGGCCGCAGGCGCTGACCAACACCGAGATGGTCGGGATCATTGGGTCGGTCTTGCACCGCGACCTGCGCTACCAGGAGGTTCCGGCCGACCTGGTGCGGCAGCGGTTTGTCAGCCTCGGGTTCCCGGCCGAATTCGGTGCCGCCTACGTCGCGTTGCTCGCGACCACACTCGAGAGGCCCGCCGAGGTCACCGACAACATCGAAAAAATCCTCGGCCGCCCCGCGGTGACGTTCGAGCAGTGGGTGCGCGACCACACAAGTCTGTTCACGAACTAGCAAGGGAGACTATCCATGTCCAACATATCCCCACCCCGGTATCTCAAGCCGATGAACAAGATCATGATGGCGGTCCAGCGGCTCGGTATCCCCACCGGACCGGCGATGGTGCTCACGGTGCCGGGGCGCCGAACGGGACAGCCGCGCAGCACCCCGATGACGCCGTTCACGCACGAAGGCAAGCTCTACACCGTCGCCGGGTTTCCGGGTTCCGACTGGCCGCGCAACGCCCGCGCCGCAGGCGAGGGCACGTTGAGTCGGGGCCGAAAGTCGCGGCGCGTCAAGATCGTCGAGCTATCACCCGACGAGGCACGTCCGGTGCTGCGTGAATTTCCCGTCCAGGTGCCGGTCGGTGTCGGCTTCGCCAAACGCTCAGGACTGGTGACAGACGGCACGCCGGACGAATTCGAGGCGCTCGCGGGGCAGCTGAGCGTCTTCCGGTTCGACCCAATCAGCTGACGGGTTCTCTGCTGTTCACGCAGTCGCTAATACTCGTTGGTACTAGCTGCTACGCGTGTTCCTGATCAGACGGTGCGGGTGCTGCCGCCGTCTATGAGGTATTCGCTTCCGGTCAGGTAGCGGGCGTGGTCGGATACGAGGAAAGCGACTAGATCTCCGACGTCCGTGGGGTCTCCGGTTCTGCCCAGGGGGATGCCACCGATGGATTGGCGCGGCTTCGGTCTCGATGAATCCGGGGCAGACACTGTTGACGCGGATACCGTTGGGCGCCAATTCATCTGATAGTGCTTTGCTGTAATTGGCCAGGGCGGCTTTGGCGGCGGCGTATGGTGCGGCACCCGGCATCGGCTGGCGGCGTTGCACCGAGGTGATGTGGATGATGACGCCGCCTTTGCCAGACATCATCGAGGGGACGAGTGCTCGATCGAGCCGCACGGCTCCGAGCAGGTTCGGGCCTAACCTGGGAACCGCCGACATTGTGCACGACGATGTCGACGCCGCCGAGTATCGCCAATGTGCGTTCGGCGATGGTTGCCGACCCGGCGGCGGTGGCGATGTCGGCGGTGATCACCTGTAGCGACGGTGTGCGGGGGGCGCTGCGGGCGGCGACGACAACGGTCGCGCCGGCAGCACGCAGTCGATCGGTGATGCCTTTGCCGATACCTCGGGTGCCTCCAGTGACTAGGGCTCGTTTGCCCGTGAGGTCTATCTGCAGCGTGGTGGTGGCCGTAGACATGGTGTTCTCCATTTGTGGGAGGGGGAGGGTC
>Ga0153922_1000122_pt1 | contig 30326 bp, 29 predicted proteins | sample TSNJ006MetaG_FD_104723 | JGI IMG/M metagenome (GOLD analysis project Ga0153922, IMG submission 104723) | Attine ant fungus gardens microbial communities from New Jersey, USA - TSNJ006 MetaG | ecosystem: Host-associated > Fungi > Mycelium > Unclassified | place: USA: New Jersey, Brendon T. Byrne... | reverse complement strand
ATCCGCGCCTGGGCCGCCGCTTGGAACGACAACCCCAAACCGTTCGTGTGGACCAAGACCGCCGAACAGATCCTCCAGTCCATCCAACGATTAATGAAACGAATTAATGGCGCGGGACACTAGCGCCGGGCAGCCTTATGATCGCGGAAGCCGGACGACGCGCAGGAAGAATTCATCGATTTGGTGCACGGCGCTCATGAACTTGTCCACGTCGACGGGTTTGGTGATGTACGCGTTGGCGTGCAGTTTGTAGCTTCGCATGACGTCCTCGTGGGCCGAGGACGTCGTGAGCACGATTACCGGGATGTGGTAGAGGTCAGGATCGGATTTGATTCTCTCGAGCAGTTGCCGGCCGTCGTATTTCGGCAGATTCAGATCGAGCAGGATCAGGCCGGGGCGTGGCGCCTCGGCGAACCCGGCTTGTCGATAGAGGAAGTCCAGGCCTTCCTGCCCGTCGTGGGCGACATGCAAGATGTTGTCCGCCGTGTTGTCCTCGAGAGCCTCTCGCGTGATCAGCTCGTCGCCTGCGTCATCTTCCACGAGCAGCACATCGATCGGTCGACCGGCTGGCGTCACGGGATTGCCTCCTGCCGCACGACGGGCGTGGGGGTGTTGGTGGATATGGGAATGGTGAAACGCAAGCGGGTTCCTTCTGTGTAGGAAGGCTCAATCCAGATGGTGCCGCCGTGATATTCGACGATCTTTTTGCAGAGCGCAAGGCCGATGCCCGTCCCAGCGTACGCGTCGCGCACGTGCAGCCGCTGAAAGATCACGAACACCTTGTTCGCGAATTCTTCTGCGATGCCGATGCCGTTGTCGGATACGCTGAGCAACCATTCGCCGTCGTGATCACCGGATCCTCGTTGGCAGTCGATGACGACGCGCGGCGCCAGGTCGGGTCGTCGGAACTTGACCGCGTTGGAGATCAGGTTCTGCCACACCACGGTGAGCAAGGTGGAGTCGCCGACGACGCTCGGCAGCGGTCGGCTCGGGTGCACGATCTCGGCGCCGGATTCCTCGAGCGCGGCGGCGAGATTGGTCAGCGCGCCATCGAGGGTCGCTGCCAGGTCGACTTCAGTTTCGGTGGTGTTGATCCGCGCGGCGCGAGAGAATGTGAGCAGATCGTCGATGAGCACTTGCATGCGTTTAGCGCCGTCCACCGCAAATCTGATGTACTCGATCCCGCGTTCGTCGAGCTTGTCGCCGTAGCGCTTGTCGAGGAGCTGGCAGAATGAGGCGATCTTGCGCAGGGGTTCCTGCAGGTCGTGCGACGCCACATAGGCGAACTGCTCCAGGTCGGCGTTCGACCGGCGCAATTCTATCGTTTGCTGATCGAGCGCCTCGGCTTGTTCAGCCAGCCGCGCTTGGGCGCGCCGCGTGACCTCGAGCTCATTGACGATCCGCTGCCGCATGTTCTCGACGTCCACGGCGATCCCGCGGATATCTTTGGCACCCTGCGCGGGAAGCGTTTCTTCGAAGTGGCCCTTGGTAATTCGTCTGCATGCCGCGGCCAGCGCGGCCAGCGGGAGGGTAACCGCCCTCCGCGTCAACACCGCGAGCAGGATCGCGGCGATCAAGAACGTGGCAACCGTTGCAGCCTGCACCGAGTCGCGCCAGATCCGGTCGCGCGCGAGCTGACTGTTGGCGCTGGCGCGCGCTGCCGCCAAGTGCGTGTTCTGAATATCGAAAAGCTGACGCAGATGATCGAACTGGGCCTTGCCGCTTTCGGGGGTGACGCTGTTGACGACGTTGGGGACGCCGGGGGACACGGTCGCGATGAGCGGCTCGGCATAGCTTGTGCGCCAAGCCGCGGCTGTTTGCTCGATGGTGTTCAGATCGGCAATAAGTTCCGCACGGTTGCCGACGCGCTCCCGAATAATTCGGGCCGCCGTCTGTTCTGCCTGTTTTCCGGCGTAGTACGGGTCGAGGAATTGGCGATCCTCAGCGATGACATAGCCTCGCACGCCCGTTTCCTGGTCCCGTAACGCCGCCTGCAGCTGATAGGCAGCGACGCGCGCCGGCTCGATACCATCGATGATCGCTTGTGCACGCCCGACTGTGCGGTTCGTCAAGATTCCACCGGCCACGGCGCCCAGGAGGACAACCATTCCCATGACCGACAGCACGAGGTTCTGCCAGCCTCCCACCGTGAACTGCAATCTGCTGGTGTCGGCGGCGGCGGATGCTTCGGTTGGGACGGTCATGCTGGACGGCGCTTTACCCACACCACGGCGACATCATCGCTTAACCCGCCGCGGGCCGATGCCCGCCCCTCGGCCGCGTCGATCAGGGCGTCGACGAATGCGGCGGGCGGCAGGGACGGAAGCGATCGTGCCAGCTCCAGCACGCCTTCCTCGCCGAGGCGCTCGTCGCGATGCCCCGAATGGCCTTCGAACAGTCCGTCGGTCAGTAGTAGCAGCCCGGTGTCCTCCGGTAGGTTTAGTTCGACTTGTGGCCAGTCGGTGAGGCGCAGGCCCAGTGCGGGACCACCGGCAGGCAACAACCATTGCACGGTGTGCTGGTCGCGCACGAGCATGCCTGGATGGCCGGCCCGCACAGCCGTGACGTGCCCACTTTCGGGCGAGATGCTCAGGCTCAGCATGGTGGCAAAGATCCCGGTTCCGCCCCTTTCGGCGTGCAGGATCCGCTCGAGGTCGCGCATCCGGTCGGCGCCGTCGACCCCCGCGAGTGCCAGCGTTCTCCAGGCGATCCGGAGGGCAACCCCGACTGCGGCCGCGTCGGGCCCGTGCCCGGCGACGTCACCGATCATGACGTGCACCGTCCGGTCGGGGGTCTGCACGACGTCGTAGAAGTCTCCGCCCAGCAGGGCGTTGGACCGACTGGGTCTGTATCGGCTGACAATCTCGACGCCGGGGTTTTCCAGCAGCAGCGGCGCGGGCAACAAGCCCCGTTCCAGCCGGGCGTTCTCTTGGGCACGCAGTTGACCAACCTGCAGGTCGACCGCAGTGATTTCGGCGCGCTTGCGTTCGATCGCGTACCGCAGGGAACGACGCAGCGTGTCAGCATCAACGCGGCCTTTCACGAGATAGTCTTGCGCGCCGGACGCGACGGCCGACACGCCAAATTGTTCATCGCTGAGGCCGGTCAGCACGACGACCGGAACTGTGTCGTCGCATGCTGCGACGCGGTTTAGGGCCTCGATTCCGGAGACGTCAGGCAGGCGCATGTCTAGCAGGACACAGTCGGGACGACTCGTCTTCAGCTGGCGCTCGGCCGCGGCGAGCGACCGCGTCCACGCAAGGTCAATGTTGATTCCCGTGTCCGCGATCAGCTCTTCCACCAACACCGCGTCGGCGCGATCGTCCTCCACCAGCAGCAGCGACATCGCGTGCGACGCCGCCGTGCCGGGTTCTGGCACCGCCCCTGAGGGGTCTGGCACATGTGGCGTGCGCATCGGCAAACCCGTCCTTGACTTCACACCGTCGGGCGCTGGGCGTGACAGCAACGCTCCACAATACTTGGCGGCGCGGCGGGAAACGCCCAATCACAGTTGGTGCCGTTTTGGACTGCTGCCATGCTGGCGTGAGACGACAAAGCCCAGGCGTTTTGCGATTATGGCGTGTCTTCGTGCGGGCGAGTGCTTCACTTGGATGCAGCGGTCAGCGAGCGAATTGAACGAGCGCGTGGACCCCTGACGTTAAGCTCGTTCAGCGAGTTCAGCCCCGCAGGTTGGCTCGCCTGACTTTAAGGATCATCGTTGTCAGACTCACCTCACATCACCACGTCTCCGGCGACAGATGACGATGTCACGGTGCTCAGTGTTGATGGAGAGATCGACATGGCGACCGCTCCTGCTTTCGAAACGGCGATTGATGAGCTGCTCGGGACCAGTCCGCAAGCGTTGATCATTGACCTGTCCAGAGTCCGGTACATCGACTCTGCCGGACTGACCATTCTGATGCGGACACACCACAGGCGCTCCGGTGTTGGGCACTTTGCGGTTGTCGCGGAGAGGGTCTGCAGAAGACCTATCGAGCTGATCGGCCTGCACAAGCTCTTTGCGGTCTGCCCCACCCTGGCCGACGCTCGGGACGCTGTGCGTACACCGGCGCAGTAGCAAACACGCGTCCGGAACCGCCGGCGGAATGCGGTCAGCGCGGTTGCGAGCGCGACGTTCGGCGAAGGACCAGATCCGCCCCCCGAAAGGCCCGATGCGGGCGCAATGTCAGCGGCTGCACGCCGACTGGACGTCGGCTGCTTGCGCTGCGGTCCGCACGTCGTTGGGTGGGAGCAGACAGGAAGAGCATCCGGGTGGGGGTTCCAAATTGTCGGTCGGTGCGACGGATGAGGAACCCGTATCGTCGGCGTTGGCGACCGGTGCGGTGGCGATCAGAGCTGCCGCCGGAACGCACAACAATGTCTAAAGTAGGCGGTTTTCTTTGGCATGATGCCTCCCGTGATGGCGCTGGCACCCCCATGAGAGACCTTTTTACCTGCAAGAACGGTCTAGCCCCCAACGCTCAGGCGCCGGCGCGAGAAAGCCGGTTGGCAGCGGTTGGGCGGCGCAGGTGGGCCGTTAGATTCAGGCGATGACGCGCAAAGATCTACGTCGGTAGCGACCGCACTGGAACATTGACCTACTTCGGCAGCCCGAGCGCCCAGGAGCAGATCGCCGCCGCTAGCTGAAGGCGTTTCGTCGCTTCAGCGATGCGCGCCACTGTCGCATACCCCACCCCGATCTTGCGCGCGATGGTGCTCGGTGCGGCGCGTGCGCCATCGACGTCACAATGGCGCGGCACGGGGGCTAGGGTCGCGGCATGTTCGATTGGCGATTCGTTAGGAATGTAGCCCTCGTCGTCGTGATGCTGGTGGTGGTCGTCGGAATATTTGTCGCGTTACCGCTGACGCTGAACGTCGATGCCGGTCTGATCGTCCATACGCTGGCCGCAATCCGGCTCATTTAGTGCAGGCCGCGACTTTAGTGCAGGCCGCGCCGTCAACACCTCGGCCGGAAACGCCTGGTAACGAATCGTGTTGAACCGGGTCATATCGGAGCATCATCGCAGGTGAAGCGTTTTTTCGCTGCACAGCAACGGGTTCGATTCCCGGCAGCTCCACTTCAAGAGCGGTGATCGCGCTGGCTAGTTCGAGCACCGCCGCGGCCGAAGCCGATCGCGTGCTTCTTCGGCTCAGCTGACTCCCAACAACATCATCTCTGCAAGGCGTTGTGGCATCCCGTCTATGTACTCGGCCAGCGCATCGCGCAGTTCGGCCTCGCAGGACAGTTGCTCGCCATCGCGCTCAATCTGAATCGGGCTGACACGGTCGATGGCGACGAGCGCCTCCACGAGTGCATTGCGATCGCGGGTGCCGTCCAGCAGTGGCAGTAGATGGCGATCCACCGGCGACAGCGGCAGGGTCTCGTGCCATAGGTTGAATGTCGACGCGTCGCTTTCCCAGCGCGTCAGCTCCGCCATACGCCTCGCCGTCTCGTCCAACCGCAGCGGCGCTTGGGCCGGCTCGGGCAACACCGGGTCAAGCCGAAACTGGGCCTGTCCCTGCAGGATCAAAACCTCCATCAATCCGTCGATGTGGTCACCCAGCTTGTCGCTGGGATTGAGACCTGCAGACGCGAGCCGAACCTGGACCGCATCCACCAGCTCCTGCCACGACAGGGTCGACGGCCAGCGAGCTGTCAGCGCGTCCAGTGCCGCCTTGATGCCCGGATCGTTCGTAAACAGCGTCGCACCATCGGAATAGGGGTACTCCTGGCGTGAGTGATCGAGGCGAGTCTGCCCGTCGGCACAAGGCATCCGCGCAGCGATATGCAAACGGCGGTATCGACTACGGTGTGGGCGGTAGCGAATCTGCGACGCGCGTTCGGCATGGACCAGCAAAGATTCACGGAACGTGCGGTCGGCGACGAAATCCAGGTACTGCTCCACCAGCACCTGGACGCCCCCACACTTCTCGTTCAGATATTCCGCAACCTTTGGGTGGTAGTTGCCGGGCATCATCTTCTCGGGGTACGCCTCGGCCAGGTAGGCAAGTCCATGTGCGCTGGCACGTGCGACCATGGCGGCGAAATAGCAAGGCGAATTGAACGTTTCGAGTTCGTCGTGCAACAGGTACGAATCCCCGTAACCCAGCGCGTGTTCTCTCGATTCGGCAAGGATTCGGGCAAGCGTGCTGTCGGCCGAGCTCACCTCCTCGAGGAAGTCGACCATGCGCCGCGCGTGGCGCAGCTTCTCCTGCGGGGTCGTGCTGCCGTCGGAGGCCAGCAGCATGGCATCGCGAAGGATTTCCTTGGACTTCCAGCCGGGATACACGTTGTAGCTGACATAGGCCACGCCCTCGGGGGCCAGCAACTTGCGGAACGCCGACAAGAGCGCTTCCTGAACCTCTGGCGGCACCCAGCTGTACACGCCATGGGCAATCACGAAATCGAATTCCCCCAACTCCGCAAGATTCAGTCGCGCGATATCGCCGGCCAGCAGCTGCAAATTGTCAAGAGCTAAGGCCCCGACACACGTGCGCCCTTTGTCGATCTGCACCTGCGACAGATCGATGCCCACGACACGCGCCTGCGGATGCGCCGCGGCGAACGGAATCAAGTTGCCCCCAGCGGCACAGCCGATTTCGAGCACACGCGCGGTGGCGACCTCGGGCGTATCCAGCCCGAAGAGATGCGCGGTCGCGGCCAGCCGTCCCGGCGCTGACTGCGGAAACGAATTCGAGTTGTACGGCGTCACATCGTAATCGGCCCGCAGCTGGTCCACTGCGTCGTCCGAGTCGGAGGCGGCATGCATCGGGTTAGCCGGTTGGACCAACGCGTGCTCCCTGTGTTCGTTGGGTGAACGACTGGCATCCCCACGCCCTCGATGGAGGGATGCGTGGCATCGAGCCACCGTCGGCCGGGCATCCCTATTCGACCACAGCTCGGAGCGGGTGGGGGATGTCAATCTCGGCATCACCGAAGAGCTCGAATTCGGGCCAGTTGGAATCCGCGACGAGCCCATCGCCGAAGTCGAGTCACGGGCCGCCGCGGCTCACCGAAGACAAAGACAAGCTCGGCGACGAGAGAACGGCACAGTGTTTCCGCAGTTCAGGCCGGTTGTTTGGGGCGGGTTCGATTAACCCGGCCCATAGGTGACGGCGCCGCACTCGCATTCCCAAGTCATGTGCCGTCCACAGGGGCACGGGATATCGAGGACGAGAAAGTGTCCGGGCAGCAGCCAGTGACCACGCGGACAGCGTTGGGGTGGTCTATCCATCCATTGCGCCTTAGTGCAGCGCATCAGCTCGCCAACCTCAGCAGTCACACCGATCACATTCTCAGTCCTTTGCTTGGTAATCCAGGGCGGTTCGCAAATTGTGACTATTCGGTTGTCTCCCACCCTGCGTGTGGAGCTCGGCAGCTTCGGGTGAGTATCAGATTTCCTGGATCGGCGAAGGTTCGGAACGCGCGGTCAAGGCCGCGGGATCGGCCAGCGGGATGACGATGTGCGATGGGGTTCTGCCGCCCTGACGTAGTCGGTAGCCGCCCCCGATCAGGGCCTGCCGTGCGGGCTTGGTCGGAACCAGATGCGGGAAGTCGTAGGTGGTCAGGGTGAGGCGCAAGCGATGGTCGGTGCCGATCAACGCCGCGGTGGGGAAAACCTCGATGTCATAGCGGGTTAGCTCGCCCCGAATGACGATTCGGTGGGCCGCGCGGGTGCTGACGTGATGCGGCCGCAGCACAGTGCCATCGGGTAGATACCACGTGCGGCAGGTGTCTAGCTCGCGATGCGAGCCGAGCAGAGCGCCCTGAGTCAGCGGGCGGCTGGCGCCGTCGGGTGCGACTTCGTCGAGGTGGGCAACCCACATCGTCTCGTTTGTGGTGGCGGTCGCGTGCACGGTCAATGTGATCGGTCCCGCTACCAGGGTGGGCGAGGTGAAGGGATCGGTCGTGTAGGTCAGAGCGTTGCGCTGCAGGCGCCGGTTGTCACTGTCGTACCGGATGCGCCAACCCCGCTGCTTGGCAAAGTAGCTGTTGAGGCCAAGGCTCCACTGCTCGAGGCTCCGTCCCGCCACGGGGCCCCGCGATGTGTAAATGAGCGTCGCCGCGGATTCGTCCCGCCTGGACTCTCGGGTCAGGCGGCCCGCCGGGGACAGATAGAACCGGGTGGGTATCGCCTCCGCAGGGGGGTATTCGCGGGAATGGAACCACTGTGGGCTGCCGATGGCTTGGAAGGTGAACGGCGCTCCGGACACAGCGGCGGTGGGTTCCTCCTTTAGCCAGTGGTCAAACCAACGCAACTGCAGTGCGTTGAGGTGCAGTCCGCCAAAGTCCGAAACGTGGTACCAGGGCCCCATCAACAGCCGAATCCGGTCGGACACCGGCTGGCCGGGTTCCATCGGCGCGTCGAGCGGTCGCCCGGCGAGTGCGTTCTGAAGTGCGGCGTAGTTGAGCGGCGCACCCCGCTGGAAGGCATCGTGCCAACCGCCGACCAGGAATACCGCCACACCGTTGGCCGCAATGTCCGCAAGGACGTCAGCCGGTCGCAGGGGATCCCAGAACAGCCCGTCGTATGCGGTTTCTCCGCCCGCGATCGCCTCCGCGACGAGGGGTCCGAAATATCGCCGCTGGTCGCGTCCGCGCTGCCGCACGGCGGCGAATCCGCCGGCCCGCGGCCGCGAATGCCCGCCTCGAGCGAGGTACTCAAGTGTGGGGTTGACGATGTTGAGCAGCCTGTAGATCGCTCCGTACGCGCGCACGGTCCGCAGGTGCGGCACCCCGCCCATCACGACCGCATCGCGGTAGAAGTCGTGCGCCGCCATCACCGGGAAGATCGCCTTCAACGGCGAATCCGGCCCCACTGCGGCCGCGGTGAACAGCTGATTGATGGCCAGGTAGGAGATGCCGAACATACCGACGCGGCCAGTGGAGTTCGGCAATGTCGACGCCCACGCGACCAGCTCCACCCCGTCCCGGGCTTGCCGGGCGCCAAACATCTCGAAGGAGCCGCCCGAGGCACCGGAACCCCGCACGTCGACCATCACCTCGATGTAGCCGCGCTTGATGAGGTAGGGCGTTGCGCCGCCGCCGATCTGGGCGGCTGGCGGTGGGGCCTTCTTGCCGTACGGCGTAATTGACAGCAGCACCGGAAACGGCCCCCCGGCGGGTGCGCCCGTCTCCGGGTCGGTGGGGTAGTGGATATCGGCGCGCAGCACGACGCCGTCGCTCATCGGCACCCCGACGTTGTGCCGCACACCAACGCCGTAGTGGGCCGGGGCCGGCGTCCATGGTGGCGCGAGCGGCGACGCGGCCCTGGCTCGCTGGGCCGTCTTCCGCCCCGCCGTACCGACGGCGGCTTCGCTTCGGCGTGCCAAACGCACCTTTGCCATTCCCACCCCTCGCGGCCGTATTTCTGACCATCTCACCGTATGCTGCGACCCTTCCCGACTGGGGCGTGCTCCCACCGTGAACGGGCAGAGGGTGTCCGTCCTTGCTACGAGATCGCAGCTCAAGCTTTGCAAAGGGCTTGTCGCGCAGCATCTGTCGTGAGGTTTCCGCTGGCCGAAACCGGACAGTCTTGTCGGTCGCACGGCGACCCACAGAAGAGGTGTGCCAGCCCGGTAAGTACCTGTCGCTCAGTCGACTTCCAGCAGCGCTCCGCCTGAACCGTGGGTCGGCACGGTGAAGACTGTCGAGCGGTGATCTCCAGTAGCGGCATTGCCGGCCTGCCAGCTGATGCTATAGGTGCCGGGCTGCAGCTGCTGCTCGAAACTGTTGGTGCCGAGGATGAAGTCCACCGGCCCGGGGATTTGGATGCGGTCCCCGCTGTTAGCGCTGGAGATCGTGATGTCCTCGGCCATCCGCCCCGAGAAATTCAGGAACCGGTACCGGTCGAAACCGATGCCATCGACTCGCCACGCGATCGCCATGTCAGACCACCCCCGCCGCTGAAATTGTGTCGCAGCATGACAGTATCCGTTCGGACATTTCGCGACAGCGCATTGAGCGGATCGGCTCGTTTTTCGGGCGGGTGAATCGCCGCCGCGCCAGTCACCTGGAGCACTCCGCCTGTTGATGCCACCGACACCGTTCGGCGTACTTTCGTGTCGTTTCGCGTGGCGAGATTCGGCGTTCCTGCAGGTCAGCCCGGTTTTCGTAGCGGGTTCGATTCCCGGCAGCTCCGCCGGCACCTCCACCAGCTGTACGCCGTGGCCGACCGTCAGATGAGGTTGAGCGCGTTGAGGAAATTCTCGGTTTCTTCGTGCCGACCCACCCCCACGTGATCGACGAACTGCGCCGGCGGGTCGAAAATTGGGACGGCTATCTCGACTACCAGATCTGGCGGGCTACGCCGGTTTTCCGGCAGCGTCTTCAGCCCGCATCATCGGTCGGGAAGTGCTACCCAAGCCACACCGTGCAGCGACCACCTGATTGACGAATCCGGCTCACGCCGGAGACGGAACACCCTCCTACAGTGGGTCCGCCCTCAACAGGTCAACGCCACGGGCTGGGCGAGCAGCCGGCCCCATTCATGACGCGCGGCCGATTGCGCAACGTTGAGTGTTTCGGGTGATTTATCGCCACCGCAGGTCAGATGGACAAGCGCCCACGCGATGGCGAAAACGGGGACCCTGTGGCGTTGGGCGGCGACGAGCAGCTCTTGAAACGCGGCTTCCGAACCGCACCGCCGAAGGCCGATCAAGATACCCCGCGCGGTGTCGAGGATGCGCCCGCTATGTGGGTCGAAAGCGGTCTGGTAGGGAACCCAGTCTGTCGTCATGTCTTTCCTATCCGTTGTGACGACCACATCGATGCGTGAGATCGACGTGGCCAGACCAAGACTCCGTGTCAAACCTCTGGACAACCGGCACCGTGCGCCGGCTTGGGAGTGCGGGTGCGCGCTTAGCATCATTTTGTGCCGGGCCCCGTTGGGCCAGACCTTTGCACGTATCGGTATGCAGCTGTGATCGTCCTGGGACAGCGCCGTGGCAATCGGCCAGCATCCCCGGGCAAGCAGCGGGTCCCAAGCGCTCCTTGGGTCACCCCGACGAGCGGCCGTTGTCCCCGTCAGGGGTGCGCGGCAAGGAACGTCTCGTTCGACAGGCCGGCGGAAAGCTCGCCGACGTCGAAGGGCCGATCGAGACGGGCGTGAAGCTCGTTGGGATCGGTAAGAAGACTGATCTCAGCCGTCTGTCGGGCAATGAGCCGTCCGATACGCGGGTAGAGCCAACGCATCATCGCCCGCTCCACGGCGGTGCAGCGCGCGGCGCAGTAACCGACATGGCCCACTTCGTCGGTGAGGATCTCGCTGTAGAGCCGCTCGATCCGTGCGGCAACCTCTGGCTCGTCGGCGAACAACTCGACGCCGACGCGGCGCAATTCGTCGAACATGATGCAGCCTGTCATTTCCGCCGCGCCGACGAACGGGAAACCAAGTCGCTCGGGGACGAACACAGCGATCTTGACGAATTGGCGCATCACGAGCGGCGGTGGAACCACCCGGAATGGCAGAGCGAACATGTCGAGCACATACGCCAATAGGCGGGTGTGATAGTGCTCCTCGAGCTCCATGTATACCCGTTCGGGGGGCACATCGTCGCCACTGTTGAATCCGTACGTTTCACCGAGGCCGACGCCGAACCGCTCCGCCTGGTTCAGCTTGGCGGTGGCTAACAGAAACAGCATTTTCCGGTCGAGACCCGGCTCGGGCCGCCGGCGGCGAAGATTCCTGGCGAACACCTGCCGGTCGATGGGATGGGTGGAGCGGACAGGGTCCGCTTCGATGGCAGCGAAGAACTCGTCTCGCCTGGCCAGGCGCCGATTCAGCAGGTCGGCGTCGCCGTCGCGTCGCTCCAGGTACTCGCGGTAGCCGTCAATACCCAAGCTGTTCATCGTGCCTCCATTCCCTGGACGATCGTCTTGACGTACCGGTCCAATATCGCGGTGCGCGCCCCGGACGCGGCTATCCCGGTAGCCAGTAACGCGAACAGCCCGGTGAGGAAGAACACCCCGAGTTCACCCGCGTCTGCATCCCGCGGCACCCGCCCCGCAGCCTGGGCTTCGGCAATTGCTGCGATCACGAATTCGGCTAGCGGATGCTCACCCAACTCGTCCTCGACGGGCCGTGTCGAGGAGAAGTGCAGCCCCAACATGTCCCGGAAGACCACTGGACCCAGACGCTGCTCGGCGGTGACCACCTCGCGCACCAGCAGCGAGAGCATCGACGCCAGATCATCGCGCTCGGCCGTTCTGGTGACGAGCATGGCCACGATCCTGGCCTCCTCAGCCCGCTCCAACTCGACGACGACGTGCTCCTTAGTCGGGAAGTGGAAATAGAACGTTCCCCGCGCCACCCCCGCCGCCGCGGCGATCGCGCTGACGTCAGCACCTGCCAACCCGGACCGGCCAATTTCGGCCACCGCGGCGTCGAACAAGCGGGCACGTGTCTCAAGCCGCTGGGCCTGGCGCACTCCGACCACCGACGCTCCACGTCTCGTGGTGGACGTCAGTGGGCGCATGCCAGCACCGTACTGCATTTCACTGGCACCCGTCAATGACAGGCGTCAGCAAGTTAGCTGTCGCGAGAATTGCGGCGGTCGATCCATGCTGAGTTGTCCGGGTCACCCTGCCGCGAGCGATCGTTGGCCGAAGATCGGTGCACGCGCGGTTCAGAGAACGACGATCGCGTCGAAGAAACGGAATGGTTCCGGCAGGTTCGGCACCATGATGCCGTAGTGGGCGATACCCCATCGGCCGTGCGGGATGGCCACCGAAGTGGCGGGGTCGAACGGTCGTGTGTTCGGGCTCCGTGTTCGGTTGACTTGAGCAATCACGAAGTCATAGGCGGTTGACACTGCCGGGTTCTCCTCCCGTGGTGTTCAAGTTGAGCACGAAGCTCAAGGCAAGCCTCTAACCAGCCGTTTCGGGTCGCCGGGGTATGAGGATGTCACACCGGTGAGTGGCGGCCAGCCTGCAATCGATAGAGTGCCCCGGTTGACGTAAGCAAATCCGTGTGTCGAACAGGCAACGAACGGCGCGCTTAGCGCGCTGTGTGACGGTGGCCGTTATAGGCTTGCTGCCGATCGCGTCCTGCTGGTCGGGTTCTCACGGCGATTTGCGTGCCGGGAGGGAGTAGTCGTGAGCCGATTTACCGATGGCATGTTCCGCAACGCCCTGACCAGCGTCAACGGCTTGGTCACCGGTGAGCCCCGTGCACCGGTGCGCCATACCTGGGCCGAGGTGCACCAGAGGGCTCGCCAGATCTCCGGTGGCCTGGCCGCCGCGGGGGTTGGGCACGGGAATCGGGTTGGTGTACTGGCCGGCGCGCCGGTGGAGATCGCCCCTACCGCGCAGGCCCTGTGGATGCGTGGCACGAGTCTGACGATGCTGCATCAGCCAACCCCACGAACGGATCTGGGGGTGTGGGCGCAGGACACCATCGGCGTAATCGCAATGATCGAGGCCGCCGCCGTGATCGTCTCAGATCCGTTCATGGCCGTCGCCCCGGTGTTGGCCAACCGCGGCATCGAGGTGCTCACTGTCGCCGATTTATCTGGCGCTGAGCCCATCGACCCCATCGATACCGGCGAAGACGACTTAGCGTTGTTGCAATTGACTTCGGGTTCAACCGGATCGCCAAAGGCAGTTTCCATCACCCATCGCAACCTTGTGTCCAACGCCGAGGCGATGTACGTCGGTGCCGAGTACGACCTGGATCACGATGTCATTGTCAGCTGGCTGCCGTTGTTTCACGACATGGGCATGACCGGTTTCTTGACCGTGCCGATGTACTTCGGTGCCGAGCTGGTCAAGGTTACGCCCGTGGACTTCTTGAGCGACATCTTGTTGTGGGCCAGGCTGATCGACAAGTACAAGGGCACCATGACAGCTGCCCCGAACTTCGCGTATGCGTTGCTTGCCAAGCGTCTGCGCAAGCACGCGCAGCCTGGCCAGTTCGATCTGTCGTCGCTGCGGTGGGCGCTGTCGGGTGCCGAGCAGGTGGAGCCGGCCGACGTGGAGGATCTGTGCGAAGCCGGCGCTCCGTTTGGGCTGCGGCCAGAGGCGATCCTGCCCGCCTACGGGATGGCCGAGACGACGGTGGCGGTTTCGTTTTCTGAGTGCGGCGGCGGGATGGTGGTCGACGAGGTCGATGCCGACCTGCTGGCCGTGCTTCGCCGGGCAGTCCCGGCCACAGTCGGCAATACCCGCCGGCTGACGTCGTTGGGGCCGCTCCTGGACGGCCTGGAAGCCAGGATCGTGGACGAGGACGACAACCTGCTGCCGGCGCGCGCCGTCGGAGTGATCGAAGTCCGGGGAGAGCCAGTCACGCGCGGCTACGTCACGGCGGGTGGATTCGTCAATGCCCAGGACGAGTTGGGCTGGTATGACACCGGCGACCTCGGCTATGTGACCGAGAACGGCCACGTGGTCGTGTGCGGCCGCATGAAGGACGTCGTCATCATGGGAGGTCGCAGCATCTACCCAGCCGACGTCGAGCGAGCCGCTGGCCGTGTCGACGGCGTTCGGCCAGGCTGTGCCGTCGCAGTGCGCCTGGATGCTGGTCATTCTCGGGAGTCCTTCGCCGTCGCAGTGGAGTCGAAATTGTTCGAAGATCGCCGAGAGGTGCGCCGTATTAAGAACCAGGTGGCTCACCAAGTCCTCACCGAGGTAGACGTGCGGCCCCGCAAGGTCGTCGTGCTGGGTCCCGGCGTGATCCCCAAGACGCCTTCGGGAAAACTGCGCCGCGCATATGCCCTGTCGCTGGTCAGCTGAGGGGCGGGCGCGGCGCGGATAATTGTCGCCCGCCTGCTGGCTGGCCCCTATGCGGCGGTGTGGACGATGAGGATGTCGATCTTGACTCTGCGGGCGACGGTGGCCGGAACCGAGCCCAGCAGCCGCCCGGCGACGGTGTCCAGTCCAACGTCACCGACGACGAGCAGGTCCGCCTTGACCTCTTCGGCCAACGCCACCAGTGCGTCAACCGGCGCGCCGACGATCGGCCGCTCCTCGACGTCTTGTGCCCCGGCGGCCTCCGCCCGCTCGCGGGCTTCCCGAAGGATCGCGTAGATGGGGGCACTCCCGTGCACCTTGTAGCCACCCTCGCCCCCGAGGGCGTCTTCGGCGCGGCGGTCGCTCACGTGATCTTGCGAGGGCGGTCTCGACCAGCCCCCCTTCTCGACCTCGGGGAAATGCGCGCTCGCAACGATCAGCTTCGCGTTATCTTGTGCGGCGACCGCGCCGGCGCGCTCCACCGCGCGGAACGACGACACCGAGCCGTCCGTCCCAACAATAATCGTGCGATAGCTCATCCGGCCTCCCAGGAGTCGGTTGCGACCACAACAAGACCTTAACGGCCCGACCTCACGTGAAGCCTATCGGGCTCGCACGCGCCGCCAAAAGAAACCGCTGTGACGCGCTCGGCGACGCGAGTTTGAGTGGCGGGGGGTTTCCGGGCGGCCGGAGGGCATGTTCGCAACCACGACAGCCGCGATCAAGGTCCCGATCGTCCACAAGGCGAGTCCCATGGCGTTACCTCCTACACACGTCTGAACAGGAAAGACGTAATCGTTATTTCCCGGCGTGGTGGTTCAACCGATCGATTGACTGCATTTCCTGCGCCTTGGTGAATATGTCTCTCGGAAGTCGCACAACGCGATTACTTTGAAGACTTTGCCGCTCAAGTCGTCACAGAAGCGATCGAGCCGAAGTGAGGTGACCCAATCGTCACACCGCCGAGCAAACCGGCGGGGGCATCAACCGCCAACGATCAACTGTGATGACTGATCAGCAAGCGCAGCACGCTGTGCGCCCGTGGCGGGCGATCGGTGTTTTCCCGGCGATCACCGTCTGTTTCAGTGGCGTGTTCTGGGCACTGATCAACATCACCGAGACCACGTACTCCTTCTATGTCATCGGTCTTATGTGGACGCCGGGGCTGGCTGCGATGCTGACCTGTCGCATTCTCGGCCGACCGGTGAGCACGCTGGGTTGGACGTGCAACGCGCGCTACTCGCTGATCGGTTATCTGATCCCGATCGCCTATTGTCTGGCGGCGTCGCTCGGGGTCTGGATCCTGGGATTCGGCGGCTTCCCGAATATCGAGTTCGTGCGGATTCCTGATCCCCGAGCTGGCGAGGGTCCTGCCGTTCACCGGGGTTGCGCTGGTGTCCGGACTCATCTGGGCGGCTTGGCATTACCCGATCACGGCCGTGGTGTACCGCGATGTCGGGCTGCCCGCGTGGTTCTGGCTTTTGACGTTTACGGTCGCCGCGGTCGCGATCAGCTTCGCGCAAGCGTGGCTGAGGCTGAAGACCGGCAGCCTCTGGCCCGCCGTTTTCCTGCACGCCGGTCACAACCTGTGGATGCAGTCAATCTTCACACCGCTGACGAACGACAACGAATACACGAAGTGGGTCGCCGGTGATCTCGGGCTGGCCTTCGCTGTCGTCGCGGCCGTGGTTGCGTTGATCTTCTGGCTGAAACGCCGCGAACTGGCTGACACACCCGCCAGCGGGAGGGTGACCACGTCGTAATGCTGGACCCCGCGCCGCCCTGGTGAACTAACCGCTGGTGGACCAGGCCCGGAGTGAGTTCTGGTTCGATCAGTCAATAACCGGTCGGTGAGGACCATATTCCCCCGCCACGACTTGGGCACGGGTTGTGGAACGATGAGTTAATAACGAAGTAGTCTGTTTTCATGGCTCGACCACGCGAGTTTGACGAGGCCGAGGTCGTGCAGGCCGCCCGTGACCAGTTCTGGCTGCACGGCTTCAACGGCACCTCACTTGACGACCTGACCGCCGTGACCGGACTTGGTCGTGGCAGCCTGTATGCGGCCTTCAATGACAAGCGTGACTTGTTCCTACGGGCGCTCGATGACTACGCCACCACGGTGATGGGCCGGCTGCTGGCCGATTTGCGCGATCCGGAGAAAAGCGGCCGCGACCGGATCGTTGATCACATCCGCTTGATCACCAAACTGCTGACCGAAGACACCAGGGGCCGCGGCTGCCTGATGGCCAAGAGCGCCGCGGAGATGGGGGCGACCGACAAGGAGGTCGCCCGGCGGGTCCGCAAGTGGCTCGACCGCTATCAGCGCGATCTGGCCGAAGCGATCCGCGGTGCTCAGCGCGACGGGGACATCGATCCCGACGTCGACCCCGACGAATTGGCACTGCTGATCCTGGCGTTGTTGCGCGGGGCGGAGGCGCTGCGCAAGGGAGGAATGCCGCCGCGGGCGATCGCCGCCGTCGCCGACCAGGCTATCGCGCTGCTACCTGCCCCGCGGGCGGCGGCCTAGTTCGAGGCGGGTTGCAAAGACCTCAATGCGCCAGAGCGCGGTAATTATTGACCGTTCGATATACAAACCGCTCGGACGGCAGCTGCGCGTTCCGGGGAAAGAGTTATTGACTGTCCAATACAGAAAGGGCTAGCCTGGGATCTGCAGCGAGCCGAGAAGGGGTGCGCGTGTTCACCAAGATTGGAATCATCGGGTCGGGGTCCGTCGGACGGGCCGTCGCCATACGTGCCGTGGCGGCGGGAATTCCCGTCGTGCTCAGCAATAGTCGCGGCCCGGCCACGTTGACCGCGGTGGTCGACGAACTGGGGACGGGCGTTTCGGCCGGCACCGTGGCCCAGGCGGCCGATGCCGACCTGGTGGTGATCGCCATCCCGTTCATCAAAGTTCCGGAGTTGGCTCGCCAGGTGCCGGAATGGTCAGGGCGTGTTGTCGTTGACGCCACCAACCAGTTCGCCCAATACGAACCCACTTATTCCGGGCTGGTCGACCTCGGTGATGAGACGGGCAGTGAGTGGGTGGCCCGGCACCTGTCGGGCGCCACGGTTATCAAGGCGTTCAACGCCATGTACGCCGACTACATCGAGGCCGACCCCCGACACGACGATGGGCGCCAAGTGCTGTTCTTCGCCGGCGACGACGACGCGGCGAATGGCGCGTTCGCCGAGTTCGGCGAAAAGCTCGGATTCGCCCCCGTGCTCCTGGGGGGTCTGCGTGAGGGCGGGCGGCTGATGCAGCTCGGCGGCCCCTTGAGCGCACTGCATGTCGTCAAACAGGACTAATCCCAACGCATATCGAAGGGCGACCATGCATAAACTCCAGATCACCGCCATCGGCGAACCCACCGACGTCCTGGAACTTGTCGAATTCCAGGCGCCCGCACCAGGTCCCGGCCAAGTGCTTGTCGAGGTTGAGGCCGCCACCGTCAACCGCTCGGACTTCCTCTACATCAGCGGGCGGTACTTCATCACCCCCCAGCCCCCATGCGACGTCGGGGGCGAAGGCGTCGGCCGGGTCCTGGCCGTCGGCCCCGGCGAGAGCGAGGAACTGATCGGTGCGCGGGTGCTCCTGCTACCGACGTACCGCCACGGCACCTGGGCCACCCATCTGATCGCCGCCACCACCGACATCGTCGTGGTGCCCGACGATGTCGACACCGTTCAGCTGGCGATGGCCGGGATCAACCCGATCACCGCCCTGCTGATGCTGCGTGACTACGGCGATCCGTCGATGCCTGACCGCTGGATCGGCCAGACGGCGGGCAACTCGGCGGTCGGCGAGTACCTGGTCAAACTCGCGCCGCGGTTCGGCTGGAAAACCATGAGCGTGGTCCGCCGCGAGTCCGCCGCCGAGCTGGTCTGCGGCTGGGGCGGGGATCGGGTCGTCATCGACGATGACGATCTCGAATCCAACCTGACCCAGTCGCTGGGCGGCGCCGAGCTCGACATCGTCGTCGACTCCGTCGGTGGCCCCGCAGCGCGACAGCTCGTCCACCACCTACGCTTCGGCGGGACAGTGGTGTCGTATGCGGCTCTATCGGGTCAGGCCTCCGCGAGCGTGCTCGATCTGATCGGCCGCCATGTCAACTGGACCGGATTCTGGCTGATCAACTGGCTGCGCCGCACCGATACCACGGTGGTGCACAGCGCCTATCGCGAAGTGGTGGGGCTGGTCGCCGACGGCACGCTGAGCGCGCGCGTCGGCCGCACCATGGGCCTGGAGGACTGGAAAGACGCCGTGATCCTCACGCAAGGCGACAAGGGCGCGGAGGGCAAAGTCGTGTTCGTGTTCGACGAGCAACCCTCGTGACCGACGCGACCGAATAAGCGCTGCGAGTTCAACGCGACTGGGAATGACCGGCCCACCCATAGTTGTTGACTGCTTAGTCAACAACTCTTTACTCACGAAATGAGGCTGAAGTGGCACAACTCTTGAGCGGTAAGACAGCGGTAATCACCGGAGGCAACAGCGGAATCGGGTTGGCGACCGCTCAGCGGTTCGTCGACGAGGGCGCACGGGTATTCGTCACCGGCCGCCGCCAGGCCGAGCTGGACGCCGCGGTCAAGCAGCTGGGGGACTCGGCAACGGGCGTGCAGGGCGACGTCAGCAACCTGGCCGATTTGGACCGGCTCTATGCCGCGGTCGCCGAGCACGGATCCGGCATTGACATCTTGTTCGCAAACGCTGCGACCGCCGAAGCGGCACCGCTGGGCGACATCACCGAAGACTCGGTGCAACGCCAACTCGACATACATTTCAAGGGAGTGCTCTTCACGGTGCAAAAGGCGCTGCCGTTGCTGAATGACGGGGCCTCCATCGTTCTGAATGCCTCGATCGTTGCCAGCAGGGGCCTTGCCGGCCTTACCATCTACTCCGCGATCAAGGCGGCGATACGCTCATTTGCGCGCACCTGGGCCGGTGAGCTGCGCGGCCGCAAGATCCGGGTCAACGCCGTCAGTCCCGGATTCATTGCGACACCGGGCCTGCAGGAACTCGCTGCGCAGCAGGGCGCCTCGTCGTGGGACGAGTACACGGCGGCCGTGAGCGACACGATCCCACTCGGCCGGATGGGCACGGCCGAAGACATCGCCGGCGCGGTGCTGTTCCTGGCCTCCGGCCGCAGCGCCTACGTCACCGGTAGCGAACTGCTGGTCGACGGCGGGTTTAACTCGGTCTAGAACGAGGATCTGGAAACGCGTCACCGCCGCTCTCGGTGGTTCGCGTCGTTCGCCGGCGGGGTCGGGAAAGGTTCTCGAAGCCCATCAGCGTGGAAAACAGCTGCCGCAGCGCTGTGAGCGAGTGCGCGGACAGAAAGACGTCGCAGTACGGCATCGCCGCGGCCATCGACCCGGCCAGCGGCCGGAATTGAGGGTGGGCGGCGCGCGGGTTGAGCCACACCAGCACCTCGGCGCGCCGGCGCACCCGCGCCAGTGCGCGCACGAGCACCTCGGGCGGGTCGCAGTCCCACCCGTCGGATGCGATGATCACCACCGCGCCCCGCAATGCGCTGCCGTGCGGCGGCGACAACAGTTTCGCGACGCTGCGACCAAGGTGGGTTCCGCCGTAACGGTCGGAGACCTTGGCGTTCGCCCTGGCCAGCGCCACCTCGGGGGACCGGTGCGACAGCACGGCCGTCAGCCGCGTCAACGATGTCGAAAACGCGAATACTTCTGGATGTATCCCCGTGCGTCGCAACGCCGTTGCACGCATAAGGTGCAGATAGATCGTCGCGTATGGCTGCATCGACCGACTGACGTCGCAAATCAACACCACCCGCCGAGGACGGCGCCGCCGTCGGGTGCGCGCGAGGAGCAGAGGCTCCCAGCCCGTAGTGCGCGAGGCCTTCATCGTTTCGCGCAGCTCGATCCGCTTGCCGTGCCGGCTCACCTCGCTGCGCATGGTGCGTCGCCGCGGCCATTCCGCGATCGCCTGTTCGAGCCATATCCCGAGTAATCGGAGATCGCGGGCGTCGAACCGTTCGAAGGGTTCGTCGGCGCGGTTGACGATCCGGCTTGGCAGCACGTCAGGTATCGCCACCGCGTTGTCGCGACGCTCGGTCGCCGCAACCACCGAGGGGCGGGTGGCCCACGGTACCCCGCCGGCGTCGAGCGTCGGGCCGTCAGCGGCCGTCACGTCGGGGAGGGAGGCCGCGGTGTCGCCCCGATGCCGGCGTCGTGCCGGCGGCTCGAGGCCGACCCCGGCGTCACCGAACAACGCGTCGAACGCGGCGTCGAACGCAGCGAGGTCCTCCACCTGGTTCACCAATGTCAACCGCGCCGCCCAATACAACTCGGTGCGCGATCGCGGTCTCAGGTGCCGCAGCGCGGCGACGAATGCGGCCGGGCCGCTGGCCGCGACCGCCACCCCGGCGGCGCGGATCTGCGCAACCAGCGCGACCGCGAAAGCACCCAGATCGACGCCCGGAAGTAGCAGCGGCGTACTCATTCGCGACGACGGGACGCCCTGCCCACCAGGAATCCCAGCACCAGCGCCAGCCCGATCAGGAGAGCCGGTCCGTATTTCTTCAGCGCCCCGCCGCCGGCCAGTTCGAGCAGATCGATTGGCGCCGGTTCCGCCGCTGCGGTCACCGGGGCGCCGGCTGCGGGTGCCCGCGCCGGCGTGGGCACCTCCCCGGCGGCGGACTCGCCGGCGGACTCGGCGGTGGGCTCGCCGGCGCCGGCCAACTTCGCCTCAAGGGCTTCGACGAACTGGCCGAGCAGCTTTTCCGATACCTGCTGAAGCATGCCGCCGCCGAATTGCGCCAACTTTCCGACGATCTTCAGGTCGGTGTCGACCGTGACGTGGCTGCGGTTGCCGTCGGGATGCACCTGCGCCGTCACCACGGCGGCCGCGTTGCCCGTACCGCGCGCCTCCCGCCCCCGGGCGTCGATCACGGCCTTGCGGTGCTCGGGGTCGACGTCGACAAAATGCGCCTTGCCGGTGAACTCGCTTGTGACGGGACCGACCTTCACCTTGACCTTGCCGAGGTAGTCGTCGCCTTCGCGGCCGATCAGCTGCGCTCCCGGCATCAGCGGCACTACCTGCGCCAAGTCGGTGAGAACGGCCCAGGCATCGTCCACCGGAGCGCTGATCGTGAATTCGTTGGCGATCCTCATTGACTGGTTCCTTCCATCGATGGGCCGGTCGGTGCGCCGGTCGGTGTGCCGGCGGAGCTGCTGAATTCTGCCAGCGCCTCGCGCAGGGTCGCGCCGTCGTCGGGGGTCTTCGCCAGTGCGCCGAGGGTGGTCGGTGTATCCGGTGCGACGAGCCCGGCGACGCCGAGTGACACCAGGGCGGCCACCCAGTCGATCGTCTCGGCCACGCCCGGCGGCTTGTCGAGATCCAAATTCCTTGCGGTGCCCACGAATTGAGTGGCCGCCTCGATGAGCGGCGCGGTTGCGCCCGGGACGGTGCGCCGAACGATCGCGGCCGCGCGGGCCGGCTCGGGGTATTCGATCCAGTGATAGAGGCAGCGCCGCCGCAGCGCGTCGTGCAGGTCGCGGCTGCGGTTCGACGTGAGCACCGCGACCGGTGGGCGCTCGGCGACGAACGTGCCCAGTTCCGGCACGGTCACCGACGCCTCGCCGAGGAATTCCAACAGCAGCGCCTCGAATTCGTCGTCGGCTCGGTCGATTTCGTCGATCAGCAGCACGGGGGGAGTGGGACCTCGGTGGCGCACGCACTGCAGGATCGGGCGGTCCACGAGGTAGCTTTCGGTATACAGGTCGGATTCGTCGATGCTGGCGTGGCGTGCCTCGGCGAGCCGGATCGACAGCAGCTGTCGCTGGTAGTTCCAGTCGTAGAGCGCCTCGCTGGCGGTCAGGCCCTCGTAACACTGCAGCCGGACCAGCGGAGCGTCGAGCACCGACGCCAGAGTCTTCGCGGCGGTCGTCTTACCGACGCCCGGTTCGCCTTCCAGCAGCAGCGGCCGACCCAGGATGACCGCCAGATAAAGCGCCGACGCGGTGCCGACATCGAGAAGATAGTCCTCGGCGTCGAAGCGGCGAACGACGTCGGCGACATCGGCGAAGGCGGTCATCGCAACACCGACGCGACCAGCCGGCGGTAGTCGTCCCACGTGTCGATATCCAACGGAACCGGCCCCGCGACAGGCAGCTCGTCCACGGTGAACCGCCCGGATTCGATCAGCTTCCACACGCCCTTGTCGCCGTGTAGCCGGGCAATTTCACCAAAGACGCTCCGGCTCAACCAGAACGGATGACCAATGCCGTCGTCGTATCGGCACACCGCGATCGGTCCGGAGGCGCAAGCGAGGAGCCGTTCGACGATCACCGGCGACACGCCGGGCTGATCGCCCAGGAGCAGCACGATTCCCGACGCCCGCGGATTCACCGATGTCAGCGCGACCCGCAGCGACGACGAACAGCCCGAGCCGAAGTCGTCGACGGTCGCCACGTCGACATCGTTCAGCGGCACAGCCGCGCGCACGGCGTCGGCCGCGCCGCCGAGTGTGACGATGATCTGGTCGAAGCCACAGCGGCGCGCGACGTCGACGGACGCGCCGAGTATGGTGGTGTCGCCGCAGGGCAGCAGCTGTTTCGGCGTTCCCAGGCGACTGGAGCCGCCCGCCGCCAGCACGACCCCGGTCACCGGTCGCGTCGTCATCAGTGCAGTCTCGTCGCGGCGAACGAGGCCTGGCATACCGGGCCGCAGAACCAGTGGTCCTCCTCGCTGACCCGCAGGTGCTCGGTGCCCGGCCCAATCGTCACCGGCATGCCGCACACCGGATCGACCGCGGTCGCCGGCGGCGGCGCGATGACCGGCGCGACGATCCGCAGGCCGCCCGCGCGGATGTCGCGGATCAACTCTGCGACGATCGCCACCGCGATCTCGCCGGGAGTCTTCGCGTGGATCTCCAATCCGACCGGCGTGTGCACGCGCGCCCGCTCGTCCTCGGACAGCGTCAGCTCGCTGAGCAGGGCAGCACCCCGAGTTCTGCTGGCCACCAAGCCGATATAACGCACACCCGCATCCACGGCCGCCCGAATGGTTGCGGCCTCCGGGCCGCCATGGCTGGCGATCACCACCGCGGTCAACTGGTCAAGGTCGTCAAGGGTGTCAGGGTTTTCGCGCCGCACCTCGAAGCCCACCACCGCGCACGCGTCGGCGAGCTTGTCCGCGATCGGGGCGGTGCCGACGATTCCGATCAATGGCGCTGGAAGCCACGGCGCGAGGAAGATCTCCAGCGCGCCGCCCGAAAGACACGGGTTGACAACGACTGCCGCGCCCGGCGTGTTCGGGAAGTGCTCCTCGCCGTCGGGCAGCACTCGCAGCAGCACACTCTCCCCGGTTTGCAGCGCGCAGCGCGTGGCCTGGCGAACCGAGTTCTGTGCGCACTGGCCGCCGACGAAACCCTCGATCGTCCCGTCCGGCAACACGATTGCCTCGTCACCAGGCTGCGCGGATGTGGGGTGCTCGGCGCGGACCACCGTGGCGTGGACGAACGGCGTCCGGGCCGCTACCAGCTGCCCGACACGCTCAGTGATCGTCATCGCGGGCTTCCTAGATAGGTGGCGTCGGTCTGCCTTGCATCGCCTCCCACACCCGCGACGGTGTCAGCGGCATATCGGCATGGCGAACACCGAACGGCGCCAATGCGTCCACCACCGCGTTGACGACCGCGGCCGGCGAACCGACGGTCGCCGACTCACCGATCCCCTTGGCGCCGATCGGGTGGTGGGGCGACGGGGTGACGGTGAATCCGGTTTCGAGATGAGGCACCTCCAGCGCGGTCGGAATCAGGTAGTCCATCAGCGACCCGCCGAGGCAGTTGCCCTCCTCGTCGAACGCGATGATCTCCATCAACGCCATCCCGATCCCGTCGACGATGCCGCCGTGCACCTGACCCTCGATGATCATCGGGTTGATGCGGGTCCCACAGTCGTCGACCGCGAGGAACCGACGCACCTTCACCACGGCGGTGCCGGGATCAATGTCGACGACGCAGAAGTACGCACCGTACGGATACGTGAGATTTTCCGGGTTGTAACAGATTTGGGCGTCCAGTCCGCCCTCGATACCCTCGGGCAGGTCGCCGGCGCCGTGCGCGCGCATCGCGATGTCCTGGATCGTCACCGACGCCGACGGATCGCCCTTGACGTGGAACGATCCCTTCTCCCACTCGAGGTCGGCGACAGAGGCCTCCAGCATTCCGGAGGCGATGATCTTGGCCTTGTCGCGGACCTTGCGCGCGACCAGCGCGGCGGCCGCGCCCGACACGGGCGTCGACCGGCTGCCGTACGTGCCCAGCCCGAACGGTGTCTGGTCGGTATCGCCGTGCACCACCTCGATGTCGTCCGGCGGGATGCCTAACTCCTCGGCGACGATCTGGGCGAACGTGGTCTCGTGGCCCTGGCCCTGCGTCTGGACGGATAACCGCACCACGGCCTTGCCGGTCGGGTGGACTCGCAGCTCACAGCCGTCCGCCATGCCGAGGCCGAGAATATCCATGTCCTTGCGCGGACCGGCGCCCACGGCTTCGGTGAAGAACGCCATCCCGATGCCCATCAGCTCACCGCGCTCTCGCCGCTCTTTCTGCTCGGCGCGCAACGCGTGGTAGCCGACCATGTCCATCGCCTTGCGCATGGTGGTCTCGTAGTCGCCGGAATCGTAGACCCAGCCGGTCTTGGTGGTGTACGGAAACTGCTCCGGGCGCAGCAAGTTTCGCAGCCGCAGCTCGGCGGGATCCATTTTCAGTTCGTGAGCCAGGCAGTCGACTAGCCGCTCGACGAAGTAGACGGCTTCGGTGATCCGAAATGAACATGCGTATGCCACGCCGCCGGGCGCCTTGTTGGTGTAGACGGCGGTCATGTGGCAGTACGCCGCCTCGAGGTCGTAGCTGCCGGTGAAGACACCGTAAAAGCCGGCCGGGTACTTCATCGGCGCGGCTTGGCCGTTGAACGCCCCGTGGTCGGCCAGCACATTGGACCGGATCGCCAGCATCTTGCCGTCGCGGGTGGCCGCGATCTCGCCGACCATGATGTAGTCGCGGGCGAAGCTGGTGCTGGTCAGGTTCTCGCTGCGGTCCTCCATCCACTTGACCGGTTTGCCGAGCAGCAGCGAGCCCACGATCGCGCAGACGTAGCCGGGGTAGATCGGCACCTTGTTGCCGAACCCTCCGCCGATGTCGGGGGAGATGACCCGGATCTTGTGCTCGGGCAGTCCGGCGACCAGGGCGTACAGCGTGCGGTGCGCGTGCGGCGCCTGCGACGTGGTCCACAGGGTCAGCTTGCCGGTGACCGGGTCGAGGTCGGCCACGGCGCCACAGGTCTCCATCGGTGCCGGATGCACACGGGGATAAACGATTTCCTGCTTGACCACCACATCTGCGCCCGCAAACACGGCTTCCGTGGCGGCGGCGTCGCCGACCTCCCAATCGAAGATGTGGTTGTCGGTCTTGCCCTCGAGGTCCGTGCGGATCACCGGCGTCGACGGATCCAGCGCCTTGCGCGCATCGATCACAGGGTCGAGCGGTTCGTATTCGACGTCGATCAATTCCAGCGCGTCGCGAGCCGCATAGCGGTCCTCGGCGACGACGAACACCACCTCCTGCCCCTGGAAACGCACCTTGTCCGTGGCCAGCACGGCCTGCACGTCATTGGACAGCGTCGGCATCCACGCCAGACCCTTCTCCGCCAGGTCGGCGCCGGTCACGACGGCTTTGACTTTCGGATGTGCCTGGGCCGCGGTGGTGTCGATGGCGACGATGCGCGCGTGGGCGAACGGCGAACGCAGGATGGCCAGGTGCAGCATCCCGGGCAGCGCGACGTCGTCGACGTAGGTGCCGCGGCCGCGGATGAAGCGCGGATCCTCCTTGCGCAGCATCCGGCCGTGACCGCAGGGCTTCTGGTCGTTGTTGACGGTGTCCTCGTTGACCCGCTCTTCCATCGTCGTCATGCGTTGCTCCCTGCCTCGTGCAACGGCTGGGCTGCGTCGCTGCCGCGCCCGTTGGAGTTCCTGGCCGCCCACAGGATCGACCGCACGATCGTCGTGTAGCCGGTGCAGCGGCAGATTTGCCCGGAGATCGCCTCACGGATCGTCTCCTCGTCCGGGTCGGGAGTCCGGTCCAGCAGCGCCCGGGCGGTGATCATCATGCCCGGGGTGCAGAAGCCACACTGCAGCCCGTGGCACTGCATGAACCCCTCCTGGACCGGGTCCAGCTCGCCGTTCACTTCCAAACCCTCGACCGTGCGAATGCTGTGGCCGCTGGCCATCGCCGCCAGCATGGTGCACGATTTCACCGGCTCGCCGTCGACCGCGACTACGCAGGTGCCGCAATTGCTGGTGTCGCAGCCCCAATGAGTTCCGGTCAGCCGTAGCTGGTCTCGCAGGAAATGCACAAGCAGCGTGCGTGGCTCGACGTCGGTGGTCACCGATTCGCCGTTGACGGTCATTGTGACCTGCATTTTCGATGCCTTTCTAGGAGGCTCTAGGAGGCCCTGCGCGCACGCTGGACCGCAGTGCGCAGCGTGCGGATGGTGAGTTCCTTCGCGAGGTGCCGCTTGTACTCAGAGCTGCCGCGCATGTCGGTCGCGGGCTCACAGGCCTCGGCGGCACGTTGGCCCGCGTCCCCGAATACCTCCTCGGTCGCCGGCCGCTCGGCCAACGCCTGCCCGACGGCGGCCAGTTGGGCCGCATCGGCGTTGACCGCCGTCAGCCCGACCCGGGCGGCGGCGATGCGGTCCCCGTCAAGGGTGACCGCGGCTCCCGCCGCCGTGACCGCCCAGTCACCGACGCGGCGCTCCACCTTGGCGTACGCGTTGGAACTGTTGGGCTGCAACGGAATCCGGAGTTCGACCAGCATCTCGTTGTGCGCCAGCGCCGTCTCGTACGGCCCGACGAGGAAGTCGTCGATGCTGATCTCCCGCGTGCCCGACGGCCCGCGGGCGACGCACACCGCGCCGAGCACGGTGCAGACGGTGGTCAGGTCCTCGGCCGGGTCGGCCTGACACAGCGAACCGCCGACGGTTCCGCGGTTGCGCACCACCGGGTCGGCGATCACGCGCTCCGCGTCGCGGAAGATCGGGCACACCGAGGCCAGCGCGTCGGACTCCAGTGCCTCGCGGTGACGGGTCATCGCGCCGATCCGCACCACCGACGGGTCGACAACGATGTAGCCGAGTTCGCCCGCCAAGTCGTTGATGTCGACGAGGTACTCAGGGTTGGCGATGCGCAGTTTCATCATCGGCAGCAGGCTGTGTCCGCCGGCGACGATCCTCGCCCCTTCCCCGAGTTGGTCGAGCAATCCGATCGCGTGGTCGACGCTCGTCGCGCGTTCATATTCGAAGGGTCCCGGCACCTGCATGGCTACGACCTCCCTGGGCGGGAGTCCAGTGTCTGACCGTGCTACGTCGGCGTCAATAGTCAGTTAAGCGATCGCTTAACTCGCCCCGGCAACCGCTGTGCGAGGGCTCTGGATGGTCCCGCAACGCGTGCTCGTCGTGGTGAATCCGGCCGTCGAGCTCCGCCAACGGGCGCCCGCCGCCACCCCACCGACGAGCGATGATCTCCGCGGCGATCGACACCGCGGTCTCCTCCGGGGTGCGCGCGCCCAGATCGAGCCCGATCGGGCTGGCCAGGCGGCTCAGCTCGGCGTCGGTGAGTCCCGCCTCGCGCAGCCGCGTGATCCGGTCGGCGTGGGTGCGCCGCGATCCCATCGCCCCGATGTAGGCCACATCAGCCAACCGCAGCGCCACCGCCAAGACCGGCACGTCAAACTTCGGGTCGTGGGTCAGCACGCAGATCACCGTGCGCCCGTCGATGGCGCCTGACTCCGCCTGCGCCGCCAAGTAGCGGTGCGGCCAGTCCACGACCACTTCGTCCGCACCCGGGAACCGCGAGGGCGTCGCGAACATCGGGCGGGCGTCGCAGACCGTCACCCGGTAGCCGAGAAACGATCCCTGCTGCGCTACTGCCGCCGCGAAGTCGATCGCGCCAAACACCAGCATCCTCGGTCGCGGCGCGAAGCTGGACACGAACACGTCCATCCCCAAGCCGCGGCGCTGTCCATCGGGTCCGTAGCTGAGGACTTCCGTTCGGCCGGCCGCCAGCAGCCCGCGCGCGTCATCGGCCACGGCCGCGTCGGCGCGGCGCGAACCCAGCGTCCCGTCGACGGTGTGGGGCCGGATCACGAGTCGCCGGCCTACCCGACCGGCGTCGGGGTGTGCAATGACGGTCGCGACTGCGGCTGGGCGTTGCCCGACGATGTCGTCTGCCACCGACTCCAGCTGCGGGAACGTCTGCCGCGACACCGGTTCGGCGAAGACGTCGATGATGCCACCGCACGTCAGTCCGACTGCGAATGCGTCATCGTCGCTGACGCCGTAGCGCTGAAGTCGGGACCGTCCACTGCGGACCACCTCATGGGCGAGCTCGTAGACCGCGCTCTCGACGCAGCCGCCGGACACCGAACCGCTTACTGACCCGCCGGGTGCCACCACCATTGACGCGCCCGCAGGCCGCGGTGCCGAGCTGAAGGTCCGCACTACCGTGCCGACCCCTGCCGTGTCGCCCGCGCGCCAAATCGACATCAAGTCGTCGAGAACCTCTCGCACGCCTCCAACGTAGGCTCGTTTCTGTGACACCGGCTCAGCTTCGGGCCTTTTCCATGGTTGTCCGCCTTGGCTCGGTGCGCGCGGCGGCCGAGGAGCTGGGCGTGTCCGACGCCGGAGTGTCGATGCATGTCGCGCAGCTGCGCAGGGAACTCGACGATCCGTTATTCGTCCGGACCGGTGCGGGCATCGCGTTTACCCCGGGCGGCCTGCGGTTGGCCAGCAGGGCGGTGGAGATTCTCGGCCTGCAACGGCAGACCGCGATCGAGGTCACCGAGGCCGCGCGCGGCCGGCGGCTGCTGCGGATCGCGGCGACGCCGCCGTTCGCCGAGCACGCGGCACCGGGGCTGATCGAGCTGTTCTCGTCGCGGGCCAAGGACCTGTCGGTGGAGCTGAGCGTGCATCCGACGAGTCACTTCAAAAATCTGATCGTCAGCCGTGCGGTCGACGTCGCGCTGGGCTCCGCGCGCGACAAATCCGCTGAGTCCAGCGGGTCGATCTCCGCTGAGTCCAGCGGGTCGATCACAGCGCGGCCGTTCCTCAGATACCAGGTGGTCGCCGTGACGGTGCCGGACAATCCGCTGGCCGGTGTCACGGCCACGCCGGCGTTGCTGCGGGAACAGCAGTGGCTGCTGGGCCCATCGGCGGGCATGGCCGACGGGGAGATCGCCGCGATGCTGAACGATCTGTCGATCCCCGAGTCGCGGCAACGGATCTTTCAGAGCGACGCCGCCGCGTTGGAAGAGGTTCGGCGCGTCGGCGGGATGACGCTCGTGGTTGGGTTCGCGGTCGCCAAGGATCTGGCGGCCGGGCGGCTGGTGCACATACGAGCGCAGGGCCTTCAGGCGTCGGGTGAATGGTGCGCCCTGACGCTATCGCCGGCCGCCCGCCAGCCTGCGGTCTCGGAGCTGCTCGGCTTCATCACGACGCCGCGCTGCACCCAGGCCATGATCCGCGGGACCGGTGTCGGCGTGACGCGTTTCCGGCCCAAGGTGCACGT
>Ga0153922_1000121_pt1 | contig 30640 bp, 29 predicted proteins | sample TSNJ006MetaG_FD_104723 | JGI IMG/M metagenome (GOLD analysis project Ga0153922, IMG submission 104723) | Attine ant fungus gardens microbial communities from New Jersey, USA - TSNJ006 MetaG | ecosystem: Host-associated > Fungi > Mycelium > Unclassified | place: USA: New Jersey, Brendon T. Byrne... | reverse complement strand
GTTTCCGCCCATTTCACGGGTTTTTCGGTTAAATACCGCCCAGTATTCGCCCTCAAAACCCGTAAAACGAACGAAAACAATCGGCACAAATCTGATAGCGATACTTTTGTCCCAAGCTCCTAGCAGTTCCTCTTTTTTCATGAAAGCTCTTTTCTCCAAAAGCTGCTTCAGATGCGCGGTTGCATCATCATATTTTTTCCAGTTCCTTCAAGGCGGCCGGCACCGTCATGAAGTTCGGTTTCTTTTCCAGATTCTTCATTTCATCCTTCAAACAAGTATATATCCGGCAACGAATGACCATCGCCACAAATTCAACAAAGATCTTGGCCCTGGCTGATTCCTCTGAATAAACGCGGATACTCTTATTCCCCAGATATGATTTGTCTCCACGGAACAGCTTTTCTGAAGTACCTCGACTCTTATAGAGTTCAATGGCCTCTTTTGCAGTCATTTTTTCGGACATGATGATACAGAAATAACCCGAAAGATCCAGTTCCCGTTCAATGATTCCAGCCTTTTCTTCCGGAAGCAAAAAGGTATTGCTCTCATCATCATAATGGAGATAGAAATACTTTTCAAATCCGGGGCCAAATTTCTTTAATTCATTGCGATGCTTTTTCAAAAACACAGTCATCTGATTGATCCTGGATTCGATACTTGTATGTGGATAACACGTTTGTACGTAATGTGTCGAAAGAGGAGTTAAAAGTGCCGCCTCTTTCAGAATATAAAATCTATAAAGGAGAGGGACAATGAAAAAAGGGATTATAATTTTTTCAGTTATGTGTATGTGTATGTATTCCCCAGTGACGGTATTCGCCGAAAGCATAAGTAGTGAGGTTATTACACAGGAAACTGCCCAAATCAGTCTGAGAGCTGAGCAGGTAAAGTGGTATTACAGAAATCACGATGGGGTTAAGCAAAAACGCCTGTGGTCGGTTACATATGGATATTGGAAAACAAAATGGATAAATTGTTGATAATAATATAAGCGTCAGATGACCTCTTTCGGTGTTTCATAATAAAGAAAGGAGTCATTTTTTTATGAATAATTTATATTGACATAAATGGTTAATTCACATATAATCACATATACAGACAAGTTTTTACAAATCAGAAAAGTTACTGGTAATAATTTTAATTTATGAAAGAATAGCTATAGTCACGATACATAATAAGGAGGTAGATTATGCAATTTGTAGGATTTAGAAAGTTGAATAATGAAGAGACAAAAAATATCAATGGAGGATGGACGTGCCCTAAAACAGTAGCGGCGTTCCAGAAAAAATTAAAATCCTTGAGTTATGCAGATCAAAAAAAATACATTAAATGGATATATGAAAAACCATGCCCGACTCCAAAATAAGAGAATCTGATAACTAAGCAACTATAACAATGTGACTGTAGCTTTTCTATATATTAGGAGATATTAATGAAACATATATTAATTGAACAGCAGGATTTGATTGACTGTGGGCCAGCGTGTCTGGCTATGATAGGTCAATATTACGGAGTGAAGAGCACAATTGCCCACTTGCGTGAAGTAACAAAAACAGATCGGCAGGGTACGAATATAAAAGGACTGATGGACGGTGCAAGTAGTTTGGGATTGGATGTCTGGGCTGGTAAATGCTTATTTGAAGAAAACATTGATATCGAAGTTCCTTGTATTATGCACGTTATAAAGGATGATAATCTTCTTCATTATGTCGTATTATGGGAAACTATAAATCTAACTGTTACTATTTCAGACCCGGCAGATGGTGTTGTTGAACTACCTAAGCAAAATTTTTTGTCTGGCGATATATGTAATGTCCAAGAACATTCTTATCAATGGAGTGGTGTAATACTGTTTTTTATATCAACTCAAAACACTGTTAGACAGGGGGATGGAGAAAAAAATATTATAGGTGAATTCCTTAAAATTATATTAAATAGAAAAATATCTTTTGGAATATTCTTTTTATCCTTACTTTCCGCAGTAATAAATGTTATTATTGCGTTTTTTTATCAAGTATTGATAGATAAGATTATTCCTGGAGAGGGTACAAAATATTCGGTATGGATACTTTTGGCATTTATTTTATTCATATCAGCAAAATCGATTTTTGATTTGATAAGAGTTCAGTTAACGTTACTTTTTAATAAAGGAGTGCATTCCCAACTGACTTATAAATTCTATCAACATTTATTGCATCTGCCACAAAAGTTTTTTGATCATAGGACAGTTGGTGAATTAGTGGCACGTCTTCAGGATGTTAATGCAATACAGGACGTGTTGACACAACTTGTTCTTATTGCATTTGTAGATGCGCTGTCTGTTCTAATCTCTAGTTTTGTGCTGATTAGAAATAATAAGATGATGTACTTTATTCTTTTGATACAATGCTTTGTGTTTATTGTAATTGTAATCTTTTTTAGAAATAGCTACACAAAACTAAATAAAAAGCAACTTGAAAAAGAAGCAGAGTTAACCTCATTAATTGTTGAGGGTTTGACAGGAAATGTATCCATCAAAATTTACAATGCTGCGCCTCAGATACTACTAAGACTAAAAAGAAGACTGAATAATTTTTGGGAAAGCGTGTGTGAGCTTAGTGGTGTAGAAAACATTCAATATGCCATGAAGGATTGGATTGGTACAGCTGGGGAACTAGTTCTGCTTTGGATTGGAGGGAGCTATGTCATCCAAGGGAAACTGACGTTAGGAGAACTTATTATGTTTAATGCATTATCAGTTTATTTGTTAACGCCTGTTCGAAACCTAATCAATCTTCAAGCCCAAATGCAAACAGCTATTGTTGCATATAAAAGGACACAGGAGATTATGGAATTAGATATTGAAGCAGCAGAATCAGAAATAAAAAAGGCAGATATTCAAGGAAATATTGTATTTAAAAATATAAATTTCAGATATGGTATGCAGCCACTGATTTTAGAGAATTTAAACATGGAAATTCTCCAAAATAAAAGGACAGCAATAATCGGTGAAAGTGGAATTGATAAATCTACCATAGCCAAACTTATCATGCGATTATATTCTCCGGAAAGTGGTGAGATAACAATTAATGATATAGGTATAAACAAATTTAATCTGCATGAGTTAAGGAAAGAAATCTCATATGTTCCTCAAAACATCTTTCTATTTACAGGTACATTAAAAGAGAACTTAACATTAGGACTTGACGATATCAAGGATAGTAAAATCGTAGAAGTATGCAAAATAGTTGGAATACATGATTTTATTATGGCATTGCCTTTTCAATACCAAACTATAATTGGTGAAAATGGAACCAACCTTTCTGGAGGACAAAAGCAAAAAATAGGGTTAGCTAAGGCTGTTTTAAGAAATCCCAAAATCTTAGTTTTGGATGAAGCTACCAGTAATATTGATCAAAAATCCGAAGAAATATTTTGGGATAATCTATTTACATACCTGAAAAATGTTACAATTATTATTATTGCTCATAAATCATGTGTAATTAGTAAGTGCGATAAAGTTTATAAAATTAAAAATAGGAATACCATAAAATTAGATACTCATGTAAGGAGGATAAAAAGTTGAAAATAAAACATAAAGGATATATAGTAGGTATATTATTCGGTGTATTATTGCTGGGTGCTGCATCGTTCTTTCTATACAGAGAATATGTAAAAGACCAAAACTCTTATAGTGAACTGGAGGAAATAAATATTGATCAGGTATTTGATTTAGGCGGTAGCTATTATATCTATTTTCAAAGAGCAGAATGCCCCTACTGTGATAACGTAAGAGATGATATCATTGATTTTTCAAAAAAGGAACGAGTATATATGCTAGACACCAGAGCAGAAGGAAATGAAAATCTAAAAGATTATGATTGGGATACACATGAACAGCAATATGACAAAGAAATCGGTGAAGTAAAAGATGGTGAAGCAATACTTTATGATGGTATAACAGCAGATCAACTGGAAGAGGTGTATTCACCACAGGAATACACCATTCAAGCAAGAGAAGACTTAAATGATAGTTCTGTAGAGAAGATTTATGCAATATTGGAGGCGCCGGTTATAGATTTTACAGATGTTTCTCCTCATAATTTGATAGTACCGGCAGTTCCATATATGATATATGTTGAGAACGGCATCATTTCTCAGGACTATTTTGGCGATACCCAAATACTTGTATTATTAGAAAGCACCTGTAAACCCTTAGATGAATATATTCAGGTAGAACAGTTGCAAGGAGAATAAATGGAGATTCTAAAAACAATTAACCTGAAAAAGACTTATAAGAGTGGGGAAATTGAAGTGCGGGCTCTTGAGAGAATCAATCTGAGCATTCAGGCGGGAGAATTTATCTCTGTTATAGGTGCATCCGGAAGTGGAAAGTCCACGCTTTTAAAAATATTAGGTGGTCTGGATAATCCTACGGAAGGAGAAGTAATGATTCGCGATAATCGTTTGAGTGATATGACCGAAAATGAACTGACCATATTCCGCCGAAGAAATATTGGCTTTATATTTCAACATTATAATCTTTTAGATACTTTAAATGTATATGATAATATTATATTTCCTATTCGATTGGATAATGGTGTAGTTGAGCAGAAGTTTATAGCGAGTGTGGCAGCTGCTCTGGGAATTAATGAAAAATTATCACAAATGCCGGATCAATTATCCGGCGGTCAACAGCAAAGAGTAGCAATTGCCAGGGCATTAATTACCAAACCGGCAATCATCTTAGCAGATGAGCCAACCGGAAATTTAGACTCCAGAACCAGTACTGAGGTGATAGAGTTATTTCAAAAAATGGCGCAGGAATTTAAGCAGACGATGGTTATTGTTACACATGATTCGCGGGTTGCAGATATGGCAGACCGAATTGTTTGTATTGAAGATGGAAAAATGTACAATGAAAGGTGCCTATGAGTCGTAGAAATCGTATTTTATCAGAACTTGCTAAAACTAATAACAGAAAAAACAAAAAAAATGTAATAATAATGATAGCAGCGATTGCATTTGTTATTTTAGGGATCTTTAGTATTTTCACATTAACGATGGGAAAAATAAGCATAGACAGCCTTAAAATCACAAGGGGAAATGGTATTGCTGCTTCAGGTATGCTGCTTAATGCAAAAGAAGAACACTTTTTAAAATTAAAAAATCTTAGCTATATAGAGAAGACTGGCAGTGTTAAAGAAGCTGGAATCTGGTTAGAAAATAACGAGCAGGCGGCCCTACTATTGGTGAGTGATGAATTCACCTTTCAAAATTTTTTCAAACCGGCTTATACCAACATTATGGGTGAATATCCAAAAGACAGTAATGAAGTTATGATGCCGCTCTCATTATTGGAAAAAATGGGGGTTCAAAACCCTCAGATTGGTATGAATATCTCAGTTCCTGTTTTATGGAATGATTGGACGATGAATGAACATGGTGCGAGTGTACACAATATGCGACTATCGGGGTTTTTTACTGAAGATGTAAATACTGCCGATAAGGTTCTGCCAGTATATTTATCAAACGCTTTTCTTGAAAAAGCCGGAGTTACAAAATATCCGGTAGATGTGCAATTTACAACAAAGGGCTTTGGCTACAGCAGAGATGATATTGAAGCGAGGATTTATAACGATATTAGTATAGGGGAACGGCAGCGGGTCATCGGGATAGATTCAGCAGTATATGAGTCATGGGAAAGAATGCTTGGAGGGTATGGTATTGCCCTGTTATGCGGCAGTATTCTCTTATTAAGTGTGTTTTTGCTTATTTATAACTTAATGGCTATTTCGATGTCTGGACATCTGCCCCGGATCGAGATAATGAAAACGCTTGGCATGACGCAAAAGCAGCTTGCGAAGATGCTTCGGATACAAAATATTCAAATAATTGGAACAGGCTGTTGTCTTGGCATGTTACTATCAGCTATTTTGGGTTATTGGGTTTATCCTTATGCAATTACAAACCTATATCTTAAAGGTCTCGGTGAAATAGATCATATGACATTATTTTCATGGAAAATGTGCATTGGGATTGTCCTTTTAGTGTTTTGGATGGCTTGGTTTGCAGCATACCGAGCTAACAATATGTTGAAATCAGAAAAAAAATCAGTTCAGAAAACATTCACCAGAAGGAAACAAAAAATAAGGGAAGGTAAAGATCCATTTTATATATTTAGGCTGGCCTGGCATAATGTTACAAGAATACGAAAAAGATTCTGGTTAACGATTATCACTATTACAATAGGATGTATAGTCGCAATAAGTTCGATAGTGATATCAAAGGGTGTTGATTTGGAAAATCAATTGGAACTTAATCCGGATTTCTGCATCAGTGTATCGGAGCCGATTATGCAAGAATACCAGTGGGAATGGGATGAGCAGGAAAGAGAAGCATTTCATTTTATCTCTGATCATATGATTGAAGATATAACAAATATTGCCGGAATCAGTGAAAAGGAAATGACTACAGTGGAAGGTGGGTTCGGAAGCTTTGAACATACAGATGAAGTTTTTCGACCATTAGTAAAGGCTGGTAGTGGAAATGTTAAAGGCAACACAGGTGTCACAGTTCAAAGTGTTGATAATGAAACATTGGAGATTCTTGAAAAGTATGCAAGTGATTTTAACAAACAGATAGATGGTGATTCACTTATTTCCGGCAACGGTATTTTGATTTTACATAATCACATGCTTTCGCCCCAGCAAGAAGCAGATGCCAATCAGCTAATTGGAAAACTTATGTACATTTCAAATATTGATCATCATCTAGGCGAAAATTTTGTTTGCAGCGGTTATTTGGATATTACAGATAAGAATTTCCCACAGATTGACATGACGTGGAACCGAAACTATACCAACTATTTTGTTGCCAGTGAAGAAACATTTCAAAAAATGGAATTCGAAAAGATGGTGTTTAATATATCATTCAATGTGGACAAGCAAAAGGAGCCAGAAGTAAAAGAGGCATTATTGCAATATATTCAAGAAAAAAACAGTAATGCGCTGATGGATTGTTTTGAAATATCTGCTAACTCGGATATGATACAGGAACATACTGATTATCTAACAGTAAGTCGTACGATCATGGCACTGATAAGTGCCGCACTATTATCCATAGCAGTTATGAATTATGTAAATACGTTAATTTCCGGAATGTTGGTAAGAGAAAATGAGTTTTCCATAATGAAAAGTATCGGAATGGAACGAAATCAAATATGGAGGATGCTGACGTGTGAAGGGCTTTGTTATAGCATTGTGACCATCTTGGGAATATTATCATTTGGAAATGTTATTATATATGTATTATCAAAAGCCATTTCCAAACGGTTAACTTATTTTGCTTTTTATTATCCCTTGAAAGAGCTGGGGGCAATGGTAATAGTTTTGACCATATTATGTATTGTGTTTCCAATTGTCTTGTACAAAAAACTGCTTCAAAGAACACCGTTGAAGGATTGAAGGGATAGATTTCTTATGATTCGACGAACAAAAACTGCCAGACTGGAGACATCGAGATGGTGGCGTATGGACATCCCAAGGTCGATATGGGTCTGCCTATTTTTAATTATGCCGTTGCTTATGATATGAATAACAGGGAGCCGTTATTCTATGAGAAATATCCAGGGAGCCTGAACGACGTTTCACAACTGCAGTTCATGCTGGATAAAGCTATCGGATATGGCTATAAAAAGATCGGTCTTATTCTTGATTGTGGTTACTTCAGCCGGGAAAACATACAATACATGGATAAATGTGGCTACAGCTTTGTGATTATGGTAAAAGAGATGGCCTCTTTTGTAAATGAATTGGTACTTGAGAATAAGGGCAAATTTGAAAGTAAAAGGGTTCATAATATCTATGATTATGGGGTCTATGGAATAACCATTAAGAAAAAACTGTATGTAACGGACGAAAAGGAACGCTACTTCCATTTGTACCACAGTATTTCAAAAGAGAGTGCCGAAAGGACAAGTATCGAATCCAGGATCAATCAGATGACTGTGTTTTGAAAAAGCATCGCAATGAAGTAAAGAAATTTGGCCCCGGATTTGAAAAGTGTTTCTATCTCCATTATGAGGAGGAGAGCAATACTGAAAGCTTTCGGGATGGATGCCAACTATGTAAAATATCGTGCGTCTGAATTGAGTAAAGAATTACAGGAAATAAAACATTAAATCTGAAAAGGAGGAGATGGCAATAATGAGAAGAACCAGCAAAGATGCAGTGGAAGAGAAGATCGAAAAGGCTGAGGCAGATGTGATGGCAGCCAAGAAAAAATATGATGATGCAACCGCGCATCTGAAGTAGCTTTTGGAGAAAAGAGCGGTCGTTCCTACAAAGAGATACTGGCATTCCTGAATACCGATATTGAAAAAGCAGAATAAGCACTAAATCCTGCCACTACAGTTAAGACTGATGGCAGGATTTAGTGTTTAGACGGAAAATTTCTGGAAGTTAACATTGAACTGTAGCCAATAACCTGCGATAATAAGCCGAAGCAATAATATGAATGATAGTTCATTTTATTACGGAAACACAAAAATAACGAATAATTTATTGACAAATATTTTATATGGCAATATACTATAAGTAGGAACAGTATAGGAGCATAAAAAATGTTAGATTACAAAACCACACGTGAAATGGCTGCCGAATGGAATGTATCTCCACAGCACGTCCAATATCTATGCCGGAAAGGAAGAATAAAAGGTGCGATAAAAAAGGCCGGTACATGGTTTCTTCCCGGTGATACGCCCAGTCCGGTACAGTATACAAAATCCGGTATTGAAGATTTTCGTTTTGTTGGTACAAAAAGTAAAATTTTCGACAGTGCCATTGAATTGTTCATGCAGAAAGGCTTCAATGATGTGAGTCTCAAGGATATCGCAGAGCAGGTTGGAATACAGCAATCTACGATCTACAATCATTTTCAGTCAAAACAGGAAATATTGGACACCATTTACGATTTCTATTGCAGCCATTACCTCATGGATCGGTTGAGCACGGACGAGATGGAGCCTGTTCTGTGGAACAAAAGCATTCAGGAAATCATCGGATCCATCAGCTATGTTTTTAAGGAAGACTATTTGAAAAAAATGATGGATATCACCAGCATCATCTTACAAAGGATCACCATCGATGAGCGCGCGAAAGAGATAGGAAAATCATTGATCGTGGATGAGGGAGTCAGATATGTCGAAGCGGTTTTTGACAGGGGAATAGAGATCGGCAGGTTCACTTCCTTTAATACACACACAATATCAATGTTGATCAACTGTATCCGGATGTTCGTGCTTTATCGTTGGATTATGAATCCGTCTCCCGAAAGCATGACGAAATTGTCGGAGGATGAGCAGGCGCTGAATAAATATCTCATAAAACAACTAACAGATTTGGAGATCCCTATCCAAGAAGAAAAGAACGGAAATATAGACCGCTGATCAAAATGCCGCCATACAATCCAATTGTGAGGCAGATGGTACATATTAATATCATTGTTTGCAATGGGTTTTAATGGTGTTGCAAACAATGATATTTTTATTTTCCAAGCAAAGAGGAGGTGTCAAAAATGTCCCAAAACCTAAAGCCTGTTATTATGTTGATCGATGACGATCCGACGATCTTAAATTCATTGGTTTCCGTGCTCAGGGATGAATACGGTGTGCGGCCTTTTACATCCGGAAGGATGGCTCTGGATTACCTTGTCAAAAAAACGCCGGACTTGATCCTTTTGGATTGCAGAATGCCGGACATGACGGGGTTTGAGGTGCTGAAGGTGCTTCAGGACAATCCGCAGACACGCGAGATTCCCGTCATTTTTCTGACCGGTTCGATTGACAGTGAAAGCGAGGCTGACGCGCTGGAGCATGGGGCGGCCGATTATATCTCAAAACCAATCCATGTACGTTTGCTGCATTCCCGCGTGCGGCTGCAACTGGAACTGCAGAAGCATCGAAAAAATCTGGAAGCGCTGGTGGAGGAGCGTACCAGAAGCTTAAACGCGGCATATGCCAAGCTGGCAGGCAGGGAGGAAGTCACTCTCAATATGCTGGCAAAAGCGACGGATCTGCGAGATCACGATACCGGAGGGCATATCGACCGCACCACAGAATTCGTACGCGTCATCGTGGAGGACATCCTGAAAAGTCCCTGCCCGGGGTATAATCTTTCCCGCACCGAAGCTAACGATATGATCCGGTCCTCCAAGCTGCATGACCTGGGCAAGATCGCCATGCCGGACTATGTGCTGTTAAAACCGGGGCGCCTTACACCGGAAGAGTTTAAGATCATAAAACAACACCCTGTAAGCGGTGAACAGTTCCTCAACGATTTTATCCGTGAAATGGATGATTCCTTTCTGACAATGGCAAGAGATATCGCCTACACTCATCATGAAAAATGGGACGGAACCGGATATCCCCAAGGACTGAAGGGTGAGGATATCCCTCTTTCGGGTAGGATTGTCGCCATCGCGGACGTATACGACGCGCTAACTTCTACCCGACCGTATAAGAAACCAATTTCACATGAGGAATCGGTAAAAATTATCATGGATGGCGGCGGAATCCAGTTCGATCCGTATCTGACTCAAGTTTTCGGATGCCACGCTGATGAATTCCGACAGATCGCCGAAGAGATCGGAGCGCCGGAGCCGAATCATCACTGAAGTATTTCTATATAGAATAGAGGTGTTACACAAAATGAAAATGAAATGGAAATTTTTGAAACGTCTATTTACACCTGCTCACGATGATATAAATCGGCAGGGCCGCCTGCTGCACGTAGCGAACAGTGCGGCGGAAATACTGCTCACATCGGATGAAGCAGGCTTTGAGGATTCGCTTCGGGAAAGCATGGGGCTGATGGCCCGCTGCATAGAGATCGACCGGATCTATATCTGGCAAAATCAAATGATAGATGGCTGTCTTCAATATGTTCAGCAATTTGAGTGGCTGAACGAATCTCAGCCGAAGGCAAACATCGTCCGGTCTAAGGAAGGTTTTACCTATGCCATGAGTATGCCCGAATGGGAGGGAATATTCTCCCGGGAAGGATGTATAAACGGTCCGCTCAGCCGCCTCTCCCAAACCGAGCAGGAGCGTCTGGAGCCCTACGGTGTCAAGTCCATCCTGGTAGTCCCGGTGCATTTGCAGGATTATTTTTGGGGGTTTGTCAGCTTTGACGACTGTCATTGTGAGCGAACCTTCACCGAGGACGAAGTCAGCATCCTGCGTTCTGTGAGCCTGATTCTGGCAAGCGCTATGGATCGCCATGAAACGGCTGTAAGAGTGCGCGAGGCGGATAAACACGCAAAGCTTATGCTGGATGCGATGCCATTGTGCTGCAGCCTGTGGGACAAGGATTTTAACCTTATTGACTGTAACGAGGAAGTTGTAAATTTGTATGGCTTAAAGGATAAACAGGAGTATTTGGACAGGTTCTTCGAATTTTCGCCCGAGTATCAACCGGATGGGAGTTTATCAGCGGAAAAAGTGCTGAAACATATCGCCGTTGCTTTCCGTGAAGGCAGAACCTTTTTTGAATGGATGCATCGGATGCCGGACGGCACACCGATGCCAACGGAGGTCACGATTGTTCGCGTCAGGCGCGAGGATGAATATATTGCCGTCGGATACACCCGAGACCTTCGCGAGCATAAAAAAATGATGAAAGCGATCGAGCATAAGGATACTCTGCTGTATACGGCAAACGAGATAGCCGGCATGCTGCTCCGATCCGAGACAGACGAATTCGAGGAAAATCTCTTGCGATGCATGGGTATGATGGCGGACTCTGTGGATGTCGACCGCATGTATATCTGGAAAAACCACGAAAAGGATGGGAAACAATACTCTACCCAGTTGTATGAATGGTCGGGTGGGGCCCAACCGCAGCAAGGTGGGGAATATACGGTAAATGTTCCATTTAGTGCTGTCCCACGCTGGGCGCAAAGGCTGTCCGGTGACCAGTGTATCAATGGCATCGTGCGCCTCCTGACGGTGGAAGAGCAAGCGTTACTGAACCCGCAGGGCGTCTTGTCCATCCTGGTGGTACCGGTGTTTTTGCGCAATCAGTTTTGGGGCTTTGTCGGTTTTGGCGATTGCAGCTGCGAGCGTCTGTTTTCCGAAGAGGAAGAGTCGGTCCTGCGCTCCGGCAGCCTGCTCATAGCCCACGCCCTGCTGCGCAATGAAATGACCCATGAAATACAAGCCGCGGTCGAACAAGCTCGAGCGGCCAATAAAGCGAAGAGTGCGTTTTTGGCTCAGATGAGCCATGAAATACGTACACCGATGAATGTAATCGCGGGTATGACCGAACTTATGATGCGGGAAGAGATACCAAAGGCGCTCTATGAGTATATTATAAGCATCAAGCACGCAGGCGCGAATATGCTGTCCCTGATCAACGACATTCTGGATTTCTCCAAAATCGAGGCGGGGAGTTTGGAAATCGCATCGGGTGAATATTTACTAACGTCGCTTATATATAACGTATTGATTACGATACGCATGAAGGTTAGCGAAAAACCGATAGTGTTCACGACTAACATCGACAGCAATATTCCCAACCAGCTTATTGGGGATGAGACGAGAATCCGGCAAATTCTTCTAAATGTACTGGACAACGCCGTGAAATACACCACCGAGGGCTTTATTGCCCTGATGATCACCGGCGAAATCAAAGAGGATACCGTTGTATTAACAGCCGAAGTATCGGACAGCGGGATTGGTATCAGGAAAGAAGATATGGATAAGCTATTCGATAATTTCGTGCGCTTAGACGGTAAGAGACACAAAAACGTTGAGGGCACAGGACTGGGCCTTGCCATTACCAGAAGTCTCTGTCAGGCTATGGGCGGAGACATTTCCGTACGCAGTGAATACGGCGTGGGATCTACCTTCACAATCACTATTCCGCAAAAAATCAAATCCCATGATGAGAAGTTCGCCAAAGTTTCCGACCCGGACACAAAGGGAGTTTTGCTATACGAAATGCGCCCCATATATGCCGACTCCATTGCCCGCTCGTTAGATAATTTAGGGGTGTCCTGTACTTTGGTCAAAAATCAGCAGGAATTTGAGGAAGAATTAAGGAGCCGGTTCTATCCCTTCGTTTTTGTATCCTCCAAGCTGTCTGAAAGCTTTAATAAAATTGACAAAAATCTAAAGCTGAACACCAAGCTGGTGGTGATTGTCGAGTTTGGGGAAGTTCCTGCCATGCGCGATGTGCGGACAATCTCCAGTCCCGTGTATGCGGCTACCATCGCTAACGTCCTCGACGATATAGAGGACGATATCCTCTATGACGAGAGCCGCCGGAAAAACCTGGGATTTGTCGCGCCGGGCGCAAGTATTCTTGTGGTGGACGACATGAATACCAACCTGAGGGTTGCCGAGGGTTTGATGCTGCCGTATAAAATGCAGATTGATGTCTGCGAGAGCGGGGAAGATGCCATAAAGCGGGTTCGGGAAAAACAGTATGACATTATATTCATGGACCACATGATGCCGGAGATGAACGGCATCGAAGCCGCCAAATGCATACGTTCCCTGGAGGATGAATCCGGTTATTATCAGAACGTACCCATTATCGCGTTGACGGCTAACGCCGTTTCCGGTGTAAAGGAGATGTTCCTGCAAAATGGGATGAATGATTTTCTGGCTAAACCCATTGACATTGTTAAATTGCATGTTTTACTGGAAAAATGGATACCTGATAAGAAAAAAGAAAAGTTCAGAAAGGAAAAAATATATGTGAACTCGATGGAAGCCAGGAATCCTATTCAAATTGAAGGTGTCGATGTCCGGACCGGAATTAGCATGACCGGGGAAACGGCTGACAGTTATTTAAAGACGCTCACCGTATTCCATAGGGACGGATCGGATAAAGTCAAACAGATAAAGGATTGCGTCGAGAAGAATGATATTAAGCTGTACACGATATATGTGCATGCCATGAAGAGCGCAGCCGCCAACATCGGGGCACGGGAGATAGCGAATCTTTTTAAAGAATTGGAAATGGCAGGTGCCAATAACGATATGGCGTTGATCCATAAGAATACCGAGCATGCTTTGAGGGAACTGGAGACATTGCTGAAAAACATATCCGCTGTAGTTTCGGCGAATCAGAGCGAACCGACAAAAGAAAGCAGTCTCAAACTCCTTAGAAGCCGGCTCTTGCAATTGAAAGAAGCCCTGATCGACAGAGATGCCGGAGAGATTGATGATATTATGAATGAGCTTGGATCAGTAAAATGGGATCAACCGTCCGGCGAACTTTTTAAAGAGATATCGAATAACATTATTATGATAAACTACACCGATGCCGCTGTTTTGGTGGAGAAGCTGCTGATGGGTTGAGAACTCACCACATCCCTCTGGGACGGTATCTGGGATCACCTCCATACAAGTCTAATATTTATTTTAAAAGCATATATTAATAGAATCAATAATTTGGGAGAAAAAAGCATGAATGGAAAAAGTGAAATGCCGCTGGAGGATTTTATTGCCCGGCCCGATACCATTCCTCTGATTATCAGAGACGGTATTCTGATAAGTGAGGATTTCATGCTAAGACATAATATCCGAACAGGAACGTCTTTAACAGGCGATTACAGTATTGATTATGTGGATCGTGGTCAAGTGCAAGACATGATCCCGCAAGCCGGAACAAACATACTTACCATGATTCCGATTGTAATGGGACTTTTGGATCAGCAGAGTTTAGAGGATGCCGGTATCATGCAGGTACAGCGGAATCCTTATCTTGACTTGCGGGGACGGGGCACCCTGATCGGTTTTGTCGATACCGGCATCGATTATACCATGGATTCCTTTATCTATGAGGATGGATCCAGCAAAATTAAATATATTTGGGACCAAACGATCAAAGGAACCGCACCTGCAGGTTTTCATTTCGGAGCGGAATATTCGGATGAAGAAATCAACAGGGCTTTACAGTCCGAAAACCCGCTTGAAATTATCCCTCACCGCGACACAGTCGGTCATGGGACGTTTTTAGCGTCGGTTGCTGCCGGTCGTGAAAGAGGGGAATATATTGGGGCTGCCCCTGATGCGGAGATCATCGCTGTAAAACTAAAAAGAGCGGAACCGTACTTTTATGAAACGTTTTTGGTTCCGGAGCAGCAGGAAAACGTATATACTTCCAGCTCAATTATGCTCGGAATTCAATATATCATCAATAAAGCAGCTCAGCTTAACCGTCCGGTCGCAATCTGTATAGCGGTAGGTTCCAATTTGGGCAGCCATGACGGATTCAGCCTGATAGAAGAATTTTTATCACGAATCTCCAATACAATAGGAATAGCCGTCGTGTGCGCAGCGGGGAATGAAAGTAATACCAGCCGTCATGCCACCGGCAGGATTATGAACAGCGGGGAATCACAAAATGTTGAACTGTCGGCGGGGAACCGAATGGAGGATATTTTTTTAAATATGTGGAGCGGGGCGTCGGATCGGATGGCTGTATCGGTCAGATCGCCAACCGGCGAACTGATTCCTAAAATTCCTGTCCGGTCGGGAACCAGTTACTCCACAAACCTGGTTTTAGAAAGGTCAAGGGTTATAATTGAATATTACCTGCCGGTCCGGGGTGGAGGAGACCAGCTTACACTCATTAAAATCCTAAATCCGACGCCGGGTATATGGACGATCACGATATACGGGGAAATTGTTTTAGACGGTACGTACCATATCTGGCTGCCTTTGACAGGATTTCTTGATCCTGATACTATGTTTTTGACCCCTTCACCCAATTGTACGATTGTCACACCGGCTGCCGCCGTCGGCGTTACGACTTGCGGTGCTTATGACAGCAGGAACAATTCACTGCATGCTTCTTCATGGGGACCGACAAGATTGCCGATGATGTCTCCGGATTTGGCCGCGCCGGGGGTAAACGTCGCAGGCGTCTTCCCCTCGGGTTACGGCCGAATGAGCGGGACCAGCGCAGCCGCAGCGATTACAGCGGGCGCCTGCGCCCTAATGCTGCAATGGGGTATTGTGGAGGGAAACGAAACTTCGTTGACCGGGAACCGCATCCGAGCCAATTTGATCCGAGGGTGCAGCCGTAATCCTCTTGAGGAATATCCAAATGTTCAATGGGGATACGGAAGGCTTAACTTGTACAATTCGTTAAATATTATCCGGCCTATGTAAAAGGATTGTTACGGTTCACACCCCAGCCAGGTTGTGAACTGTAACCAAAGGCTTCCTTAAGGATTAAGGAAGGTAAAAGAATGATGGTGGATATAAATAAAATTGACTATTGTATTGAACCAGAATTACCTCGGAAAATGGATTACAAAATTGGTATTATAGGAGCTGGATTCATTGTGCAGGATTGTCATTTAAAAGCATACTCTGACATTGGGTTCAATCCATATGCAATTGCATCCTTGACCTGGGAAAAATGTAAAAAAGTTGCCGACCGATATCAGATTCCAAATGCTTATAAGACGTGGAAAGAATTAGTTGATGATGAAAACGTAGAAATTCTGGATATAGCTATTCCGCCGGACAAACAACTGGAGATAGTTCGGTATGCTGTCACAAAGTCATATATTAAAGGGATTTTGTGTCAGAAGCCGTTGGCAATGAATCTGGAGGAGGCAAAAGAAATTGTAAAACTCTGTAAGAAGGCAGGGATTAAGTTAGGTGTCAATTCTAATATGAGATACGATCAATCCATTCGGGCATTAAAAACGATATTGGAAAAAGGTTATTTAGGGAAACCGATACTTGCTACAATTGATATGAGAGCCATCCCCCACTGGCAGACTTTTTTGTAAAAATATGAGAGAGTTGAAATTTTAAATATGGGCATACACCATATCGATACATTTCGATATCTTTTTGGAGATCCTGAAATTGAAAAGATGTTCTACGTTTTAGATGACAAAATTAAGATTGCTCATGCAAAAGATTGTAAACGTGCAGCAGACACCGGTGAAAAATTTGGAGGAGGTTCTGCTGAGCACAATAGCTTTCGCGGTGCCGGAGCAGTGGAGTTGCCGGCTGCAGGTCTTGGTGTATTGAACTATGAACTATATCTGGAGCGATTAAAAATAAATCATCCTAACATCCCGATTATCATTGAACATCTAGATGAGAGTGATATTCCCCGGGCGAAAAGATTTGTGGATAGAACCCTGAAGCATGTAGGGGCATAAATGTAAAATGAGAGAACAGGACTGCTGCAAGGGTGGTCCTGTTTATTACTGTTCACGGAGTGAGCAGTAACTATTTTGGGGTAGTATATACCTAAAAAGTGTATTCTTGATTTATTTTCTGTTTAGGATATAATTATAGTACAGGTTAACCTTAATAACAAGATAGAGGATTGAGAATCCTCAGATATATTTGGAGGTATATGATGAGTTTCTTAGAATTAGCAAAATCACGTTTTTCAGTACGGAAATACAAAAGCCGGAAAGTTGAAAAAGAACTGTTGGATAAGATTTTAGAGGCCGCACATGTGGCGCCGACAGCGGCTAACAGGCAGCCGGTACGTTTGATTGCAGTACAGCAAGAGGAGGGGCTTGCGAAGGTTGGTAAGGCAGCGAATATTTTCAATGCCCCACTTGCCATTATTGTTTGTGCGGACCATTCAAAAGCATGGGTGCGCCCCTTTGATAATAAGTGCTCAACAGATATAGATGCATCTATTCTAACCGACCATATGATGCTGGAGGCGACTCAGTTAGGTTTGGGTTCGGTGTGGATCTGCTATTTTAAGGCAGATGTGATTAAAGAAGAATTTGCCCTGCCTGAAGAATTAGAGCCGATTAATATCCTGGCAGTCGGATATGCCGATGAACCGGCGGCAGATGCTGATCGGCATGAAACCATGCGTATTCCGGCAGCAGAATTAGTCCGATATGAATAGAGATAATGACCAGCAACGGTCGTAGTTAGTGGTTAGACAGAACGTTGCCCCGTTTACGTGAAGTATCCCAAGCCCCTCTGCCGCGTACGTCTTGCGAACTACTATTCTATTAAACATTATCCATGCAAAATTAGTGCTACTCGTTACTGCTCACAAAATGGTTATAATTACGTGCAATTTTGTGGTATTAGGAAAAACAATGTGATAAAATATTTGTAGTACACTAGCGAAAGGGGAAGACTGTATGACGAAGAAGCAGTTGGTTCAGGCCGCCGTGCTGAATTTTACTATTGTAGTTGCAGATGTGTTGTTGTTTTCCAATGGCTTTTTTCATCTGTTGTCTCAGGAATCAATCATTTTAAAAGCAGTTGGTGTTGCTGCATTGGTTATGAGTATATTGTTTTTTCTGTATGGGAATTATTGTATTCTTATAAAGGTTCAGCCAACGAAGTTATATAAGGCAGAGGAGTTGAAAGGACCGGATGCTTATCTGGATGCTCTTGGGGAATGCCCTAACCAGAAGATATTCCGCGGTGAGATTGAGAAGGCAACAAGGCAGATTGAGAGGATGAAGAAGAAGGCCGTTTTATTGCAGACGATTTTGATGCAGTATTTTACGGAGGGTGAGATGGCATATAACCGGTTCTTGAATGTTATCGAGGGAACCGAAGGAGTATTTTTTAGTAATGTGAAAAAAGTTATTAATCGTATTACGATATTTGATGCGGAAGAATATAAGGAACATGCGGGCGATGAGAACGTGGGCAGGCAGCATATGGACGCGATTCACCAGGCGATTGAACAAAACGATATTCTTTTGAAGAAGCTGGATGATCTGATTCTGGAGGTGTCCAAGTTGGATGATATGCGGGAGTCAGCGTTAGAGGAGCTGCCGGCGATTCAGGAGATTGACCAGTTAATTGTGGAGACAAAATACTATCAATAAAGAACCAAAGGAGAATGTAGATGAAGTTAAAGGGAATTGGGATTATTGCAGTAATTGGTGTAGTGGTGGTGCTTTTGGTGGTGGGAGGAACGCTCCTGACCCAGAATCTGGGAAAAACAGATAAAGCCATTTCAGAAGAAAGTGCGGATAAAAAGCTGGACAAATTAGTGAAGAATATTTCCCCACAATCGGTTGAGCCGGTGAAGGAAGCCGTTGAATTTGACGAGACTACAGCGGAAGATGAACTTCCGGGAGTGGATACCTTTCCTCTTAGTGTTGTTGGCGATGGCGAAGTAAATATAGAGATTTTTTCATCACCTGAGAAGGCAGGAGAAGGAACGGACGGCTGGTTGATTCAAGTAGCTGAATCTTTTAATCGGGCAGGAATTGAAGTGGGTGGCGCAAAAGCGTCAGTTTCTGTCCGTAAGATTGATTCCGGGACGATGGTGGATTACATCTCTTCCGGAAAATATGTGCCGGATGCAATTTCCCCGTCTAATGACTACTGGGGGAAAATGCTGGAAGCAAAGGGTGTAAAGATGGAAATGTTAACCGATCGGATTGCCGGAAATGTTCCCGGCATTATGCTTTCCAAGAAGAAGCATCAGGAACTGATGGATAAGTACGGTGCCATTAACATGAAGACGATCACCCAGGCCACGGCTGATGGAGAACTGAGTATGGGGTATACCAATCCACTTGCCAGCTCGACAGGACTGAACTTTCTGGTGCAGACTTTGTATACCTATGATCCTAAGAATATCTTGAGTGATACTGCGGTGGAAGGATTTAATACCTTCCAGAATAATGTGCCGTTTGTGGCATTTACAACAATGCAGATGCGTACGGCGGCGGAGTCCGGTTCGTTGGATGGTTTTATTCTGGAATATCAGAGCTATAATAATGACAGCAGTCTGCAGCGTGAATACAAATTCACACCGTTTGGCATCCGTCATGATAATCCGGTTTATGCGGTTGGAGAACTGGCGGATGAGAAGATGGAAGTTTTAAATAAATTTGTCGAATATTGTCAGAATAATGATAATCAGGCTTTGGCGGAAGAATGCGGATTTAACGGTTTAAATGATTACAAGGCCGAGTGCCCTGATTTCGCTGGTGATGACCTGATTGAGGCGCAGAAACTGTGGAAGGATAACAAAGATGTGGGAACACCGGTACTGGCAGTATTTGTAACGGACATTTCCGGCAGCATGGAGGGTGAGCCAATTACTGCCCTGAAGACGTCTTTGATTAATAGCATGCAGTACATTAACAAGGATAACTATGTTGGATTGGTCTCTTACAATGATCAGGTCTATATCAACCTTCCAATTGAGAAGTTCGACCTGAATCAGCAGGCTTTCTTTAAAGGAAGTGTGAATCAGTTGAGTGCCGGCGGCGGAACTGCTACTTTTGATGGGATTGCAGTTGGTGTTGATATGCTCAGGACGGCGATGGAAACGTATCCCGGTGCTAAGCCGATGCTGTTTGTATTAAGTGATGGTGACTCCAATGTGGGATATTCTTTGAATGATGTAGAGAGTATTCTGGCAACGTATCATATTCCGGTTTACACAATTGGATATAATGCGGATATTCAGGCGCTGGAGAAAATATCTTCAATCAATGAGGCAGCAAGTATCAATGCGGATACGGAAGATGTTATCTATAAGCTGAAGAACTTATTTAATGCACAGATGTAAGCTGACGTTACAGTTCAGCCCACGGCTGAACTGTAACAAGCTGACTGGGAGCTAAATAAGTTTGCTTAAAATAATGTTATTAGTGAAATTAACAGATTTAATTGGACATTGAGCCGTTGGTTCAAGGAGGATATGATATGGCATTTACGATGGAAATTACCAACAAAGCTGCAATAGAACAGGAGGTAAAAGCAGAGCTTGCCCCTCCTGCTCCAGAGCAGGCTGTAATTAAGGAAACAGCAGATAGTAATACATCCGAACTTTTTAAGGTTGATCTGAGCTCCCTGGCAGAGCGTCGGGAAATTGTTGGATCAATTGAAACTTTTGGTCAGGATGTTGTGGACAAATCCAGGAAGAAGAATGAATTACTGCAAGTGCGCATTGGTGATCTGAGTAAGCTTGGCAGCGAAAATGGGGAAGTGGTTACCGGGCTTACTGAACTGCAGAGGCAAATGAAAGATTTGGATCCATCAGCAGTTGATTTCATGAAAGATGGAGTGCTGGGAAAAATCTTTAATCCAATCCGGAATTATTTTGGCAGGTTTCAGAAGGCGGACGGGGTAATTGACGATATTCTAAAATCCCTTGAGAAGGGGAAAAATATCTTGAAACGGGATAATACCACCCTGGAAAGCGAACAGGTGGCGATGTATGAACTGACCAGGAAACTCAGGTCTAACATAGAGTTGGGAATGCAGATGGACGAATCCATGACTCAGGAAGTCGAGCAGGCCAGGGTAAATGGCATTGATGAGGAGCGGATTAAATTCGTTGAGGAAGAAGTACAGTATCCTCTGCGCCAGAAGCTTATGGATTTTCAACAGCTTTTAGCAGTGAACCAGCAGGGTATCGTGGCCATGGAGATACTGCGGCGGAATAACAGAGAACTGATCCGGGCGGTGGAACGCGCCCAGAATGTGACGATATCGGCATTGCGTGTAGCAGTTACAGTGGCTTCGGCATTATATAACCAAAAGATTGTGCTGGAAAAGGTGGAGGCATTAAATAAGACCACCAGCTCGATGATCAACAGCACCGCCCGGATGTTGAAAGAGCAGGGGATGAGGATTCATGAGCAGTCAGCATCGGCAAATATCTCCGTTGAAGATTTAAAATCAGCTTTTGTGGATACTTTCGATGCCTTTGATCAGATTTCTAACTTTAAGCAGGAGGCATTGCCCCAGATGCGAACCGCAATCGATGAGTTAAAGCAATTGACTGAAGATGGAGAGAAGCGGCTGGAGCAGATTGAAAAAGCTCCGTCTTGAAGTTAAAATTAAAAACTCATCAATTCAAGATGATCATTCTTGAATTGATGGGTTTTTTGCCGGCAGTTTTATGGTTATTTATCCATTTGATAAGCAACTAATGCGATATTCCAATAACCTTGCTTGTTCAACTCTTGCTCGAATTCAGCTATTTTATCGCAGCAGGATTGCGGAAGATTGGCAATTTGATAAGTCTGATCTTCTTTTTCCAGTTCGTTGACCATATTGTCCATTGTAGAACGGCAGGATTTGGGAAGATTCATAGCTTTACTGCTAATATTTGATTCCATGGCACATACCTCCTTTTTCAAGTTAGGAGTACTCTCGGAAACTCGTTTCCGAGAGTACTCAGTTAGTATGCGCCATGGAAATTAAATTATGTTATTATAATTCAAATTATTTCGTCGCGGCATACCTGGGCGCGGCGGTCCAGATTCCGGACGCATTCCTGGAAATATTGGATCAAAAAAATCAGGCATATTTGAAATCCTTTTTTACAATATGCCATCAAAGGATATTGGTGAGTTGAAAAAAGCTGGATATTATTACCAGCCCCAGCTTTTTGGGAGCGTCTGATGCTCCCGAACAGATTATGATATTAGTTTTCTACTACTTCAAGAATATCCATTGGACACGCCTTAGCGCAGATGCCGCATGCAATGCACTTGGATGCAGTAGGGGAATCATCCGCCTTAACAATCACGTCAAATGGACAGGCATCCACACATTTTCCGCAACCAGTGCAGAGCTTTTTGCTGATCATGTAAACACCCTTCGGATTCTGGGTGATTGCACCAGCTTCACATGCTTCTGCACATTTACCGCACTGTGGACAGACAGCAGGTTTGACAACGCCATTTTTCTCACGGATATCCAGACAGGATTTTCCGGGATCAAATGTTTTGTAAAACGCTTCTGAACAGGCGCGTACGCAATCCAGGCAAGCCATACATCTGGCATCTTTTTTTACTTTGAGTTTTTTCATACAATTACCTCCGCTTTTGTAAAATGTTATGATTACTATTCTATCATTTGAAGGGTGTGAATACAAGTATTAGGTTTAGAATTATGTGACTGGGGATGGCTGCCAGCACACAGCGGCTGGGATACAAAATAGACGGCCGCGGATAGGTAATGTATAAACAATAACTCATAAATGATATTAACACATTTGCACAATTTTTTACTATCAATTTCCCTTTGAATTTCTTACACTTATATCAAAACTAAAAAGAGGTGTTATTATGTCAGTATTTGAAAAATTTGAAGTAGGTAAATTGTATTTATCGTTCGGTAAACAAGTGGAGTTGAAGTCTGTTGCATGGTCGCCACATGCAAAATTTGAAGGGGTAGAACTAAAACACCTTATCACTTCAAAAGATACAGGCGGTGCGTTTAGTTATCATCTTGTCCGCATTGCGCCTCAAAAGAAGATTGGTCTGCACATCCATGAAAAACAGTTGGAAACTCATGAAGTAATTGCAGGGAATGGTATATGTAATACGGCTGGTGGTGAAATAACGTATGATGTTGGTGTTATGTCGGTTTTACCCGCTGGTATAGAGCACGAAGTAATCGCCGGCAATGATGGCTTATATCTTTTTGCAAAGTTTCTTCCAGCGTTGTCCCAAGCTCCTAGATAACCTATAATCTCTTGACAGACTTCCGATACTCAGACGGTGTAAGGCCAACAATGCTTTTGAAACACTTAATAAAATGGCTCTGGTCATAAAACCCTAAATCCAAAGCAACATCAGTTGATAACTTCCCGTTTTCAATCATTCTTTGCGCTTTACGAACTTTGCTTTGCAGTTGAAACTTATGCGGGGTTATTCCAATGTATTGCTTAAATCTTCTGATGTAATGGTATTGGCTATAGCATACTTCATCCGCCATTATCTGCAAGCCGCTACTATTTTCTGGATTGCGCCATAAGGAATATGCACTTGAAAAAATAACATTATCCAGCGGTTGAGATACTTTGCAATTATATAAGGTCTCAATAGCCGTTGCTAATAATTCATTATTCATGTTTGGTAATAGTTGCGTGAGCATTCGGGATAGAACACTAAATAATTCAACTGATGTATGCGCTATGATTAAATTTTCGTTCACACAAATGGACATCATATCATAGACATCTGGCAATAAAAGTTCGTGTACCTGATATGGAGCAACAACGAAAAAACTATTAGATGGGTAAGCCATGAATTGTTCATTACATTTGAGAGTAATCTGTCCATACACAACGAGACCGATTGTATAAACCGATATATGATTGTGTTCGCTATATGTTATTGGTTTGTTCTTTAAGTGAATTATTTCTAACTGTTCAGAACGATAATAGGTTACATTATCCATTTGGCTCACCCTCTCAAATTGAATTATATCACGATAAGTTTAAATGGAAAAGCAATACACGTGAAGCAGTGAAAAGGTTATATTAATCGGCATAGATATGTGGTATACTGATAACGAAAAGCAATTGAAATATCCAGTTCATGGGAAGGAGCGGAAGATGCCGTATATACAGATTAGAACATCAAATGAGATTACAAAAGAAAAAATAGAAGAAATTAAAACATCGCTGGGGGAAATCATCACCATTATTCCGGGGAAAACGGAAGCAGCATTAATGGTTGATATTGTCGATAGATGCAATCTTTACTATCAGGGAAACCAGGATGAACCCAATGCTTATGTTAAAGTTGAGATGTTCCAGAAGGTACTTCCGGAATACGCAGTGCAGGTGACTGGGGCGATTACTAATCTTTTGGAAGAAAAGGCCGGGGTTCCGATGAATCGAACATATGTAACTCATGAAGGAATTCCTGACTGGGGCCGTGGTAATATTCATTTTTAGGTAATATTATTAAGTAGTGGGTGTGCCCTGAATATATTCAGGAAGACTGCCGGAAACAGATATTGCTTTGACAGCATATCTGCTTCCGGTTTTTTGTTCTAAAAATTGCTTGGTGAAGGACATAAGAAAAGGAGGAGAAAAAAATGTTTGTGATGATTGATAATTATGATTCTTTTGTACATAATCTGGTGATGTACTTTCGGGAGCTGGGGCAGGAGGTATTGGTAGTGCGCAATGATAGTACAACATTGGCGGAGATAGATGATCTGTATAAGAAAGAAATGCTGCAGGGAATTATCCTTTCCCCAGGGCCTAAAAGTCCTGCTGAGACAGGGGTGTCTAGTGCGATTTTAAGAGGAATGGAAGGGAAGGTGCCGATTCTGGGTGTGTGCCTGGGTCACCAGATTATCGGATGTGCTTACGGAGCAAGGGTAGAAAAGGGGGTGTGCCCTATGCATGGAAAAGTAACCGGCATATGCCATCGGCAAAAGGGAATTTTTGAATATTTGCCATTGGAATATAAGGTGACCCGATATCATTCATTGGTAGTATGTGAAGATGGATTGCCTTCTTGCCTGCAGATAGATGCATGGGATGAAAAGGGCACTATTATGGCAGTAAGCCATCGATGGCTTCCGGTGTATGGAATTCAGTTCCATCCCGAGGCAGTGCTGACAGAATATGGGCATAGGTTGCTGGAAAATTATATCAGGCTCTGTGAAAACTGGGGGAGAGGAGAAAGGTATGCTGGTTGAAAAATTAGGATTCTATAAGCCATTATGTGAGGTTTTTGGTCTTTATTGTCAAAATAAAGGGGCAGCTTTTTTGGATTCTTCTTTGCATAATGCGTTAGGGAGGTATTCTATTATTGGTTTAAATCCATATCTGGTGTTAGAAGAAAGGGACGGAAGATGCTATTCTAATGGAATGGAACAAGAACAGACATTTGAACAACTGCTGAGAAAATATCTGGCTGGCAATAGGGAGGAAAATCCCACAGAACTGCCTCTGATCGCAGGGGCAATAGGCTACTTTTCTTATGACTACGGGCGGAAGTTCGAGGCTATTAAAACAATACATAAAAAGAGTCGGGAGATACCGGATGCCTGGTTTTGTTTTTATGATAATTATCTGATTGAAGATGTGGGAAAACGAATACTGTATATAAGTGCCAAAGGGATTCTTGAAGAGCCGGGTGCATCTATTGCGGGAATCAAAAGACAGATTAAAGGGAAGCTTTGCTATAAGCGGGAAAGTCCCCCAAAGCATAACATGGCGGCAGAATTTACTGCTGATTTTCCAAAAGAATTTTATCAGGATGCGATAGCGCAGATGATTCGGTACATTATAGAAGGGGATATTTATATAGCCAATATGACCCAGCGGCTTAGTATTCCAAGTAAAAAAGGGCCATATGAAGTATTTACGTATCTGCGCAAGCATAATCCGGCGCCATTTGGGGCGTACTTGAATGGAGGAGATTTTCAGGTAATCAGTGCTTCGATGGAACGCTTTTTGAAGCTTAGAAATGGCTGGGTAGAGACTCGTCCGATAAAAGGAACCCGCAGGCGGGGAGTGAATGCAGAAGAAGATATGCAGCTGAAAGAGGAGCTGCGTAACTCAGAAAAGGACAAAAGTGAACTGCTTATGATTGTTGATTTGCTGCGCAACGATTTGAGCAAGGTTTGCAGAACAGGCAGCGTACAGGTGACTGAGCTTTTTGCTGTAGAGACTTATGCGACTGTCTTTCACCTGGTATCTACAATTATCGGCCAAATAGAGGAGGGATGTGGTGTGATCGAGTTAATCGAAGCAACATTTCCCGGAGGTTCCATAACTGGCGCGCCGAAGATCCGGGCAATGGAAATTATTGATGAGTTGGAGCGGGGGTGCCGGGGGATTTATACCGGTTCAATAGGGTATCTGAGTCTGGATGGGTCATGTGATCTGAATATTGCCATCCGGACTGCCATTTACCAAAATGGGATCTACCAGTTGGGGATTGGTGGCGGGATTACATGCGAATCAGAAACAGAATTTGAATATGAAGAGACACTGCAAAAGGCAAAAGCGATTCTGGAGGCGGCTTATGATGGAATATATTAGAATTGATGAAGGATTCTATTATGGAATAGGACTTTTTGAAACAATGGCGATAGAAGAAGGACAGCCGATATTTTTAGAAAGGCATATGAAAAGACTGCGCAAAGGTATGCGGCAACTGAATATGGACGAAGCGGAAATAAAGAAGAAAATGAAGGCAGTTGATGAAATCCTCTGTGAAAATAAAGAGTTTCAAAAGCAGAAACATGGGATGCTGAAAATTATGGTATCTCCGTTGAATGTAACTGCTGTTACTGGTGAAAACCCTTATCAAGAAGCTGATTATGAAAGGGGATTTTGTCTGATGATCAGTCCTGTACGAAGAAATGAAACTTCTGCATTCACCTGCCTGAAGTCATTTAACTATGGTGATAATATCTTAGAAAAACGAAGAGCAAAGAGTCTTGGATTTGATGAGCCTGTTTTTCTGAACTCGAAAGGAGAGCTGACAGAGGGGGCAGTCACGAACATTTTTTTCTGCCGGGGGGAAAAGATATACACTCCGGCAGCAAAGTGCGGACTGCTCCCGGGAATAATCCGGGAATGGATTATGGAAGAGTATCCGGTCGCAGAAACAGTCATTCGGCCGGAGGAAGTATTCTGCTTCGACGAAATATTTGTTACTAATTCGCTTTTAGGCATCATGCCGGTAGTGCAGTTCGAACAACAAAAATTTGTTCCCGGAAAAATTGCAAAAATATTAAAAAACAGGTATGAAATTATACGTATAAAGTAGTTGCAGATTTATAATTTTATGCTATAATTGGGTAAATGAATAATGTGCAAAATAGGATTTCATGCGTCAAGTGTTCAGTGGATGGGGAGTTGCCGCCGAAACGAAAAGTTCGTCTTACGATATGAAGTTCGCACCCGTTGCAACAGTTGAGGATAACATCTCATAATTGTGAAGGGCTATTTTAAGTTAATGTTCTGCCACATTATGGAGATGTTTTTTCATTCGTTTTTTTCGGATTAAAAAATATTCTCCGTTAACTCCAGATAGCAGGAAGACCTGCCAATAAACCATATACAATTACCAAAATACAGGAGGAGTCTGTCTTATGGTTGATAGAGAAAAAGTAGAAACAGCCATTCGGTTGCTGTTAGAAGGCATCGGAGAAGATCCGGACAGAGAAGGGTTAGTGGAGACCCCATCCCGCATCGCGCGGATGTTTGAAGAAATTTATGGAGGCATGGATGAGGACGCAAGAGACCACCTTGCCAAACAATTTACCGTGGAGAATAACGAGATGGTAGTAGAAAAGGACATCACATTCTATTCTACCTGTGAACATCATCTGCTGCCATTCTACGGAAAGGCTCATATTGCCTATATCCCAAATGGAAAGGTAGTCGGCTTAAGCAAACTGGCCAGGACTGTTGATGTTTATGCCAGAAGGGCACAGATCCAGGAGCGGATGACCGCTGAGATAGCTGACGCTCTGGTTGAAAGCCTGAATCCCAAAGGAATTATGGTGATGGTAGAAGCTGAGCATATGTGCATGACCATGCGGGGCATCAGAAAACCTGGCAGCCAGACCATGACAACAGTGGTTCGGGGAGCGTTTAAAGAAGACCCTGAACTACAAAGAGCATTTATGCAAATGGTAAAACTATAATGAAGCGAGTAGATCAGATATTAGTTCATCCTGAATATCAGGACTGTTTTCGTGAGATTCAGAGCCTGGAAACAGACAGAAAGTTCTGTGGTCATACTATGGAACATTTTCTGGATGTGGCCAGGCTTACTTATATTTTCTGCCTGGAAGAAGGGGTAGAAGTAAGTCGGGAAGTGATATATGCTGCCGCGTTGCTGCACGACATCGGACGCCACCTGCAATACACAGATAATGTACCGCACCATGAAGCGAGTGCCCGGATTGCCGCCAGAATCCTTCCCGCCTGCGGCTTCACTCAGGCCGAACAGGCAACCATCATCCAGGCAATTATTGCCCATCGGACCCCTCAGCAGCCACTAGGAACCTTCCTGGAATTGTTGTACCGCGCCGACAAGATGTCGAGAAATTGTTTTTCCTGCCCGGTTCAGGAAGAATGCAACTGGCCTCCTGAAAAGAAAAACATGGAGATAACATATTAGAAAACGATGCGATAGTATTTAGAGAAAAATAATGCAGTTGTTATAATTTTAGAGGAGAAATAATGCAGATAGGAAATAGAGATTTTAATATAAAACACAAGACCTATATAATGGGAATCTTGAATATCACCCCGGATTCCTTTTCCGACGGCGGGCAGTGGAACAACATGGACCGCGCCCTGGTCCATGCCGAAGAAATGATCCAAGACGGCGCAGACATCATCGACATCGGCGGAGAATCCACCAGACCGGGACATATCCAGATAACCGACGAAGAAGAGATCGCCCGGGTAACCCCCGTAATCGAAGCCCTGCACAGCCGTTTTGATATTCCCATCTCAATCGACACCTATAAATCAAAAGTAGCCCAAGCCGCTGCCGACTCAGGTGCCCATCTGATCAACGATGTATGGGGGTGCAAATACGACAAAAAAATGGCCCGCGTCATGGCTAAAACCGGCGTAGCATGCTGCCTGATGCACAACAAAAACAAAGCCGAGTATGACCACTTCATGGAAGATGTCCTGAATGAAACCATGGAGTGCGTAAGACTCGCCCGAGAAGCCGGTGTTCCCGACGATAAAATCATCGTCGACCCCGGCGTAGGCTTTGGCAAAACATACGAAGGCAACCTGGAAGTTATCAACCGCCTTGAATTATTCCATGAACTATGCTACCCCGTTCTCCTGGGAACCTCCCGAAAGTCAGTAATCGGCAAAACCCTGGATCTGCCAGCCACCGAACGTCTGGAAGGCACTTTAGCAACCACCGTGATCGGCGTTATGAAAGGTTGTTCCTTCGTCCGCGTACACGATGTAAAGGAAAATAAACGCGTTATTCAAATGACCGAAGCAATTCTGGGAAGGTAAGAAAACAGATGGATAAAATTAAAATTAAAAATCTGGAAGTATTTGCAAAACACGGGGTGTTTCCCGAGGAAAATATTCTTGGCCAGAAATTCATAATATCAGCAACACTGCACACCGATATCAGAAAAGCCGGTCTCACTGATAACCTTCAGAAGTCCATTCACTACGGAGAAGCCAGCCACTTAATGAAGAAATTTATCGAAGAGCATACCTTCCAGCTGCTGGAAACAGTAGTGGAGCGACTGGCTGAAAAAATGCTGCTTGAAATTCCCGGTCTCGAAAAAGTTGAGCTGGAGTTAAAAAAACCATGGGCCCCAATAGGTCTCTCCATAGAAACCGTTTCGGTAGAGATAGAACGAAGCTGGCATACCGCTTACATTGCCCTTGGATCGAATCTGGGTGATAAGAGAGCCTATTTAAATGCTGGTGTTCTGGCACTTAAGGATACACAGGGCTGTATCGTTACGAAAGTTTCTGATTTCATCACAACAGAGCCTTATGGTGGGGTAGAACAGGATGAGTTTTTAAATGGAGCGCTTGAACTGCGTACTTTGTTGACACCGGAAGAATTGCTTGAGCGGATACATGAGATTGAGTATGCCAACCGGAGAGAGCGGAAGGTGCACTGGGGGCCAAGGACTTTGGATATGGATATTCTGCTCTATGATGATGTTGTTCTGGATACGGAAGAGTTGCGTATTCCACATATGGGGATGCATAAAAGGGATTTTGTATTAGTGCCAATGAGGCAGATTGCGGGGTATAAGAGGCATCCGATTTTGATGAAGACGGTTGAGGAGATGTTGGAAGGTTTAAGAGATTCGGTGATATCTGCTTTTTAAAAGTCGTGCTATTGTAATGTGTGGGCTGCCAGGACTAAAAGTAAAAGTTTATTG
>Ga0153922_1000120_pt1 | contig 30733 bp, 29 predicted proteins | sample TSNJ006MetaG_FD_104723 | JGI IMG/M metagenome (GOLD analysis project Ga0153922, IMG submission 104723) | Attine ant fungus gardens microbial communities from New Jersey, USA - TSNJ006 MetaG | ecosystem: Host-associated > Fungi > Mycelium > Unclassified | place: USA: New Jersey, Brendon T. Byrne... | reverse complement strand
GCCTCCGGCTCTTCGCGCAAGCGCTCATCGCCGCCTCCGGCTCTTCGCGCAAGCGCTCATCGCTCCACCGCGCTGATGTACTGCTGGCGGTCGAGTATTTCGGCGGCCGCGCGGTCGGCGTAGGAGAAGATCGGTCCGGCCATCACCGTCAGCGTCAGGCCGGCAGCGATCAGTGCCATCGTCGGCACCAGCATGCCCACGGGCATCCGGCCGACGTCCTCACGCTCGATGAATGTGACATCGTCTGCGTCGTCGAGCAGCACCGCCGGAGTGGCCGCGGCGAGCGCGCCCTCCGGTGCGTCGGCGCGTGGCCGCCAGAACGCCTTGCTGTACACCCGGGTGACGACGTACAGCGTCAGCAGGCTGGTGGTGACACCGCCACCGATCAGCACCCACGCCAACACCGATCCGTTGTGGGCGCCCGCCTGCAGCAGCGCAACCTTGCCGAGGAAGCCCGAAAATGGCGGAATGCCACCGAGATTGAGCGCGGGCACCAGAAAAAGCATTGCCAGCAGCGGGCTCGCGGTGGCCAGTCCGCCGAGCCGGCGCAGCGTCGATGCACCCGCTTGGCGTTCGATCAGGCCGGCGACCAGGAACAGCGTCGTTTGCACGATGATGTGGTGCGCGACGTAATAGATCGCGCCCGACATGCCCGGCCGGCTGGCCAGCGCGATGCCGAACACCATGTAGCCGATGTGGCTGACCAGGGTGAACGACAGCAGCCGTTTGATGTCGCTTTGCGCGATCGCACCGAGCACTCCGATCAGCATCGTCAGCAGCGCCGCGACGAGCAGGACGTTGTCCAGACCGCCGGCGGGAAACAGCAGCGAATGCGCCCGGATGATCGCGTACACGCCGACCTTCGTCAGCAGGCCCGCGAAGACGGCGGTGATTGGCGCCGGCGCGGTGGGGTACGAGTCGGGCAGCCATGTGGACAGCGGGAACACCGCGGCCTTGATGCCGAACGCGACCAGCAGGACCGCGAACAGCGCGCTGCGGGTGCCCGGCGCGACGTGGTCGAGGCGAGTGGCGAGCTCGGCCATGTTCAGCGTCCCCGTGCTCGCGTACACGAGCGCGATGCCGAACAGGAAGATCAACGACGACAGCACCGAGACCATCACGTAGGCGATGCCGGCGCGCACCCGGTCGGCGCTCGCCCCGATGGTCAGCAGCACGAAGCTGGCGGCCAGCAGCACCTCGAAGCCGACGAACAGGTTGAATAGGTCGCCGGCCACGAACGCGTCGCACACGCCGGCCGCCAGCACGAGATACGTCGGCAGGAAGATCGACACGGGCTGGCGCTCATCACCGTCGCGGATACCCTGTCCGATCGCGTAGAGGACGACGGCCAGCAGCACGATCGACGACACGATCATCATCAGCGCAGAAAGCCGGTCGACCACCAGCGCGATGCCCAGCGGCCCCAATCCCGGCACCTCCTGGCCCCAGCCGCCGACGAGCACCGCGATCGTTCCGTGCCGGTCGGTCTCATAGATCAGCGTCGCGCACACGGCGACGAGGCCGGTCAACGCCACCAGCGTGATCACCTGCTGCAGGCGCGGATGGCGGCCGGCGAACATGGTCGCCGCCGCCCCGCCGACCGGGATCAGAACCGGCAGCGGGGTGAGGGCGGACGCGACGTTCATGACAGCGGCAACGCGTCGAGCTCGGCGGGTTCGTCTTCGGCGGGTTGCGGTTCCGGGCGCAACACGTCCTCGTCGGCCTCGTCCTCCGTCTGCTGCGACACGCGGGTGTCTTCGGGGTCGTCCGTGACTTCCTCGGCGGTGGTGAGCCGGTAGGCCCGGTACGCCAGGGCGAGCACGAACGCGGCCACACCCATCGTGATGACGATCGCGGTCAGGATCATGCCCTGCACCAACGGATCGGCGTCGGTGGTGTGCCCCGCACTGGCGCGTCCGTGGATCGGTGGGTTGCCCGACGGGCCGCCGACGGTCAGGACGAGCAGGTTGATGGCGTTGCCGATAAGCAGCAGGCCCAACAGCATCCGGGTCAGGTTGCGCTCGAGCAGCAGATAGACGCCGGTGCTGGTGAGCACTCCGATCAGTAGTAGCGGAACCAGGGCCGTGGTCATCGGATCTCGGCCAGTTCCTCATCGAGGCGCGCGCCGAGGCTGCGCAGCACGTCCAGCACCAAACCGACCACGATCAGGTACACCCCCATGTCGAAGAACAATCCGGTGACGAACTTGACGTGGCCCAGCACCGGCAGGTCGAACTCGATCAGGGCCGACGACAGCACCGGAGCGCCGAACAGCAGCGAGGCCGCCGCGGTCACCGCCGAGAGGCCCAGCCCCACGCCGAGGACCTTGCCCACGTCGACCGGCACCGTCTCGCCGAGTTCGTAACGGCCGCCCGCGAGGTAGCGCAGCACCAGGGCCAGCCCGGCAGTCAACCCACCCGCGAACCCGCCGCCGGGCGCGTTGTGGCCGGTGAAGAAGAAGTACGCCGACAGGACCATGATCAGCGGGAAGATCGCGCGCGTCGCGACCTCCAGCACCAGTGATCGCTGCCGCGGGTCGCGCAGCTCGCTGCCGCGAAGCCACGTCACGTCGCCGGTGGCGGGAGCGGGCCGGGGAGCGTCGGCCACCCTCGGGGCGGCGCCGAACCGCCGGTGCCGGAACACCATCGAGGCCACCCCGGTCGCCGCGACCAGCAGCACCAGCACCTCACCGAGAGTGTCCCAGGCCCGGATGTCGACGAGCAGCACGTTGACCGTGTTCGCGCCGTGACCGCGGTCATACGCGGCGTCGGGCAGCACCGACGCGACCGAGGTGCCGGTGCGCGCCGCCATTGCGTAGCTGGCAAGGGTGGTCACGGTCGCTCCGACAGCCAGCGCCAACGCCACCCTGGGCCAGCGGTGCCGATTGATGTTCTCGGCCGGTGCCTCGGCGGGCAACGCCCGAAGCACCAGCACGAACACCACGAGCGTCAGCGTCTCGACCAGGAACTGCGTCAACGCCAGATCCGGCGCGCCGTGCAGCGCGAAGATCACTCCGCAGCCGTAGCCGGTCAGCCCGACGAGCAGCACACCGGCCAGCCGGTTGCGCATCACGGTCGCGCCGAGCGCGGCGGCGACGACCAGCAGGCCCACCACCGCCTGCAGCGAGGAATCCCACAGCCGGAACTGCGGGCGGTCGCGTGCGCCGACGGCGAGCGCGGCGACCGGCAGCAGCACCAGGGTCGACAGGATCACCGCCTGGGTCGCCGGGATCGAACCGCGCTGAGTGACACCGGTGACCCGCAGCGACACCATGTCGGCTCCGCGCACGACGGCGTTGTACACGCGGTCCGCGTTGCCCAGCGGAACCCAACCAATTCTGGCCCGCCTCAAGCGGTTACGCAGCGCAAACGCGCCGATACCGGTACCGAGCACGATCGCCGAAAGGCCAAGAGCCAGGCCGACGCCGTGCCACAGTGCGAGGTGGTAGGTGCGTTCGCCCGAAAGCGTGTCGGCGTAGTCGTCGAGGATGTTGTCGAGCCGGCCCGGCACAACACCGAGCGCGAGGCAGGCTGCGGCCAGGATCGCGGGCGCCGCCAAAAAACTCGCCGATGGCGGGTGCATGTGGGCGACAAGGGAGCTGGGCTCGGTTCGTCCCTTGCGGGCGAACGCTCCCCACAGGAAACGAACGCTGTAGATGGTCGTGAAGATGGAGCCGAGCACGACCGCGGTGAGCACGAACGGCGCGGCCCCGCCGAGTGCGGCGCTGTGCGCGATCGTCTCGAAGTCGGCCTCCTTGGCGACGAAGCCGAGGAACGGCGGCACCGCGGCCATGCTGGCCGTCGCGAACGCCGCGATGACGAACAACGGGCGGCATTCGTGACCCAGCCACGCCAGCCGGCGGATGTCGCGGGTGCCGGTGGTGTGGTCGATGATGCCGACGACCATGAACAGCGTGGCCTTGAACAGCGCGTGCGCGCACAGCAGTGCCAGACCCGCGAGCATCAGGTCGCCACCGCCGGCACCGACCAGCAGGGTGATGAACCCGAGCTGGCTGACGGTGCCGAACGCGAGGATCAGCTTCAGGTCGTATTCGCGGACCGCACGCCAGCCGGCGAGCAACATGGTGACGACACCGAGGATCACGACGGTCGGCCGCCAGGGTGGTGCGTCGGCGAAACCGGGGGTCAGCCGGGCGACGAGGTAGACGCCGGCCTTGACCATCGCGGCGGCGTGCAGGTACGCGCTGACGGGCGTGGGTGCGGCCATCGCGCCGGGCAGCCAGAAGTGCAGCGGCACCAGGGCGGATTTGCTGACCGCGCCGATCAGCAGCAGTGCCAAACCCGCGCTGGTGGCGGCCCCGGATGGGGGGTGGGCGACAAGTTCGGAGAGCCGGTAGGTGCCCGCGGCGTGCCCCAGGACGATGATGCCCACCAGCATCGCCAGGCCGCCGGCGGTGGTGACCAGTAGTGCCTGCATGGCCGCGCGACGGCTGGTGGCGCGGTCGGCGTAGTGGGCGACCAGCAGGAACGACAGCACCGTGGTCAGCTCCCAGAACACGTAGAGCACCAGCATGTTGTCGCTGACCACGAGTCCGAACATGGCGCCGGAGAACGCGACGAGCTGCGCGGCGAAGCTTGCGAGCCGCGGCTCGCTGTGGTGGTCCCCATGGTGGAAATAGTCGGCACAGTAAATAAGCACCAGCGCGCCCACCGCGAGCACTAACACCGCCATGATCGCCGACAGCGCGTCGAAGCGCAGGTCGATGTTCATCGACAGCTCGGGAATCCACCGCAGGTCAACGGTGCTGACAGCGGCGTGCGTTGGCCAGTTCCGGCCGACCCAGATCAGCGACGCGGCGGGCACAACGGCCAGCGGATAAAACGCCAGACGGCCCCAGCGGTGGACCAGCACCGGCGCCACCGCGGCCGCGACCGCGTGGGCGAGCAGGATGGCGAGCATGGCACTCCCATGCTTTTCGGCGATGAGCCGCTTGGGCGAAGAGCAAACTGCGGGGGTGTCAGCCGTCGAGGGCTACCGGCAGTCTACGGGGCGCAGGCCTGACCCGCGGTCCGGCAGCAGCAGGGCGCTGTCGCCGAATTCGTGCCAGAGATACCCGCTCTCAACGGCCTCGCGGTATGCGTCGGCAACCAGGTCGGCGCCGGCCACCGCCTCGAGCAGCAGCAGGTGAGACGCGCCGGCGTCGTGCCAGCCGGTGATCAGGCCGTCTACCACGCGCACCGGACGGCTCGGCCCGACGACCAGATCGGTCCAGCCGTGGGCGGGGTGGACCAGCCCGTCAGCGGCAGCGGTCTCGAGGGCGCGGGTAACGGTAGTGCCGACCGCGATGACGCGGCCGCCCGACGCACGTGTCAGGTTCACCATCCGCGCGGTCGCCGGCGGCACCTCGTACCGCTCGGGCGCCGGCGGTTCGTGAAGTTCGGCCGACGACACCCCCGCGTGCAGGGTGACGGGCGCGATTGCCACGCCGGCTGCGATCAGCGAAGTCACCAGTTCGGTGCTGAAGGGCCTTGCGGCGCTCGGCATCTCGGCGCTGCCAGGATGGCGGGCGAATACGGTCTGATAAGTGTTGAGTGGCCATTGCAGTGGGACGTAGGCGTAGCGGATCGGGCGGCCGTGCCGGCGAAGGTATGCCTCCACGTCGCCTTCGATCGCCAGCCGCGACATCCAAAGCCGGCTGCCCGTGACGCCTGGTTGAGGGAAGGACGACCCGACGACCATCGCCGCGCCGCCGGGCAGGTCGATACGCTCGCCGGGCCGAATGTCTCCCAGATGCCCGGTCGCCGCGGTCGAGGGTCGCAGTTCGACAACCCAGAGGTGGTCGTCGCGAGCCGTCGAGAAATGGACCACGATGAGCCGGCCGTCGCGGCGACCGTAGACCGCGGCGGGCAATGTCGCGGTGTTGTTCACCACCAGCATGTCGCCGGGCCGCAAGTGATCACCGAGGTTGGCGAACCAGGTGTGGGTGATCGCATTCGGCCGTGCGACCAGCAATTTGACTCGGTCGCGGGGAACACCACGTGCCTCCGGCGGTTCGGTGGCATCGGTGCCGGGGCGGCGGACGAAGTCGGTGAGCGGTGCGGGGAGGTTCACGGGGCCCCGACCACCGCCATCTCGACGGCCCGGTACCGCCCGGCGATCGGACGCGTGTCGAGCAACCGCAGGAAGGCCGGCACTACCGACTCGGGGTCCGGCCGATCGGAGATGTCCTGATCCGGGAATGCGGCCTGGTGCATCTCGGTGCGCATGTCGCCCGGGTCGAACGCGTACACCCGGACGGTTGGTGTCTCGACCGCGGCCACGGCGGACACCTGATCGACAGCGGCCTTCGAGGAGCCGTAACCGCCCCAGCGCTCGTATGCCTCAATCGCGGCGTCGGAGGAGACGTTGACTACCACCCCGCCGGCCGCGAGTAGGGCCGGCATCGCCGCCTGCATCAAGGCCAGTGGGGCGAAGACGTTGACCTCGTAGACGGCTTTGAGCTCGGCAAGGCTGTAGTCGACCAGTGCTGGCTGCGGGCTGGGGCCGAGCCGGCTGGCATTGTTCACGAGCAGGTGCAGCTTCCCGGCGCTCATCGCAGCGTCGATGAGGGTTGCGCGGTGGGTGGCGTCGGTGACGTCGCCGGCGATGCAGATCAGCCGTGGCGAGTGGAGAGCAGTGGCCGTGGCGTCCAGGTCGCGGGTGCGGCGGGCGTCGATGACGACGGTCCAGCCACGATCGAGGAGAGCAGCCGCGACTGCTCGGCCGAAACCCCGCGCGCCGCCGGTGACGATCGCGACGGGTGTGTAGTTGTCGAACTTGCTCATATCTGCATACTGGTAGTTAAAGTTAACTTTAAGTCAAGGATCTTTTCATGGCGGCATCACTGCGAAGCGCGGACCTGCTGACGGTCGGTGAGCTCGCAAGGCGGAGCGGATTCACCGCATCGGCGATCCGCTTCTACGACAAGGAGGGCTTGATCACGGCGTCGCGGACGGCCGGAGGTCAGCGCCGTTTCGAGCGAAACACGTTGCGCCGATTAGCATTTATCCGCGCAGCCCGCAACGTCGGGCTGAGCCTCGACGAGGTATGCGCGGCATTGGCGATGTTGCCCGGTAACCGGACGCCGAACCACGCCGACTGGGCACGGTTGTCCAAGGAGTGGCGCACTCGCCTCAGTGAGCAGATCGACGCCCTTACGGCGCTTCGCGATGACCTGCAATCGTGCATCGGGTGCGGTTGTCTTTCGCTCCGGCGGTGTGCGATATCCAATCCGGCGGATGCCGCCGCCCATGCGGGCCCTGGTGCCGTCTATCTGCCCCGGGCGCTGCGCCGACCGCCGAGCGGCCGACAGCCGTCAGGGGGTTAATCCGCCTTGATCTCGGGCAGCCGCCGCGCCAGGCGACGCGGTCGCGCATCCTTCAACGGTTCCCGAAGTTTTTTTCAACACACGTTGAGTTTGTGCTAAAGTCGAGTATTCAACAACTGATGATTTATTTCTTCCACGGACGCGCGGCCCCGCTGGAGATACGAACGAGAGGTGATCGCCATGAACACAGCCGACGTGATCGTCGTCGGGGCCGGGCCGACCGGGCTGATGCTGGCGTGCGAACTTGCGATGCGCGGCGTCGATGTCCGGTTGCTCGACGAGCGGCGCGACATTCCGAATATCACCCGGGCGTTCGGGGTGCACGCGCGCACTCTCGAACTGCTCGACGCACGGGGGATGGCCGACGAGATCGTAAGGCGCGGTTTTCCCGTCTACGAGGTGGCGCCGGCCCCCGGCGCCGTACTCGATCTGCGCGAGGTCCCGAGCCGGTACGCGATGGTGCTCATCGCGCCGCAAAGTCTCACCGAGCGAGTGCTCACAGCCAGGGCTGAGCAGTTGGGCGTCGAAACAGTTTACGGTGCAAAGGTTGTCGGGCTGGAGCAGGACAGCGACGGGGTTACCGTCCGGCTGCCCGACGGCACCACCGAACGGGCCGGCTATGTGGTGGGCTGCGACGGAGCGCACAGCGCGGTGCGTTCACTTTCGGGCATCGACTTCGTCGGCAAGCAGTACGAGACACACATCCTGCTCGCCGACGTCCGGTTGGCGCAGCCGCCGCTTGACGGGTTGTTCGCCAAGACGAGTTCCGACGGCGTGGTGTTGAACGTGCCGTTCGGCGACGGCTGGTTCCGCGCGATAGCGTGGGACCGCACCCGCGAGCAGGCACCGCTGTCGGAGCCCGTCACCCTGTCGGAGATCAGGGAGGCGTTCCTGCGCATCGCCAAGACCGACTTCGGCATGGCCGAGATGCGATGGAGTTCGCGCTTCCTCTCGGAACGGCGGCAGGCCGAGCGCTACCGCGTTGGGCGCGTGTTCATCGCGGGCGACGCGGCTCATGTGCATTCGCCGCTGGGTGCGCAGGGCATGAACACCGGGGTTCAGGACGCAATGAACCTGGGCTGGAAGCTCGCCGCGGCGGTAGGCGGATCTGCCCCCGCGTGGCTGCTCGACAGTTATGAGAAGGAGCGCCACCGGGTCGGGGCGAAAGTGCTGAAGCTGACCGACGCGTTCAACCAGCTGGTTCTCGGCCGCAGCCTGCCGCGCAGGGCGTTGCGTCGCGTCGTCATCACAGTCCTGCTGAACGTTCCGGTGACCAAGCGGATGATGCGAGGACGCCTCAGCGGCATCGGCATCCGTTATCCGCGTCCGCATGGCGCGCATCCGCTGACTGGGCGCCGGATGCCTGACGTCGACTGCTCAGGAACCCGGCTGTACGAGTTGATGCGTGACGGACGGCTCCTGTTGGCCGCCAACGCCGCTATTGATCTCGGCCGCGCGGACGTCACGGTCGCGATCCACGCCGATCCGACGCTGCCTGAGGCCGTGTTGGTCCGGCCCGACGGCTACGTCGCGTGGGCCGGTCCCGCAGCGGAAGCTGTTGCGGCGGTCGATCATTGGATCGCTGCGCCGGCATCGTCTAACGCCCGGCCGCAAACGCGCGCAGCGACTCGACCTGCACCGGGTCCAGCGACGGGCGGACCTTCTCCCTCGCGGCGGTGAGGTCGGCCGCGGTGACGTCGGCGGCGTCGATCGAGCGCCGCATCGCGGTCAGCGCCGCCTCGCGAAGCAGTGCGACGCAGTCGGCGCCGCTGTACCCCTGCAGTTCGGCCGCGAGCCTGTCAAGGTCAACGTCGTCTGTCAGCGGCACCGATGTGCCCGCGGTGCGCAAAATTTCGCGGCGTGCCTCGGCGTTGGGCGGCTCGACGAACACCAACCGCTCCAGCCGGCCGGGCCGCAGCAGTGCCGGGTCGATGAGCTCGGGACGGTTCGTGGCACCGATCACGACGACGTCGCGCAGCGGGTCGATCCCGTCGAGTTCGGTCAGCAGCGCGGACACCACCCGGTCGCTGACCCCGGAGTCGAAACTCTGGCCGCGGCGCGGTGCCAGTGCGTCGATCTCGTCGAGGAACACCAGCGACGGCGCCGAGTCGCGGGCGCGGCGGAACAACTCGCGGACCGCCTTCTCCGAGGCGCCCACCCACTTGTCCATCAGCTCCGCGCCCTTGACCGCGTGCACCGACAGCCGGCCCGAACTGGCCAGCGCCCGCACCACGAATGTCTTGCCGCAGCCCGGCGGGCCGTACAGCAGGACACCGCGTGGTGGCTGAATCCCCAAGCGCTCGAACGTATCCGGATGCTCCAACGGCCACAGCACCGCCTCGGTCAGCGCCTGTTTGGTTTGCGCCATGTCGCCGACGTCTTCCAGCGTTACGTCGCCGACCGCGATCTCCTCGGTGGCCGAACGTGACAGTGGGCGGATCACGGTCAGCGCGCCGGTGAAGTCGTGCTGCGTCAGTGCCGGCGGGTTGCCGTCCTCACTGGCCCGGGCCGCTGCCCGCAGCGCGGCCTCGCGCAGCAGCGCCGCCAGGTCGGCGCGCACGAAACCCGGGGTGCGCTGGGCGATTTCGTCGAGGTTCAGGTTCTCGCCCGGCACGTTGCGCAGCAACACCTCCAGTATCGCCTTGCGAGTCGACGCATCGGGCAGGCTCAGGCCCACTTCCCGATCGCACATCTCCGGTGAGCGCAGCCGCGGATCCACTGCATCCGGCTTCTGCGACGTCGCGATCACTGCCACGCCCGGTGTCGCGACGGCCGTGCGCAGTCCCGCCAGGATGAGCGTCGCGACCGGTTCGGCCGGCGACGGCAGCAGCGCGTCGATGTCGGTGATCAGCAGCACGCCGCCACCGTTGCGGACGGTCGCCACCGCGTCGGCGACGGCCTTGAGCCGCTCCTGTGCCGCGAGGGCGCCGACGTCCGGGCCGTCAAGCTCGATGAGGCGGCGCCCGGCGCAGACCGCCCGCACCAGCGTGGCCTTGCCCACTCCGGGCGGCCCGGACACCAGCACGCCGAGATTGGCTCTCGCGCCGAGCTTTTGCAGCAGTTCAGGCTGGTCAAGCGCGAGCTTGAGCCACTCGGTCAGCCGAGCGGCCGCCACCTCCGCGCCCTTGAGGTCGGCGACGCTGACCGCAGGCCCCGTAGGCTCCACCGACACCCGGGCGTCGCGCGCCGCAGGAGCCACGCCCTCACCCCACGTCACCGACGAATTCGGCTGCACGCTCACCGGGCCGGTGGGGTCGGCGCCGGTGACGGTCAGCAGTTCGGACGTCCACGTGATGCCCACCGACGATGCCAGCGCCGCGCTGGCTTCTGATGTCGACGTGCCCGGTCCCAGGTCACGCGGCAGCAGCGAGACCGCGTCGCCGACCGTCATCACCTTGCCCAGCAGCGCCATTCGCAGCGTTGCAGGCGACATCGATTGGCGAGCTAGGTTCGACCCGCGCAGCGTCACCGATTTGGCGCCGTACACCGTCACGGGGGCCGCGATCACCGGCGTGTCCTCGCGCAACCCGGCATTGGACAGCGTCACGTCGTCGAGCAGTATCGTCCCCGCCGGCACCTCGGGTCCGGCCAGGCCGGCCACGGCCGTGGTGGTCCGCGACCCGGTCAGCGACACCGCGTCCCACTCCCGGATACCAAGTGCGGCAATCGCTTCCGCGTGCATTCGGACGACCCCCCGCCGGGAGTCCACGGCCGCGGTGTTTAAGCGCGCGGTCAGCGTCAGCGACGGGGCCGACATGTCAGCGTTGCGGCCGGCGCAGCCCGAGCCGCGCGACCGATCGCCGGTGAGGCTGTTGCGCCCGGCGAATCTGCCGTCGCTGGGCTCGGCGCTGGCTGGCCCTGGGGTCCCATGCCTCGGGGTGTTGTGCGAACCAGCGCTTGCTGCGCACCGCGAACGGGATGTGGATCACGTAGGCCACGATGATCACGATGATCGTGATGTAAGGGAAGAGGAATGCGGACGCCACACCTATCCCGATCGCCAGCAGCACCCAGGGGACCATATTCGGTGGCACCGTGAACGTGTGAACCTTTCTCATCGGAATGGCACTGACCACCAGCACCGATACCCCGATGATCCACAGCGACACGACCCAGTCCCACGTCCACCAGCCGTCCCCGAACTGCAGCTTCGCCGCGATGGGGCCGATGGCCCCGAGCGCGCCGGCGGGCGCCGGCATGCCGACGAAGTAGTTCTTGGCGTACTCCGGCTGATCGACGTCCAGCAGGGCGTTGAACCGCGCCAACCGCAGCACGATGCAGACCGCGTACAGCAGCACGACCAGCCAGCCGACCCTCGGCAAGCCATTGAGCAGGATCGCGTAGACGATGAAGGCGGGGACCACGCCGAAGTTGACTGCGTCGGCGAGCGAGTCGATCTCCTCGCCCATCCTCGATGTCGCTTTCAGCACGCGCGCGATGCGGCCGTCGAGCGCGTCCAGCACCGCGGCCAGCACCAGCAGCGCCATCGCCCAGGTGGCCCGGCTTCGCACGGTCAGGCTGGGATCCTGCGCGTATTTCACCGCCGTCAAGCCGAGGCAGATCGCCGCGACGGTCATCCCGCTGGGCAGATACCGCAGCGTCACGTGCGGCTGAATTCTCGGTACCGTCATGGCAGTTCGGCGAGGACGGTCTCGGCGCCGACCGCGCGCTGACCGGGCCGTACCTTGACCGTCGAACCTTCGGGTAGGTAGGTGTCGAGCCGCGAGCCGAAGCGGATCAGCCCGTACGTGTCGCCGATGTTCAGCTTGTCGCCGGCTCTGACCTGGCACACGATGCGCCGCGCCAGCAGGCCGGCGATCTGGACGACAACCACGTTGTGCCCGTCCTCGGTGCGAATCCACATGCTGTTGCGCTCGTTCTCGTCACTTGACCGCGCCCGGTCGGCGGACCCGTGCCCGCCCGGCCGGTGCTGCACCGCCACCGCCTCACCGCCGATTGGCACGCGCTGCACGTGCACGTCGAACAGCGACAGGAATACGCTGACCCTGGGCATCGCCTTGTCGGGAAGGCCCAATTCCCTGGGCGGGACCGCGGTGTCGATGACCGTGACCTGTCCGTCCGCGGGCGAGACCACCACGTCGCCACGATCGGGCGGCACCCGGGGCGGGTGCCGGAAGAACAGCGCGCACGCACCGGCGGCCGACAGGCCCGCGGCGCGTATCCAGCGGTTTCGGCGGCCGACGGCGGCGACCGCGAGGCCGGCCGACACGAACGGCACCCCGGCGGGGTGCATCGGCGGAACGGTCGAGCGGATCAGTTCGATCACTCGTGAGGCTTCGGACTCCGCTTCTTCGGCGGGGAGTCGGGGGCGTTGGGCCATCGGGCTGATTCTAGGGTGCAACGCTCCCTGAGAGGTCCCATACCTGCACCTGTGACCCAGCGGCCATCTCGACGACATCTTCGTCGATTTCGAGCAGACAGTTCGCCGATGCCAGCCAGCGCAGATGGTGTGACGCCGGGGGACCGTAGGTGGTCACCGTGGCGGTCGCGTGGTCGAGCACGCCGCGGCGGAACTGCCGCTTCCCGCGCGGCGACGTGAGCCCATCGGTCAGCACGGCGGTGCGGTGCGGTCGGTGTGGCCACGGCAGCGCCGTCGCCGTTCGCAGCGCGGGCCGCACGAACACCTCGAACGACACCAGCGCGCTCACCGGGTTTCCGGGCAGCGTGACGATCGACGTCCCACCCCACATGCCCGCGCCCTGCGGCATGCCGGGCTGCATCGCGACCTTGACGAACTCCACACCCCCGGATCCGGTCAACGAATCCTTCACGACTTCGTATGCGCCCGCGCTGACGCCGCCGGTGGTGATGATCAGGTCGGCCAGCCCGGCATACGTGTCGAGCGCGTGGCGAAACTCGTCGACGTCGTCGCCGGTCATCGCCGCCGCGACCACCTCGCCGCCGGCCTCACGCACCGCGGCGGCGAGCATCAGGGCGTTCGACTCGTAGATCTGTCCCGGCCTCAGGGGCTGCCCGGGCGAAACGAGCTCCTCGCCTGTCGACACCACCAGCACCCGCTGCCGGGGAATCACCGCCAGCTCGGTGAGCCCCAGCGCGGCAGCGAGGCCAAGTGCGGCCGGGGTGATCAACTGCCCGCCGTGCAGCGCCGTGACACCGGCCGTGATGTCCTCGCCCGCCCGGCGGATGTGCTGCCCGGCCTTCGCGGCGGCGAGCACCCGCACCGTTTCGGTCCCGCCGTCCGTGGCCTCCACCGGAACCACCGAGGTCGCGCCCGCTGGAACCGGCGCGCCCGTCATGATCCGGTGTGCCGTACCGGGTTTCAGCGACAGCGCATCCGTGCGGCCCGCCGGGATGTCCTCGGCGACCGGCAGCACCACCGGGTGATCTTCCGATGCGCCCGCCACGTCGTCGGCCATCACCGCGTAGCCGTCCATCGCGGAGTTGTCGAATCCGGGCAGCGACAGCGGCGCGACCACGTCACTGGCGAGCGCCAAACCCGCCGCGTCAGCCAGCGCGACGGTGACCGCCGGGCGGGGTTTGATCAGGTCGGCGACCACCCGGGCGTGCGCCTCGACGGATCGCATTAGACGGGATTAGTGACGCTAGTGAGATCCTCGGACACCGCCCAGAGCCGCTGCTGCTGCGCCTCGTCGTGTGACTGCTTGCTCGACTGCACGACCTTCGGGTACCCGCGTGTCGCGCCGATGCCGTCGGGGCCGTAGTACTGGCCACCCTTCGCGGCCTGGTCGGTGGCGGCCCGCAGCGTCGGCAGCGCCCCCATCTCGGCGCTCTGCGAGAACAACGGCCACACCACGTCGACGGCCGGCTTGAGCAGGCCCGGGATGTTGCGGGTCAGTTCGGTGTCAATGTCGGCGGTGGTCCACTTGCTGCTCATCGGTGTTGTCTCCTCTTCGCGCAAGCGCTCATCGGTGTTGCCTCCTCTTCGCGCAAGCGCTCATCGGTGTTGTCTCCTTGCACGCCACGTATGGTCGTTACCGATCAAAGCTAATCCAACAGGAATCTGTCGTTGATTGCGTTCGCGGAGCCCGCCAATCCGCCCAGCCGCCGAGCCCCGCTGCTGTGGGCGGTCTCGGCGCTGCTGTCGTGGATACTGCCGGTGGCCGCCCAGATTTGGTGGGTGCTTGTGCATCCGCGCCCCGGCTGGTTGCACGTGACCGTGGCCGCCGTGACCGTCGCGTTGATGGCCGTGCACATCGGGGTGGTGCCGCTCTGGCGGTATCGCGTGCACCGTTGGGAGATCAGTGACCAGGCGGCGTTCACCCGGACCGGTTGGCTGGTGCAGCAGCACCGCATCGCTCCGATTTCGCGGGTGCAGACCGTCGACACGTACCGGGGCCCGCTTGACCGGTTGTTCAATCTGGCCAACGTGACGGTCATGACGGCGTCGTCCGCCGGGGCGGTCCGCATCGTCGCGTTGGACAGCGACGTGGCCGAGCACGTCGTAGCGCAACTAACCGATATCGCGGCGCTGGGCGCCAGTGACGCGACATGAGCCGCCACGTGAGTGAGTGGCAGCGCCTCAGTCCGCGCATGCTGGCGGTGCATCCGGTCCATGAGGTGGTGCGCCAGCTGCCCGTTCTGGTCGGCTCGCTGGTGCTTGGCTCGGCGACCGGCAACGGGGCGTGGCCGCTGGCCGCGTTGGGCGTGACGGTCGGCGTCGGCCTGTCGCGCTGGTTCTTCACCACCTACCGCATCGACGACGAGAACGTGGCGCTGCGCACCGGTATGCTGCGGCGTCGGTCGATCTCCGTGCCCCGTAACAGGATTCGTTCGGTGCAGACCGATTCACGGCTGCTGCACCGGGTGTTGGGGCTGACTGTGTTGAAGGTGGGCACTGGTCACGAAAGCCGAGGGCGGTCCGCGTTCGCACTCGACGCGGTGCCGGCGGCCCAGGTGCCGCGGTTGCGTGCGGCGCTGCTGGCCGAGTCGGCCGTGCCCGAAACGACCGATCGCCCCACGGGCAGGGTGTTGGCTGCCTGGCACCCGTCGTGGTTGTGGTACGCGCCGCTGAGCTTTTCGGGGCTGCTGATGATCGGCGCGGCCGTCGGGGTGGCCTACCAGTCCGGGCTGGGCGTGACGATCCAGCAGCGCGTCGCGCAGGCCGGGACCGAGGCCGCTCATCGCACCGGTGTGGTGGTGGCGGTCAGCGTCGGGGTGTTCGGCTTCCTGGCGCTTTCGGTACTGCTCGCGGTGCTCTGGTCGTGGTTGACGTACGGCAACCTGGTGCTGCGTCGCCAAACGGAGCGAGGCTTGCCCGAGCGACTATGTCACGGGGTGCTGCACCTCCGTTACGGCCTTGTGCGGGTGCGTGAATTCACCTTCGACATGCGCAGGTTTCGCGGTGCCACGCTGCGAGAGCCGCTGCTGGTGCGCGCGCTGCGCGGTGCGCGACTGGATGCGGTGATGACGGGCGTTCATGGCGAAGGCGAGTCGTCTGTGCTGCTTCCCCCGTGTCCGGCCCGCACCTGCCGGACGTTGTTGGCCGACCTGATCGACGACATGGCGGTGCTGAAACCGCCGCTGCGCAGCCACGGCGCGGCCGCCACGCGACGACGCTGGACACGGGCACTGGCGGTGCCGGCCGTGTCGGCCGGCGTGTTGGCCTCCGCCAACCTCGTTGCTGCGCCGCCAGTTTGGGCATGGGCCGGTTGGGCGGCCGTGACCGCGGCGTGCGCGCTGCTGGCGGTCGACCGGGCCCGATCGCTTGGTCATCGTGTCGGCGACGGCTGGCTGGTCGCGCGGGCCGGCAGCCTGGAGCGGCGCCTCGACTGCATCGCCTGCGCGGGGATCATCGGATGGACCGTGCGTCAGAGCCTGCTGCAACGGCGGGCGGGAGTCGCGACGCTGATCGCCGCTACGGCGGCCGGCCGCAAGCGTTATCACGTGATCGACGTGCCCGCCGACCTCGCGTGGTCGGTGGCGGCCGCGGCGTCGCCGTGGGTGGCGGACAGCGTCTGGGCAGGTCGCTAGATATGTGGAAGATTGGAGAACGTGATTACCGGGGTGGCCCACACCGGTGTGTGCGTGCCCGATTGCGAGGCCGCGGTGGCGTTCTACCGCGATGTGCTGGGCCTGCGCGTGCTGTCACCGCCTTACGTGATGGACGGCGAGGCCATCCGCGACGACATGGGCGAGCTGGTGTCCGATCCCGCGATGAAGGCCGCGATCGTCGGATTCGACGGCGACGGCGACCGCGTCCTTGAAGTGATCGAGTACCTCCGCGCGGATGGTGAGCCGCACCAGACGCGCACGAACCTGACCGAGCCCGGGCTGTCGCACGTCGGACTGATTTGCGACGACATCGACGCCACCCGCACCGAGTTGGAGCGCAGGGGTGTGCGTTTCCTTGTCGATGGCATCGCCGAGGTGGCGCGCGTGCGCACGACGTGGTTCGCCGATCCGTGGGGGGTGGTGTTCATCCTGGTCGAGAAGAGCAGACCGAAACGACCTTATTTTGCGCAGTGGAGGCCGCCCAGTTGAAGCCGTCGGTCGCGATCATCGGTGCCGGGCCGGGCGGCATCGCGATGGGGCTGCAGCTGGCCGAGGGCGGCTACGACTTCGCGATCTTCGACCGCTCCGACGGGTTCGGCGGAACCTGGCGCAACAACACATTCCCGGGCGCGGCATGCGATGTGCCCTCGCACCTCTACTCGTATTCGTTTGCGCTGAACCCCCGGTGGAGCAAGACGTACGCCAACCAGCCGGAGATCCTCGACTACTTCGAAACGGTCGCGGCCGAGGGTGGGCTGGACCGGTGTCTGCGCGCCAACACCCGCATCGACGCGATGGCTTGGTCGGACCGCGACCGGCGCTGGACGCTCACGACCGGCGACGGCGTCGATTACGACTTCGACGCCGTGGTGAGCGGGGTCGGGATGCTCGACGTGCCGAACATCCCGCCGATACCGGGAGAGGAGGCGTTTCGGGGCCGCGCATTTCACTCGTCGCGATGGGACCACACCAAGTCGACGGCCGGCGAACGGGTCGCTTCGATTGGCACCGGCGCCAGCGCGATCCAGTACGTTCCGGCCATCGCCCCCGACACCGTGCACCTCACGGTGTTTCAGCGCACCCCGATCTGGGTGTCGCCGCGATTCGATTTCCCGTACACCGCAGAGCAACACGAGTTGTTCGAGCGTGACCCCAGCCAGGCGCAAAAGATTCGTGACGAGGCCTTCGACGCCTACGAGTCGTCCTCCTTCGATGCCGACGCCGACCAGACCCGCGAAGCCACCGAGCTGGCCCACAGCTATCTCATGCGCAAGGTGGCCGACCCGCAGCTGCGGGCGAAGCTTTTGCCGGACTACCCGTTGGGGTGCAAGCGGCCGTTGATGTCGCGTGAGTGGTTCCCCACCTTCGCGCTCCCGCACGTGCACCTGGAGACCTCGCCGATCACGAGGTTCACCGAGCACGGACTGCTGACCGCCGACGGGCACGAGCACCGGGTTGACACGGTGATCTACGGCACCGGCTTCAAGGCGTCCGACTACCTCAGCAGCCTCGACGTGTACGGCACCGGCGGCCGTCGTCTGCGCGATCAATGGCGCGACGGCGCCGAGGCCTATCTCGGCACGCTGGTGGCCGGGTATCCGAACCTGTTCATCCTCTACGGGCCGAACACCAACGGCGTCAATTCGATCCTGTATATCCACGAGGTGCAGACCGCGTTGGTCCGCCGCTTGCTGGACCTGATGAGTCGCCACGGGGCGTGCGCGATCGAGGTGAAGCGCGAAGTACAGGATGCCTACAACGCCGAGGTCCAGACCGCGATGACGGGGAAGGTCTGGCTCGCCAACTGCACCAACTACTTTCGCCACCCCAGCGGCAAGGTCGTCACTCAACTGCCGTTCTCGGGCAAGACGTTCGCCGAGCGCACCCGCGACGTCAATCTCGAGGACTACCACCTGCGGCGATAGGCAGTTCGGTTTACTGTCGGCTCATGGCCGTCGGTGGAGTGCTGTTCGACATCGATGGCGTGCTGACGACCTCGTGGAAAGCCATCCCCGGCGCCGCCGAAACGCTGCGAATTCTCGGCGATCGCCAGATCGCCTGCTCGTACCTGACAAACACCACCACACGTACCCGCCAGCAGATCGCCGAGCTGCTCACGGAGGCCGGGATGCGTGTGTCCGCCGACGAGGTCATCACGGCGGCGGCGCTGACCGCCGAATACGTCCGACAAACGTACCCGGGCGCGCGATGTTTTCTGGTCAACAGCGGGCGGATCGCGCAGGAGGACATGCCCGGCATCGACATCGTGTACTCGAGCGATTTCAGCGGACCCAAGGCGCCGGAGACGCCCGACGTCGTGTTGCTCGGCGGCGCGGGCCCGGAATACAGCCACCCGACCCTGAGCTGGGTCTACGACTGGATGGCCCAGGGCGTGCCCGTGGTGGCGATGCATCGCAGCACCGCGTGGACCACCACAGACGGCGTGCGCATTGATACCGGCATGTACCTGATCGGCCTTGAAGAAGTTTCGGGCCGCAAGGCGACCGCGGTCGGAAAACCAGCGCCTGCAGGGTTTCTCGCCGCAGCGAGCAGGCTCGCCGCGGATCCCGAGCAGATGTACATGATCGGCGACGACCTGAACAACGACGTGCTGGCCGCGCAGGTGGTGGGCATGACGGGCGTGCTGGTGCGTACGGGCAAGTTCCGTCAGGACACACTGGACCGTTGGGCCGCAGACGAATTCGCGATGCAGCCCAACTACGTCATCGATTCGATCGCGGATCTGCCGGCGCTGCTTGGGCTCTAGGACTCGACGAAGTAGTTGTCGTTCTTGACGAACCACTCCCGGCGCTCGTCGTCGGTCATGTCGGCCAGCTGCGCGAAACCCTCGAAATACGCCTCGCGCGGCGCGCCCGGAGCGAACAGCATCAGAATCGACGCCGGCTCGCCGGCCTCGTTGCGGAACCCGTGCACGCCGCCGGGCGGCACGTACAGGAAGTCGCCCTGGTGTCCGCCGGTCCAGTCGCGCCCGTCGTAGAGCTTCATCGTCCCCGACAGCACGAAGAACGCCTCGGACATGGCCCGGTGGAAATGCGGGCCCGGCCCGCCGCCGGCGGGGCCGATGTCGACGCGGTACAGGCCGTAGTTGCCGTCGGTCGCCTGCTGGCTGGCCAGATAGTGGTACTTCACGAGGCCGAACGAGTCGTAGTCGGGTGGTTCGGTGCCCCGCCGCAGCCAGGCACTGACCTCCGGTTCGTCCTTGGTGTAGCGGGCTGGCGGATACGGCGGCACGACAAGTGACATCGCTTGCTAGCCTGCCACATTCACCCCAACGGGGTACACCACCCCGGTCAGCTGCTCGGACACCGCCCACAATCGCTTCTGCGCGTCGACGTCGTGGGACGCCTCGCTCGAGGCCACGATCTTCGGGTAGCCGCGCTGTTCGGCGAAACCATCCGGGCCGTAGTACTGCCCGCCGAGCACGTCAGGGTCGGTTGCCGCCCGCAGCGTCGGCAGCGCACCCATGTCGGCGCCTTGGAAGAGCGGTTCCAGCCGCCTGGACACCGCTGCGACGACCGACGGCAGATTGCGGGTCAGTTCGGTTCGCGACCCGCCGGGGTGTGCGGCGGCGGCGATGGTGCTCGTGCCCCTCAGCCGGCGCTGCAGTTCGTACGTGAACAGCAGGTTGGCGAGCTTGGCCTGCCCGTATGCGCGGACTCGGCTGTAATCGTGTTCCCATTGGAGGTCGTCGAAGCGGATTTCCCTGACGAAGCGATGCCCGACGCTGCTGACCGTTATTACTCGGGAGCCCTCGACGCCCAGCAGTCGGTCCAGCAGCAGGCCGGTGAAGGCGAAGTGGCCGAGGTGATTGGTGCCGAACTGCAGCTCGAAGCCGTCCTTTGTGGTGGCCTTCGGCGTGAACATCACGCCCGCGTTGTTGATCAGCAGGTCGATGGTGTCGTGTTCCGACCGCAATTCGTCGGCGGCGGCCCGCACCGACTCCAGCGAGGTCAGGTCGAGCTCCTGCACGGTGACGCTGGCACCCGGAGTGGCCTGTTCGAGGCGGCGCGCTGCTTCGTTGCCCTTGTCGAGGTTGCGCACGGCGAGCACGACGTGGGCCCGCTTTGCGGCAAGTGCCGCGGCGGTCTCGTAGCCGAGGCCCGTGTTGGCGCCGGTGATCACGGCGGTGCGGCCTGTCTGGTCTGGGATGTCGGCGGTGGTCCACCTAGACATACGAACTGACATACGAATCTCCTACAATGGTGAAACGGGGCGGATGCCCCGGTTGATGCCCAACTATACGGAACGCGCGCCCCGCTTTGTCAATTCCCGAGGGGGTGTGACATGGCTCAACCCGACCGGCCGCGGCGCGCCGACGCGGCCCGTAACCGCGCCCGCGTGCTGGACGTCGCCTACCGCACCTTTGCGGCCGAGGGACTGTCCGTGCCGATCGACGAGATCGCCCGGCGCGCGGGCGTCGGCGCCGGCACCGTCTATCGGCACTTCCCGACGAAGGCCGACCTGTTCCGGGCGGTGGTCGAAGACCGGATTCGGCGCATCGTCGAGGAAGGTCGGGCGCTGCTGGCCGCCGGGGATCCCGGGGAAGCCCTGTTTGCGTTCTTGCGGTCGATGGTGCTGCAGTGGGGGGCGACGGACCGTGGCCTGGCCGAGGCGCTCGCGGGATCGGGAATCGACATCGAGACTTCTCTGCCCGAGGCCGAAGAAGACTTTCTGGGGCTGCTGAATGACCTGCTGCGGGCGGCGCAGAAAGCCGGCAGGGTGCGAGCCGATGTCGATGTGCCCGACCTCAAGGCGATCGTGGTCGGAACCCAGGCGATGCAAGCGGCCAAGCCCGACGCAGCCGAGCGGCTGACGGAGGTCGTGTTGGACGGCCTGCGGGCGCCGTGACCGACCTTGCACTCGGCATGGGCGAGTGCTAAGAATGACGTTGGCACTCGCGATCGGTGAGTGCTAGGTCGGGACGGTGAGACCGAAGTATCGGTCGTCCGTCGCGGGCACTGCGCCCGGCCCCGAAGAAGCAGTGGGACGGCCCGACAAGCGGCCGCCCCGTTCACCCCCCGAACCGGAGGAATCACCTCGCAATGGCCAAAACGATTGCGTACGACGAAGAGGCCCGTCGCGGCCTCGAGCGGGGCCTCAACAGCCTCGCCGACGCGGTAAGGGTGACGTTGGGTCCCAAGGGCCGCAACGTCGTCCTCGAGAAGAAGTGGGGCGCCCCCACGATCACCAACGATGGCGTGTCTATCGCCAAGGAGATCGAGCTGGAGGAGCCGTACGAGAAGATCGGCGCCGAGCTGGTCAAGGAAGTCGCCAAGAAGACCGACGACGTCGCCGGTGACGGCACCACCACCGCGACGGTGCTGGCGCAGGCGCTGGTGCGCGAGGGGCTGCGCAACGTCGCGGCCGGCGCGAACCCGATGGCGCTCAAGCGCGGCATCGAGGCTGCCGTCGAGAAGGTCACCGAGACCCTGCTCAAGTCGGCCACGGAGGTCGAGACCAAGGAGCAGATCGCTGCGACGGCCGGCATCTCCGCCGGTGACAGCTCGATCGGCGAGTTGATCGCCGAGGCGATGGACAAGGTCGGCAACGAGGGCGTCATCACGGTCGAGGAGTCCAACACGTTCGGCCTGCAGCTCGAGCTCACCGAGGGCATGCGGTTCGACAAGGGCTACATCTCGGGCTACTTCGTGACCGACCCCGAGCGTCAGGAAGCCGTCCTTGAGGAGCCGTACATCCTGCTGGTCAGCTCCAAGGTGTCAACGGTCAAGGACCTGCTGCCGCTGCTGGAGAAGATCATCCAGGCCGGCAAGCCGCTGCTGATCATCGCCGAGGACGTCGAGGGCGAGGCGCTGTCGACGCTGGTGGTCAACAAGATCCGCGGCACGTTCAAGTCGGTCGCGGTCAAGGCGCCGGGCTTCGGCGACCGCCGCAAGGCGATGCTGCAGGACATGGCGATCCTCACCGGTGGCCAGGTCATCAGCGAAGAGGTCGGCCTGACGCTGGAGAACGCCGATGTCTCGCTGCTCGGCAAGGCGCGAAAGGTCGTCGTCACCAAGGACGAGACCACGATCGTCGAGGGCGCCGGTGACCCGGACGCCATCGCCGGGCGCGTGTCACAGATCCGTCAGGAGATCGAGAACAGCGACTCCGACTACGACCGCGAGAAGTTGCAGGAGCGGCTGGCCAAGTTGGCCGGCGGTGTTGCGGTGATCAAGGCCGGCGCCGCCACCGAGGTGGAGCTCAAAGAGCGCAAGCACCGCATCGAGGACGCCGTGCGCAACGCCAAGGCGGCCGTCGAGGAGGGCATCGTCGCCGGAGGCGGTGTGGCGCTGCTGCAGGTTGCCCCGACGCTGGACGAGCTGAAGCTGTCCGGTGACGAGGCCACGGGCGCGAACATCGTCAGGGTTGCGCTGGAGGCCCCGCTGAAGCAGATCGCGTTCAACTCGGGTCTGGAGCCGGGCGTGGTGGCCGAGAAGGTGCGCAACTCCCCGGCCGGCACCGGCCTGAACGCCGAGACCGGTGTTTACGAGGATCTGCTCAAGGCCGGCGTCGCCGACCCGGTGAAGGTGACCCGCTCGGCGCTGCAGAATGCGGCGTCGATCGCGGCGCTGTTCCTGACCACCGAGGCGGTTGTCGCCGACAAGCCGGAGAAGGAGAAGGCTGCCATGCCCGGTGGTGGCGACATGGGCGGCATGGACTTCTAAGAGTCCCTACCGGGGCCCGGTGTGCTTCGGCACGCCGGGCCCTTGTCGTGAAAGGCCAGTTGTGGCACAGGCGAATCTTGGTCTACTCGGTGCATTCCGTGCGGGCTCTGATCGAAGTCCGGTCTTGTGCAGCCGGATATCGTGAGCAGGTGACCGCGGCCGCCCGTGAACGGGTCGCATTGGTGCGTACTCTGCGCGATGCGGGGCCTGAGGCGCCAACATTGTGCGAGGGATGGGCCACCAAGGATCTCGTGGCGCACCTGGTCCTTCGTGAACGCCGCCCCGATGCGGCGCTGGGCATCGCGCTTGCCCCCTTGGCCGGTTACCCGGCCAAGATCCAGCGCCGCCTGACGGCTTCAACCGAATGGTCCGACTTGTTGGCGATGCTTGCCGCGGGACCACCGCTGTATTCGCCGTTCAAGCTGCTCGATCCACTGGTCAATATCGCGGAACGGTTCATTCATCACGAGGATGTCCGGCGCGCCCGAGTTGAGTGGACGCCGCGAGAGCTGGACGCGCGCATGGTCGCCGGGTTACGCCGCATGGTTCCGCTGATGAGCAGGATGTCGTTGGCTGCCGCGCCGGCCAGGGTGACGCTGCGCGAGCACGACGGCGCGATGAAACCGCCTCGGCCTTCTCGGCGGCCGAAGATCCCCACCGCACCCACTTGTCATCGAACCGACGCAATCCCTGCCTGTTTTGCAGGAAGTCCAACGTGACGTCGCGTGGCATGCCGATCTGGGCGAGTTCGCGGACTAATGTCGCGCTGTTCGGAGCCCCCCAGCGATCGAAGGCCGCGTCAAGCGTGGCCGCGGCTGTGCTCAGCCCAGCGCTCGATATGTTCTCCAACCATGCATCGCTCACGGCGTATGGGCCCGCCAGGTAGAGCAGCAGCTGGCCTGCCTGGCTGGACGAGTCAACACCTAGCGTGTCGAGTGCTGCTCTGACGGTGCGTTCACGTGCCAGCGGTCCCAGCTGGTCTCGGAGTTGTTCCCCATGAGTGACAACATCGCGGTGCGCCGGATCGGCGAGTAGCTCGGCCAACCGTGCTTCAGCCCGCGGCAGGTTACGCAATACCGAAGTGGCATGCACGCCAAGCTCGCGCGCGACGTCTTGGTGGGCCCGCGGGTGTGGGGTCCACACCCGAGCGGAGAGTAAAACGCGATCGCTGCTCGAGAGCCGATCAAGAAGCTTTTGTACAGCTGCCGAAGCGTCCTGGCTGCCCACGCAAGCCGAGCTTGTTGTTGCGACAGCTTCCCTGGCCGCCATCACGATGGCGCGCACGGTGCTCACACCACCCTTCGGACGGTTAATTAATTAGCGACCCGACCGTCTCGGCGGCAATGTCAGACCAGTAGGTGAACTCACCGGAGTAGACGGTGCGCGCCCGGCCCGGCAGCCGGCCGTTTGGGATTCGCTGGGTTCTCACTAGGTCGAACCCGTCAACGAGCTCGTCGATGGGCGTATCGTCCGCGGCCCAGTCTCTGTCGGCTTTCCTCCGCATCGCCGTCATCGCGGAATGCTCAGCCTAGAAGTCAAACCGGCTGGCCGGTTATCCCCGCGGTCCGGCCGAACGTCGAAGTGCGCGACACCGGCATCAAAGGTATTAACGGCCATATTTCGAGCCTAAGAGATGCGACCGACTCGAAATTGCACCAATTTCACGGGGGACCGGCCATGGCGGCGCGGGCGCGATCCATGGGGTTCCTCGACGGGAGTCGCCGGGGAGCGCTCACAGTGTTGGCACCAGCCCGCCGTCACAGCGCAGCGCTGCTCCGGTCACGTAGGACGCCCGCGCGCTGCACAAGAAGGCTGCCACGGCACCGAACTCGTCGGGCTCTCCATACCGGCCTGCGGGAATATCACCGGCTGAGGATCGCTCGACGTCGGCGACCGGGATGCCGGACCGAGCCGCGGCCGCTTCATTGATTTGGCGCGCGCGGGGTGTTGCGATTCGGCCGGGCAGCAGAGAGTTGACCGTAATGCCCTGCGCGGCGACCTCACTCGCGAGAGTCTTCAAATAACCTGCCAGCGCGGCGCGGCCGAGGTTGGACAGCGCGAGGTTGGCAATCGGCGCCACTACGCTGGTTGAGCTGATGCTCAAAATGCGGCCCCAGCGCTGCGCCTGCATGGCAGGTAGTACCGACTGCACCAGTTGCACTTGAGGTTTCACCAACGCGGCCACTGCCGAATCCACACCTGCATCATCAACGTCTGCGGCAGTTCCGGGCGCCGGGCCAGGCCCATTGAGCACGAGAATGTCAATCTTGCCGGCACGTTTAGTCGATTCGCCGAACAGTCGCGCGGCACCATCGGCGGTCACGAGATCGCAACCGATACCGATCGCGTTCGGGAGCGCGGCTGCCACTTCCTCGGCGCGTTCGCTTGAGCGACTGGTCACCACGACTCTCGCGCCGTCCTCACACAGTGCGCGGGCGGTCGCTAGGCCCAGCCCTGACGTTGAGGCGCAGACGAGAGCGGTGCGTTCTGCAAGTCCAAGATCCATATCACCACCATGCTCAGTTATCAGCCGCTGGAGAAGTCACCGCCGAAATCGTGTCACGGGCAACACGCCGGCTACCCGGCCGCCCCGGGCCAGCGTGGGCGTTGCCCGAGGCGTGTTGTGAAACCACGGTGGGCCGCCGGTGTCCGCTAGGTGACGCAAGCATCTGCTTGACTGGTGGGCGTGCCCATAGAGCGGTTTCGGCTCGTCGAGGACTACGGCGAGGCTGTGCTGGCGGGCAGCGCCGCGCTTTTCATCGGAGCCGGCTTGTCGCGATCAGCCGGCCTGCCGGATTGGGCGGCGCTGCTGGCCCCTCTGCGTGACCGGTGCAACATCCCTGAGCATCACGACCTGCCGCTGGTAGCCGAGTACATCGCGAACGATTCGGCCAATGGCGGCCGATGTCTGGTCTGGTCTTTATGGCTTGCCGTTACGTCTGGCCGGTGACGCCCGTCGACTCGACCTGTCGCCTGTATGGTTCTCGCAACGCGGTGCGGCCATCTCGCTGCCATGGCTTGCCGAGCTGAATTTGACCGCCGTGCGCGAACATTGCGTGGGACTGGCGGATGCCGGACAGCGATCAGTCAACTACCCGGCTATAAATGGCCAGGCTTGCAGCTGGTGTTCGTGACTGGCTGTCACGCTTCAGCCGCGCTGGGGACCGTTGACCGGAGGTATCTTCAGCGCAAGCCCACGACTTCAGTCCTGGGTTAGCCGATCCTGTTGTTCGGGTCCGCGTAGCGGAGCCGTTGGTGTCGGTGGTGGTGGGTGGGGTGCGGTTGTGGCTGTCCGCGCATCGCCACAATTGGCGCCCAACATCACCTTCGACTGCTCCGCAGTCGGATACAAGCGATGCCTGCTCGACGGGGCTTGTGGAGAGCCGGATGCGGGGCCAACTCGCACGTCCGGTTCGGGAGGGCGGCATGAAGAAACGGGCCGGGAGCAATCCCGAAACCGCGCTCCATGCCGACCCCACCACGACGTCGCGATCATCGACGGTGGCGGAAAACTGATGGCCAAGAAGCGCATCAGTGACGACCCTGCCGGATTCAGCGCGTTGACCGAGATGCTCGCCGCCGCCGGCGACTGCCCCGAGGATCTGACCCCGATCGCAATCGAGACCCCCCGGGGGCTGCTGGTGGCCGCGCTGCGCGCGACCGGGCGGCCGGTGTTCGCGATCAACCCGATGGCCGTGGCCCGCTACCGCGAACGGCAGTCGGTAGGTGAAACCCCAAAAGGAAAGCTTCTGAAAAAAGCCGTGCTGCAACGTGTTTCGCCGATACCAACCTTGTTACGACGACTACGAGCTAAAGCCACTGTACCGCAATCTATTTCAGCGTGTGATAACGCCGCCACCTACAGATATTCCAGAGTTGCACTGCCTTGTGCGGGGCCGCCCTCCGTCAATGTGGTTGACCCCGTGCCTTCCCACGGCAGCGGGACGGCAGGACTCCTGCGGAAATGGTTGAGATTTGCGTTGTCGATGATCGCCGTGGATTCACAGCGAAGGCAGTCTGGTGCGGCACCGGTGGCCGCGGAGAAACTGACGTCCGACAACACGGTCGGCGGTGAATGAGGCTCACTCGGCAGCGACCCGAGAGTAAGGGCAAGGGCGCTCGCTGCGATGCTGCTCCTGACAAACGAGCGAACTGACTCGCGCATAGCGGACCCCTGGGTCGTGGTTTGGGCCACATCCCTAGGCACGATCGCAACGGCCGACCAGTGCAACTCAAGCCAACTCGGCGCGCTTAGCCGTAACTGACGCCCTATCGGTGACCTGCGCGGAGCCGGGCGGCGAAAGCGCGCACGACGGCAGCTTCATCGAAAACCAGCCGGTCAGAGGATGGAAGTAGCCGCCACGATGCGGGCGACCAGCCTGCCGCGACGTACAACGCCGATGATGTCCCCTGCCGCGACTCGGTCGAAGTAGGGCGCGGCATTCTTCCGTAGGTGGCTGAGCGGGATGTTTGCGTCGGTAGCCGGCGAGTCCGCCGCGCCGATGCGGTCGCCGCCAGTTAGTGGTTCATGCAAAAGGGGGAAGGGCGGCACCATGAACGCCACTAGCCTGCCGCGACGGACAATCTCGAGCGTCTCCCCCCTTGAAACCCGCTCCAAGTAATCACATGCGTAGCTCTTGAGCTGCCCAAGACAAATCCGCACCCCCATGCAGTTCAACGCTAGCCAAGATGGGGCGATCTCGCACGACAGCGTCACCCCCGACCGCTTGTCGATGAGATCCGCGACACTGACGCCGCGCGATCTCATTGGCCTGGTCGGCCGGGAGTGGATCGCGGGCGGGCTCAGCCGCGCGCTCTGCTCGGGGGTAGAGCACCACCAGCGAGGCGGCTGATTCATCTGATGAAAAACGGCGGACTTCTTCACGGATAATCAAACTCATCCACGAAACCTGTTGGACGGCAGCGGTATTGGGCGAGGGGAGCTGCGGCCCGCTACGGGCACGGACCGCACCGGGTCAGACAGGTCCTGGCTGGCGGGAGTATTGAACGCCAGTTCGGTACAGCGGTGTATTTACTGATGAGGGCGGGACCTGTCGTAGCTTGCGACTACCTACGCAACGCTACCGCGCGACCCACACCCAGCCGTGATGGCGCCACGCTCGAAACGATGGCTGAGCGTTCGCAAAGCGAAAGCCAAATCCCGCGCACGGTCGCAGCTTATTTAGCTGACTTCCTGGCGCTCGTCTTCTTGGCTGTCGTCTTCTTGGGGGCCGCCTTCTTCGCCGTAACCTTCTTGGCCGTCGTGTTCTTGGCCGTCGTGTTCTTGGCCGTCGTGTTCTTGGGCGTCGTCTTCTTGGGCGCGAGCTTCTTCGCCGGTGCTTTCTTGGCCGTCGTCTTTCGTGCGGTGGTCTTCTTGGCAGGCGTCTTCTTTGCCGAAGCCTTGGGGGCCGGCTCCCGGCCCGTGATCTTCTTGGCCGCCGAGACGACAGCCCTTACGATGTTTCCGCCTATCTCAGTCATGACGGCCCCCCTGATGCAGACGTCGGCAAAGCTGCACGTAGCGCGGCTTCGTAAGCGGGCAGTATAGCGTTCATGCGGGAATGCAGCTTTGCGATCAACCACAAACGTTCGCAGCTGTCGCGCGTCATCACGCACCACTGCGAAGAGATAAGCCGACCGCTGGCTGGCCGCGATTGGTCGACGCCGATGATTTACCCGCACGAGCATTTGGGCCGACGGTAAGCGTCGATTTGCGATATTACGACCAAGTGTATTGCGCTGCAAACGATTTTGTGACGCGGCTGCGGACCAGCGGTCTGGCCGGCGGCGCCACATGTCTCGGATGATGTGGTAGCCCTGCATATTCGGCTTCGTCGTATTCGTAAGCACCCAGGTTCGATTCCGCCGTATTCGAATAAGCGCTATGCGTTGATGATGGGACGCAACCCGATCGTTAACCAGGGTCGGCGCGGGGGCGCAACACCGAGATCTGGATCCTCTGTAGCCCTTAGCGGTTGGATTGCGCCACTGTCTCGGGGGGGTGCGTCAGATCGCGATGACGTCGACCAGTCCTTCTAGTCCGGTGAAGTCTTCGGCGTTTCGGCTGTAGAGATCGAGTCGATTCGCGTGTGCCGTCGCAGCGATCAGCAGATCTGCGAATCTGCTCCGCGGCTTCCTACCTTCGCCAACCACGGCGGCGACGATCAGTCCATAGCTCCTTGCAGCTGCTCCGTCGAACGCGATCGGCGCCAAGATCGCTTCGACTTCCTGTAGCCGGGCCTGCCGCTTGGCCGCTTCGATCGGGGTGGCGGCCAGATGCGGACCGGCCGCCAACTCGGCTGCGGTGATCGCAGATATCGCGATCTCGTCGGGCAGCGCGGCGATGACGTCCGGATCGTGCCAGTCGATGACGACGGACGTGTCCAGCAGACCAGACGTCACCTCACAGTGCCTGGTCGATCAACCGGTCGAGGTCGGCGCGGAACTGACGATGGTCGATGCGCACGCCGGCCGCCGCCAGCGCCGCGACTTCGTCACGGGAGATGAACACGCGGCGACCGGCTCGAATCGGGCGAAGTTCGGCGACCGGTTCGCCGTTACGGGTGACGACGAAGGTTTCGCCTGCCGCGACCGCGTCGATCACCTTCGCGTTCTGGTTGCGCAGCTCGCGCTGCGCGATGGTCCTAGCCACCCCGCAATTGTAGCAAGAAGTGCTACGTTCAGCTACATGGCGTCCGGTTCGCGTCCGACCCCTATGCAGTTCGATCGTTCCGTCAGTTCGTCCTTGCTACATCTCGACCGCGCGAACGGACTCCGCATTGTACTGGTAACAGAAATTCTGATATTTCGACGGCAGTTCCCGCGTGCGGCAATGTGATTCGCGGGCCGATAATTCTGTCCGTTGTTGTTCTGTTCTCTCAATACAGTTGGCAGGGTTCGCAGTCAATGTGATCGCCCAAGGCATCTCTTACGACAACACCACGCAGTGGCCGACGGGCTTCACCCCGCCACCCAGCCGCTAGGGATCTTTGCCGTGCGGCCGCGCCGGGTAGGTCCGCAAAGCTGGTTTCGGTGACGAGGATTTCGATGTCGCCGGCGATCACCATCGTCGTCGCGACGTCGATCGCACTCCTCGTCGCCGTCTGGAACTACTGCATCCTCGTCTGGGGCCTGGGCGGCGCATCATGGAAGTGTGCGGATCGGAGTCGGGGTTTCCACCGCGCGCGACACGCGGCGGGCTGCGGTGGGGGCCGCGGCGCACGCGCGCGACGAGCTCGCGGGCGAGGCGCCGTCGCTGGCCGCGCTGTTCGCATCGCGATCACACGCCGACGAGGCCGCGGACATCCTCAACGCGGTGCAGGAGACGGTCGAGCCGCCCGCGCTGATCGGTTGCGTCGCCCAGGCGATCGTCGCCGGCCGCCGCGAGATCGAGGACGAGGCCGCGGTGGCGGTGTGGCTGGCGTCCGGCCTGGCCGCCGAGACGTTCCAGCTGGACTTCGTCCGCACCGGCTCGGGCGGCCTGCTCACCGGTTACCGGTTCGACCGGTCCGCGCACGATCTGCATCTGCTGCTGCCGGACCCGTACACATTCCCGTCGAACCTGCTCGTCGAGCACCTCAACACCGACCTGCCGGGAACGACCGTGATGGGCGGCGTGGTGAGCGGTGGGCGGGGACCGGGCGACACCAGGCTGTTCCGCGACCGCGACGTGCTCACCTCCGGCGCCGTCGGCGTGCGCCTGCCCGACAGGCACGGTGTCCCGATC
>Ga0153922_1000119_pt1 | contig 30933 bp, 26 predicted proteins | sample TSNJ006MetaG_FD_104723 | JGI IMG/M metagenome (GOLD analysis project Ga0153922, IMG submission 104723) | Attine ant fungus gardens microbial communities from New Jersey, USA - TSNJ006 MetaG | ecosystem: Host-associated > Fungi > Mycelium > Unclassified | place: USA: New Jersey, Brendon T. Byrne... | reverse complement strand
TCGACGGCGGTCTTCGCCAGCAGCGCCGCGCCGAGCATTACTTCAGGGTTGGACGTGTTGGTGCACGACGTGATCGCGGCGATCGCCACCGCGCCGTGGTCGAGCTCGAACTCGCCGCGCTCGTTGGACTGCACAATGACGGGGCTACTCGGCCGCCCTTCGGCGCCGGCCGCCGCCGATACGACGTGGTTGTCGCCATTCTCAGCGAAAGTGAGTACGGCTGGGTCACTCGCGGGGAAGCTCTCTTCGACCGCCTCATCCAACTTGGAGTGTTGAGGCGGAAGGTTTTCCTCGACGTAATTGTGGATGTCCTTGCGGAAGGCCGACTTTGCGTCGGACAGCGCGATGCGGTCCTGCGGGCGCTTCGGGCCAGCGATCGACGGCACGACGTCAGCCAGGTTCAGCTCCAGGTATTCGGAGAACTTCGGCTCGTGCTCGGGGTCGTGCCACAGGCCCTGCGCCTTCGTGTAGGCCTCGACGAGCGCACAATGCTCGTCGCTGCGGCCCGTCATCTTCAGATAGTCGATGGTGACCTGATCGACCGGGAAAATAGCTGCGGTAGAACCGAACTCAGGGCTCATGTTGCCCAGCGTGGCGCGGTTGGCCAGTGGGACCTCGGCCACACCCTTGCCGTAGAACTCGACGAATTTGCCGACGACGCCATGCTTGCGCAGCATCTCGGTGACCGTCAGCACCACATCGGTGGCCGTCACGCCCGGTTGGATCTCGCCGGTGAGCTTGAAGCCGACGACACGCGGAATCAGCATCGACACGGGCTGGCCCAGCATCGCCGCCTCGGCCTCGATGCCACCGACGCCCCAGCCGAGCACGCCGAGCCCGTTGACCATCGTGGTGTGCGAATCGGTGCCTACGCAGGTGTCGGGGTATGCCACCCCGTCTCGATCCATCACCACGGAGGCGAGGTATTCGATGTTCACCTGGTGAACGATGCCGGTGCCCGGCGGCACCACCTTGAAGTTATCGAAAGCGCCTTGGCCCCAACGCAAGAACTGGTAACGCTCGCCGTTGCGCTGGTATTCGATCTCGACGTTGCGCTCGAACGCGTCAGCGCGGCCGAACAGGTCGGCGATCACCGAGTGGTCGATCACGAGGTCGGCGGGCGCCAGCGGGTTGACCTTGTCTGGGTCGCCGCCGAGTGCCCCGACGGCCTCGCGCATCGTTGCGAGGTCGACGATGCAGGGCACGCCCGTGAAATCCTGCATGATCACCCGGGCAGGCGTGAACTGGATTTCGACGCTCGGCTCTGCTTCCGGGTCCCACTTCGCGATGGCCTCGATGTGGCTCCTGGTGATGTTGGAGCCGTCCTCGGTGCGGAGCAGATTCTCGGCGAGCACCTTCAGGCTGTAGGGGAGTTTCTCGGCGCCTTTGACGGCGCCGAGCCGGAAGATCTGATAGCTGTTGTCGCCGACCGGCAGGGTGTCGCGGGCATCAAAAGAGTTGAGGGACGAATTCTCCGTGTTGTTGCTGCTCACATTCACTCCCAGTTCAGTTGTCGATGGCGGGCTGTGCTGCGACCATGTCCATCTTAACAGTACGCTTGTCCTTTTTCACCCAAGCGCGGGTAATCACCAGGGCGCGGGAACGACCGTGAGTGAACGTGTACCCCCGTCGCGGTACGGTCATCGCCGTGACGATGCCGCAGATCCCGCTCTACATCCCCGTCGAGGTGTGCGCGACCGTCGGGGCGTCCCCTGCGACGCCGCCGGAACAGTGCTTGAAGCAGGTGCTGGTCGACGTCGCCCATGGCGGGGTGAGCGCGCCCCGGGACGCGGACATCGCGGGCCTGCGCCAGGTGGTCGCGGACGCCAAGCAGAAGGGCATCGACCTCAAGGTCGTCGACGTGCCCCAGAACCCGCCGATCGACACCCCGCTGCGCGACATCGCCACCGAGGTGGGTCACGCCTACCCGGGTTCCACCGTCCTTGTCGTCAGCCCCTTTTGGGCCGGCACCTACAGCACGACCTATGACCGCGTGACCCTGGAGGCCGGGCAGGACGTGGCCAAGACGGCCGGTAATCCGACCCAAGCGGCGAAGAATTTCGTCAGTCAGCTGCAGACGCCGATTTTTCCATGGACCGCGTTCACGATCGTGCTGGTCATCGTCGTCGCGATCGCGACGGTCCTCACCCGCGTGCTTCAGGTTCGCGGCAGGCGCTCGGCGGAACCGCCGAAACCGGCGGAACCCGCCGCCGAGCCCACCGGCTGAGCTCCGCGGCTTCGCAAAACCGGCGGATTTGAATTCGCCGGGATAACTAATCGGTCACAACCGCTTTAATTACAAGTATGTAGTTTGTGACGGAAGTTTCTTCAGTGTCAAAAGTGACGTACGGTGCATATAGCTACTTGTGTTACATCTGTTTCCAGTGATTCTGGGATGGCCGCGCGCGAAGAGGACCAATGCAGGAGACGGGAGTCGAATGGCACGCACCCGCCACTCGGTATGTGCGGCCGCGGTGGCCGTGGGGCTTTTGCTTTCGACTCCCGGACTCGGGGTGGCCGAACCCGTCCCGGCCTCTCCGAACGAAATCGCGACTCTGATCGCCGCGGTGGCCGACGCCAACCAGAAACTGCAGGACGTGGGCGCGGCGGTGCAATCTCGCCAGGAGGCCGTCAACAAGGCGATCGTTGACTTGCAGACGGCACGCGAACAGGCCGATGCGGCCAGGCTTGAACTCGCGGCCAGCCAGCGCGGGGTCGAAGACGCCAACGCAGCGATCGCCGCGGCGCAGAAACGTTTCGATGCGTTCGCCGCCGCGTCATACATGAACGGGCCGTCGGGTTCGTATCTGGCGGCGACAAACCCCGAGGACCTCATCGCGACCGCGTCGGCGGGCGACACGCTGGCGATCAGCGCCAAACAGACGCTTGAGAATCTGCAGCGCGCCCGCACGGAGCAAGTCAATAGGGAATCGGCGGCCCGGGCAGCTCAGCAGAAAGCCGACCAGGCCGCGGCCGACGCCCAGCGCAGCCAGGACGATGCGGTCGCGGCGCTGACCGATGCGCAGCGGGACTTCGGCAACCAGAAGGCGGAGCTCGATCGGGTGGTTGCCGAGCGCGATGCCGCGAAGGCCAGGCTGGACGCCGCCCGCGCCACGTGGTCGACAGCGGCGGCTCCGGCGCCGACACCCGCGGCGCAGACACCCCCGACCCCGTCAAACGCGGCGCCAACACCGGGCGCACCCACGGATCGCTGGGGTAACCCCGCTGCCAGTTCGGCTGCGCCGCAAGGTAACACCGGCAGTTGGGACGCTACGGTGTGGGATCCGACGCTGCCCGCGGTACCAAGCGCCTTCGTCGGTGGCGACCCGATCGCGATCATCAACTCGGTGCTGGGCATCTCGGCGACCTCGTCGCAGGTCACCGCGTCGATGGGCCGACAGTTTCTGACCAGCATCGGCATCCTGAAACCCGACGACAGCGGCTTCACCAATGGACGCATTCCGCGGGTGTACGGCCGTCAGGCCTCCGAATACGTGATCCGTCGTGCCATGTCGCAGATCGGCGTGCCGTACTCATGGGGCGGGGGCACCGCGGCGGGACCCAGCCGGGGCATCGACGACGGTGCCGGCACCGTGGGCTTCGACTGCTCCGGGCTGATTCTGTACGCGTTCGCCGGGGTCGGCATCCGGTTGCCGCACTATTCGGGCTCCCAATACAACGCCGGTCGCAAGATCCCGGCGGCGCTGGCGCGTCGCGGCGACGTGATTTTCTACGGGCCCGGCGGTAGCCAGCACGTGACCCTCTACCTCGGCGACGGTCAGATGCTCGAGGCGCCCTACACGGGCTCCACTGTCAAGGTCTCGCCCGTGCGCACCAGCGGCATGACCCCGTATGTCGTGCGCTTCATCGAATACTGACCAGGTGGTGATCGCTCATGCGTCCGATACAAGTGCTCCGGATCGTCTGTGTGCTCCTCGTGCCGCTGCTGATCGCAACGTTCGCAATGTTCGCGATGGCCTCACCGGCTGCGGCCGACTCCGACGAGGGACAGTGGGACCCGACGCTGCCTAAGATCATCAGCGCCGGCGCGCCGGGCGACCCGGTGGCGGTCGCGAACGCCTCGCTGCAAGCGAGTGCGGAGGCCGCGCAGACGACAATGGACCTGGGCCGCAAATTCCTCGGCAGCCTGGGTCTGTTCCCGAATTCCGCTGCGGTGCCCGGACGGGTGTACGGCCCGCAGGCGATCGAATATGTGATCCGGCGAGCCGGATCGCAGATGGGGGTGCCCTACTCGTGGGGCGGCGGCAGCCTGAACGGACCCACCGCCGGTGTGGACGACGGCGCCGGCACCGTGGGCTTCGACTGCTCGGGATTGATGCGATATGCGTTCGCCGGGGTCGGCGTGCTGCTCCCGCGTTTTTCCGGGGACCAGTACAACGCGGGTCGGCATGTCCCTCCGTCGGAGGCCAAGCGGGGCGATCTGATCTTCTACGGGCCCGGCGGGGGTCAGCACGTCACGATGTATCTCGGCAACGGCCAGATGCTTGAGGCGTCGTCGCTGGAGGGAAAGGTCGCGATCAGCCCGGTCCGCACCGCAGGCATGACTCCGTACGTCACCCGCATCATCGAAAGCTGAGCCGACGCGCAAAGGCTTGCCGGCTGACCTACGTCGACGGAAGTCCAGACGCCTGGAATAGTTGACCAGGACACACCCCTATCGAGAGCGTGAGAGGACCCTTCATGACGTCACCAGGTGGGCCGCCGCAGGGCGCCGGAAGTTTTTCGGGGCCGTCGGGTGGACCCGGCTACCCGGGTGCGCAGGGCGCCCACGCTGCTGGTCCGGCACCGGACCGCAACGGCGGGCTGGCATCGGAGGTACACACCCTGGAGCGCGCCGTCTACGAGGTCAAGCGAATCATCGTGGGCCAGGACCAGCTCGTCGAACGGATGCTGGTCGGACTGCTTGCCAAGGGGCATGTGCTACTCGAGGGTGTGCCCGGGATAGCCAAGACGCTGGCCGTCGAGACGTTCGCCCGCGTGGTCGGCGGCACCTTCGCCCGCATCCAGTTCACCCCCGACCTGGTGCCCACCGACATCATCGGCACCCGGATCTACCGGCAGGGCAGGGAGGAATTCGACATCGAGCTCGGGCCGGTAGTGGCCAACTTCATTCTTGCCGACGAGATCAACCGAGCGGCCGCCAAGGTACAGTCAGCGCTGCTGGAGGTGATGGCCGAACGGCATGTGTCGATCGGCGGCAAGACGTTCCCGATGCCCAACCCGTTCATCGTGATGGCCACCCAGAACCCGATCGAGCAGGAGGGCGTGTACGCGTTGCCCGAGGCGCAGCGCGACCGCTTCCTGTTCAAGATCAACATTGATTACCCGTCGCCGGAAGAGGAGCGGGAGATCATCTACCGGATGGGCGTGACGCCTCCGCAGCCGAAGCAGATTCTCGCGCCGGGCGACTTGCTCAGGCTGCAGGACGTGGCCTCTAGCACGTTTGTCCACCATGCGCTCGTCGACTACGTGGTTCGCGTCGTCACGGCGACCCGCAGGCCCGACCAGTTCGGGATGCCAGATGCTAGGGCCTGGGTCGCCTACGGCGCGTCCCCGCGTGCGTCACTGGGCATCATCGCGGGCGCCCGCGCGCTCGCGTTGGTGCGCGGTCGCGACTACGTGATCCCGCAGGACGTCATCGAGGTCATTCCCGACGTCTTGCGGCACCGCCTCGTTCTGACCTACGACGCGCTCGCCGACGATATCTCGGCGGAGACCGTGATCAACCGGATTTTGCAGACGGTTGCTCTGCCGCAGGTGAATGCCGTGCCGCAGCAAGGACATTCGGTGCATCCGGTGGTGCCGGCTGCGGCGGCTGCGGCTAGCGGTCGGTGAGTCCTTCCGCCGGTCGGACAGTCGACCTGCCGTCGTTGCAGCGCGGCGAGATCCGCGATCCGGAGCTCTCGGCTGCGTTGCGGAAGCTCGAGCTGACGATCAGGCGCAAGCTCGACGGCGTTCTTCAAGGCGACCATCTCGGCCTGATTCCCGGGCCGGGCACCGAAGCGGGGGAGTCACGGCTTTACCAGCCCGGCGACGACGTTCGCCGGATGGACTGGTCGGTCACGGCGCGCACCACGTCTCTGCATGTGCGTGAGATGATCGCCGACCGCGAGCTGGAAACGTGGCTTGTGGTTGACATGTCCGGCAGCCTGGACTTCGGAACGACCGGATGCGAGAAACGCGACCTCGCCGTGGCGGCCGCCGCGGCGATCGCATTTCTCAACAGCGGCGGCGGTAACCGGCTTGGTGCACTGATCGCTAACGGGCAGGACGTCATTCGCGTCCCCGCGCTCTCCGGTCGGGCGCACGAGCACACGCTGCTTCGGGCGATAGCGACCTCACCCCGAGCCCCGGTCGGCGTTCGCGGTGATCTGTCCGCCGCGATCGACGGGCTGCGCCGCCCGGAACGACGGCGCGGAATGGCAGTGATCATCAGCGACTTCCTCGGGCCGATCAACTGGATGCGCCCACTGCGCGCGATCGCGGGCCGCCATGAGGTGCTGGGCATCGAGGTGCTTGACCCCCGGGACGTCGAACTGCCCGATGTCGGCGACGTGATCCTGCAGGACGCCGAGACCGGCCTCACCAGGGAATTCACCATCGACGCCAAGCTGCGCGACGAGTTCGGGAAGGCGGCGGCGGCGCACCGCACCGAGGTGGCCCGCACGCTCCGGCGATGCGGCGCGCCGCTGCTGTCTCTGCGCACCGACCGCGACTGGATCTCGGACGTCGTTCGGTTTGTCAGCAACCGCCGCCGGGGGGCGCTCGCCGGACGGTAGGGACGTTCGGGACGTGATGAGCGTGTGGGGAAATGACAGTAGTGAAATGACATCACTGAATGCCACCGTGAAATGACACGATTCGGACGGCGCACCCTTGACACGTTAAGTTGGCGGGCATGACTGTGACCGACAATCCAGCCGACACCGCGGGTCAGGCCGCTGTGGGCCGACCGGCCTTCGTCTCCCGCTCCGTGTTGGTGACCGGCGGAAACCGCGGCATCGGACTGGCCATCGCCCGCCGGCTGGCCGCCGACGGGCACCAGGTCGCCGTGACCCACCGCGGCTCGGGCTCTCCCGACGACGACCTGTTCGCCGTCCAGTGCGACGTCACCGACAGCGCGGCCGTCGACACGGCCTTTACGCAGGTCGAGGAGCACCAGGGTCCGGTCGAGGTGCTGGTGGCAAACGCAGGTATCACCGCCGACATGCTGATCATGCGGATGAGCGAGGAAAATTTCGCCAAGGTCATCGACGCCAACCTGACCGGCGTGTTCCGGGTGGCCAAGCGGGCGTCGCGCAACATGATCAAGAAGCGGTTCGGCCGGATGATCTTCATGGGCTCGGTGGCGGGGCTGACGGGTCTGCCCGGGCAGGCGAACTACTCGGCGTCGAAGGCCGGCCTGGTCGGCATGGCGCGCTCGCTGACGCGCGAGCTGGGATCCCGTTCGATCACCGCCAACGTCGTCGCTCCCGGGTTCATCGACACCGACATGACCCGTGCGCTGGACCAGAAGCAGCAGGAAATCGCGCTGCAGGCCATTCCCCTGCAGCGGATCGGCTACGCCGAGGAGGTCGCGGGTGTGATCAGCTTCCTGGCCTCCGAGGATGCCGGCTACATCTCGGGCGCGGTCATCCCGGTCGACGGCGGCTTGGGTATGGGCCACTGAGGGAGGGATCGGCATGGAGAAACTGCTGGATGGCAAGAGGATCCTCGTCACGGGAATCATCCACGACTCGTCGATCGCGTTCCACATCGCACGGGTGGCACAAGACGCGGGTGCGGAGCTGGTGCTGACCGGCTTCGACCGGATGCGGCTGATCAGCCGCATCGTCGACCGGCTGCCGCAAAAGGCGCCGCTGCTCGAGCTCGACGTGCAGAGCGACGAGCACCTCGGCACGCTGGCCGCCCGCGTGACTGAGGTGATCGGTGAGGGCACCAAGCTCGACGGTGTCGTGCATTCGATCGGTTACATGCCACCCAGCGGGATGGGCATGGAGCCGTTCTTCGACGCGCCGTACGCGGACGTTGCCAAGGGCATCCACATCTCCGCGTACTCCTACGCGTCGCTGGCCAAGGCGTTGCTGCCGATCATGAACCGCGGTGGCGCCATCGTGGGCATGGACTTCGACCCGACTCGCGCGATGCCGGCATACAACTGGATGACGGTGGCAAAGAGCGCGTTGGAGTCGGTGAACCGGTTCGTGGCCCGCGAGGCCGGCTCGTTTGGTGTCCGGTCGAACCTCGTTGCGGCAGGACCGATCCGAACTCTTGCGATGAGCGCAGTCGTCGGCGCGGGCATCGCGGGCATCAGCGATCAGATGCAACTGCTGGAAGAGGGCTGGGATCAGCGGGCGCCACTGGGCTGGAACATGAAGGACGCGACACCGGTGGCGAAGACCGTGTGTGCGCTGCTCTCTGATTGGCTGCCCGCGACTACCGGAACAGTCGTCTACGCGGACGGCGGCGCGAGCACCCAACTGCTCTGATGGATCTTGACGCCCTGCTGCTGCTGTCGTTCGGCGGGCCGGAGGGCCCCGAGCAGGTGCGCCCGTTCCTGGAGAACGTCACCCGCGGCCGCGGTGTGCCTCCTGAACGGCTCGACGACGTCGCGCAGCACTATCTGCATTTCGGTGGCGTGTCGCCCATCAACGGAATCAACCGTGCGCTGATCGAGCAGATCCGCGCCGAACTGAAAGACCGGGGCGCCGAGCTGCCGGTGTACTTCGGAAACCGCAACTGGGAGCCGTTCGTCGAGGACACCGTCGCCGCGATGCGAGACGATGGGATCCGCCGGGCCGCGGTGTTCACGACGTCGGCGTGGGGCGGTTATTCCAGCTGCGCGCAGTATGTCGAAGACATCGCGCGCGCGCGGCGCGCTGCCGGCGACGGTGCGCCGGATCTCGTGAAGCTGCGCCATTACTTCGACCACCCGGTTTTGGTGAAGATGTTCGCCGATGGGATCGTCGCGGCCGCCGCGACACTGCCGGACGCCGTCCGCGACAACACCCGGTTGGTGTTCACCGCGCATTCCATTCCGGTGCAGGCGAAGTCAAGCTGCGGGCGCGACCTCTACAGCCGGCAGGTGGCGCATGCAGCCGCACTCGTCGCCGCGGCGGCAGGACATGCCGAATACGACCAGGTGTGGCAATCGAGGTCGGGGCCGCCGCGGATTCCGTGGCTCGAGCCCGACATCGCCGACCATATGAGGCAGCTCGCGAGCGATGGCATCGCGGCTGTGATCGTCTGCCCCGTCGGATTTGTCTCCGACCACATCGAGGTTGTGTGGGACCTCGACCATGAGCTGCGGCAGCAGGCCGCCGCGACTGGCATTGCGTTCGCTCGCGCGTCGACTCCGAACGCCGACCGCCGTTTTGCGCGGCTCGTCGTCGACCTCGTCGACGAGTTGCGCCACGGCAGGGAGCCGATACGGGTTCCCGCGGTGAATCCTCCTCCGCTGTACGGGTTTTCGGTAAACGGTGAGTTTTGTACGGCGGACTGCCGCCGCTAGCGGCCCCACGCCGAGTCAAGTATCGCGCCGACCGCGGCGATCCGGGCGGAGCGGACCACCGCGGAGAGGGGTTTGAGCGCATCGCTGGCGATCCGCACCTCCGACAACTGGTTGCCGATCGGCATCAGGCCCGAACTCACCCGTAGGATGGCGTCGACGTGGGCCGCTTTCTCCAGCACCCGCAGCGCCCGCGCGGGCGCGCCGTCGGGAGCGCGATGGGCGCGTGCGGATTCCAGCAGCTGCTCCACCATGGCGCGCGGGTCGGTGACGTCGAAACCGGTTCGAATGGCCCCGAAAGCGTCGGCGGCAGAGCGCACTGCGGACCGCAAGGCGTATTCGGCCTCGCCCAGGTCAAGGCGATCCAGTGGCCGCGCGCAGGGCAGCGAGTAGACCGTCCACACCAGCGCCCGCGGCTGGATGTGGACCTTCTCGGCGTCGGATTCCGCATCACCGAAATCGAATTCGGGCACCAGACCGAGGGCCGACCCGGCCTCACCCGCCACCATGACTGCCTCACCGGTGGCCAGCGCATCGCGCTCGAATTGGGTGCCCGCGGCCAGCCCCCGCACGTCGCCCGGAACGGGCAGGGAGATGCCGATGGCCGGTCCAGCGGCGCTGCTTCGCGCTGCGGCGGTGCGCACCGTCTGTAGCAGGTTGACGACGGTGGCGTCGTCGAGATCCGGCCACGGCAACCCGGTCTGGCCTGCCGTCACGGAATCGTAGGCCGCAACGAAATGGCGTGGTGCCCATAGCGATAACGCGTCAAGAACGTCGTCGGGCGCCGCCTGGCCGGCGAGCCAGGCATTGGCCCACACCGACAGCGACACACTCGGGCACCACATGATGGCCGAGTGTAATAGTTCGCCGCGGGACCGGCTGGGTTCGCGATAGGCTGGTGGCGTGGCTGCGGCCCTCATCTGGCTGATCGCCGCGCTAGTTTTGGCGGGCGCGGAGGTGCTCACCGGCGACCTGTTCCTGTTGATGCTCGGCGGCGGCGCGCTGGCGGCTGCCGGAACCAACTGGCTGTTCGGCTGGCCGATCTGGGCGGACGGGCTCGTGTTCCTCATCGTGTCGGTGCTGCTGCTAGTCGGCGTTCGGCCGGTGCTGCGCAAGCGGATGACCGCCGGCAAGGGCCTGCCCGAACCCATGAAGGAACTCGAGGGCAAGACCGCGCTGGTGCTCGACCGTGTTGCCCGCCACGAAGGCCAGGTGAAGCTGGACGGACAGCTGTGGACTGCCCGGCCCCTTAACGAGGACGATGTCTATCAACCGGGCGACCACGTCACCGTCGTACACATCGACGGCGCGACTGCGGTCGTCGCCAAGATCGTCTAGAGACGCAGGGACGAAGAAGGAAGGAACCCGTCATGCAAGGTGCCGTCGCCGGTCTGGTACTCCTGGGCGTGCTGGTGGTGTTGGCGATCATCGTCGTCGCGAAATCGGTGGCACTGATCCCGCAAGCCGAGGCTGCGGTGATCGAGCGGCTGGGCCGCTACAGCAAGACCGTTTCCGGTCAGCTGACGCTGCTGTTGCCGTTCGTCGACCGCATCAGGGCCCGCGTCGATCTGCGCGAGCGGGTGGTGTCGTTCCCGCCGCAGCCGGTCATCACCGAGGACAACCTGACGGTGAACATCGACACAGTCGTCTACTTCCAGGTCACCAACCCGCAAGCGGCGGTATACCAGATCAGTAACTACATCGTCGGTGTCGAGCAGCTCGCTACCACCACCCTGCGCAACGTGGTCGGCGGGATGACGTTGGAGCAGACGCTGACCTCGCGTGACCAGATCAATGGTCAGCTGCGCGGTGTGCTCGACGAGGCCACCGGGCGGTGGGGTCTGCGGGTGGCCCGGGTCGAGCTGCGCAGCATCGACCCCCCGCCGTCGATTAAGGACTCGATGGAAAAGCAGATGAGGGCCGACCGGGAGAAGCGGGCCATGATCCTCACGGCTGAGGGCAGCCGGGAGGCGTCGATCAAGCAGGCGGAAGGGCAGAAGCAGGCGCAGATTCTGGCGGCCGAGGGCGCCAAGCAGGCCGCGATCTTGGCCGCCGAGGCCGACCGGCAATCCCGCATGCTGCGCGCTCAGGGCGAGCGGGCAGCCGCCTACTTGCAGGCGCAGGGGCAGGCCAAGGCGATCGAGAAGACGTTCGCCGCGATTAAGGCCGGGCGACCCACGCCGGAGATGCTGGCGTACCAGTACCTGCAGACGCTGCCGCTGATGGCCAGGGGCGAAGCGAACAAGGTTTGGATCGTGCCCAGCGATTTCGGGTCGGCGCTGCAGGGCTTTACCAAGCTGCTCGGCGCGCCCGGGGACGACGGCGTATTCCGCTATCAGCCGTCGCCCGACGACGGCCAACCCGCGGCGTCAGAGGACGACTCGGCGGAGGTCGCCGACTGGTTCGACACCCGGACGGATCCCGCGATCGCCCGGGCCGTGGCCGCCGCGGTCGCGGATGCGCGCGCCAGTGATGTGGCCCCGATCGGCGGCGCAGCCCCCGCGCCACCGCCGCGGCCGATGCAGTATCCGCCACTATCGGAACAGCAGTATTCGCCGCGATCGCAAGAACAGCAGGAACCGTGGGGTCCGCGGCACGGGTCGCCGAATCCATGACCACCCGAGCCGCCTTCGCGTCACAGAAGACATACGTTGCGCTGGCGGCATTCCAGGCCGGTGACGCGATCGCGTGTGCGATCCCGCTGCCGATCATCGCGAAGATTCTTGACCGTCTGGAAGTCCCACCCGAAATCCGGTGGGTCCTTCCGGTCACGAAGGCCGCCGCCGCGATCGGCTTGCTGTCGGTGCTGCGTTTTCCCGGTCTGGCGAGACTGACCACGGCGATGCTGACGCTGTATTTCGTGTTGGCTGTGGGCGCGCACATCCGCGCACGCGACCGCATCGTGAATGCGATTCCGGCATCATCTTCTTGGTGACATACGCGGTGCTGACTGCCGAGGGGCCCCGCTAGCGGCGGTGCGTGCGAAACTCGTACACCAGCCCGGCGATACCGACGCCCGCTGTACACAGCGACACCACGAAGAGAGCTGGGCTGATGTGTCCGGTCAACGCGTCGCCGAGCACCACCACCGCCAGGGTGCCCGGTAGCAGGCCGACGACCGTCGCCAGCGTGTACGGCAGGACCCGTACCGACGCCGCGCCGGCGGCATAGTTGATCACCGAGAAGGGCACGGCCGGGATCAGTCGCAGTGACACGACCACCGGCCAGCCGCGGCGGCGAAGCCGTTCGTTGACCCCGTCGATCGCGGGACGGCTGGCAAGCCGATCGAGCTGCCAGCCGGCCGCGCGCACGAGCCACAACGCTGCCAGTGCGCTCAGTGTGCTGGCGAGCACCGCGAGGCCAACGCCCAGCCACGTGCCGAACAGCAAGCCGGCGGCCAGTGTGAAGGCGGTGCGCGGAAACGGGAACACGGTGACGACCACATGCGCGGCGAGGAATGCGAGTGGGAACCACGGACCGACCGACGTAGACCAGTCGCGAAGCTGGAGCGCGCTCGGCATCGGCACGAAGACGGCGACTGCGACGAGGATCACAATCGCGATCAGGGTGGCTGCGATGCGCGGTCGCGAGACCTGCCGCGCCGTCGCGACAGTCGCAAACCGCAGGCCACGCAGCGTGTCGCCCACCTTGCCGCTGATCACGGCTACTTACCCTACGGTGTTGGGCCGCTCGGCATCATTTAGCCTGATGGCGTGTCGATAGAAGCCGGTGTCGACTCCGCTGAGCTAGAGCGGGCCCTTCGCCAGTGGCGCTCGCAGGTGGCAGCTGTGTTGGCCAAGAGTAAGCCTCGCACCGACCTTTCCGGCGAACCGGAACGCGTGCTGGACGCGCCGACGTACGAAGGCTTCTCCATCCGGCCGCTCTACACCGCCCTGGATTCCCGTCCTGAAGCCCCCTTGCCGGGCCGGTGGCCGTTTGTTCGCGGAGGTGACGCGCTGCGCGACGTCACCGCGGGTTGGAAGGTCGCCGAGGCGTTCCCGGCCGCTGGCCAGGCGGCCGCCGGTGAACTCAACGGCGCGGTCCTGCTGGCGTTGACCGAAGGTGTCAGCGCGCTGATGATTCGGGTCGGCGAAGCGGGCGTCGCCCCCGGCGACGTCGATCGACTGCTCGAAGGGGTGTTCCTCGAGCTCGTGCCGATCGTGGTGGATGCGGGCGCCGATTACTTCGCCGCGGCCGGCGCGGTGCTGGCACTGGCGGCTCGGGTGGACGACGACAAGCACTCGATGCTGTCGATCGACCTGGGTGCCGACCCCCTGACCGCGACACTGAACGACCGCCCGGCGCCGAGCCTCGAGGATGTGCTCGAGATCGCGTCGCGGGCAGGGGGCTATCGCGGAGGGGTGCGGGCGATCACCGTGGACGGGCCGGCGTTCCACAACCGCGGCGCGAACGCGTCCTGGGAACTGGCCGCCAGCATCGCCGCTGGCGTGGCCTACTTGCGCGCGCTTTCCGCGCTGACCGCACCGCAGGCGCTGCGGCAGATCAGCTTTCGATTGGCCGCGGACGACGACCAGTTCATGACGATCGCAAAATTCCGTGCCGTGCGGCAGCTTTGGGCTAGGGTCGCCGAGGTGGCCGGTGCATCGGGCGCGGGTGCGGTAACCCTGCACGCTGTGACGTCGCTGTCGATGATGACCCAGCGTGACCCCTGGGTGAACATGCTTCGCACCACGGTCGCCGCGTTCGGTGCCGGAATCGGCGGTGCGGACACGGTTTTGGTCGAGCCGTTCGACGTCGCGATCCCCGGCGGCGCGCCGGGGGCCAGTCCAGGCTTTTCCCGTCGGATCGCCCGCAACACCCAGCTGTTGCTGCTGGAAGAGGCCAACATTGGTCGAGTCGTGGATCCGGCCGGCGGCTCGTGGTACACCGAGGATCTCACCGAGACCTTGGCGCAGCAGGCGTGGCGCCACTTCCAGGCGATCGAATCCCGCGGCGGATTTGTTGAGGCGCACGACTTCATCGCCGCGGAGCTGGCAGCGGTGCGCGACAAGCGGATCGACGACATCGCCCACCGCCGCACCGAGATCACCGGTGTGAACGAATACCCGAACCTCGCCGATCCCCCGCTCCCGCGGACCGGCAATCCGACAGGCGTTCGCACCTATGCAGCCGACTTCGAGGCACTACGCGACCGCTCGGACGTGTATCTGCAACGGACCGGTTCGCGGCCTCGGGTGTTGTTGCTGCCGCTGGGCCCGCTTGCCGAGCACAACATCCGCGTCACGTTCACGACAAACCTGTTGGCGTCGGGCGGTATTGAGGCCGTCAATCCCGGACCAATTGAACAGGCGGCTATTCCCGCCGCGGTTGAGCAAGCCGGGTCCCCGGCTGTGGCGGTCATCTGCGGTACCGATGACCGCTACAGCGCCGAACTGGCCGGCGTGGTCGCGGCCGCACATGCGGCCGGCGTCAGCACCGTTTACCTGGCGGGACCGCAGAAAGCCGTTGCCGATGTGGAGCAGTCGCACTTACCCGACGACTTCCTGACCGCCGCTATCGACGCGGTGCACGTGCTGTCGAACCTTCTCAGTCGATTGGGGGCGTGAATAGATGACCACTTCTGATGTCTCGGTCGTCGGCAGCTTCGCCGATGTCGCGCTGCATGGCGACGAGACAGCCGGACCGCCCACCGAAGCTGACGTCGCGGCACATAGCGCCGCGGCCGCCGCGGCCCACGGCTACACCGCCGAGCAATTGGACTGGCACACACCCGAGGGCATCGTCGTCAAACCCGTCTACACCGCCGCGGACCGCGCGACGACGGTCGTCGAGGGTTATCCGCTCAACAGCTTCCCGGGCGAGCCGCCTTACCTTCGGGGACCGTACCCGACGATGTATGTCAATCAGCCGTGGACGATACGCCAATACGCCGGCTTTTCCACCGCCGCGGAGTCCAACGCCTTCTATCGGCGCAACCTGGCCGGTGGCCAGAAGGGCCTGTCTGTCGCTTTCGACCTGGCCACCCACCGCGGATACGACTCTGACCACCCGCGGGTGCAGGGTGACGTCGGAATGGCGGGAGTGGCAATCGATTCCATCCTCGACATGAGGCAGTTGTTCGACGGCATCGACCTGTCCGCCGTTTCGGTGTCGATGACGATGAACGGCGCGGTGCTTCCGGTACTTGCGCTCTACGTGGAGGCCGCCGAGGAGCAGGGCGTCCCGCCCGAAAAGTTGACCGGGACCATCCAGAACGACATCCTCAAGGAGTTCATGGTCCGGAACACATACATCTACCCGCCGAAGCCCTCCATGCGGATCATCTCTGACATCTTCGCGTACACCAGCGCAAGAATTCCGAAGTTCAACTCGATCTCGATTTCGGGCTACCACATCCAGGAAGCCGGTGCGACCGCGGATCTCGAGTTGGCCTACACCCTTGCCGACGGCGTCGAGTACATCAAGGCGGGATTGGCCGCCGGCTTGGACATCGACAAGTTCGCGCCGCGGCTCTCGTTCTTCTGGGGCATCGGGATGAACTTCTTCATGGAGGTGGCCAAGCTTCGTGCAGGCCGCGTGCTGTGGAGTGAGTTGGTGGCCGAGTTCGACCCACGGGATCCGAAATCGCTTTCACTGCGTACACACTCGCAGACTTCCGGGTGGTCGTTGACGGCGCAGGACCCCTTCAACAACGTCGCGCGAACCTGCATCGAGGCGATGGCCGCCACCCAGGGCCACACCCAGTCGTTGCACACCAACGCGCTCGACGAAGCGCTGGCACTGCCCACCGACTTTTCGGCACGCATCGCCCGCAACACCCAACTGCTGCTGCAGCAGGAGTCGGGCACCACGCGGCCGATCGATCCGTGGGGCGGCTCGTACTACGTCGAATGGCTGACCCACCAACTCGCCGACCGGGCCCGGGCGCACATTCGTGAGGTGGCCGAACACGGAGGTATGGCTCAGGCGATCAGCGACGGCATCCCGAAGTTGCGCATCGAGGAGGCCGCGGCCCGCACGCAGGCTCGCATCGACTCCGGTCAGCAACCGGTGATAGGCGTGAACAAGTACCGGGTGGACGAGGACCACCAGATCGAGGTGCTCAAGGTCGATAACAGCAGGGTAAGTGCCGAGCAATTGGCCAAACTGCAACAGCTGCGCGCCGATCGCGACCAGTCGCAAGTGGACACCGCGTTGGCCGAACTCACCAGGGCTGCAACCGGTGACGGCAACCTTTTGGAGCTGGCCATCAACGCCGCGCGGGCCAAGGCCACCGTTGGGGAAATCTCCGACGCATTGGAGAAGGCCTACGGGCGTCATCAGGCCGAAATCCGTACCATTTCCGGCGTCTACCGCGACGAAATCGGAGGAGCAAGACACATCACGCCGCTTTCCAAAGCTACCGAGCTCGTCGAGAAGTTCGCCGAGGCCGACGGCCGCCGGCCCCGGATCCTCGTGGCCAAGATGGGTCAGGACGGCCACGACCGGGGACAAAAGGTGATCGCGACGGCCTTCGCGGACATCGGTTTCGACGTGGACGTCGGGTCGTTGTTCTCAACGCCGGAAGAGGTGGCGCGCCAAGCCGCCGACAACGACGTACATGTGATCGGCGTCTCGTCGCTGGCAGCCGGCCACCTGACGCTGGTTCCGGCACTGCGGGACGCGCTCGCCAAGGTCAGCCGACCCGACATCATGATCGTGGTCGGCGGTGTCATTCCGCCGGGCGATTTCGACGAGTTGTACGCCGCCGGCGCGTCCGCGATCTTCCCGCCCGGCACCGTGATCGCCGACGCCGCGATCGGCCTGTTGCACCAACTCGCCGGTCGGCTGGGGTACACGCTGGGCTGATGACGGAGTCCGCTGGAGCCGCAGGGCCGGCGACATCAGGCACCGGGGCGCTCGCCGACGCTGTCCGCGGCGGCGACCGCACGGAATTGTCGCGTGCGATCACACTGGTCGAGTCGACCCGGCCAGACCGCCGGCAGCAGGCCCAAGAGTTGTTGCTCGAGCTGCTACCGGACGCCGGACGCGCCCTGCACGTGGGCATCACCGGTGTTCCGGGCGTTGGCAAGTCGACGGCAATCGAGGCGCTGGGCACGATGTTGACCGAACAGAGCCACCGCGTCGCTGTGCTTGCCGTGGACCCGTCGTCGACACGAACCGGTGGTTCGATCCTGGGTGACAAGACCCGAATGGCCCGGCTGGCAGTGCACCCCGACGCCTACGTGCGTCCCTCGCCGACGTCGGGAACGTTGGGCGGTGTGACAAAGGCGACCCGGGAGACCATTGTCCTTCTAGAGGCCGCGGGGTTCGACGTGATCCTCGTGGAAACGGTCGGCGTGGGACAGTCCGAAGTAGCGGTGGCCAACATGGTCGACTGCTTCGTGTTCCTGACGCTTGCCCGCACGGGAGATCAGTTGCAAGGCATCAAGAAAGGTGTCCTGGAACTAGCTGACATCGTCGCTGTGAACAAGGCCGACGGCGAGCACGAGGCCGAGGCGCGATCTGCGGCGCGGGAGCTGGCCATGGCCCTGCGGCTGATCTACCCGCGCGACACCCTGTGGCGTCCGCCGGTCCTGACGATGAGCGCCATCGAAGGCATGGGACTGCAGGAACTGTGGGACACGGTGCTGCGTCATCGCGATGTATTGACCGACGCGGGTGAGTTCGAGACGAAACGCCGGCGGCAGCAGGTGGATTGGATGTGGTCAATGGTGCGAGAGACGGTGCTGGATCGCGTGCTTTCCCACCCCGCGGTCAAAGACATTCGCGCGGAGGTGGAACGGCAGGTCCGCGACGGCGAGTTGACTGCAGCGCTGGGCGCCCAACGCATCCTGGACACCGCGTCGACCGATCCGACGTCGGGCAGTTAACAGAACGGTAACTTTCGGCTTTTTTGGGCACCTAACGGGTCATCATTGAAGTGTGACGCGCGCGAAGTTGCATCTGGTCGACAGCGGTCTGCCCGACGGTGTTCAGGGCGCGGCCGACCCGCATTTCGCGTGCGCGATCCGGTTGTTCTCGAAGTTGTTCCCCGGGCGTCGGTTCGGTGGCGGCGCGTTGTCGGTTTATCTCGATGGCCGGCCCGTAGTCGATGTGTGGACCGGATGGTCCGACCGGCGGGGACGGGTGCCCTGGACGGCCGATACCGCCGCGATGGTGTTTTCGGCGACCAAAGGCGTGGCCGCGACCGTTATTCACCGGCTCGTCGACCGCGGACTGCTGAGTTACGCCGCGCCGGTGGCCGAGTACTGGCCGGAGTTCGGTGCGAACGGCAAGGGCGACATCTCCGTCCGGGATCTGTTGCGGCATCGTGCCGGACTGTCGCACCTCAACGGTGTGACCAAGGGGGAGGTGCTCGATCACCGGTTGATGGAGGAGCGATTGGCGGCTACTCCGAAGACCCGCCTGGTGGGCCAGCCTGCATACCACGCTTTGACTTTCGGCTGGCTGGTTTCCGGTTTGGCGCGCGCCGTCACAGGCCTCGGAATGCGTGAACTGATCAGAGCCGAAGTGGCGCGCCCGCTGGACACCGACGGTTTGCATCTGGGTCGGCCGCCCGCGGAGGCACCGACGCAGGTGGCGCAGATCCTTATGCCGCAATCCGCTCGTGCCAACCCGCTGTTCAATTTCCTTGCGCCCAAATACGCCGCGATGTGGTTCTCGGGCGGATTTGGGTCGATGTACTTCCCAGGTGCGAAATCGTTTGTGCAAGGGGATATTCCATTCCTGGATACCGACATCCCCTCGGTCAACGGGGTGGTGACCGCTCGGGCGCTGGCGAAGATGTACGGCGCGATCGCCAACTGCGGTCGTATCGACGGAATTCGCTACCTGTCGGCCGAGCTTGTGCGCGGCCTGGCGGGCCGGCCGAGCTTCCGACCCGACCTCAACATCGTGATGCCGCTGTCCTGGCATCTCGGCTACCACTCGGCTCCGGTTCCCGCGATCCTGCCTGGGTTCGGACACGCCGGTCTCGGTGGCTCGATCGGATGGGCCGACCCCGGTAGCGGAATGTCGATCGGCTTTGTGCACAACAGGCTGCTCACGCCGATGCTGCTCGACCAGGCAGCGTTCGTCGGACTGGGTAACCTGCTGTGCCGCGGTGCCGAAGCCGCGCGCAAGCGGGGGCCGCAGGCCGTGCCGCATTTCGGGGCACCGTACCCCGAGCCGCGCGGCGAGGTCGCGGGTTAGTCGGTAGTTACGGGTCTTCCATTCGGAAGCCGACTTTCATCGTCACCTGGACATGCGCGACTGCGCCGCCGGCGAGTTGCCCACGGATCGATTGCACCTCGAACCAGTCGAGATTGCGCGTCGTTTGCGACGCACGGGCGATGCCGCTGCGGATCGCCGCGTCGACACCGTCGGGCGAAGATCCGACAATCTCGACGACGCGGTAGGTGTGGTTGCTCATCGGACTCCCTTCGTCGGCGCTACGACGATTGTCGTCCGCGTTGTCGTCCGGGACCGGGATAACGCGCCGAGCTGAGGTCGACCCCTTGTTACCAGGTTAGGATTTGGTGACGATGCAAGCGGTAGTGCCTCTCCTGCGGTCTGCCGCATCGCGAACACCTCGCCCTTGCGTGGCCCTATGACTTCAAGTGGACAGCGGGTTCTAGCGGCATCTCGTCGAGCCAGCCACCGGACAACGACTTCGGCAGGAATACCGAGTGCGGGGACCTGACATCGGGATGGGCGAAAGCAAGAATCTCGTGCCCAATCCGCTCAGTAGTTATTGCATGTGTTGGCGACCTGTTGGATAAGTCCAAAGTACGGCGAGCTACGGATCATTTGAGCCGTCCGCGTGCGTTGATCCGGCGGCGAGGCGAGGAATTGACGCAAAAATGACCCATTCGCCGGCGATGAGTTGAATGCCGCGGCAGCTTGCGGATCTTGCGCGTTCAGCGCCGCCATCGCTTGTGCATAAGTGCAGGTTGTGTTGACGATCGGATCGAGATCGGGATCTGCGGACGCGACTCCGGCCCCAGCGGTCAACGACAATGCCAGACCGAAACCCGCGACAGCCAGTCTGCTCAACGACAGTTTGAACATATGTGGACTCCTTCCCCTCATTGCACCGACTCTAGTCCAGCTCGAACCTTGCGCCGAGTTGGCCCAACACCGGCTGAACTACGCAGTCGTCGACGCGCGATCGCAGCTCTACTACCGTATCTGCCGGGGTCCGCCGTGCCTACGCCCGCGTTCGGCTGCTTAGCATGATGCGGTAACTCCTCCGCAAGCCGGGCATGCGTTATCTCGGCTTGCCGGCCGCGGTGCAGGCGGGGTGACCGTGCTGGTCGCGAATGTTGTTCGCTACCAGGTCCGTTCCCGCAGTCGCGTGGACCGTCGTTACCTAGACCATGTTCTTCGTCGTAGAACCGCATCGGGTTGTCAGGTGTGGTTTCGCTCAGCGGATTCGGCGAGGAGACCGCTGCAGGTAGCGTTGCGGTTCCCTGGTGAAGGCGTCTATCAGCCTCTGCGGTGGGTGGGCGATCTGCCACAAAAGGGGCCGCCAACGAGTAGGCGGCAAGAAGGACGTTTAGTGCCCCCCGCGCGCCCCAGCGCCGGTCACGCCTGCTCCATCGCTTCCGCGACTGACATTTCGGCAGCTTTGCTGGTCCGCCTGATCTCGGCAACCTTATCGAGATCCACCTCGTGCTTGAGGTGCACCTGAAGGTTGGCGGGTCGCAAAACCGCCGGTTGGCGGCCAGACCGTTGGCCAACGTCTCGGGACCCGAGATGGCGAATCGGACCGGGCTCGCACAACGCCGCATGCCGTGTTCGACCGCGGCACCCACCTTCGGCGCCGAGATCCAGGAGGACCTCATTTGCGGGAGCTGAAATAGCTCCGCACGGCGGAATAGCTGACCGCGGCGCGGTTGGTGACCCCAGTCTTCGTCACCGACGCGACACTCTAGTCTTCGTCCTAGCCTTCGTCACCGACGCGAATACCCTCTCCAGGGCTAGCGAACGTCGCCGCCGCGCGTCGGCTCTTCTTCGCTTCCGCGCGGGCGCGCTAGAAGGTTCGCTGCGCAATCGCGCGAGGATAACGCACATGACGTGCTTTGCGGGTCGGTGCGGAACATCCGTACCTCGTGTTTGCGGACGTCGTGTGCACTACGATCCCATATCACGTTGGGAACAACCCACTATGGAGGTCACCGGCATGGTTTACTCTTCAAGATCGGGTTGCGCGCCCCGATGTGCCCCACGTTTGAGGTGAACGTCGCACGGCTAGCCGGCGACGCCCGCCCCATCCGGGGTGCCGCCGTCTGGCGTGTCGCGGCCGACTGTAGTTGCATGTTCGAGCGGGTGACGAGGCGCCGGGTGTGGAACCGGGGGAAGGATTCACGATTTTCAGGGTTTTAGGGCGGCTGTGGATTCCGCTAGTCGTACTGGTGGTGATCGGTGCCGGAGGATTGACTGTGTCGCGACTGCACGGCATCTTCGGCTCTGAGAGACGCCCTTCGTATGCCGACAGCAACATCAACGACAGTCAGCCTTTCAACCCCAAGCACCTCACGTACGAGATCTTCGGATCACCGGGGACCGTGGCCGACATCAGCTATTTCGACGTCGATGATGACCCGCGGCTTGTCAAGGGAGCAAGCCTGCCGTGGTCGCTGGAGTTCGCGTTCAGCAAGGCGGCGGTCGTGGGAAGTATCGTGGCGCAGGGCGATAGTGACAGCATTGGCTGCCGCATCTTGGTGGACGGTCAAGTCAAAGCCGAAAACATATCGAACCAGGTGCACGCCTTCACCTCCTGCATTCTGAAGTCGGCGTGAGCGATGAAATCATGAGCAACAAATACACCACGCCACCATTGATCCCGCGGACGATCCATCGATTTTCGGTGCTCATCATCTTGGTGTGGCTGGCTATCACCGTCATCGTGACTATCGGCGTCCCCCCACTGGAACAGGTCGAGAAAAACCATTCAGTATCGCTCAGCCCCGAAGACGCGCCGTCGATCATGGCGACGAAGCGCATGGGCGAGGACTTCAAGGAAACTAATTCCGACGCCGTGGCGATGATCGTCTTGGAGGGTCAGGAACGCCTCGGCGACGATGCTCACCGGTACTACGACCGTCTGATTCGTCAGTTGGAAGACGATCCGAAGCATGTGCAGCACATCCACAATTTCTGGGGCGATCCACTCACGGCGAGCGCCGCGCAAAGCGCCGATGGTAAGGCCGCATATGTTCAACTGGACCTCGCCGATGGTCTGGGCCAGACCGCCTCGAACGAGGCGGCCGAAGCCGTCCGGAATATCATCGAGCGGACGCCACCGCCGCCGGGGGTGAAGGCGTATTTCACCGGCCCCGCGGCGATCGCCGCGGATCTGGGCGGCAGTGGCAACAGGACGCTCATCATAGTCACGGCAGTAAGCATGGCGGTGATATTCATGATGTTGCTGCTCTTCTTCCGTTCAATTGTCACCGTAATTCTTTTGTTGCTGATGGTCGGCATAGAATTGCAGGTCGCCCGGGGAATAGTCGCGTTCATAGGCAATCAAGGGTTTATTGGTCTTACTACTTTCGCTATTAATCTGCTGGTATCTCTCGGGATCGCGGCCGGAACGGACTACGGCATATTCTTCTTCGGGCGGTATCAAGAGGCACGTCAGGCCGGCGAGGATCGGATAACGGCTTTCTACACCACATACCGCGGGGTTGCGAAGGTTGTCTTGGCCTCCGGTTTGACTATCGCCGGAGCGGTTTTCTGCCTCACCTTTACCAGGCTGCCCGCTTTCCAAACGTTGGGCATCCCGTGCGCGGTGGGCATGCTCGTTGCGGTCGCGGTCGCCCTCACCCTGATTCCGGCAGCGCTTGTCGTGGGCAGCCGCTTCAAGCTATTCGAGCCCAGGCGGAAGGTCACGGCTCGTCGATGGCGACGGATAGGCACGGCGATCGTTCGCTGGCCCGCGCCCATTCTGGCTGCCGCTTGCGCGATCGCGCTGATCGGGCTATTGGCGCTGCCGGGATACAAAACCAGCTATGACGACTCGAAGTATATCCCCAAAGATATCCCCGCCAATCTGGGGCTTGCGGCCGCACAGCGACATTTTTCCCAGTCGGCAATGGCGCAACCGGATATCCTAATGATCGAAGGCGATCACGATATGCGCAATCCGGCAGACTTTCTCGTACTGAACAAACTCGCCAAGGCCATCTACGCCGTTCCAGGTATTTCCAATGTGCAGGCCCCGACTCGGCCCACGGGAGCCCCGATAGACCACACTTCGATACCGTTTCTGCTCAGCATGCAAAGCGCAGGCCAGGTACAAAATCTGCCGTTTATGAAAGAACGCATGGACGACCTGCTCACGCAGGCCGACCAACTGTCGGAAACGATCGCCCTAATGCAGCGCATGTACGCCTTGATGCAACAGCTCGCCGACACGACTCACCGCATGGTCGGCGAAACGCATGAGATGTCGGCGATCACCGATGAGTTGAGGGATCACATTGCGGATTTCGACGATTTCTGGCGGCCCATCCGCAATTACTTCTACTGGGAGCCGCACTGTTTCGATATTCCCATCTGCGAGTCGCTCAAAGCCATATTTGACTCAATCGACGGTGTTGACGAGATTAGCGATAAGTTCCATGATCTCCTCAAAGACCTCGATCAACTAGATGCGCTCATGCCGCAGCTGATCGCTCAGTTCCCGCAGATGATCGCGACCATGCAGGGCATGCGGGGCATGATACTGACCATGCATTCCACGATGTCCGGCGTCCTCGGCCAGATGGACCAAATGACCGAGAACTCCACCGCCATGGGGAAGGCTTTCGACGCCGCCAAAAACGACGATTCCTTCTACCTGCCGCCGGAGGTTTTCAAGAACCCGGACTTCAAAAAAGTCATGGACGTGTTCCTGTCGCCGGACGGGAAAGCCGCCCGTATGCTCATTACGCAAAGGGACAATCCCGCGACGCCCGAGGGAATAGCGCGCATCGACCAGGTAAAGACGGCGGCCGAGGAGGCGCTCAAGGGAACTCCGCTAGAGGACGCCAAGATCTACCTCGCCGGCTCGTCATCGATAGTGAAAGACGTGGTAGACGGCTCAACATACGATCTCATGATCGCGGGAGTCGCTGCGCTCTGTCTTATTTTCATCATCATGCTGATCATGACGCGAAGTCTTATTGCCGCCCTGGTTATCGTGGGTACGGTAGCGCTTTCGCTGGGCGCGTCCTTCGGGCTGTCCGTGCTGGCCTGGCAGTATCTTGCGGGCATACAAATACACTGGGTTGTGCTCGTGATGTCTTTGATCGTCCTTTTGGCGGTGGGGTCTGACTATAATTTGCTGCTCGTATCACGGATGAAAGAGGAACTACCCGCCGGTATAAACACGGGCATCATTCGTGCAATGGGCGGCACCGGCAAGGTCGTGACGGCCGCGGGCTTGGTGTTCGCCTTCACCATGGGGTCCATGATCGTCAGCGATCTACTCATGCTCGGTCAGGTCGGTACCACCATTGGCCTCGGTCTGTTGTTCGACACGTTGGTCGTGCGTGCGTTCATGACGCCGTCCACCGCCGCGCTGCTGGGACGCTGGTTCTGGTGGCCGCAACGAGTGCGCCCCCGCCCCGCCAGTGCGCTATTACGGGGGATAGGGTCCCGTTCGCTGGTCCGTTCCTTGTTGCTGAGGGACTAGCGAAGGCCGCATGAGCACCGGACGCCCCCAGCCGCGCTTCATAGCGCGGATAATGCGCAGGTTTTCGCTGCTCATCATCCTGGCCTGGGTGGCGCTGATTCTGATTACGAATCTGGCCGCCGTCGACTGGCGGGTCGGCGAGGCAATCCCATCGCTGGAGCGGGTCGGGCAAGAACATTCCGTATCACTGATGCCCAAAGATGCACCGTCGGCACAGGCCATGACACGCATCGGCAAGGACTTCAAAGAATCCGATTCGGATAGTCTCGCGATGATCGTGCTGGAGGGGCAGCAGCCGCTCGGGGACGATGCTCACCAGTACTATGCCGAATTGGTTCGTGAGTTAAGAGACGATCCGAAGCACGTGGAGCATGTGCAGGATTTGTGGGGGGATCGGCTCACGGCGACGAGCGTGCAAAGCCCCGACGGCAAGGCTGCATACGTGCAATTGAGTCTGGCCGGCAACCAAGGGACGGCCTTGGGGGACGAATCAGTGGCCGCGGTCCGGAATATCGTAAATCGGACGCCGCCGCCTCCCGGGGTCAACGCCTATGTCACCGGCGCGGCACCGCTCCTTTCGGAAATGCAACATAGTGGGTTTAGATCCATTCTGAAGATCACCGCGGTAACGGTCGTGATCATCTTCACCATGCTGCTCCTTGTCTACCGTTCGATCATCACCGTGATTCTACTGCTGGTCACGGTCGGCATCGAACTAGCGGCGGCCCGGGGAATCGTCGCCATCCTCGGTCATAACAATATTTTTGTACTCTCGACGTTTGCCATTAATATGCTGATATTCCTCAGCATCGCGGCCGGAACCGATTACGGGATATTCTTCTTCGGTCGATATCAAGAGGCGCGTCAGGCCGGCCAGGACCCGGAAACGGCCTACTACACCACGTACCGCGGGGTCGCTCCGGTCGTTTTGGCCTCCGGCTTGACGATCGCCGGGGCAATCTTCTGCCTGAGCTTTACCCGGCTGCCCTACTTCCAGACCATGGGCATCCCGTGCGCAATCGGCATGCTCACTTCAGTCGCGGTCGCGGTGACGCTGGTTCCGGCAGCGATTGCCGTGGGCAGCCGCTTTGGGCTATTGGAACCCAAGCGCAGGATGCGTGCTCGTCGATGGCGCGGGGTCGGCACGGCAGTTGTCCGCTGGCCCGCGCCCATTCTGGCTGCCGCTTGCGCGATCGCGCTGATCGGGCTAGTGACACTGCCGGGCTATAAAACGAGCTACAACGACCGGCTCTATGTGCCCAAAGATATTCCAGCCAATTTGGGGTATGCGGCCGCCGAACGTCATTTCTCTCAGGCGCGAATGATGCCGGACATTCTGATGATTGAGGCCGATCGCGACATGCGCAATCCGGCAGATTTTCTGGTGCTGAACAAACTCGCTAAGGCAATTTTCCGGGTTGGAGGAATTTCCAGGGTGCAGGGCATAACTCGGCCCGAGGGAACACCGATTGAGCACACTTCGATACCGTTTCTGCTCAGCTTGCAAAGCGCCTCCCAGCTACAAATATTGCCGTTTCAGAAAGCACAGATGAACGACCTGCTCAAGCAGGCCGACGACATGGCCGAAATGGTCACCGTAATGCAGCGCATGTACGCCTTGGTGCAACAGCTCACCGACACAACTCATCGCATGGTCGGCGAAACGCATGAGATGTCGGCGATCACGGATGAGTTGAGGGATCACATTGCGGATTTCGACGATTTCTGGCGGCCCCTCCGCAATTACCTCTACTGGGAGCCGCACTGCTTCGATATTCCCATCTGCTGGTCGATCAAAGCCGTATTTGACGCACTCGACGGTGTTGACGGGATTAGCGACAAGTTCCATGATCTCCTCAAAGACCTCGATCAAATAGATGCGATCTTGCCGCAGCTGACCGCCCAGCTCCCGCAGATGATCGCGACTCTGCAGCGCGCGCGGGCCATGATGCTGACCATGCATAGCACCATGTCGGGCATTTTCGGCGAGATGGACCGAACGACCCAAGACGCCACCGCCATGGGGCTGGCTTTCGACGCCGCCAAAAACGACGATTCCTTCTACCTGCCGCCGGAGGTTTTCCAGAACCCGGACTTCCAGCGCGCGATAAATTCGTTCCTGTCTCCGGATGGGAAAGCGGCTCGATTCATCATTTCACATAAAGGCGATCCCGCGACGCCCGAGGGAATAGCGCGTGTCGACCAGATAAAAACGGCGGCGGAGGAGGCGCTCAAGGGGACACCTCTGGCGAACGCCAAGATCTATATGGCCGGCACCGCGTCGACCTATAAGGACTGGGCAGTCGGCTCAACATACGATCTCTTGATCGCGGGAGTCGCGGCGCTCTGTCTTATTTTCATCATCATGCTGATCATGACGCGAAGTTTTATTGCCGCCCTGGTTATCGTGGGTACGGTAGCGCTTTCGCTGGGCGCATCGTTTGGGCTGTCGGTGCTGGTCTGGCAGGATATTCTGGGAATCCAATTGCACTGGATGGTACTTCCGATGTCGGTGATCATCCTTTTGGCGGTGGGGTCTGACTATAATTTGCTGCTCGTATCACGGATGAAAGAGGAACTAGCCGCCGGTATAAACACGGGCATCATTCGTGCAATGGGCGGCACCGGCAAGGTCGTGACGGCCGCGGGCCTGGTGTTCGCTTTGACCATGGCCTCGATGGTGGTCAGCGATTTGCGGATTATCGGTCAGATCGGTACCACCATCGGTCTCGGTCTGTTGTTCGACACCTTGATCGTGCGCTCCTTCATGACACCGTCTATCGCCGCGCTGCTCGGACGCTGGTTCTGGTGGCCGCAACGAGTGCGCCCCCGCCCCGCCAGCGCCCTACTGCGGGCGATCGGGCCCCGTCCGCTGGTCCGTTCCTTGCTGCTAGGGGAGGAGCACAGCGGCGAGCCCGAACCCCCAACCGAGCCGATCGTCATCCGGCGCTGACTTGGCTGGGCTGCGCGTGTGGCCTTCGTACGCACCGTCAAACCGCCTCCGGAGCGACGACGGTGCCGATCGTGTGGTCCTGGCGGCAGCCAGGCGGCCCCCAAACCGCCAAACGTGAGCGAAGTCACGTCTTTGGCGTCGCCGTGGTGATGACGTTAGCGCTGCGCTGCTGGGCACCCCATCGACGTTGCTGGTCCACGTCCCGACAGCGAGCCGGTGTTCGCTCGCGGCGCTAAGGAGCAGCGAAAACTCATCGTCTTCGAGAGGGCTGTGCTTGCCCAGTAGCGAAACGGCACATCGCCAAAAACCATCACTGCAGGTCACGGCACTGGAAGTCACCATCGCCAGAACCCTGCGCGCACCAGTTGCTGAGCTGCATCAGTAGTTGTCCTGATTAGTTCGCCAGGAACTTTGCCGAAACCCCGGACCGACCCTGTTGGCCTCCAGTATGGTCTGAAGGGAATTCATTTCGACTAGATGGTCTGGAGAACCGGTGAGCATCAATCCGTTCGACGACGAAAATGGCAGCTTTATCGTCTTGATCAACGACGAGGAGCAACACAGCCTGTGGCCGACCTTCGCCGACGTTCCGGCCGGCTGGCGGGTGGTTTACGGCGAGGCGGACCGCGCTGCGTGTCTGGACTATATCGAACAGAACTGGCCCGATATCCGGCCGAAGAGTCTGCGCGACAGGCTGACAGAGGGCTCGGGGTCTTAGTCGATCTCGCCAGTCAAGTCGAACTCAGCCAGCGTGTGCGCAGCCAGCTCACGCAAAGCGGGCTTTGTGTTCTTGGCGCCCGGTTGGTAGGCGACGACGGTGATGCCAATCTTGCCGCTGATGAGCCAAGACAGCAGGACCATTTGGCCGCCTGTTCGCTCAAGCCACTGTCGCCTTACGTTTTGCGTAGTCCCTCGAATGAGATGCAGTCTATTGAGGGCGGCGCTGACGGTGGCGTACTCTGCGTCGGTGCCGGCGAGGTGGTACACCACCGCGCCGATGTCGCCGAGATTAGAACAAAACACCGGGGGATCGGACTCGGCGACCATCACCTCGGCCATCCGTTTCAACGCCCGCTTCGGCGTGAACGGGGTCAGCCAAAGGAGCTGCTGTGTCTCATCTCGCGTCTCCCGCAGAGTCGTCAGCGCCTGCTTGATGGCGGCGCGAGCGTCGCGCAGATCCGTCGTTACCCGCGTCGGGTCGACGCTGACGCGCGCAAACGACATTGCGTTCGCACGCGTATCGCCCTCGGCGCGTTCGCTTATAGCGAGTTGCAAGGCAACGGTGCCGTCCTCGGCACGTCGGCGCCCCATGCGCTCCCCGAGTTTCGCAGCCAACCCGGCGGCCAGCGTGTTCCTCGTTGCGCCAAGAGCCTTCGCACGGGCATCCCAATCATCCAGGTCGACGTGGATCGTGATAGCCGGCACGACGACGGCGTCATCGCCCTCGCCTCCATAAAGCGCGACGGGTCGCGATGCTGGTGAGCCGGCAACATCATGCAAACGACGGCGGGCCTGTTTCGCCGCCGCGACAAGCGCCCGCGCAACCTCAGGTGCGTCCTGCGCTGTTTGGCGGGCATCCTGTACCACGGCGCGCAGTCGAGTGCGTGAACGTGGCGGTGGGTACCCAAAATCGCGCGTGTTGCCCAGGAGCGCATCCACTATCGTGAAGGCGAGCCCGAAGCCGTCGATCAGGCCGTGGGAAAGCACCAGGCTGACCGCGGTCGAGCCGTCCGTAAGTGGAAGGACGCCGAGATGCCAGCCGGGCCCCCATTCCGAATCAATAGGCAGTTGTGAGCGTTCATCAGCCCAGTCGCTAAGTTCATCGCGTGGACGGGCGCACTCAGCGATATCGATGTCCGACCGCCCCCGATCTGAGACCCACCGATGCCGGGCGAACGGCAGCGGCGAACGCTCGATGCGCCGTCCCAACAACCCGTAACCGAGATTCTGGTGAAAACGCCTCACCCCATCGAAGTCGATAGCGTGCTCATAAACCCATACGCAGTGGATGACTTCCTTCGGGCCGGTGGCGCGCTGCCCCGCAAACAAGGCTTGGTCCACGAGCGCGAGCCGATTGTCCGGCCGCACAACACCGTTGGATGCGCAGCTGGGGTCGAACCGATTCATCAGATGAGAATAGCCGACCGGTGCTCCAGCTCCTGCCACACAGGGCTCGGCCGGATGCCTGCCGTCCAGTATAAGGTTGAGCAATTCATTAGCCGATCTTGCCAGTCAGGTCAAACTCGGCCAGCGTGTGCGCGGCCAGCTCACGCAAGTCGGCCGTAGTGTTCTTGCCGCCGACTTGGTGGCCGATGACGGTGATGAAGACCTCGCCGCCGATGCGCCCGGACGCCACGAAGAGCCCACCGCGTGTTTGCGGGGTCGGTGCCGTCCGGCTTCCACTAGGTCGATGTCACCGACATTGGAACACCCACCGGGAGGTTGGCCTAGAGCCGACCGTCACAGCTGCCGACCGTCACCGCCCGCCTCGGCGTTGTACTCCAACCCGACCGCGTTTAACGCGTACGTAAGAAGTACGGTAAGAAAATGGCCACCGTACTCGATCCGCTCGACCAGACCGCGTTTGACGTCGGGCGAGCGACAGAAGTCACCATCCTGAAGAAAATGGGCAACGTACTCGATCCGCTCGACCAGACCACGTTTGACCTCGGGCGAGCGACAGGAGTCACCATCCTGGTGCACTGTGTCTGGGTGTACAACCGCCCGATCGACATCGACGGTTTGCGGCAGTTCCATGAGCATCTTCAGCGGGGACGGTTATCCCGGCGCATCGAACGGTCACCATTGCCGTTCGGCCGCCACCGC
>Ga0153922_1000118_pt1 | contig 31019 bp, 27 predicted proteins | sample TSNJ006MetaG_FD_104723 | JGI IMG/M metagenome (GOLD analysis project Ga0153922, IMG submission 104723) | Attine ant fungus gardens microbial communities from New Jersey, USA - TSNJ006 MetaG | ecosystem: Host-associated > Fungi > Mycelium > Unclassified | place: USA: New Jersey, Brendon T. Byrne... | reverse complement strand
GTCGTCGGTACCGTTGTCGGCGTCACCGTTCGCCAAACGAGGCAAGCCGGCCTCAAAGCCCGAGTCGTCGACGTCGGAGTCGTCGAGGTCAGCCGCACCCGTGTCACCGCGACCGCGACCCCGACCCCGCCGGCCTCGCCGCCGACGCCGGCCCGCGGGCCGTTCCTGTTCGCCGTCAGAAGCCTCGAAGTCGCCGGATTCTTCGTCGTCGAATTCCTCGTCGCGCGCGATCGGCTGCGGTGCGACGAACAGCGGCATGTAATCCAGAGCGCCGGGCTCTCGGTCCTCGGGGACCGGCGTCAACGTGTGAACGCTGCGCTGGTCCGGCGAACCTGCTCCACCTTCAGTGCTGCTCTCGGACTGATTCTGTGATAGATCATCGTCGGCCACGTAATCTCCTATAAGCCCCCGGGCGCGTCGGCAGACGCGGCCACGCGAGGGCTATCGCTATGAACCCGGGGCTCGCGTCCCGAGTTTGTAGGTCTCGCGCCGGGCGGCTCAGATGAACCCACTCGGCACCTGGTGCGAATGATGGCTGTGACGGGTCCGCGCCGCATCCCGGAAGTCGCGATCGTCGCGCTCGTCTATGTCTTCATCCGGGTATCCAGCACCGTGTGGCGCTGGTCACCCTCGCCTAGTATCCCATACGGCGCGAGTGGATCGCCGAGGACCGCTAACGCCCCGGAAACCAGAGCTCGATCTCCCGGGCCGCGGACTCGAGGGAATCGGACCCGTGCACGAGGTTGTTCTGCGTTTCCACTGCGTAGTCGGCGCGAATACTGCCCGGCGCCGCCTTCTCCACCGGGTCGGTGCCCCCGGCGATCTGCCGGAATGCCGCTACTGCCCGTGGACCTTCGACAATCGCGGCGACCACGGGCCCGGAGGTGATGAATTCCAGCAGTGAGGCAAAGAAGGGCTTGCCGTCGTGCTCGGCGTAATGGGCACGCGCGAGCTCATCGTTGACGCTCTTCAACTCCAGCGCCGCCAGCGACAGCCCCTTGCGCTCAATCCGCGCGATCACCTCACCCACAAGTCCACGTTCAACGCCGTCGGGCTTGATCAAGACGAGGGTCCGCTCGGTCACGGCGCACAGACTAATCGACGTCCTCGGGCGGTCGCCGCTGGCCGGGCAGTAGACCACGCGCTTGGCGGCGACGGACCTCGGCGCGCAGGTAAACGACCAGCAGCCACACCCCGGTGAACAGCACACCGATGAAGCCGACCGCGGCGTGCACGACGGAGCCACCGATCAGCACGAGCTGCGCCGCGAGGTTGGCCCAGATCGCCCACGGCCGTCGCTGCACCGCCGACAGCACCACCAGCAGCACTGCCACGCCGATCAGGTACGTCCCCGTCACCTTCGTCAACCCCGGGCCGACGACCGCGACCACTGGGAGCGCCAGCAGCACGACGATCGCCTCCAACAGCAGAATGCCCACCATCACCCCGCGGAAGCTTCTCCAGGGGTCGCGGGCGTCACCGCCTTGGCTCACGCCGGATCCTTTCCGAACAGCGTCCGGGCGGCGCCGGCGGTGACGACCGAGCCGGTGATCACGATCCCGGCACCCGCGTACCCGTCGCCGGCACCGGACTCCTCGACCAGCGCCGTGGCGGTCTCGATGGCGTCCGGTAACGCCTCCGCCCTGAGCACCCGCTCCGGCCCGAATCGCTCGACCGCGGCGTCCGCAAGCGTGTCGACGTCGAGGCCCCGCGGGGAGCCGTTGTGTGTGACCACGATCTGATCGAACGCCGGCTCGAGCGCCGCAAGGATTCCCGCGACATCCTTGTCTGCCATGACCGCCACCACACCGACGAGGTCACGGAAGTCGAACTCGGCGGCCAGTGCGTCGGCCAGCGCGGCCGCTCCGGCGGGATTGTGTGCCGCGTCCAGCAACACCGTGGGGGCCGACCGGACGCGTTCCAGCCGGCCCGGGCTGGTCACCGAGGCGAACCCGGCACGCACCGCGTCGACGTCGAGCTGACGCTGCGCACCCGCCCCGAAGAACGCCTCCACGGCGGCCAGCGCGATGGCGGCGTTATGGGCCTGATGCTCGCCGTGCAGTGGCAGAAAGATGTCGGAATACTCGCCGCCGAGCCCCTGCAATTGCAGCAGCTGCCCGCCGACGGCGATGTGCCGATCGAGCACGGCGAACTCAGAGTCCTCTCGCGCGACCGCCGCGTCGGCGCGCACGGTCTGTTCGAGCAGCACCCGCATCGCCACGGGAAGCTGTCGGCCGATGACCGCGACAGTGTCTGTGGGGTCCAGGGATTCGGGTTGGCTTTTGATGATGCCCGCCTTCTCCGCGGCGATGTCGGCGATGTCATGACCCAGGTAGTTGGTGTGGTCCACGCTGATGGGAGTGATGACTGCAACGGGCGCGTCCACGACGTTTGTGGCATCCCAGCGACCGCCCATGCCGACTTCGACCACCGCCACGTCGACGGGGGCGTCGGCGAACGCCGCGAACGCCATCGCGGTGACTACCTCGAATTTGCTCATCGCCGGACCGCCCGCCCCTTGCGACTCCTTGTCGACCATCTGCACGAACGGCTCGATCTCTCGATATACCTCGACGTATCGCGCGGGCGTGATCGGCTCGCCGTCGATCGCGATGCGCTCGATGGCCGACTGCAGGTGCGGGCTGGTGGTGCGGCCGGTGCGCCGGCTCAGCGCGGTGAGCAGCGCGTCGACCATCCGGGCGACCGACGTCTTGCCGTTCGTGCCGGCGATGTGGATTGACGGATAACCACGCTGCGGTGAGCCGACGAGGTCCATCAACGCGCTGATGCGCGTGAGGCTCGGCTCGATTTTGGTTTCCGGCCACCGCTGATCCAGCAGGTGCTCGACTTGCAGCAGCGAGGCGATCTCGTCAGGCGTCGGCGCAACGTTCACGGTGCTCTCGGGTCTTCGCGCCGCCGGCTCATCCCAGACCGCTGAGTCGGTTCGCGATGCGCTCGACTTCCTCACCCGCGAGCTGTCGACGAGCCCGGATCTTCTCGACGACGTCGGCCGGGGCCTTGGCCAAAAACGCCTGGTTGTCGAGCTTGGCAGATGTTCCCGCGAGCTCCTTTTGCGCGGCCGCCAAATCCTTTTCGAGCCTGCGCCGTTCGGCCTCGACGTCCACGCTGCCCGACGTGTCGAGTTCCACGACCACAGTCTCGCCCGACAGCCGCACCTCCACGGATGCCGTCGGGCTGAAGCCGTCTGCCGGGTCGGTCAGCCATGCCAGCGACGTCATGGCGGGAACCTGAGCCGCGAGGTCCGCGGCGTCGATTCCCGACAGCCGCGCCGGCACCTTCTGCCGGTCGGCCAGGCCTTGGTCGCTGCGGAACCGGCGCACCTCTGTGACGAGCTTCTGCATGTCGGCGATTCGCTGCGCCGCAACAGGATCCAGCGTACGGCCGGATGAGTTTGGCCAGTCGGCGATGACGAGGGACTCGCCGCTGGTGAGAGCCTTCCACAGCGCTTCGGTGATAAACGGCATCACCGGGTGCAGCAGCCGCAGCAGTGTGTCGAGTACGTCGGCCAGCACCGCGGTGGTGTGCTCGACGCCGGCCGCAAGCTGCACTTTCGACAGTTCGACGTACCAGTCACAGAACTCGTCCCACGCGAAGTGGTACAGAGCCTCGCAGGCACGGCTGAACTCGTAATCCTCGAACGCCGAATCGACTTCGGCGCGAACCTCTTCCATTCGGCCGATAATCCACCGGTCGGCGTCGGTCAGCTCGGCGTCGTCAGGCAGGGGCGCGGGGCGGGTACCGTTCATCAGCGCGAACCGGGTGGCGTTGAACAGCTTCGTGACGAAGTAACGCGACGCGCGGGCGTGGTCCTCGCCGACGGACAGGTCGCCCCCGGGGCTGGCGCCGCGCGCCATCGTGAACCGCAGGGCGTCCGCGCCGAATTTCTCCACCCAGTCCAGCGGATCGATGCCGTTGTCGCGCGATTTGCTCATCTTGTGACCGAACTCGTCGCGAATCAGCCCGTGCAGGAACACATTCCGGAACGGAACCTGCGTTCCACGCGCGCCGTAAAGCGTGAGCGCATCGTCGTTCGCGACGAACATCCCGAACATCATCATCCGCGCGACCCAGAAGAACAGGATGTCGTAACCCGTGACGAGAACGTCGGTGGGATAGAACTTTCGCAGTTCCGGCGTGTGGTCGGGCCAGCCCATGGTCGAAAACGGCCAGAGCGCCGACGAAAACCACGTGTCGAGCACGTCGGGGTCCTGCTCCCAACCCTCCGGCGGGCGCTCGCCGGGACCGACACACACCATTTTGCCGTCGGGCCCGTGCCAGATGGGAATCCGGTGTCCCCACCACAGTTGCCGGGAGATGCACCAGTCGTGCATGTTGTCGATCCAGCTGAACCATCGCGGCTCGAGGCTCGCCGGGTGAATCACGACGTCCCCGTTGCGCACTGCGTCGCCTGCCGCCCTGGCCAGCGAGCCGACCTTGACCCACCATTGCAGCGACAGCCGGGGCTCGATCGGCTCACCGCTGCGCTCGGAATGGCCGACGCTGTGCAGGTAAGGCCGCTTCTCTTCGACGATGCGGCCCTGCTCGGCAAGCGCTTCGCGCACCTTGACCCGGGCCTCGAAACGGTCCATCCCGTCGAAAATCGTTCCGGTGTTGGCTATTCGGCCGCGCTCATCCATGATCGTCGGCATCGGCAGGCCGTGCCGCAGTCCGATCTCAAAGTCATTGGGATCGTGGGCCGGGGTCACTTTGACTGCACCCGTCCCGAATTCGGGATCGACGTGGTCGTCGGCAACGATGCAGAGCTCACGATCGAGGAAGGGGTGCGGCAGCGTGGTGCCCACGAGATGGCGGTAGCGCTCGTCGGCCGGGTGCACGGCGATCGCGGTGTCGCCGAGCATCGTCTCGACGCGCGTGGTGGCGACCACGATGTGGGGTTCCGCGTCGTCGACTGAGCCGTACCGGAACGAGACCAGCTCGCCCTCAACGTCGACGTAGGTGACCTCGAGATCCGAGATCGCGGTCTGCAGCAGGGGCGACCAGTTCACGAGCCGCTCGGCCCGATAGATCAGCCCGGCGTCAAAGAGCCGCTTGAAGATGGTCCGCACCGCCCGCGCCGAGCCGTCGTCCATCGTGAACCGGTCACGACTCCAGTCGACCCCGTCTCCGAGCCGCCGCATCTGCGCGCCGATCGTGCCACCCGAGTCGTGCTTCCAGTCCCACACCTTCAAAATGAACAGTTCGCGGCCGAAGTCCTCCTTGGTCTTGCCATCGACCGCGAGCTGCTTTTCCACGACGGTCTGGGTGGCGATGCCCGCGTGGTCCATCCCGGGCAGCCAGAGCACCTCGTAGCCCTGCATTCGCCGACGCCGGGTGAGCGCGTCCATCAGCGTGTGATCCAGCGCATGGCCCATGTGCAGGCTGCCGGTCACATTGGGCGGGGGTAACACGATCGAGTAGGCCGGCTTGCCGCTCTCGGCGTCGGCGGTGAAGTACCCCGCGTCGACCCATCTTTGGTAGATCTCGCTTTCGGCCGCCGCTGGATCCCACGCTTTCGGCAGAGCGTCAGCTGCGGATGAACTGGTGCGGGCGGTCACCGCTTAATTCTAAGAAGGCGGCGCGAGCAGCCGCGCCGACACCCACCTGCGGAAACCTGGCCCCGTGTCATCGCGGGTTACTTCGTCGCGGGTGACGCCCGACCGTCCGCCCTGATCCTGCAACTTCAACGTTCTTGCCGCTTCAGTTGAGGCGCGTGACGTCAAGCGATACGCCGGCTTTCGGGAAACGCGCGAGCAGAGCATCACCCATCGCCGCGGCGGGCGTGAGCACGCCACGCAGGTCCGTCAGCCGATCGCGGTCGAGGGCCAGCGCGAGGCCGCTCTCCCCCAGCAGCACCGATGTGGCCTTGTAGCCGGGATCGCCGCGCTGCGCGATCCTGGCCACATACCGCTCGCCGGCGGTCGTGGCGGTGTACGTCTCCGCCTTGTAGTACCCGCGTTCGCGCACCGCCTCGCTCGGCCCGGTGCCCGGCTTGGGCAATACTCGTTCGACCAGCCCAGGCGGCAGGAACCGGAAAAACCGGCCGCCGAGCTCGAATGCCGCGTCCATCATGCCGGTGACAAGCGCAGACGCCACAGGCGCCACGAATGATGAACCAAGACTCATCGCTTCGGAATAGCGAAACCGTCGGCCGTACGCCCAGTCCTGCAGCGCGTTGCTTCGTCGGACGACACGAGTATTCGAGGCCGCCATGAGGAATCCCGTTGTCCATGAGCCGGCCAGCTCGGGAGCGATGTCAGCCCCGCGCCGCCACGGCAGGTCGGATTGCGCGCCCAGGTCCGGTTCCGCGTCTCGGTCGGGGCTCAGCGAGTATGGGTCGCCGAGCAGCTGACGCACTTCGGGATCGCTGGACGAGTCGCGCAACAGTTCGGTCATCGACGCGATCGTGCCGCCGGAGAACCCGCCGGAGAACCCGCGTAAAACAAATGTGGTGTCCCCCAGCTGCGCGCCGCCGTCCTCCGCGGCCTTGCGGTGGAGCGCGTAGACGGTCAGGTCCGACGGGATCGAGTCGAACCCGCACGCGTGCACGATCCGCGCGCCGGTGTCAATGGCCTGCTTGTGGAACAGGTCGATGCTGCGGCGCTGAAATTGCGGCTCGCCGGTGAGATCGGCGTAATCGGTTCCCGCCTCGGCGCACGCCTCGACCAGCGGAAGCCCGTACTTCGCATACGGCCCGACCGTGGTGACAACGACTCGGGTCCGTGCGGCCATCGCTTTCAGCGTCAAGGGCTGTGATGCGTCGGCGGTCAGCAGCGGCCAGTCCGCGGCGCCGTCACCGAGTGTGTTGCGCACCTCGCGGAGGCGTTCGGTGGAGCGGCCTGCCAGCGCGATGCGCGCGCCGGCCCCGGCCCTGGCGAGATATTCGGCGGTCAGCTTCCCGACGAAGCCGGTCGCCCCGTACAGCACGAGATCAAAGTCACGCTCGGTCATGCCGTGAAACTACCGCCAACGAGTTCAGCGTCACCGGATAGGTACCACGCCCAAAATGGTCTGGACCGGCGCGGTGATCGTCGTACAGAGCAGCGCCAGGTTGATGCCCAACACGCTGGGGACACTCTGGCAGCCGGGCGACGCGGGCGACCCCCACGTCGCGGGCATGGTCGGGCTGCCGGCGTAAGCGCCGCATCTGGGCCATGCCCCGAGGCCCTGTGTGCGGAGCACATTCTCGGCGACCCCGATCTGCTCCTCGCGGCTCGCGGTGGCCGGTGATCCGAGGCCGCCGTTGGAGGTCCAGGTGGCCTGATTGAACTGCAGGCCACCGAAGTGGCCGTTGCCGGTGTTGCTCGCCCAGTTGCCGCCGGACTCGCACTGTGCGATCGCGTCCCAGTTGACGGTGTCGGCCTGCGCCGTGGCCGTCGAAAGCATCGTCGGCGCCCCGAGGAGCGCACCGGTGATCGCCGCCGTTGTGATCGTTCTGCGGATCCCCATCGCTGCGCCCCCTTCGCCGGTCCCCGGAAACATTTGTGGTGTTGATGTTGCGATCGCGGCGTGTCGTGCTGGTGTTACAACGGTTATATATGTTATAGGCGCGACGGGTGCGCAAAATGAGGCAAAATGAGTCGGGCGGTGCCGGATGTACCGGCACCGCCCGACTCTTACCAGCGGTTTTTACCCGCGGTGGCCGCAGACCGGCCAGGCGCCAAGCCCCTGGCGGGCCAGAACGTTCTCCGCGACCCGAATCTGCTCCTCACGCGACGCACCGGACGGCGAACCACTGCCACCGTTGGCATGCCACGTGCCGATCGTGAACTGCAGGCCTCCGTAGTAGCCGTTGCCCGTGTTGATGGCCCAGTTACCACCGGACTCGCACGAGGCAATGGCGTCCCAGTTCACCGCGTTCGCGGTGGCTGGCGACAGCGCCATCGGCGCGGCGATGAGCCCGCCGGTGATCGCGGCTGTCGTGATCGCCTTGCGGAGGTTCTTCACATCGATCCTTTCGCCAAGCGCGTGCCAAGGCACGCCCGCACACGCGGACGCGGGTGCCCTTTCAGGCAGGGGTGCTTCCTCGAATCGCGCCGTCTCGGTCAGGCACGACAGCGGGGACGGGATCGGTCTCACCGTGTCCCGGCGGACCGCGAAAGCCGACAGGTTTATCCCCGGCCGACTTCGGGTAGTCCCCGCTCACACGCAAGTTGTTTTTTAAATTGTTTGCTTCGTTTAAGAAGACAAAAGGACGTTATAAAGCTGAGATCGGAATGTCACATCACAACTCGCGGTATATCGAAGCTATAACGGTTCTATCTCAGTAGGGGCTTCTTGGCATTTTCCCAGGTCATGTCGGCGAGTCTAAGAGTCTATTAGTCTAAGCAATTTTCGCGGCACTGTGAGACGAATCACCGACATTTTGTGAACTGGCTCACGCAAAATACAGCGCACGCGGGAGTTTTATAGTTATGGCCGATGCACTTTCACGGACGAGTACAGCTGTGATCTAATCCAGAATCGCGGATTGAAAGTGACGCTGGTTACAGGCCGAGAAAGGCCAGAAAGCTGTCAGGCTCAGACAATATTGCCGAATTTCTGCGCGACCGAAAATTCAGCGGTCTGCTTAATTCTGGATATCCGCCGGACCACGGCCGCTCGGCGAATGGCGTTCTATTTCCGATCGATTATCGAAGCGATGCGAAATCGGCGATGGAATTCACGTTGGTGAGCGGCCGGCCATCGTTCAGCACAATTCGCTGTGTATCAACGGAATTCACCAACGCGGACATGCTGCGATCGCCGGAAGCCACCAGAGCGGTGACCCGCTCGACCAACGAGACCCGATACAACCCCGCCAGATAGTGGTCGCGGCCGTCCCACGGCAGCACCACGTCCGCGGACAGGTTCACAGACGTGTCCACCAGCAGGTCAATCAAAGCCGGGTCGATGAACGGCATGTCGACGGCGCAGACGAAGGCCCATTGCGAGCCGGCCTCCGCGGCGGCGCGCAGGCCTCGACCGGTCGCAACAAGCGGCCCGACCCCTCGCACGTCGTCGCGTAGCACCTCGGCGTTGAGGGCTGGCAGGGATTGCCCCGGGGCGGCGATCACGAACACGGGCGCGCAGCGCTCGCCGACGACGTCGACGACGTGTTCGACCAAAGTAGCGCCCTGGTAGGGCAGGGCGGCCTTGTCTCGGCCCATTCGACGTGACGCACCACCCGCCAAAACAACGGCGGCCAGCGCCGACACGTCAGTCGACCGTCCAGGTGTCGCGTCCCCGCAGCAGGGACTGCAGGGCGGCGGTGTCGTGCGCGGTCGCCTCCTGCGCATTGCGGACCTGGATCCGAGCGCCGTCGTCATAGGTGGGGCGCTGAACCCGACGGAAAACGCCCATCACGGTGTGCTCCAGGTTCTGGTCGGACAGCCGCGACAGCGCGAACGCGTAACTCGGGTCCTCGGCCGTAGCGTCGTGCACCACGATTTGCTCCACGGCGACATCGGCGGTTTTGGCCACCTCGAGGCCGAACCCGGAGCGCACCACGCAATACTCGCCGTTGCTGCCGAACGTGATCGGCTCGCCATGGTGGACGTTGATGAGGCGCTCCTGGGCGCCTTCCTTGCGCAGCAGGTCGAATGAGCCGTCGTTGAAGATCGGGCAGTCCTGCAGGATCTCGACGAATGCCGCGCCGCGATGAGCTGCCGCGGCCCGCAGCACCTCCGAGAGCCCGTTGCGGTCGGAGTCAAGGGCGCGGCCGACGAACGTGGCCTCGGCGCCCAGCGCCAGTGAGATGGGATTGAACGGCTGGTCGAGCGAACCCACGGGCGTGGACTTGGTGACCTTGCCAATCTCCGACGTCGGCGAGTACTGGCCCTTGGTCAGGCCGTAGATGCGGTTGTTGAACAGCAGGATTGTCAGGTTGACGTTGCGGCGCAGCGCGTGGATGAGGTGGTTGCCACCTATCGACAGCGCGTCGCCGTCGCCGGTGACAACCCACACCGACAAGTCCTCACGGGCCACCGCAAGGCCGGTCGCGATGGCCGGAGCTCGGCCGTGAATCGAGTGCAGCCCATAGGTTTCCAGGTAATACGGAAAACGGCTCGAGCACCCGATGCCGCTGACGAAGACCATGTTCTCGCGCCGCAGCCCCAGTTCCGGCAGGAAGTTGCGAACCGTGTTGAGGATGACGTAGTCGCCACAGCCGGGGCACCACCGGACCTCCTGGTCGGTGGTGAAATCCTTCGCCTTCTGCGGCTGGTCGGTAGTCGGCACACCGCTGAGGGCGGTCAGGCCCAGATCCTGGCCGATGACGTCAGTCATGCACTAGCTCCCGCTTACTCATCCACTCGCTGCCGTCCAACTTAGCGAATCTGGTCTTGTCGCTCTCTTTTTGGGCCAGCGACCCGTCCAGGGCGGCATCGATGATGTCTTCGACTTCGTCGGCCAAGAACGCCATGCCTTTGACCTTGGTCACCGATTGGACGTCGACCAGATACTTCCCTCGCAGTAGCAGCGCCAGCTGACCCAGATTCATCTCCGGGGCCACGACCGTACGATAGCGGCGCAGCACCTCGCCGAGGTTGGCCGGGAACGGGTTCAGGTGACGCAAATGAGCGTGCGCGACGTTGATGCCGTTGCGGCGGGCGCGTCGGCATGCCTCGCCGATCGGCCCGTAGCTGCTGCCCCACCCGATCAGCAGCAGCGGGGCGTCTCCGCTCGGGTCGTCGACCTCGAGGTCAGGAACCGGAATGCCGTCGATCTTCGCCTGTCGCAGCCGCACCATTAGATCGTGGTTGGCGGGCTCGTAGGAGATGTTGCCGGACCCGTTGGCCGCCTCCAGCCCGCCGATGCGATGTTCGAGGCCCGGTGTTCCCGGGATCGCGAAATGACGGGCCAATGTCTCGGGATCCCGCGCGTACGGCTGGAAGTCCTGGCCCGGCTGAGCGAGGTTGCGGTCAATCGGCTGGAAAGTGCCGATGTCCGGGATACGCCATGGCTCCGATCCGTTCGCTATCGCCCCGTCCGACAGCAGGATGACCGGCGTGCGATAGGTCAGCGCGATTCGCACCGCCTCGATGCCGATCTCGAAGCAGTCCGACGGCGACCGCGCGGCCAGCACGACGACAGGTGACTCGCCGTTGCGCCCGTACAGTGCCTGCAGCAGATCGGCCTGCTCGGTCTTGGTTGGCAGCCCGGTCGACGGGCCGCCGCGCTGGACGTCGATCACCAGCAGCGGCAATTCGGTCATGACCGCCAGCCCCATCGCCTCGGACTTCAGCGAGATCCCCGGGCCCGACGTGCTCGTCACGCCCAGCGCGCCGCCGTAGGACGCGCCGATCGCGGCGCCGATCCCTGCGATCTCGTCCTCGGCCTGGAACGTGATGACGTCGAAGTTCTTGTGCTTGGACAGCTCGTGGAGGATGTCCGACGCCGGTGTGATCGGGTAACTGCCCAGCAGCACCCGGGTGTTGGCGAGTTGGCCGGCGACGATGATCCCGTACACGAGCGCGGTGTTGCCGGAAATCTGTCGGTATTCACCGGGCGCAAGCTTGGCCGGAGCGACCTCGAACGTGGTGCCGAACGCCTCGGTGGTTTCGCCGTAGTTCCATCCCGCACGCAGGGCCAGCACGTTGGCCTGGGCCACGTCGGGCTTGCGGATGAACTTCTCCCGGATGAACGCCTCCTGCGGCCCGATCTCCCGGCCGTACATCCAGGACAGCAGTCCGAGCGCGAACATGTTCTTGGCGCGTTGGCCGTCCTTTTTGGAGGCCCCGATCTCCTCGACCGCAGCGAGGGTCAGCGTCGTCATCGGAACCGCATGCACGACGTAGTGGCAGAGGTCGTCGTTCTCCAGCGGGTTCGCGTCATAGCCCACCTTGGCGAGGTTGCGCTTGGTGAACTCGTCGGAGTTTGCGATCACCAGGCCCCCGCGGGGCAGGTCGCCGATGTTGGCTTTCAGCGCGGCCGGATTCATCGCGACGAGAACGTCGGGCCGATCACCCGCGGTCAGGATGTCGTAGTCGGCGATTTGAATCTGAAACGACGAAACGCCGGGAAGGGTGCCCTGGGGTGCACGGATCTCGGCGGGGTAATTCGGTTGCGTGGCAAGGTCATTGCCGAACAGCGCGGCCTCGGATGTGAAGCGGTCGCCGGTGAGCTGCATACCGTCACCGGAGTCACCGGCGAATCGAATGACGACCTTTTCGAGCTTCTGTCGCCCGCCCGCGCTGGCGCCGCTGCCGGTCGGCGTCACGACAAACCACCTCTCGCCCCAAGCCGCAAAGTTGATGTCACTGCCAGTACCGATTATTACACTTTCTTAGTCATGTCTTTACGTATCTGATGCGCGCAACCCTTCACTCTTCCCCAGAAGTCGCAGCTCATGGCCCGCGACACTCCGAATGGCAGGGAAAGTGTGGTTTTCATCACTCTTCTGTCTACATGAATTCTAAGAGACCCGCTTAGCTCGGCTAGCACTCCGGCCGCCGCGTCGTACGGCGTCACTGCGCGAACCCGCATCGGCCGCCGCTCGGTCGCTTTTGATGGCCTCTTGTCGTTGATCGGGATGGCTGTCACGGCAAGACTAGCTGCATGGACCGGAGGCTTTCGTGACCACGATCGGTGTCGTCGGCCTTGGCCGAATCGGGGCGTTCCACACCGACACCCTCAGCGGAATCGAAGCGGTCGATGGGCTTGTCGTGACCGACCAACGGCCCGAGCTGGCGGCCGCGGTCGCGGCCAAACACGGCGCGAAGGCGGTCGATTCCGTTGCCGAGCTTTTGAGTTCGGGTGTCGACGGTGTCGTGATCGCGGCGGGCACGCCGGCACACGCCGCGCTCACGCTGGCCGCCGTTGAGCGCGGTCTTCCCACGTTCTGCGAGAAACCGATTGCTGCCACCGCCGCCGAGTGCGCGCGGGTCGCCGAAACCATCGCCCGGTCCGGGGTCCCGGTCCAGGTTGGTTACCAGCGCCGATTCGACGCCGCGTTCGCCGCCGCAAAGGCAGCCGTCGACGAGGGTTCGCTGGGGTGGCTGCACACTGTGCGCAGCACGACGATGGACCCCGCCCCGCCGCCGTTCGAGTACCTGGCCAGATCGGGCGGAATCTTTCGCGACTGCTCGGTGCACGATTTCGACCTGCTGCGCTGGATCACCGGCCAGAGCGCGGTTGAGGTATACGCGACCGGCACCGTCCAGGGCGATCCGCGCTTTACGCAGATCGGTGACGTGGACACCGCCGCGGCGATCGTCACCTTCGACGGCGGAACGATCGGGCTGGCCTCTGCCGCCCGTTACAACGGCCGCGGCTACGACTGCCGACTGGAGGTGCACGGCAGTGACGACTCAGTGGTCGCGGGCTGGGACGACGGCGCAGCAGTGCGAAACACCGGACCTCACAACGGTTTTCCTGCAGGACCGCCACACCGGTTCTTCATCGACCGGTTCGCCGACGCGTTCCGCAGGGAGCTCGCCGCGTTCGTCGAGGTCGCTGCGGGCCGCGCGACGCCGGCTTGCACCGTCGCCGACGCGGTCGAGGTGGCGTGGATCGCCGAAGCGGCGACGGCGTCGTTGCAGCGACATGCACCGGTATCGACCGGCGAGGTGAGAAGCGCGTGAGCCCACCGAAGATCGCCGGTGCCCCGATCTCGTGGGGGGTATGCGAGGCGCCCGGCTGGGGGTATCAGCTCTCTGCCGACCGCGTGCTGCGCGAAATGAGCATCGCCGGTCTCACGGCCACCGAACTGGGCCCGGAGGGCTACCTACCGACCGAGCCGGCGCGGCTGACCTCGCTGCTGGGGTCTCATGGCCTGAAATGTGCCGGAACCTTTGCACCGGTGGTACTGCACGACACTCATCGGGATCCGGTCGCAGATATCGTCGATCGCCTGGATGTGCTGAACGCCTGTGGCGCAAAGGTTTTGGTGTTGGCCGCGGCTACCGGCACGGACAACTACGACTCGCGCCCAACGCTTGACGACGCGCAATGGAACACGCTTTTCACCAACCTGGACCGGCTCGCGGAGGTGGCCGCCCGTCGCGGAGTGCAGGCGGTTCTGCACCCCCATGTCGGAACGATGGTTGCGACGCGAGACGACCTGGAGCGCGTGCTCACCGGCTCGTCGGTTCGGCTGTGCCTCGACACCGGTCATCTGCTGATCGGCGGAACCGACCCCGTCGAGCTGGTCAGGGCGGTCCCAGAACGGATCGCCCACGTCCACCTGAAGGATGTCGACCGGGCGATGGCCGCCCGGGTGAGAGCACGTGAGCTCACCTATGCGCAGGCTGTCGCGCAGCGCTTGTACACCCCGCTGGGTCAAGGTGACGTGGGCGTCGCCGCGATCGTGACGGTATTGCGCCAAAACGGGTTTGACGGTTGGTTCGTGTTGGAGCAGGACACCATCCTCCACGCGGAGCCGGTCCGGGGGGGACCCGTAGACGACGTGGTCGCCAGCCTGAATCACCTGCAGGCAGTCCTTGCCGGTGTACCGGCGTGACCATTTTGGGCATCCTGGATCGCCCAGCCCGCCATCGCGACAAGCTTCGCGCGGCCGTGGGAAATTTGCTGGGAATTTGCGAGGAGAAGGACCGGCCGAGCAGGTGGCGAAATACCCGTGCCCGGGCACCACGTCAACCCTATGCTCGTAGGTAATGAGCCCGAATTCGCCGGTCTGGCGGGCCAACGTGGCTCGCCTCGCTGCGCTGGCAGACGCCACGTCTGCCACGGCGGTACCCCTCACGATGATTGGGTCGGTGCGCGCAGCGGCCCGGCGTATCCGTGCCCGCATGTCGATGCTCGCCGAGCCGGTGGTTGACCACACCGCATACGACATCCCGCTCGACACTCCCGTGGCGGCCCCGCCCCCGGCCCCGAGCATCGCGGGCGGCCTGGTGGGGGTGGACGCCTTTCCTACCGCCGTGGCGGTCAGCCCCCAGGACGGCCAGGTCTACGTGGTCAACACCGGCAGCGACTCGGTGTCGATAATTGACGCTGACACCCGGATCGCTGCCGCCACTATCGCCGTTGGTCGCACACCGTACGGCATCGCGCTTACCCCGGACGGCCGCACCGCCTACGTGGCCAACGCCGGTGACAACTCGGTGTCGGTCATCGACACGCAAGAACCACGGGTGACGGCCACGATCGAGGTCGGCGAGAACCCGTACGGCGTTGCTGTCGCGCCGGACGGCGAACGCGTCTACGTGACGAATCAGACAGGTGGATCACTGACGGTCATCGGCGCGGTCAAGTCCACGATCCCCGTCGGGCGCGCGCCGACCGGAGTCGCCATAAGCCCCGACGGGGAATGGGCCTACGTCGTCGACAACGAGGCGCACTCGCTGATCGTCGTCGACACTGACGCGGGCACGAGCGCGGGCATCATCCCGGTGGGCAAGCACCCGGCCCAAGTCGCAGTCACCCCGGACGGCGCCCACGCGTTCGTCACCAACGCGGGCGGCTGCTCGGTTTCGGTGGTCGACCTGTCATCCACCGCGGTGACCGAAACCTTGATGGTGAGTGATCACCCGATCGGTGTGGCGATCGGCGCCGACGGTCGCTTCGCATACGTCACCGCGCTGGATGCATCGCTTCTCGCCGGCACATTGACGATCATCGACATCGCAACCGGCGCAATGAAAACCCTTCATGCAGGCGCTCCCTACGGTGTGGCACCCGATCCGGCCGGTGACCGTGTGTACATCACCGACTTCCGCTCGCAGACCCTGTCGGTGATCGCGGCGAGCGACGAACCCGACGAGGTCGGCCCCGACCGCAACGCGGACTCGCTCACCGCCCGCAAACGTCCTTCTCAGAAAGACACCGCGCCGTCAATCCCGATCGATCGCGGCGCCTTGAACGTTGTCGCCGACCCCGACACCGGCCGGGCGTTCGTCATTCGCAGCGATGACGACGCAATCGAGGTGATCGACTCGTCGGGCCATTCCGCCACCGTCAACGTGGGGCGGTATCCGACCGCGCTCGTGCTCACCCGCGACGGCACCCGAGCCTACGTCACCAATTACGAGGACTGCTCACTGTCGGTCATCGACACCGCATCCGACGGCGACTCGGCGTACGCGGTCGCCGGCACCCTCGACGTCGGCCCGACCTGGTCCTCCGGGGTGGTTCTGAGTGGTGACGGCAGCCGGGCATACGCCGTCGACGAGATGGACGGCCGCCTGTCGGTGATCGACTCCGTGGCTGACAGCCCGAGCCGCGACACCGTGATTGCCCACGTCGAACTCGGGGAGCCCCCGACCGCCCTGCGCATTGCTCCCAACGGACGATGGGTCTACGCGATCAACCATTTCGACCACTGTCTCTGGGCCGTCCACACCGCCACGAACAGGATGGCGGCGATCAAACTACCGGCTTATCCATACCGAATCAATACCAGTCCCAACGGTTTACGGCTCTACGCCAGCTTGTGCGGCGACGGGTCGACGTGCGTCATCGACACCGATCCGGGCAGCGCCAGATACCATCGGATCATCGCCAGTCTGCGCCTCGACAGCTACGGGCCGGACCCGGTCTTCACAACGGCAGGGGGCCGTGCCTACGTCGTGAACTCGGACAACGACTCCGTGTCCGTGATCGACACGGCGACCAGCACGGTGAAAAACATTGCGGTCGGACGGTATCCGTGGGACCTCGCGGTGAGCAGGGACGGGCGCCGTGCCTATGTCGTCAACAACCTCGACGACTCACTGTCGATCCTTGCAACGGCCACCGACTCCGTCACGGCCACCGTTCCGGTCGGCGTTCGCCCGTGCCGGGTCGCGGTCACCCCAGACGGCGCGAGAGCGTTCGTCGTCAACAGCCGCGATGACACGGTGTCGGTGATCGACACTGAGACGTCCACCGTCACCAGCACAGTCGCCGTGGGGCACAAGCCCTTTGACGTGAGTGTCAGCGTCGACGGTGGGCGCGCACTCGTCCGTCACCGCGACGGGCTGTCGTTGGTCACGGCCTAGCCGTGCCCCCGCTGGACGCCCTTGTCATCGGGCGAAGCGGCGTCGACATTTACCCGCTTCAGGTCGGTCTCGGCCTGGAGGACGTCACCTCGTTCGGAAAGTTCCTGGGCGGAACGGCGGCCAACGTCGCAGTCGCGACCGCCAGGCTGGGCCACAGCGTCGCGCTGATCTCCGGTGTCGGCGCTGATCCATTCGGCCGGTTCGTGGCTCGCGAATTGGGCCGGCTCGGCGTCGACAACATGCACCTGGTCACCGATCCCGAGCACGCGACGCCGGTCACGTTCTGCGAGATGTTCCCGCCCGACGATTTCCCGCTGTACTTCTACCGCAAGCCGACCGCGCCCGACTTGCAGGTGCGACCCGCGGACATCGATCTCAATGCGGTTAGCGGCGCGAGGCTGTATTGGTCAACGGTAACGGGTTTATCCGAAGAGCCCAGTCGCAGTGCTCATTTCGCTGCCTGGGCGGCGCGACAGCGCCGGGCGCTGACGGTGCTCGATCTGGATTGGCGGCCAATGTTCTGGCAGTCCGCCGAGGCCGCCGCGGAACAAGTCCGAAAGGCGTTGTCGAATATCACCGTCGCGGTGGGCAACCGCGAGGAGTGCGAAGTAGCCGTCGGCGAGAGTGACCCGATGCGTGCCGCGGACGCCCTGCTCGATCTCGGCATCGAGTTGGCGGTCGTCAAACAGGGCCCCAAGGGGGTGCTCGGCCGCACCCGGACCCAAACCGTCACTGTTCCACCGATTCCCGTTCGCATCGTCAATGGCCTCGGTGCCGGTGACGGCTTCGGCGGCAGCCTCTGCCACGGACTGCTCGAGGGGTGGCCACTCGAGAAGACGCTGCGCTATGCCAATGCTGCGGGCGCCATCGTCGCATCCCGGCTCGAGTGCTCGACCGCGATGCCCACGGTCGCTGAGATCGCTAACCTGGCTGAGGCGCACACCCATTCGGAGTCCGTCGATGCCTGAAAACCGGTTTTATCTCCCCGCGGGATCGACCGGCACGCATCCGGTTACGGTTGCGGTGACGCCGGACACGGCGGGATGGGCCGAAACGAGCTTGTGGGTCGCCGAACTCGCCGCGGGCGAGTCGGTGGGCCGGCCGTCCGGCGACGACGAGATCCTCGTGGTGCCGCTGTCGGGCTCGATGACCGTGTCGTGCGGTGATGGCGGATTCGTCTTGGCCGGAAGGCACTCGGTTTTTGCCGGCCCCACCGACTTCACTTACATCGGACGGGACAGCGATTTCCGCGTGGCCAGTCATAGCGGCGCACGCGTCGCATTTTGCGGTGCGCGCGCCCGCCGGCAGCTGCCGTTCCGATACGTCGGAGCCGAGGACGTCCCGATCGAGCTGCGCGGCGCCGGCACCTGCAGCCGCGAGGTGCACAACTTCGCCGCGGCCGACGTGTTCGAGGCCGACTCGATCATCGCGTGCGAGGTCATCACCCCGGGCGGCAACTGGTCGTCGTACCCCGCGCACAAACACGACGAGAACACCGCCACCGAAACCCAACTCGAGGAGATCTACTACTTCGAAATCGCCGAAGGTGGCGACGGCTCAGCGGGATTCGGTTATCACCGCGTGTACGGAACGGCTGCCCGGCCGATCGAAGTGCTCGAGGAGGTGCGTTCCGGGGACACGGTGCTGGTGCCGCACGGGTATCACGGGCCATCGATCGCGGCACCGGGCCACCACATGTATTACCTGAACGTGATGGCCGGGTCGGGCCCGCTGCGGGCGTGGCGGGTCAGCTTCGACCCGCATCAGGACTGGCTCCGTCGAACCTGGCGGCACCAGGACATCGATCCACGACTTCCCCTGCGCATTTCGGGAGACTAGCCATGGCCGCCGAACCCGCCATCCGACTCACCGTCGCACAGGCCACGATCAGATTCCTTGCCGCTCAGTACGCCGAACGAGACGGTGAGCGAAACCGCTTCTTCGCGGGATGTTTTGGCATCTTTGGGCACGGCAATGTGGCAGGCCTTGGGCAGGCGCTGCTGCAGGAGGAACTCCGCGACCCGACGACCCTTCCCTATGTCCTGGGCCGTAACGAGCAGGCGATGGTGCACTCGGCCGTCGGCTACGCCCGGATGAAGGACCGGCTGCAGACCTGGGCCGTGACCTCCTCGGTCGGGCCCGGCGCGACGAACATGGTGACCGGTGCGGCGCTGGCGACCATCAACCGGATACCGGTGCTGCTGCTTCCCGGCGACACGTTCGCCACCCGCGTCAGCGCACCCGTGTTGCAGGAACTCGAGTGCACCGAGGCGGGCGACATCACGGTCAACGACGCATTCCGGCCCGTGTGCCGCTATTTCGACCGGGTGTGGCGCCCCGAGCAGCTGCCCGCCGCCATGCTAGGCGCGATGCGCGTGCTCACCGATCCCGCGAACACCGGCGCTGTGACGATCGCGATGCCCCAGGACGTGCAGGCACAAGCATTCGACTGGCCGGAATCGCTGTTTGCCGAACGCGTTTGGCACATCCGCCGGCCGGTGCCCGAACCCGCCGAGCTGCATCGCGCGGCAGCCATCATCGCGGCGGCCAAGCGCCCGCTCATTGTCGCCGGCGGCGGGGTGATCTACAGCAGCGCCACGGAGGCCCTGGCGCGGTTCTGCCGACGGACCGGCATCCCGGTCGGGCACAGCCAGGCCGGCAAGGGAGCGCTGCCGTACGACCACCCCCAATCGGTCGGTGCGATCGGATCGACCGGCACCACCGCGGCAAACGCCGTGGCCGCCATGGCCGATGTCGTGATCGGGATCGGCACCCGCTACAGCGATTTCACGACGGCGTCCCGCTCGGCGTTCGCCGATCCCGACGTGCGGTTCGTCAATGTCAACGTCGCTCCCCACGACACGATCAAAAACAGCGGGCTTCCGATAGTGGCCGACGCCCGCGAGGGCATCGTGGCGCTCGACGCAGCGCTGGCCGACTACACGGTCGGCCCCGATTACCGTGACGAGGTGGTGCGGCTCGCCCGACAGTGGGACGACACCGTCACCGCCGCGTACCGCATCGACGACAGCGCCGGAATCAACCAGAGTCGGGTGATCGGGCTGGTGAACACCCTGTCCGAGCCGACCGATGTGGTCGTGTGTGCGGCCGGCTCGATGCCCGGCGATCTTCACAAACTGTGGCGAACCCGTGACCCCAAGGGCTACCACGTCGAGTACGGCTACTCCTGCATGGGGTACGAAGTTGCCGGTGGCCTCGGCGCCAAGATGGCGTGCCCGGACCGTGACGTGTTCGTTCTGGTCGGCGATGGGTCGTATCTGATGATGGCCACCGAGTTGGCGACTGCCGTGCAAGAGGGTGTCAAGCTCATCGTGGTGTTGGTGCAAAACCACGGGTTTGCGTCGATCGGCGCGCTTTCCGAATCAGTGGGCTCACAGCGCTTCGGCACCGCGTACCGCTACCGCACCCAGGGTGGCCGGCTGGATGGGGCGAAGCTGCCGGTGGATTTGGCAGCCAACGCGGCGAGCCTCGGCGCCGCGGTCGTTCGCGCCACCACCGCCGCAGAGTTCACCGACGCCGTCAAAGTTGCCAAGGCCAATGAGGTGACGACGGTGATTCACGTCGAGACTGATCCGTTGATCTCGGCACCGAACAGCCAATCGTGGTGGGATGTCCCGGTTTCGGAGGTGTCCGAGCTCGACTCCACCGCAACGGCGCGGCAGGCCTATGAGCAGAACAAGGCCGCCCAGCGTAGTTACCTTCGGCCCGCCGAGTAGAGGAGCTCCGCGGCTACACCCGTGTCGTCTCGATGGCCGCGCTCATCGCGGACTGAGACTCGACGCGCTCGCCCAGAGTGGGCGCGGTGAGCATGAACAGCGTGCGTCCGTCGTCACCACCCAACTCGCACGCGATCCCGTGGCGGCCCGGCGTCTCCACGGTTGCCGTCACGTCGCCACCCTCGACCACGCGCACGAACCGGTCGAACACCGGACTTGCCACCCAGACGGCGTCGTCGCTGTCGATGGCGATGCCGTCGGGGAAATCCGAAAGGTCGGCCCACACCCGCCGCTGGCTGAGTGATCCATCGTCGGCCAGGTCGAAAGCGGTGATGCGCTGTCCGAAGCTCTCCGCCACGAGCAGCGTGGACTGATCGGCGGTGATAACCATGCCGTTGGCGAATTCGAGATTGTCAGCGATTTCGCACACCGAGCCGTCGGGATCAACGCGCAGCAGTGAGGCGGTGGCCGGCGTGCCCCGGCCCGCGTAGTCGAAGCCGAACTGACCGATGAAAGCGTGTCCGTGCCGATCGACGCACATGTCGTTGATTTCGTAGGGCGCCAGCGCGCTGAGATCGGCATGAACCGCGAGATCGGAACCATCGAAGCGCATCACCTTGCGAGGCGTCATCGATGAGATCAGCAACGAGCCATCGGGAAGCCACCCGAGCCCGGACGGCTGCTCCAAGCGCACGACGGTGGACACCTCACCGTCTTCGGTGATGCGCAGCACGGTGTCACCGTGCATGTCCGAGACGTACAGTGCGCCGTCACGCCAGCGCGGGCCCTCCAAGAACGCGCGACCCGTAACGAGCTCAGAGATGTCGGCCATAGGCGGCGATCGTAATCGACGACGGCCTAGATTGAATCTATGCCTGCCCGGCCAGCCATCAGGACAGCGAATGGGTAGGGTGACGGCGCGGCGGCGGGCCCGCCACCTGACCGCGGACGACACCGTTACCCGGCCGGAGACCCTCGCGGTGGAGGAGCCGCTGGAGATCCGCGTCAACGGCGCGCCGATCACCGTGACCATGCGGACCCCGGGATCGGACATCGAACTCGCCCACGGCTTTCTCCTCACGGAGGGTGTGATCGCCCAACGGGACGACGTGCTGGCGGCGCGCTACTGCCGCGGCTCGGGTGACGACGGCGTGAACACGTACAACGTGCTCGATGTAACGCTTGCCCCCGACGTCAAGCCGCCGGATCTCGATGTCACCCGCAACTTCTACACCACGTCGTCGTGCGGTGTCTGCGGCAAGGCGTCGCTCGAGGCGGTCCGGCTGATCAGCCGCCACTGTCCCGGCGACGATCCCGCCGCCGTGGCCGCGGACACGTTGACCGCGATGCCCGAGCGGTTGCGCTCGTCGCAACTGGTTTTCGCGAGCACCGGCGGGCTGCACGGGGCGGCGCTCTTCGCCATGGACGGCACGATGCTGGCCGTTCGTGAGGACATCGGCCGGCACAACGCCGTGGACAAGGTGATCGGCTGGGCGGTTAAGTCGGGGCGGATTCCGTTGAACGGCACCGTGTTACTGGTCAGCGGGCGGGCGTCGTTCGAGCTCACGCAGAAGGCGGTGATGGCTGGGGTTCCCGTGCTCGCGGCGGTCTCGGCGCCGTCGTCGCTGGCGGTCGACATGGCCAGCCAGTCGGGTCTGACCTTGGTGGCGTTCCTACGCGGCGATTCGATGAACGTCTATACGCGGGCCGATCGGGTCGTGCGGTGAAGCTTTCCTCGGAGATGCAGCGCCTCGTGCTCGAACAGCGGCTGGGATTCGTCGCGACCGTTACCGAGGACGGGCGACCGAACGTCTCACCAAAAGGCACCACCACCGTCTGGGACGACGAGGGGTTGATGTTCGCTGACGTAGCGTCTCCGGGAACCGTCACCAACCTCGCCGCAAACCCATACGTCGAAATCAACGTGGTGGATCCGATCCTGCGAAAAGGCTTCCGTTTCAAGGGAACCGCCACGGTGTACACCGGCGGCGACATGTTCGACAGGGGTGTTCGCATCCTGCGCGGCCGCGGTTCTGCCCTGGATCTGAACCGGGTCCGGTCGATCGTGGTGATCGACGTGAGCTCGGCGGCACCGCTGATTTCGCCGATATACGACAACGGAACTGCCGAAGAGGTGATCGTGCGCCGGTGGCTCGACTACTACGGCGATCTTTACGAGCGATCCTGAGCGAGGCAACGGGGAATTTACTTCCGCGCAAGGTTCCGATGGAAGATGATCGGAGCGACGGAAAGGTTTCTGATGTCTGAACTGAAGAGCCCCACAGCGGTGCTGCACGAGGGTCCGCGCAGCCTCTCCGAAGCCGAGACCGCCGAGATCGAGGAAAGAGACCTTCACGGAATCCGCCAGGTCGACATCGACGATGTGATCGAGTACGTCCACCAGGGGCTCAGAAAGTTGCCCGACTTCGTGACCCTGTACCGCAAGTACCTCAAGCAGCGGTGGGACGTCTACGAACTCGACTTCACGCAGGACCGCATCGACTGGACCGAGAAGATGACCGAGGACGAAAGGCAGTCGTTCGTCGGGATCGCGTCGGGATTCCATCACGGCGAGCGGCAGGTGGAGATAGAGCTGCCGGTGTTCATGATCGGCGCGACCGAGGAGGAGAAGCTCCACATCGCCGCCCAGATCGAAGACGAGGCGCGGCACACGGTCTTCTTCGACCGCTTCTATCGAGAGGTGGTGGGACTCGAGGGCGCCGACATCATGGATGTGCTCGACCGCTCCTTCCCATGGGTGCAGGAAACGTTCGTCGGTCCGTTCGGGTTGCTCGCCTACCAGGCGGATGAACTCCGCAGGAACCCGTATGACCAGCGTGCCCGCGTTCGCTACGGGACGACGTACTTCCTTTGGATCGAGGGTGTGCTGGCGCTGTCGGTCATGAAGGTCACGCTGTCCTATGCGCGCTGGCGCGGGTTCCTTCCCGCCTATTACACCGGGTTCACCGCGACGTGCCGCGACGAGTCGCGGCACGTGCAGGGCGGGATGCGTTACCTGCAGGACGCGGTAAGCAGTGACCTGACGATGCTGAAGGAGATCCACGACACCCTTCGCACGATCCTGACGATCAGCGGGGTTTCCAGCCGGAAGCTCTACTACGAGCCGTTGGGCTGGACCGAGGATGAGGTACGCGTCCTGCTGATCCAGCAACTTCGGCGCAAATGCAACGACGTCGGCATTTCCCTGTCTCAGGAGTTGGAGGAGTTGCTCGTCCAGATCGAGCCGGTGCTGGCGGGAGGCTGACCTGTGCCGTCGACGTTCTTGAGCCCGTCGTGGGTCGACGCCGTTCGCACCGCCCTCGACGCCGGCCCCGACGAAGAAGCCCTCGCCGCAAAACTGCCCGAATATTGGGACTTCTACCACGAGGTCCGAACCAACTACCGGTCATCATGGGCGCTCGGTGTCCGCGATCTGCCGGCTGAGCTGGCCGGTGGCGAGCGTTACCTGTATGTGGCGTGGGGCGACGACCGGGTCCTCGACTGCCGCATTCTCGACGAGTCCGTGCCGGTGATGGCAACCTACGTGCTGGCAGCCGACTACCAGGACTGGAAAGCGCTACTGCAGGGCTACGACGCACTCCGGACCGTGATGTACCGCAAGCTGTTGCTCGAGGAGGGCGACCTGCTCGAGTTCTTCAAGGCGATCTACTTCTTCGTCGAATCACTGGCGCTCATCGCCACGGTGCCCACCAGCTTTTCCGCGGCCGCTGAGCTTCCCGCGCCGGCCTGACGCGGTTACGAGTTCCCCGGGACTACGCGCTCTTGTCGCGGCGCTCCGGGCGCGACGGCTTGCGCGGCACGATGGTCGGAAGCACGTTGTCCTGGACGGTCTCCTTGGTCACGACGACCTTGGCGACGTCATCACGGCTGGGGATGTCATACATCACCGGCAGTAGCACTTCTTCCATGATCGCGCGCAGCCCGCGAGCGCCCGTGCCGCGATGAATCGCCTGATCTGCGATCGCCTCCAGCGCATCCTCCGTGAATTCCAGCTCGACGCCGTCCATCTCGAACAACCTGGTGTACTGCTTCACCAACGCGTTTTTCGGCTTCGACAAGATCTGAACCAGCGACTCCTTGTCGAGGTTGGTCACCGAGGCGACCACCGGTAGGCGGCCGATGAATTCGGGGATCAGCCCGTATTTGATCAGATCCTCGGGCATGACTTCGGCGAAGTGATCCTGGGTGTCGATCTCGGCCTTGGACCGGACCTCGGCGCCGAAGCCCAGGCCTCGCTTGCCGACCCGGTCGGCGACGATCTTCTCCAGCCCGGCGAACGCGCCGGCCACGATGAACAACACATTCGTGGTGTCGATCTGAATGAATTCCTGGTGGGGATGTTTGCGACCGCCCTGCGGGGGCACCGAGGCCTGGGTGCCCTCCAAGATCTTCAGCAGCGCCTGCTGCACCCCCTCCCCCGACACGTCGCGGGTGATCGAGGGGTTTTCGCTCTTGCGGGCGATCTTGTCGACCTCGTCGATGTAGATGATCCCGGTCTCGGCGCGCTTGACGTCATAGTCGGCCGCCTGGATCAGCTTCAGCAGGATGTTTTCGACGTCCTCACCGACATAGCCGGCCTCGGTGAGCGCGGTGGCGTCGGCGATCGCAAACGGCACGTTCAGCATCTTTGCCAGCGTCTGGGCCAGGTACGTCTTTCCGCACCCGGTGGGACCCAGCATCAGGATGTTGGACTTGGCAAGTTCGACGGGCTCGGAACGGGAGTCGCGGGTCTTTTCACCGACCTGGATGCGCTTGTAATGGTTGTAGACGGCGACTGCTAGCGTGCGCTTGGCGTGGTCCTGGCCAATCACGTAACCCTCGAGGAAGTCGCGGATCTCGGCCGGCTTGGGCAGTTCGTCAAGCTTGACGTCGTCGGCGTCGGCCAGTTCCTCTTCGATGATCTCGTTGCACAGGTCGATGCACTCGTCGCAGATGTACACCCCGGGACCCGCGATGAGCTTCTTAACCTGTTTTTGGCTCTTGCCACAAAACGAGCACTTCAGCAGGTCACCGCCGTCTCCAATGCGCGCCATGGTGGTGAGATCCTACTTTCCTGTTCGCCGTCGGTTGTCGGTACGTCGGGTCGTCTGCTCCGACGCTACCCGCTCTGTCCAACGCGGTGCGACTGATAAGGCCGAATCGCGTCGGTGGTATTTATTCGTGTTTTGAGAGCATTGCAGAACATATCGCCTGATTTGGCTCGGCGCCCCCCGGAACGCTGTGCTGTGTCCTTGGCGTGTCGCCGCCGTTACGCGACGGAGAGGCCGAACTATCGTCGAGGCGTGGGTTTCGCCGTGCCCGACGATACCGTGTTGATTGGCGACGGAGGTTTTGCGACCGAGCTCCAGGCGCGCGGAAATGACCTCTCGGATGCGTTGTGGTCGGCCCGGCTGCTGGTCGATGCGCCGCAGGAGGTGATCGCGGCTCACATCGCGTTCTTCCGCGCCGGCGCGATGATCGCCACGACCGCCAGCTATCAGGCGTCGTTCGAGGGGTTCGCCGCGCGCGGCATCGGCCGCGCCGACGCTGCCCGGCTGATGCGGCGCAGCGTGGAACTGGCGCGCCAGGCGCGGGCAGAGGTTGGCAACGAAGGACGCTGGGTCGCAGCGTCGGTCGGTCCGTACGGAGCCGCGCTGGCCGACGGTTCGGAGTATCGGGGCCGGTACGGATTGACGGTCAGGCAGTTGGCGGACTGGCACCGGCCACGGCTGGAGGTGCTGGCCGACACCGGCGCCGATGTGCTGGCGTTGGAGACGGTGCCCGATGTCGACGAGGCGGAGGCCTTGGTGGGTCTGGTGCAGGAACTCGGCGTGCCGGCGTGGCTGAGCTACACGATCGACGGGCCGCGCACGCGCGCCGGACAGCCGCTGGCCGACGCCTTCGCGGTGGCGGCCGGGGTACCGCAGATCGTCGCGGTGGGGGTGAATTGCTGCGCGCCGGCAGACGTGCTGTCGGCTATTCAGTCCGCCCGCGAGGTGACCGGCGGCACGGTGATCGTCTACCCCAACAGCGGCGAATTGTGGGACGCCCGCAGTCGCGGCTGGCTGGGTCCGTCGCGATTCTCCGCGGACCTCGCGCCGCAGTGGGTGTCGGCGGGCGCGCGAATCGTCGGCGGCTGCTGCCGCGTGCGGCCGGCCCACATCACTCAACTCGCGAAAGCCCTCGCGGCGTGAAGACGCCGCCGGTTCAGGCGGACCGGGCGGAGAGTTTGCGGTACTCCAGCACGGTGTCGATGATCCCGTAGTCCTTGGCCTCCTCGGCGGTCAGGATCTTGTCACGGTCGGTGTCCTTGCGGATCACCTCGGCGTCCTTGCCGGTGTGCAGGGCCAGTGTGGTTTCCATCAACTTGCGCATCCGCTCGATCTCGGCGGCCTGGATCTCCAGGTCGGAGAACTGACCCTGGATGACCCCGGCCAGCGCGGGCTGGTGGATCAGCACACGTGCGTTTGGCAGGGCCATGCGCTTGCCGGCTGTGCCGGCGGCGAGCAGCACCGCGGCCGCGGACGCGGCCTGGCCCAGGCAGACGGTCTGAATGTCGGCGCGCACGTACTGCATCGTGTCGTAAATCGCCATCAGCGACGTGAACGAGCCGCCGGGCGAATTGATGTACATCGTGATGTCGCGGTCGGGGTCCAGTGACTCCAGCACGAGGAGCTGCGCCATGATGTCGTTCGCCGACGCGTCGTCGACCTGCACGCCGAGGAAGATGATGCGTTCCTCGAACAGCTTGTTGTAGGGGTTGGACTCCTTGAGGCCGAAGCTCGAGTGCTCGATGAACGACGGGAGGATGTAGCGCGCCTGCGGTGCGAGGTTGGGGTTCATTTGTTGGTTCCTGCTCCCGGTCGTGACCCGTTGCCTTCGCCGCGGGTGATGATCTGATCGACGAAGCCGTATTCCAGCGCCTCTTCGGCGGTGAACCACCGGTCGCGGTCGGAGTCGGCGTAGATGCGTTCCAGCGGCTGGCCGGTGAACTCGGCGTTGAGCCGGAACATTTCCTTTTTGATCACCGCGAACTGCTCGGCCTGGATCGCGATGTCCGCGGCGCTGCCGGTGACGCCGCCCAGCGGCTGGTGCATGAGGATGCGGGCGTGCGGCAGCGCAAAGCGCTTGCCCTTGGTGCCCGCCGCCAACAGAAACTGACCCATCGAGGCGGCCATGCCCATCGCGTAGGTCGCCACGTCGCAGGAGGAAAGCACCATCGTGTCGTAGATCGCCATGCCGGCGGTGATCGAGCCGCCCGGCGAGTTGATGTAGAGGTGGATGTCCTTGTTTGGCGCCTCGGCGGCCAACAGCAGGATCTGCGCGCAGAGGCGGTTGGCAATGTCGTCGTCGACCTGCGAGCCGAGGAAGATGATGCGCTCGGTCAGCAATCGCTCGTAGACCGAATCCACGAGGTTGAGCCCCGGCGAGCTCATACGCATGTCAGTCACGGCTGTACCTGCTTTCTGCTGTTGTTGCTTACCCGACACTAACCAAATCCGTGCGTCCTGCACTCCCCGACAACATGCGGTTCGCTCTCAGCTTGACGCGGCGTCGCCGGCGTGTTGCTCTTCGCCCGAGGGCTCCTCGGCCGCCTGTTGCTCTTCGCCCGAGGGCTCATCGGCCGCCTGTTGCTCTTCGCCCGAGGGCTCATCGGCCGCCTGTTGCTCTTCGCCCGAGGGCTCATCGCCCGCCTCGGCCGCCTCTGATTGCCGCCCGCCGAAGAACTCCTCGGTGTCGATGGCGTTGCCGGCCGTGTCCGTGACCGTGGCGCGACGCACGACGATCGCGAGCGCCTTGCCCCGGCGAACATCGGCGAACATCGCGGGCAGCTGATTGTTCTCCTGCAGGAACTGCAGGAGCTGCTGGGGCTCGACGCCGTACTGACGCGACTGCAGCACCAGTCGCTCGGTCAGATCGTCCTGACCGACCTGGACGTTGAGTTCGTCAGCGATCGCGTCGACCAGCAACTGCGTCTTGGTCGCCTTCTCCGCGTTCTGGCGCGCGTCGGCCTCGAACTCTTCGCGGCTACTGCCCTCGTTGGCCAACGCCTCGGCCAGCCGATCCTCGTCGTGGTCGAGACCATGCAGCGCGTTGTGCAGGGTCTCGTCGACCTGCGCCTGCACGGCCGCCTCCGGCAGCGGCACATCCACCTGCTCGATCAGCGTCTCGATGGCCGCGTCGCGGATCTTCTCGGCCTGCAGTATCCGCTTGCGCCTGGCCACCTGATCCGAAAGGCTGGCCTTCAATTCCTCCATAGTGTCGAATTCGCTTGCCAGTTGGGCGAATTCGTCGTCCAATTCGGGCAGCTCACGTTCCTTGACCGAGTTCACCGTGACGGTCACCTGCGCGGTCTGGCCCGCGTGATCGCCCGCGGCCAACGCGGTGGTGAACACCCTGCTCTCCCCGGCCGAAAGTCCGACGATCGCTTCGTCGAGGCCCGCGACGAGTTGGCCCGAACCCACCTCGTGCGAGATTCCCTCGGACTGCGCGTCCGGAATCGGCTGGCCGTCGGCCGAGGCGGACATGTCTATCGAGACGAAGTCGCCGTTTTGCGCGGCTCGCTGCACCCCGGTCAGCGTGCCGAAGCGGGCGCGCAGCGACTCGAGTTCGGACTCCACGTCCTCGTCGGTCACCTCAACCGGGTCGACCGTGATGGTGAGCGCATCCAAATCGGGCAGCTCGATCTTCGGCCGGATGTCCACCTCAGCGGTGAACACCAACTCGGTACCATCCTCGATTTTCGTGATTTCGATCTCAGGCTGACCGATCGGTTGCACGTCGGACGAGGTGACGGCCTGGCTGTACCGGCTGGGCACCGCATCGTTCACGACCTGTTCGAGCACAGCTCCGCGGCCAATCCGGGCCTCCAGCAGCTTCGCGGGGGCCTTGCCGGGCCGGAATCCCGGTAGCCGAACCTGTTTGGCCAGCTCCTTGTAGGCGCGATCGAAGTCGGGCTGCAGCTCGGTGAACGGCACCTCCACGTTGATCCGGACCCGGGTGGGGCTCAGTTGCTCAACGGTGCTTTTCACGTCCTGCTCCTCATCTGTGTTCCTCGCGTCCGCGGGGCTGGTCGGTCGCGTCTGGTCGGGGTGACAGGATTTGAACCTGCGGCCTTCCGCTCCCAAAGCGGATGCGCTACCAAGCTGCGCTACACCCCGCGTGCCGGGCAGTTCGCGCGGTGCGCGCCGATATCGCCGACAACATTGTGTAACCAGGCGATACTACGGCCTGGCGCGCAGTCGGCCTTAATCGGATTTCGCGGTTGGCCTCGGCCGGAAAAGCACCGTACAGTGCCCTCGTGCAGTCTCGCGGGCGTAGCTCAGTGGTAGAGCCCTAGTCTTCCAAACTAGCTACGCGGGTTCGATTCCCGTCGCCCGCTCAAAGTGAGCCGCCCCTCTGGCGGCCTAAATGCAGACGCTGACGTAACCGAGCGGACCGGTGATGCAGGGCCTGCCCCAACCCCAGCCTGGTCCATAGCCGTCTCCACCCCACCCTGGTCCACCCCAGTCGTGACCCCAGTGGCCATGCCCGCCGTGACCACCCCAGCCCCAACCGTCGTCCTGCTGCCACGGTGCGCCGGGCGCGCCAGGGGCGGCACTCGCAACACCGCTGCCCACCCCCACGGCAGCCAACGCGACCGCACCCGTGATCATCACCGCTGCACCGATTGTTTTAAGAACTATCATGCGAACCCCCTTAGTCGACTGCTGTCCTCGACAGCGACTTAGGATCGCCCGAACCCTTCCGGGCGGCAGATACCGCAGTCAACCAGGCGCGGGTTTAGGAACCGATATTCCCGGTTTCCTTGGCACCTAAAATCAGTTTATGCCTCAGCGGGGGGGAGATCAAACCCGTTGCTTGCCTGCAGGATTGATGATTGCTGACGTACAAAATTGATGCCAAATTTGCCAGCCGGAACCGGTTTAAAACTTGATTGGCGCGGGTACCCCCGCAGGTCGGAGTAGCTATAGCGGATTGTCATCAAGTCAGGTGCGTCATGAAGTTGAAGCGGCTGGTTGCGGGAGCAGCTCTTGGCGCCTCGCTTGGGATTGCCGTCGCTACCTCCGGCATACTCACCGTTCCACTGGGTACCAGTCTCGCGAGCGCGGGCCCTTGTGGGCCAGGCATGCCGTGCGGAGGCCCCGGTCCGGGCCCGGGCGGTCCTCACATTGGGGGGCCCGGACCGAGCTTCCGCGGACCCGGCGGCCCCGGCGGCCCCGGACCGAGCTTCCGCGGACCCGGCGGCCCCGGCGGCCCCGGACCGAGCTTCCGCGGACCCGGCGGCCCCGGCGGCCCCGGCGGCCCCGGACCGAGCTTCCGCGGACCCGGCGGACCCGGACCG
>Ga0153922_1000117_pt1 | contig 31130 bp, 28 predicted proteins | sample TSNJ006MetaG_FD_104723 | JGI IMG/M metagenome (GOLD analysis project Ga0153922, IMG submission 104723) | Attine ant fungus gardens microbial communities from New Jersey, USA - TSNJ006 MetaG | ecosystem: Host-associated > Fungi > Mycelium > Unclassified | place: USA: New Jersey, Brendon T. Byrne... | reverse complement strand
TAGCCCGCTACGCCTACGTTTTTTCATTTGCACTCTCGAAAAACCATCCTCAGCGAATGAACTCATTATTTATTCTTCGATGTACTAGATGCATCAAAAATTTGCCATTCAGATAAGAGTGATGGTGTACATATGAACGCTGAATCATATGAGAAACTGGCAGTAATAATTTCAGAAATAATATTAAATATATTAAAATATAAATAATTTATTGTCGTTTTTGTTGACAGAAAAAAAGAGTAGTGTTACCATACTTGGGAACAAAAGGAAGGGGGATTGACATGCTAACGTTAAGAAATGATATTACAAAAGTAAAAGAAATCAATGTTGAGTTGATTAAGTCCTCGTTGAAACACCTGGGTACGGCAACTAAAGCTCAGATAGCAGAAGATACGGATATCAGTGTGGCAACCTGCGGCAAAATATTGAATGAATTGTGCGAAACCGGAGAAGTATTGGAAGCGGAGATTACCTCGGGAGGGTATGGCAGACCGGCCAAAAGCTACTTCTATAATGGTAATTACTCTGTGGTAGCCTGTATATATGCGGAAAATGAAAAGCAAAAAGCACATTTATCAGTTGTTGTCAGTAATCTGTTGGGAGAGATTATCAAAGAAGTGTCAAGCGATGTCTCAGATGTTACCTATGAACTACTGGAGGATAATATCAGTGAATTAATGGGAAGATACCCTAATTTACGGGCGGTAGCCATTGGAATTCCAGGCTTTATCACCGATGATGCTGTTGAGTTATGTGATTTTGTGAGTCTGATGGGGATTCCCTTGCAGAGTCGGCTGCAGGAAAAGTTTCCACCGTTGCAGATTGTCGTTGAAAATGATATGAATGCAGCGGCTTATGGGTTTTATCGGAATAGTTGCTGGGGTCAAAATACTACGATTGGATTTATCTATTCGCCGATAAATCCTTTGACTGAGGCAGAGATTAAGATGAAAGGGCGGGAATCCGTAAAGGGCAATAATCTGCTGAATTATGGCATCAATTTTGGCGCAGGTTTTGTATCCGGTGGGAAAATTCTGCGCGGGGCGACCGGTTTTTCCGGTGAAGTTGCTTTTTTGCCAATGACCAATCTTACCGGAGAAAAACCGCATGAGGTTACTGAAGAAATGATGGCGTATATTATTGGGTCGATCGTACCCATTTTAAATCCGCAGGTAATTGCGCTGACCGGTGTTTATTTCGATATCGAACAAATTGATGAAATGCGAGGAAGGTGTTTGCGTTTAATCAGTTCCCAGCATATGCCCGAGATTATCATGCGTAATGATATTCACGAAGATTATGTGGACGGGTTACTAAGCCTTGCTTTGGAAGCACTTTCCTGTGGGATTGCTCTGATTGAACGGCAGGTATAGGAATAATTGAAGATAACCAGATAGGAAACTGTCTGGTTATTTTATGGAGAAAAGTAAAATGCGAGGAGAAAGAAAAATGAAATGGGTTTTCTACTTATAAATAATGAAGCGCAGACAGCCAACCCCAATGATGGGTTGTTATCTACGCTTCTACTGTATCAAAAGAAAAAACAAATCTCTTTTTCGGCTGGTTGTGCTTACGCTTTTTGTAACCAGTCTATCAAATTAACTTGCGCTATCCCGTCGTGGTCGCCGATGAAATCATCAAGCGTAATCAAAATTTTCGGGTAATTATCTTTGATTTGTTTGAACGGCGTAAGTTCCCGTTCCAATGTGTGTTCGTCCAACACAGATGCCGAAACTTGATAATATTCGGTTTTTTTATCACGGACGGCGACGAAATCCACCTCTGTGCTGCGCCCCGATTTTCCTATGTGAACCGTATACCCACGCCGCAGTAATTCTAAATAAACAATGTTTTCAATCTGATGCCCGATGTCTTTATTGATTGTTCCGAGAATCATATTCCGCAGACCTGTATCGCATATATAATATTTGCTTTCGGTTTTTAAGTGCATTTTCCCTTTAATATCATAGCGGTTCACCTTATAAAAAAGATATGCGTCGGTAAGCGCTTCCAGATAAGTGTCAACCGTCGCCGACCCTGTGGGGCGGCCGTTGGATGTTAGCGTGTCGGCAATTTTCTTAGTCGAAACCGGGCTGCCGACATTGCTTGCCAAAAATCCCGAAATGGATTTGATCAGAGTGATGTCGTTCAGACCTTCACGAGTCATAACGTCCTTGACCAGAACCGTGTTATAAATTCCTTCTAAATACTGGCTGTGAGCAAGGGAATTGTCAACAAAACGGGTGGCATACGGGAACGCGCCCATGTTCATATATTGATTGAAGCGTTCGCGTTTATCGGAAGTTTTTACCGCTTCGCCGTATTCTGCAAAAGAAAGTGGCAGCATATCAATCTCAATATATCGGGCGGTAAGCTTGGTCGCCAGCTCGCCTGAAAGCATATAGGCGTTTGAGCCTGTAATGTATATATCAACCTTTTTTCTTAAATAAAGACTTGAAATTGCTCTTTCATATTCCTCGCAGTTTTGAATTTCGTCGACGAAAACATATGTCCATTTGTTTTTTTGGATACGGGCTTTCACATATTCGTGCAGCTTTTTATAATTCAAAAGTTCTGCGTAATCCTCGTCCTCCAGATTAATAGAGATGATTTGCTCATCAGTTACACCGCTTTGTTTTAGTTTCTCAATATATAATTCGAATAGCGTAGATTTGCCGCATCTGCGAACACCGGTGACGACCTTTATCATTTCTTCCTCACGCCACATGGCGAGCTGTTCCAAATATGCTTTGCGTTCGATTAATTTATCCATTGCAAATTTCGCTCCTTTCGGGGATGAGTTTCATCTGAATATATTGTAACAAACACTTGCGAATTGTGCAAGTGTTTTCTGAATCCAACAATTAACTGCAATAATATTATGTTACTGTTCACTCCGTGACCAGTAACAAGACAGGCTTTGTGCGGTTCGCAAGGTGTTTTTCCTATTTGACAGGATATTCTGCAAAGTGCTATTATAATAATAAAATGTACTTATCAAGAAATGGAGAAACGGTCATGTTATCGATTCGAAATGATATTACCAAAGTTAAGCAGATCAATGTTGATTTTATTAAATCAGCGCTTAAAGACTTGGGCTCTGCAACGAAAGCGGAGATTGCGAAAACGACGGGGATCAGTGTTGCAGCATGTGGAAAGATTTTGAATGAACTGTGTGAGTCGGGAGAAGTGCAGGAGGATGAGATCTTATCCAGTGGATATGGACGTCCGGCCAAGTCTTATGTATACAACGGGGATTTTTCGCAAATTGCCTGTATTTACGTGGAAACAGATGCAGGAAAAAGCAAGTTATCGGTGGTGGTGACCAATTTGTTGGGAGAAATTCAGAAAGAATATATCAAAGAGATGACAGAAGTGACAACTGATTTGATCATACAGGAACTTGCTGCGCTTAGCGAAAGCTATCCAAAGCTGCGCAGTGTGGCAGTTGGGATTCCCGGCTATATCTTAAATGGCGTGGTGGATCTGTGTAATTTTGCGAATCTGATCGGAGTGTCTTTACAGAGTAAATTGCAGGAACAATTCCCAGACATGGAAATCCTGGTGGAAAATGATATGAATGCCGCCGCTTATGGTTATTACCAGGTGAATTGCAAGGAAAAGAGTAGTCCGATCGCTTTTTTGTATTCCCCGGTAGATCCTCAGACTGGTTTGGAAAATATGCCTCAGGATTTGTTTGCTCCTGAACAGGAACGGCAGCTTAGGATGGGAGTGCGCTTTGGGGCGGGTTTTGTATCGGAAGGTCAGATTTTGCGGGGAGCAACCGGATTCTCTGGTGAAGTCTCATTTATCCCGATGCCTGAACTGTTGGATCTGGATTCAGATGACGGAAAACTTGCCATGACAGCACATATTATTGGTTCGATTGTACCGATTTTGAATCCGGGCGTGATTGTCTTAAGCGGTGGTTTTTTTGATGAATCAAAAATTGAAGAAATAAAAGAGAATTGTCTGCGTCTGATCGCACCTCAGCACATGCCGGAGATCATTCTTCACGATGATATCCATGATGATTATATCAATGGCCTGCTGAATCTGGCCCAGGCCGAGCTGTCATGCAGCGTGGCACTGGTAGAGCGGAAATTTTAAGTATATTATGATAGACGAAAAATTTTATTATTACACTGGAACTGATGAACATCAACCATTTACACTAGTGGTGTCTGGTACAGTTAAGTGTGATGCATAATTAACAAAAAAAATACTGCAAGATTGACAGAAAAGGCATTGACAAAAAAGGCAATGAGGGATATTATATAAGTAATTATTAAAGATACTTTAAAAATACAAATCATTTATAAAATAATAATGATCTGTGGTATGAAACAGCGGTGAAGGAGGAGCTATCACAAAATGGAAAATTACAATCCGTTTGACAATGTAATTGCTGTTGTGGAGAATGCAGCAGAAAAATTAGGGTATGTACCGGCCGACTATGAAACATTAAAGTATTCGGAACGAGAACTTCAGGTATCAATTCCGGTCAGGATGGATGACGGTTCGATCAAAGTGTTTGAGGGCTATCGTGTGCAGCATTCGACCACGCGCGGACCGGCAAAAGGCGGTATCCGCTTTCATCCGTCAGTAAACAAAGACGAGGTGAAGGCGCTGGCGGCGTGGATGACTTTTAAGTGTGCTGTTGTTAACATTCCATACGGGGGAGCCAAGGGCGGCGTCATCGTGGATCCAAGGAAACTGTCAAAGTCAGAGCTGCGTCATCTAACCCGCCGGTTTACTAAGATGATTTCCCCAATCATTGGACCGGACCAGGATATTCCCGCCCCGGATGTTAATACCAATCCGGAAATCATGGGATGGATCATGGATACATATTCAACGATGAAGGGGCACAGTGTGCCCGGTGTTGTTACCGGTAAGCCATTGGCGATCAATGGTATTCCCGGACGAATGTCAGCCACCGGACGCGGAGTGCTGTTCACAACAAAAAATGTGCTGGATAAGATGGGTATCGCGTTCAAGGATGCCACCATTGCGATTCAGGGGTTTGGTAATGTTGGTGGTACGGCAGCCCGGCTGTTTTATAAAGAAGGATTCACGGTAGTGGCGGTCAGCGATGTCTCCGGAGGTTTGTATAAAGCAGATGGTCTTAATATCTACGAGCTTTTGGAGTTTACAAAAAATAATCCCGATAAGCTGTTCGAAGATTATCAGGCCGAGGGTGTTAAACACATTACGAATGCGGAAATATTATCAACCAAATGTACTGTCCTGGTTCCCGCTGCGATGGAAAACCAAATCAATTCAGACACTGCCGATACTCTTCAATGTCAGGTCGTTATCGAAGCAGCGAACGGACCGACCACACTGAATGGCGATGCAATCCTGGCGAAGCGAAATATCCCGATAATCCCGGATATCCTCTGTAATGCCGGCGGTGTTATTGTTTCTTATCTGGAGTGGGTTCAGAACCTTCAGGCAATCTACTGGGAGGAAACTGAAACCAATACAAAGCTGAAACACGTAATGGATCGTTCTTTCGAAGAAGTCTATACCATGGTCCAGGAAAAGAACGTATCCTACCGCGAAGCTGCTTACATGATTGCCATTCAAAGAGTAGTAGAAGCGAAAAAAATCCGCGGCGTATGGCCGTAAAAAATTTTAAATACTTATTATCGAACAAATAATTAGTAGAATTATAATCAGATAGGAGGATACAAGATGTACGTTCAGATTGGTGGTGAACACCTGGAAAAAGGATATGATATGCTCCCGGTGTTAAATCCGGTGACCGAGGCGGTGATCGATCACGTTCCGGCATTGAGCGAAGCAGATATTACAAGAGCAGTTACAACAGCCATTGAAGGACAGAAAGAGTGGGCAGCTAAGACGCAGAATGAGAGGAACCGGATACTGCGAAAGTTTGCAGAAATTCTGCTTTCCCGCAGGACGCAAATGGGAGCACTTCTTTGTGCTGAAAACGGAAAACGAATTACTGAGGCGGAGGAAGAAGTGGATACTGTGGCAGCACTGATTGAAAGTTACTGTGATAAGGCAAGTCATCTTTATGGCAGCTCACTTCCGAATGGTACCGATGCAACTTCCTGTCATCATGATGTTATTTTTACCAGATATGAGCCGCTTGGTGTAATTGCCTGCCTGCTCCCATTTAACTTTCCGGTGGAGCTATGTGGACATAAAATTGCACCGGCGCTGGCAGCCGGCAATGCAGTTATCATTAAACCGCCGTCTGATTGCCCGCTGGCAGTGATTGCCTTAGTTGATTGTCTTCATGAAGCTGGTGTACCGGCGAAAGCAGTCCAGGTAGTTACCGGCCGCGGCTCAGTAATTGGTGATGTGCTGATCAGCAATCCCCAAATTGCGGCGATTACGATGACCGGAGGAACTGAAACAGGAATCCATATTGCCGAGAAAGCGGCTGGGAATCTAACACGCTGTTACCTGGAACTGGGTGGAAATGATGCTTTTGTGATCATGGAAGACGGTGATCTTGATCTGGCGGTGGAACAAGCGCTGGAAAGCCGGGTAAATAATGCCGGTCAGGTTTGCTGTGCATCCAAACGGTATATAGTTCATGAATCAGTAGCCGAAACTTTTACCAAAAAGCTGATTGATGCACTTGGAAAATTGAAAGTAGGAGACCCTGCTGATCGTTCGAATGATGTGGGTGGGATGATTTCTGAAAAAGCCCGTGATGAGGTTAAGGAGCAGATCCGGCATACTGTCGGTCAAGGCGCTAAACTGGTGTACGGCGGCGAATCATGGGGGCATAACTTTATGTCACCGGCGGTTCTGATTAACGTTACCAGGGATATGGATGTGACAAAAGATATGGAGATTTTTGGGGCAGTATTCCCGATCATCACCTTTAAAACGATAGAAGAAGCAATTGACCTGGTAAATAACTGCCCATATGGCTTGAACAGTGCAGTCTTTTCAAAGGATACAATGAAAGCAATTTCATTTGCCCAGTATATTGAAGCAGGAAGCGCAGTTATCAATGGCGGCGGCAACTATCGCACGGCGACGATGCCCTTTGGCGGGTATAAAAAAAGCGGTATTGGAAGAGAAGGTTCCGCAGTTACATTACATGAATTTGTTCAGGAAAAATCCTATGTACTGAAGGATGCTATGGGAAGATGCTAAGCAAAAGGAGGTTTAAGAATGATGAAAATTGGATTAAATACAAATACATTTCCAGATGAAACCTTGGATATACTTCTGCCAATGGCAAAAGACTTTGGAATCAAGTACCTGGAATTGTGGGGCTCTAATCTGGAGTCTAATGGCACAACAGCGGTAAATTTCTATGCGTTTTCTGATAAAGATCTCAATAAAGCCAAAAAGCAGTTAGGGGCAGCTGGTGTTATCGTAGGTTCTATTTCTTCCGGACTTGGTCTGGATGCAAAAATGACAAGTGATCCGGAAGCTTTTTCAAAGGAACTGGTGGCAACTGTGGAAGTAGCAGCACATTTTGGCGCAAAAGTCGTGAACCATTATTCCGACAAAATCCAGCCAGGTACTACTCCGGAAATCGACCGCCTGCATCAATATTTTGATGCCGCAGTAAAGCGCGCAGAAGAACTGGGTGTTGTGCTGGCACTGGAAAATGAAGCCGGTGATGCCAGCCGGACCCCAGAGAATATGCTGGCAATTGTGAAAGCATTTGATTCACCGAATTTTAAGACGAATTTTGATGCAACTAATTATTATCACGCGTCATGTGAGGCTTTTCCTTATGCTTACGAACTGCTGCAGCAGCATATCGCATATGTGCATATTAAAAACGGCAGGCTGTATCGTCCCGGTGGTTATTGTCCGGATACTAAATGGTTTGGTGGTGCGATGACTGGTGAAGCAGGAACTATTTACTATTGTGAAGCAAAAGACGGTGTTGTTAATATAGACGGCCTTGTCCATCGCCTTGCAAAAGACGGTTATAAAGGGATGTGTACCCTGGAACCACATACAACCCGTGAAAATGCAATTGCGGCAATTCGCAGTGAAGTTAAGTACCTGCGGGCGACTGGTTTGTTTGAAGAATAGATAAAGGAGGATGAGGTATGGATGCTGGGACGTTAGAATATATTCGCAGGTTAAAACCTGCATCTCATCAGGATGGTCGTGAACTTGTCAAAAAAGGTATTGAAATCGGCAGCAGCTTCGAGGCTCCCCTGACCTGGTACGAAGGATATCCAAATCATATGGAATTTAAAAAAGCCTGCCAGCGGGAAGGAAAGATCTACTGGTGCCTGCTGATGGGGCTGGCGACGATGGATGATGAAGTTGCGGCGGTCAGGAAAATATATGAATTCCAGGAACGAACCGGTTTTAAGCTAGGCACGATGCTGCATATCCCCAGTGGAAATGTGGCGCTGCCGAAAGAATATCGGGAGAATGCCCCGAAGACCACCAGCTTTATGCTGGATAACCTGGACGACTGGATGGCTCTTCGTAATGCAGCACCGATTGATATTAGTCTGAATGACCATCATCTGGTATGTCCAAACGCGATTGAGACAACCATCAATGCATTAAAAGCCGGTGCGGTCAGAGTTGGTTCTTTCGGACAGTTCCTCTGGGATTATCCAGGATTTACTGATGATGTGAAACGCTATTCGGATATGGTAACTGCGCTTGGGATCATGTCCAGCAAGCGTGATGATATGTTTGCGGTTGAAACTTATCTGGATGACAGTTTCCCGGGTTATTTTATTGATTGTGCATCTTTTGTTGGATATGCACTGATTGAACATTACATCTGCACAAAACTGTGCGGTGCCAGATATGTTATTTCTTTTGGTGGTCTGCTAAGTGAGGGTAATACAAGAATTGCCGTGGCACTGGCTCTTCATGAATTAATGGGAACGGAAGAACAGCCAGTTCTTACCTACATCAATGGTTCTACGAATATGCAGTGGGACCACGATATTGATGGAAACTATGGCTTCGCTGCGCAGGAGATGCTGCTGGAAATTTGCGCGGAAAAGAAATTCCATATATCGCTGGGAATCAATCCGGTTTCTATTACTGAAAAAATTGCTGTGCCGACACTGCAGGAACTGCTGAATATCTATAGCTGCGGAAAACGGGTGGAAGAAAAAGCGGAAGAATGGATGACACTGATTGACTGGGATCCCATCATTGAAATGAAAGATGTAATGGTGGAAGAAGCAAAGCAGTATTTTGAAAATGCGATGACCGCCTTTAAAGAAGCCGGTATCGATACGGAAGACCCCTTGGAAATGCTGTTGATGCTGAAGAAATTTGCACCACAAAAATTGGAAAAAGCATTTCATTCTTCAACCTGCGATGGTCAAAACGAGGAGGTTGTCCCATTCTATCCAACGGTACTGGGACGCCAGACTGTTGATCTGCGGGATCAAACAGTTAAGGGACTGTTGGAAGAAGGGTTTAAGGACAGCCTTTGCGGGAAAAAAATTGTGGTTGCATCAGGAGATGCCCATGCTTATGGCCTATTGTTTGTGGATGGGGTGTTGCGGGAGATGGGCGCACAGACGATTAACATTGGTGTAGATGTGGATCCGATTGATGTACTGGATGCAGCCGATGAAGATGGAACGTCCTATCTTGGTGTCAGCTGCCATAATGGTCAGGCTCTGGATTATGGAAAACAACTGTTAGATCTGGCTGTGGAACGTGGCAAAGAGTATGTGATTTTTATGGGCGGTAAGCTTAATGCCATCCTTCCAGGCGATGCAGAACCGACAGAGATTGGTCCAATGCTGTGCGAACTGGGAATTCAGGCCGACAATGATATCATAACCACTGTTAAATTAATCAGAAATCATGAGAGGAGCGTGTAAAACATGTTAGGTTCACCTAAGGTAATGCTTGCAGAAGCACAGAAACGAGGCTATGCAATTCCTGCATTTAATTATTACAATCTGGATGTGCTGTTTGCCGTACTGGAAGCAGCCGAGGAGGAGGAAGCACCGGTAATTGTACAGCCATACAGTGCATATGTGCCTTTTTTGCATGATGAAGTTCTTGCCCAGGCCAGCCTTGCGGCGGTAAAAGCAAGTAAGACATCGGCATATTTACATCTGGATCATGCGACTGACTATAATCTGATCATCAACTGTATCCGCAATCATTATTCATCGGTAATGGTAGATGGCTCCGCGCTTCTACTGGATGAGAATATTGCGCTGACAAAATCGGTTGTTAATGTTGCGAAAGCGGTGGATGTCTGCACCGAAGCAGAACTGGGCCGGATTTTCCGTGTTGGTGTGGATGATGATCAGATGGATGATGGTGATGAAACTGCTCGAGTTGAAGATTGTGTGCGGATGGTTAAAGAGACTGGAGTTGATTCTCTGGCTCCGGCAGTAGGAACGGCGCATGGTGTTTATACGAAGCTTCCGAAAATCGATTTTAAAAGAATCGAAGAGATTCGTGCTGCAGTAGATGTACCACTGGTTCTGCATGGCGGCTCCGGTACCCCGGATGAGATGATACAAAAAGCCATTTCGCTGGGAATTGCCAAAATCAATGTGGGAACAGAACTAAAATACGCCTGGTCACAAGCTATGAAAGAGATGTTCAATAAAGGCGAAAAAGAACCTCGTATCTGTTCCGCCTATGCGCGGGAACAGGTAAAAGAAGTGGCCAGGAAAAAGTTAAAACTGTTTGGAGCATCCGGACAGAACAAAAACATCATTACGAAGGGAGGATGAAGTAATGGAAATGATGCGTGGAACCAAATTTAACAAAAACGGTGCTGGCGAAAATCGCTGCCCTATAATCCAGGTGCCAAAGCCTGAAATCGCAAAACCAGATGAAGTATTGATAAAAATAGAGGCAGTCAGTATCTGTGGTACCGATGTAAGAGCTCTGGCTGATCCGCCGGCATTTGATTTTGCCGATGGTATTGTAGTGGGTCATGAGGGCTGTGGCATTGTTGAGGCAGTTGGCGCAGAGGTAACAAACTGCAAAGTCGGTGACAAGGTGGTTGTTCATCCGAATATCTGGTGCGGAAAATGTGAACCATGCCGGACAGGACATACAAATCTTTGTGAAAATTTCCGCCATATCGGTGACCGTATTGACGGTGCGATGGCTGAGTATCTCTGTATTGAAGAACGGATGGTTTATGTAATTGACAGAAAAGTACCTTCTCATCTGGCAGCGATCGCTGAACCGCTGGCTTGTGTTTTAAATGGAACGACCACTGTTAAAGCACATCCGGGTGATGAGGTTGTAGTTCTTGGCGGGGGACCGATTGGTTTGATTTTTTCAATGCTTTATAAGGCTGCAGGAGCTCACGTTACATTATCGGAACCGATGGAATACAGAAGAGCGCTGGCGCTTGAATTAGGAACTGATGTAACCATTGATCCGATGGAAAAAGACTTGGATACAGAATTGCGTAAATATGCACCAGGTGGGGCGGATATTGTTGTTGATGCGGTTGGTGTTATGCTTCCGATAGCAGTTGAGATTGCAAAGCATGGTGGTCAGATTGTTGTTTTCGGGGTTAACCAGACGGCTCAGGTAACCATTCCCCAGTACCCGATCACCTTAAAAGAGTTGACGATCCGCGGAACATATATTACTAAAGGAACCTTTCCTCTGGCGATCAAGATTATTGAGAATGAGCTGATTCCGATTGATAAACTGATAACCCATCGTCTGCCGTTTGATCAGTTGCTGGATGGTGTTGAGCTGATGGTTAAAGGGACAGCGGGCAAAGTCGTTATTGAAATATAGAACAGAAAGGGTAATGCTATGAAGCCGTAAGGCTGAATAGTAACCAGAAAGGCGGTTGCGGCCATGGAATATTATTTGACATATGACTTTGGGTCGGGCAGTGTCAAGGCTGCACTGGCAGATCGGAACTATTCATTAAAAGGCATTGAGAATGCGCCCTACCAGACATACTTTTCAAAGTTTGGCCGGGCTGAGCAAAAACCTGAAGAACAATGGTGTGCCATGTGCTGGGCAACCCATCGTTTGCTTGAAAAAAGCGGGGTTTTACCAGCGGAAATTGCCGGGATTGCAATCGCACAGACTGCGACTACGGTCATCTTTGTTGATGAACAGGGAAATCCGCTGACTGACTGCGTGATGTGGATGGATGGAAGGGCAGAAACACAAGCTCGGAAGATAAATACAAAGCTGGGGGAAAACAGATTTAATGGGAAAAATGTCATCTGCAAGCTGCTGTGGTTTATTGAGAATCAACCGGAGATTGTGAATCGGGCTTATAAGATGCTGGATGTTTCAGCATTTCTGTTTCGGCAAATGACAGGGGAGTGGGCATACGAATTTACCGGTGCCAGGGCTACCTGTCTGGTGGATATTAAAAATCGGTGTTGGGATGATGAGATGTTTCAGATAATTGGATTTCCCAAACGGCTGGTACCGGAGCATATCGCATCTTCAACTGAGCGGATTGGCTGCCTGACCGAGCAAGCGGGCAAAGATCTGGGGCTGGGAGCCGGGATTCCACTATTCGGTGGATGTGCTGATCATGCAACAGCAATTTTGGGGACGGGATGTATACGGCCCAACGATGCGCATATTTACATAGGAACCAGTGCATGGCTGGCATTTGTAACATCAGATGAGGAGCGCAAGCCGGGTCGAATGCCTTCACCGGTCCCAGGCAAACGGTATCACTTTTATGACACTGATTCAGGTGGAAGTTGTATCGACTATCTGCTGAATACCTACTATGATGCAGAACAGCAAATGGGTTCTGATACCTATGCCATCATGAATCAAGAGATTATCGAAGCACTTACGGAGGAAGACAAGGAAAAGGTGTTATTCCTGCCGTTTCTTGCCGGGGCCTCTGCACCAATTTCCAATACGACGGTAAGAGCTTCACTTTTGAATCTGACCCGGAGTACAAAACGACGTCATATTGCCCAGGCAGTTATGCAAGGGGTATGCTTCAACCTTCGTTGGATGCGGGATATTCATAAGGAAGAGAATGGATGCTGGAATCCGAACTTTTTACGGGGCATTGGTGGCGGTATGGCCAGTGAAGTCTTTGTCCAGATGATGGCAGATGTACTTGATACTCCATTTACACCACTTCAAAATCCACGATTTGCAGGTAATCTGGGGCTTCAGTCCTGTATTACGGTTGGATTGGGAATGGCTAAAGACTTTTCAGTTCTTGACGAGGTGGTTGAATGCGATAAGACATATATGCCTCGAGAAAAATATCGGAAAAGGTACGATCAACTATATGATTTTTATCGGGAAAGCTATCATTCCCTGGAGAATATGTATCGGAAACTGAATGCGGAATCATAAAAAAGAGGAGAAAAGATATGAAATTAGAATATTTAGATGGTTTTGATTATGAAGCAGTACATCAGAGAGCAAAATATGTTTTAGAAAACACAAAAAGATTGACTCCGGAAGCGGAAATGGATTGTCTGGGATGGTTTGAAACCCATTGTGCTGCTTCTAAAGCAGCAATTGAAGAAGCTAAAAGTGCAATTCCAGGTGGTGTGCAGCATAACCTGGCAAATAACTACCCATTTGCACTTAACTGTGTGAAAGGTGAAGGTGCTTACCTTTACGATATTGATGGGAATAAGTACATTGATTTCATTGGTGCCGGCGGTCCTTCTATTCTTGGTAACAATGACCCGGATGTGCGTGAAGCTGTTTTGGATACAATTAACACAACGGGATATCTGACAGGCTTATACCATGAATATGAATATAAGCTGGCTCAGAAAGTTATTGAATTCTTCCCTTCGGTTGAAAAGTTCAGAATGATGGGCTCCGGATCAGAGGCTTGTATGGCTGCTATCCGTGCAGCACGTGCATTTTCCGGCAAGAAAAATATTGTCAAATTGAAAGGCTGTTATCATGGAATCTCTGATCAGTTGATCTATGATATTCGTTACTGTGGTTCTAAGGAATCTTTCGCAGCAGGTGTACCAGATGAATGCTTTGGCTATATCTCAACAGTTATGGTAAATGATCTCAATGACTTGGAAGACCGGTTCAAAGAAAATGAGAAAAAAGGTGGTACGGCATGCTTTATCATGGAGGCAATGGGTCAGGATTCAGGAGTACTGCCAACTACTCGTGAGTATCACAAAGGGGTACGCGAGCTGTGTGACAAATACGATGTTATCCTTATCTATGATGAGGTTGTAACAGCATTCCGTCTTGCTCTTGGTGGTGCCCAGGAATACTTCGATACCCGTGCAGATATTACGGTATTTGGTAAAATTATTGCCGGTGGATTTGCATCAGCCGGTGGTTTTGGAGGTCGTGAGGATATTATGAGTGTTCTGACAGCAGGTGTTGCACATATTGCCGGCAATAAAATTGTTGTTGGTGGTACTTTAACAGCTAATCCTGTTTCCTGTTGTGCCGGTTATATAACCTTATGCAAATTACAACAAGAAGATATCCCGAACAAATTGAATAAAGCCGGTCTTGAGTTTACCCGTAAGCTGACCGACCTTGCTAATAAATATGATATTCCGGCCATCATTGCAAGCACCGGATCGGTCCTTCAGATTGACCTCACCGGAATGAAGCATGTTGCAACTTTCCCGGAATATTCACCGGAAGAACAAGCTCAGAAGCGTCAGTTTGCATCTGCCAGAATGACCGATTTCGCTATGGCTTTGGCTACGAATGGTATCATGACAGCAGGAGGAAATAAGACCTTCCTGAACTACTGTTCATTAGATATTTTAGATGACACATTGAAAATATACGATAAGGTGTTTTCATTATATGTATAGTTATTAACGAATCCTCTTTTCGTTAGTCTTTGTTCAAGAAAGGCCCGGCCGGAAGGAATACCGGTCGGGAAGGCAGAGGCAGTAAAGGGGAAAATCAAATATAGAAGAGGAGAATAAACATATGAAACCACAAATTTGCTTAGAAGGTCAGGTAGCAATTGTTACAGGTGGTGGCTCAGGAATCGGACGTGCAATTTGTCTGAACTTAGCGGTGCATGGAGCATCTGTGTTGGCAGTCGATATGGCTGTTGATAAAGCCGAAGAAACAGTTGCAGCAATTCGCAGTGCGGGTGGCAATGCTGAGGCGATGAAAGTAAATGTAACAGATGAAAAAGATACAAAAAGAATGGTGGCAAAAGCGGTAGAATTGTTTGGCAAAGTAGATCTTTTATACAACAATGCCGGCATCTGTACGGTTAGTGAAATAGAAAAAATGCCGGAAGAATGGTGGGATTCAATCTTCGCGGTCAACTGTAAAGGGGTATTCCTCTGCTCTCAGGCGGTGATTCCACAGATGAAAAAGCAAGGCCATGGAAGGATTATCAATACTGCTTCCCAGGCAGGCAAAGGTGCGATTCCGAAACAGGTGCATTACTGTGCTACTAAAGCTGCAGTTATCGGATTCACCAGGTCCCTGGCAATGGAGTTAAAAGATACCGGTATTCGGGTGAACTGTTTCTGCCCAGGGTCGGTTATGGGTGAAATGACGATGCGTGAAGCCGAGGCTATTATGGAATTGGATGGAGTATCGGTAGAAGAGTCATTAAAAGCCTGGCAGGCAGATATTCCTCTGGGACGCTGGGTGGTGCCGGAAGATGTTGCCCAGACAGCTGTATTCCTGGCATCTGATTATGCAGAATACATGACTGGCCAGGCGATCAATATCACTGGCGGCCAGACCATGAACTAAAGAGATGTTGATTCTGGGAATTGATACCGGCGGGACCTATACAGACAGTGTTATCTGGGAACGGGATTCTGGAAAAATTCTATGCAAAGCCAAGGAATTGACTACCCAACATGATTTGACCATCGGAATTCAAAACTGTCTGCAGTCGCTGCCGGCTATTATGCTGGATCACATTGCTATGGTATGTCTTTCCACGACCTTGGCTACCAATGCCATTGTGGAGGGGAAAGGCTGTCGGACCGGGCTGTTGCTTTTGGGCGGTAAACCGGAAGGGGAAATACCGGCAGATGTTAGCGCTGCGCTGGATGCCAGGCTTGATATCCGCGGTGGTGTCAGCCGTCCCCTGGAAGAAAAAGCACTGAGTGAGGCGATTCTTTCATTAAAGGATCAGTGTGAAGCAGTTGCAGTTTCAGGATATGCGAGTATTCGTAATCCCCTTCATGAACTGCATGCAGCAGCTAAAATCCGTGAACTGCTAAAACTTCCGGTGGTTTGTGCCCATGAACTTTCAGGTGATCTGGGATTCTATGAAAGAACTGTAACAGCGGTATTGAATGCCCGTTTAATTCCTGTTATAGATCATCTGATCACGATGGTTTACAAAGTAATGGAACAGATGGGGATTCAGGCCCCGGTAATGATTGTCCGGGGAAATGGAAGTCTTATGCGGGCTGAATATGCCATGGAACGGCCGGTAGAAACCATCTTGTCGGGACCGGCCGCCAGCGTGATCGGTGCCCGCTATTTAAGCTTTCGGCAAAACTGTCTGGTGGTGGATATGGGCGGTACAACGACTGATATTGCCGGCTTAAGGGACGGTCAATGTGAAGTTTCCAAAAGTGGAACATATCTGGCGGGATTTCGCACTCATGTAAAAGCATTGGAAATATGTACCTTTGGTCTGGGTGGTGATAGTGAGATACGAACAGATGACAATGGGCAGGTACAGATTGGGCCAAGAAAAGTCATACCGTTTTGCCGGGCAGGGATAAGTGGTAAAAGGAACGGTCTGACGCCAACCGATGTGCTTCATGTAACTGGTGAGTACCAGTGTTTTGACACGGCAGCAGCAGAATCAGGCACGATGGAGTGTTTTAAAAACCAGAATATGCATGAGACGGCTTCCGGCTTACGAAGCATAATTGTTCAAAAACTGGCAGCTTGCTGTCAGGAGAGTCTTACAGTGTTCTCAAAAGATAAACCGCCCATTTTAATTGGGGTGGGGGCACCGGCAGGTATCTGGCTGCGGGATGCGGCAAAAACCCTGGAAATGGATTTTCAGATTCCTGAATATGCAGAAGTGGCAAATGCAGTTGGGGCAGCAGTTGGGCAGATCATTGAATCTTCCCATGCATTGATCCGTAAAAATAGAATCAATGATTCCTACTATATATTTACAGAAACTAAAAGGCATTGTGTGTTGGATTTTAAACAGTCTATAAAAGAAGCAAGACAGATTGTTTACAGTCAAACCGATAAAAAAGCCAGAGATGCAGGTGCAGTTGATTATGAAATAACTATTGAAGAACATGAAATAATCAATGCAAAAGGCGGTTTTATTGAATTTCGTATTAGTGCTGTTGCCATTGGTTATCCCTATGCTGTGTTTTAAGAGTATTTCAAGATTAGTCGCTATGTTACAGTATAATAAGCTTCTTAATGGGGTTTGCTTATGGGCAGACTGATATTACAGGCTTATAATGCTGCACATAGCGGCTAATCTTGCATTTACAGATAATGTTTTAATGTCTCGATATTATTCTGCTCCGTTTTTAGAAGGCGTTGGCCTAAGGAGATGGTACTGTCGTCAGCTTCGGTGTATTTTTTTAGTTTGGTGGTTACCTCTTTGACACCTTTGGTGCTGCCTTCGATCATCATTTCTGAGATGTGTTCAGGGGAGCGGTTGGCCATGGTTTTCAGGCCGATGCCCATGTAGGTGGAGAGTTCAGCCACTTTTCCGATGCTTTGTTCTTCTTCGCCGGTGCTGTGGAGACTGGAGATGGCTTCGCTGTTGATCTGCTGGTATTCTTCCAGCTGGTTGGAGAGTTGGTGGGAGAAGTCCGGGTCTTCTACGATGTCGTTAAGTTGATTGATTGTGTCAATTCCCATTTGGGAGTTTTGGTAGATGTAATTTAAGAACTCTGTGTTTTGGCTCATAAGTATTTCCTCCGATTAAATTTGATGGTATTTATTGTTACCATAAAAAGATATTTTATGAGCCAATGTTTAAGATTGTGAAATTTATACATCTGCTTTGCTGGAAAAATGAGTATATCCTGTGTAAAAGAGGGTAAGGATAAACTATTTTTGATAAAAGTCTGGAATCCCACCAGTCTCAACTTTCTCAATCTGCCCGCTTTTCTGAGCTTTTACAAGTGCATCAGATGTCAGTGCGGCAATATAGCCATCCCATGCAGTGGGTCCGGATACAGTACCTTTTGCAGCATTGTCAACCCAATCCTGTAATTCCACATCATAAGAATCAATAAAACGCAGGATCCAGTTCTGCTCGATCATGGTGGATACTTTATGATCTTTACGAATCGTTGGAAATGATGGGCAAGGAAGATTCATAACACCATCTTCACAAACGATTTCGCAGTTGATATCATATCCAAGTTTGCAGTTTACATATACTTCCAATATTACGGTCACACCTTTTTTAGTCTGCATGATCATAACTTGAGGATCACTCAGTCCTTCATGAGCATTTTTCGTATTTGCCCCCATGATCACCTGAACCTTATCCCACGCATCATCGCCAAGCAGCCATGGCATGCAATCAATTTCGTGGATTGCCGTATCATTTACTGCCATTTCGGTAGTATAGCTGTCATTAACCGAAGCAGCACGATGTGTACATTTTGCAATCAAAGGCTTCCCGAATTCGCCAGAGTCCAGCAATTCTTTTAACTGCATATACCCACGGTCATAACGGCGCATAAAGCCAACCTGTACCAGGTGTTTGCCGGCAGCCATTTCTGCCGCTACGATTTCTTTGCAGTCCGCAGATGTGGTACAAAGCGGTTTTTCACAGAAAACAGGCTTCTCAGCACGGATAGCTGCTAATATAGCGTCCTTATGTGCGAAGCCAGGGCTGGTAATTACCAGAGCTTCGACAGCGGGATCATTTACAATTGCTTCAACATCAGTATATACTTTGCAGCAAGCCGGAGCAAGCTGCGCGGCATTCTTAGCTCCTTCTTCCAATATATCAAATACAGCAACTACTTTTGTGCCGGATACCTTACCGCCTAAACGTTTGATGTGTTCGCGTCCAATTGAGCCACATCCAATTACACCAATATTCATACTTTTTTCTCCCTTTTTCCTGTAACTATTTGCCTAAAAGCTCACGTTCAATGCGTTCTCTTGCTTCCGGCGCCTGTTTGCCAATTTTATCCGGGAATCCGAAATAAGATACACAGGCAATATTGTCACCGCCAAGCTTCGGCGCATCAGGTTTCATCTGTTTATTAACAAAATCCATCTCACGAAGTGTTTCGAAAATGCCATCAAAGTCAACATCCCCTTCACCCATTGCCAAATGCTGATGAATAACCGCATCTTTATCAGTAAGCCAAGGTGGATTCATGATATAGCGGCAATCCAATGTCTGATTGTAGGTATCGGCAAAGAGAACATGAGTTAATTCATCCCCTGCATATTTCAACATCGATTTTACATCCCCTTGTCCCTGATCATAGAAGAATCCATGAGGGGAAGAGTAAACATATCCCAAGTTTTTAGAACGGAATGATTTTACCATATCGCAGGTTTCATTATTCAGTTCGCAGAAATCATATGGATGGGATTGGATTTCAACACGGATGCCTTCCTTCTCAAAAAGAGGAAGCAGTTCTTCCATGGACTTAAACCACATGCCATTGCAGATTTCCTGCTGTGCCGGATCGCCGGACAGCTCGGTATTAATAACCTGAATACCCATATTCACAGCAATCTCAACGATTTTCTTCCAATTTGCCACAGCATGCTGACGCTGTTCTTCTGTTGGCCCCGACCAGCGATACACAACGATAAAAGAAGAAATTTCCACACCCGTTTCACGAAGTGCTTTGCGATATTCAGCTTCACATTCCTCAGAAAAAAGCGGATGTTTATAGAACGGATTAATGCGTGGATGTGGGGATTGTTCAATATATTTGTAACCCCAATCAGCCACCTGGTGAACCATGTCATTGATTGACATCTGTTTTGCCAAAACGTCAACGTCAAATGCGATTTTCATAAGATATCCTCCTTGCATATTAAAAATATTAGTTAAATTTATTGTATCAATGCAGAATCTTTTTACCAACAGAAATTCCGATTCTTTTATCGTAATATTCGATTTTGGTTGCCTTTTTCGAAAGGAATGATAAAATATCTGTAAAGGAGGTGATTTGGTGGACATAAATGAAGCAGGCGTATCTTCAGCATCAGTGCGTTATATCTTTACACCGTCTTCTTTTGCGGAACAGATGTTTTACTATCCAACCCGGATAGGGCATTACTTTTGTGACCGGCGATATCACTTCAGTTATCAGAGTGACATTGCGATTCAGCCGGGGCACATTTTTAACTATATGATTTTTTTTATGAAAAATGGCCAGATGGACATTACCATTGATGGCGAGCAAAAGGTCATAGAAAAACATGAAGTTGCTATATTTGATTGCCAAAAACCATACGAATACCGGGCTCTGACAGATAACGTTGAATTTTACTGGCTGTTGTTCAACGGCGGACAAAGTACTCTTTTTCATAACCAACTAGTGCGGATCTGCGGCAGCCATATACGAAAGCCAGGCGGATCCAGCCAGATGGAAGTTCTATTCACCCATCTGCTTACTGTCTGTGAATCAGAACACCGCATCTCCGAGCGTGTTTATTCGGAGAAAATCTACTCCCTGCTGTGCCAAATGCTGGTACCGGAGTATAGTGAAGAGAATTCCTTTTCCACAATGGTTGATAAAGCCATTGCATATGTGGAATGGAATCTGGATAAGGAACTCACAGTGGATGATGTTGCATCTTACGTTGGTTTAAGCACATCATATTTCACCAAACAATTCCGCCTCCGAACCGGATATTCCCCTTACGAATATTTAATATTCCAAAGAATCCAAAGAGCAAAAGAACTATTGGTATCCACCAATCTAACGGTCCAGCAGATCGGTTTCCAAATTGGTTATAACAGTGAGGACAATTTCATCAAAAGCTTTAAGAAAAAAGTTGGTGTATCACCAAATGTATTTCGAAAGTTTCCTGTTTAGGTCACCCCTTTACAGAACCACCTGGTGTGCATTTGAAGAGTTATACCGAGCGGGCAAAGCACAAGAGGAAAAGAGGAAACAGGGTGCATTGACATTTCAGAGGTGGTACCTTATACTGGAATAAATGAAAATAGTACTGGGGAGTCAGGCGCGCTTGGCTGAGAGGGAATACGAACGAGTTCCGACCCATATACCTGATACGGATCATGCCGGCGTAGGAAGTCTTACATACAAAATTTTTGTATTGAAGTGGGATATGTCTGTAGGGATATATCCCTTGTTTATGTGAAAAGAAAATTTTCTGCCTGCATTTCTGAGATGATCGCCCGTGTTTATCATGCGGATGCTGGTTCCTATATACATCTTGCAGATATATCGAAATGATCCCGAGAGGTAAACGCCAGTAAAGATAGGAGAGAATAATATGGATCACACAACACAGATGGATGCGGCAAGAAAAGGTATTATTACAAAGGAGATGGCTCTTGTAGCTGAAAAGGAGAGGATGGATGCGGCTGTTATCAGGGATCTTGTGGCTAAAGGTCAAGTTGCGATTCCCTGTAATAAACGGCACCATTCAATTGAGCCCAATGGTCTGGGGGATATGCTGCGGACGAAGATTAATGTGAATTTGGGAACTTCCAGAGACTGTAAGGATCTGGATGTTGAAGTTGAAAAAGTGAATCATGCGGTAAAGATGGGAGCGGAATCTATCATGGATCTCAGCTCGTTTGGTAATACCCAGGCTTTTCGGCAGCGGCTGACTAGTAAGTGCCCCGCGATCATAGGTACCGTGCCGATATATGATGCGGTGGTATATTATCATAAGCCGTTAATTGAGATTACTACCGAAGAGTGGTTGGATGTGGTGCGGATGCATGCCTGCGATGGTGTGGATTTCATGACCATACACTGTGGTATTAATAAGATGACGGCTGAGCGATTTAAGCGGAATAAACGCCTGACTAATATTGTATCACGAGGCGGTTCGATCATTTTTGCCTGGATGGAGATGACGGGGAAAGAAAATCCATTCTACGAACATTATGATGAAATCCTGGATATCTGTCGGGAATATGATGTCACTATGAGCCTTGGTGATGCCTGCCGGCCGGGCTGTATTGAAGATGCATCGGATATTTCCCAGATAGAAGAGCTGGTAACACTGGGTGAATTAACCAGGAGAGCATGGGAAAAAGATGTTCAAGTCATTATCGAAGGACCTGGTCATATGCCGCTTGACCAGATTGCTGCAAATATGCAGATTCAAAAGACATTGTGCCATGGCGCTCCTTTTTATGTATTAGGTCCGCTGGTAACTGATATTGCACCGGGATATGACCACATTACAGCAGCGATAGGAGGGGCGTTGGCGGCAACTCATGGTGCTTGCTTTCTGTGTTATGTAACGCCAGCCGAACACTTGCGGCTGCCAACCTTGGAAGATGTGAAAGAGGGGATTATTGCTTCCAGAATTGCCGCACATGCAGCAGATATTGCAAAAGGAATAAAAAGTGCAAAAGAGTGGGACTATAAGATGAGTACAGCCAGAAAGAATCTGGATTGGGAGCAGATGTTTTCGTTGTGTATCGACCCGGAAAAAGCAAGAGAATATCGGGCATCTTCAAAGCCTGAAAAGGAAGACTCATGCAGCATGTGTGGTAATTTTTGTGCAGTTAAAAATATGAATCGGATATTGGAGGGTGAAATTGTCAGTATATTCGATGAATGACAGACGAAAAAGACGTCAATATCTTTTCGCGGAGATAAAAAATGTCAATATCTCTTTCTTGACAAAATAAAACAATAATGATATTATATACCTAATGATAATTAGTATCAATAAGGATGCTGTTGCCATGTAACTTTTTAAGAACAAAGAATTTTTCAGTGAGGTTCTTTGACCGTCAGGGAAGGAGGCGTTTATGGATACAAAGATATTCAGAAATATGTCATATGGAGTGTATGTGGTCGGCACAATGGATCAGGAACGGCCGACAGGATGTATTGCCAACAGTATCATGCAGATTACATCATCACCGGCGACGATTGCCCTCAGTATGAATCACGACAACTATACCAATGGATGCATTGATAAAAGTGGTAAGTTTTCATTTTCCATTCTTTCACAGGAATCGGATCCGTCTTTGATAGGTACATTCGGGTTCCAGTCCGGGAAAGATGCGGATAAATTTAAAGAAGTGGATTATGAGATGGCAGAGGGCGTGCCGGTAGTGAAAGATTCCTGTGGTTATGTAGTTTGCAAAGTACTGCAGAAGATGGAAACATCAACTCACACAGTATTCCTGGGAGAAGTAATTGATACAAAAGTTTATGAAGGCAGTTCGGAACAGATGACTTATGCTTATTACCACGGTGTCATAAAAGGCCGGAGTCCAAAGAATGCACCCACATATCTTCCCGAGGAGGATCCAAAAGCAGAAGCCGCAAAGACAGTTAAGTATATCTGTCAGGTGTGCGGATATGTATATGAGGGAGAACAGCTTCCGCCGGATTTCATCTGTCCTGTATGTAAGCAAGGAGCAGATAAGTTCAAAAGGGTAGAAGCTTAGCTGTTAGGAGCAGATTATGGCAGGGACGAGAAATACGCTGCAAAAAGAAATCGTATTTAAAACAGTTCGTAATATGGAGAATCACCCCACTGCGGAGATGGTGTATGGTGTAATTATGGACATATATGGAAATATCAGCAAAGCAACCGTATATCGGATATTGAATCAGTTGGCGGATCAAGATGAGATCATCCGGGTGAAAGTGCCCAATGCGGCCGACCGGTTTGATTATCGCAAAGAGCCCCATTATCATATTCGGTGCGTATGTTGTGGGAATGTCATGGATGCCCCCATTTCAGTCTGGGATGAATTGACCCAAAAGGCTCGTGAGGCAACGGATATTGAGATTTTGGGGCACCATATTATATTTGATGGTATTTGTAAGCAATGTCGACGATGAAAGAGGTGTACAAATGGCAGATTTAAAAGGAACGAGAACAGAAGCAAATTTAATGGCTGCATTTGCAGGCGAATCACAGGCAAGGAACAAATACACTTATTATGCTTCCAAAGCAAAGAAAGATGGATATGTGCAGATTGCCACTATTTTTGAAGAGACGGCGAATAATGAGAAAGAACATGCAAAGATGTGGTTTAAGCTTCTCCATGATGGTATTGGCGGTACTGCTGATAACTTAAAGGATGCAGCTGCGGGCGAGAATTATGAGTGGACAGATATGTATGCCACATTTGCCAAAGAAGCAAGAGAAGAAGGTTTTGATGATATTGCTGACTTGTTCGAGAGTGTTGCGGCGATTGAAAAGGAACACGAAGAGCGTTACCGTAAGCTGTTAGCGAATGTAGAGGGCAAGACTGTATTCTCAAAAGATGGCGATGTGATCTGGCAGTGTGCCAACTGCGGACATATTCATGTGGGCAAAGAAGCGCCGGGAGAATGCCCGGTTTGTGCTCATCCGCAAGATTATTTCCAGATTAAGGCGGAAAATTATTAGTAAAAATTGAGAGGATGCTCCGAATGATCGGAGCATCTTTTTACGCTTCTTGAGTAAGAAGAGAAAAAATCTTAACGAAATCTTGACAACAGCCGTATATTTACATAAACTTTACTTTAAAATGGTTTCAAAATTTACGTTTGTATTGTAAAATTTGAGTTAGGTTATTTTTACGACAGGAGAAAAGAAAAAGATGGATATTTTTGGCGTATTACAAATGGTAGGCGGTCTGGCATTATTCTTATATGGTATGACCGTAATGGGCGACGGGCTTTCAAAAACTTCCGGCGGGCGTTTGGAGAAGATTCTGGAGAAACTTACCTCGAACAAATTAAAGGCAGTAGCATTGGGAGCTGGTGTTACAGCGGTGATCCAGTCTTCATCAGCTACCACAGTTATGGTTGTTGGTTTTGTTAACTCTGGTATTATGAAGTTGACTCAGGCGGTTGGTATTATTATGGGAGCCAACATTGGAACGACCGTTACATCCTGGATTCTGAGTCTTTCAGGAATCCAGGGCGATAGTTGGCTGATTGAGATGCTCAAGCCGACTTCTTTTGCGCCGGTACTTGCAATTGTTGGTGTTGCATTGCTGATGTTTGCCAAGTCTGAGAAGAAAAAAGATGTAGCAACGGTTATGATTGGGTTTGCTATTCTGATGACTGGTATGGAGACTATGAGCGCTGCAGTGAAGCCGCTGGCGAATGTGCCCGAATTTACAAGCATTTTAACGATGTTCTCCAATCCACTTTTAGGCGTGCTGGCGGGTACTGTTTTAACGGCAATTATTCAGAGTTCCTCAGCATCGGTTGGTATTCTGCAGGCACTTTGTCTGACTGGAGCTGTTAGTTATGGTACAGCGTTGCCAATTATTATGGGACAGAATATTGGAACATGTATTACGGCGATGTTATCTGCTATTGGAGCCAATAAGAATGCAAAAAGGGCAGCATTTGTTCACCTGTATTTCAATTTGATCGGCACGGTGATATTTGTAACAATTTTTTATTCGGTAAATGCCTTTGTATCTTTTGAATTTTTGCCTCTGGCGGCAACACCGGCAGGTATTGCTGTAATTCATAGTTTGTTTAATATATTTGCAACAGCTATATTGCTGCCGTTTTCCAATTTGCTGGTACGTCTGGCTTGCCTTACTGTTCGTGACAGTGAAGGCGAAAGTGAAGGTGCACTGGATGCATCGGCAAAAGAGCTGCAGATTCTGGATCCGCGTTTCCTGGAGCAGCCGGCATTTGCGATCACCCAGTGTAAAACGGTGGCGGAGCAGATGGCAGATATAGCGAAAAAGGCTTTATTTGAAGCAATGGGACTGTTTGACCAATACAGCGATGAGAAGGTCGAGGCGGTTGAGGTGATGGAATCTCAGGTGGACCATTATGAAGATGAGTTGGGTACTTATCTGATGAAGTTAAGCAGCAAGAATTTATCTTTGAAGGATAGCCAGACGTTGTCGATGCTGTTGCATTGCATCGGTGATTTTGAGCGCATTTCCGACCATGCACTAAACATTGCTGAAGTGGCAAAAGAGATGCATTCGAAAGGTTCTTCTTTTTCCAATAAGGCAGAGAAGGAACTGAAGGTATTTGCCGATGCAATTCATGAAATTGTCGATACGGCAATGGAAGCTTTCCGGAATGAAGATGTTTTGGAGGCAGAAAGAGTTGAACCCCTTGAGGAAGTGATCGATGATATGAATGATGAACTGAAAAAACGTCATATCAAGCGTTTACGAAAAGGGAAATGTACTATTGAAATGGGATTTGTATTATCTGATCTGACAACTAATTATGAAAGGGTTGCTGATCATTGTTCTAACATAGCCATCTGCCTGGTGCAGGTTCAGGAAGATGGAATGGAAGTGCATGAATATCTGGATGTATTAAGACAGTCCGATAATGAGAACTTCCGCAAAAATGTAATTATGTATGCAGAAAAATATGCATTGCCGTGATTGTGTATCAGAAAGCTGGCGATAAGGAAACCAGGTGACGTGGGGGTATAGCAAATGACGTGTATTTATATAGTGGAAGATGATAGTAACATACGGGAAATAGAAACATTTGCACTTAAGAATGCGGGTTATGATGTGATTGGTTTTGACTGTGCCAAAGCTTTTTTTGATAAGTTGAGTCAAAGGATACCCAGCTTGATCGTACTGGATATTATGCTGCCGGATGAGGATGGCCTGTCAATTGTGAAAAAGCTGCGGGTCAATTCAGAAACCAGAAAGACTCCGGTTATCATGGTTACGGCTAAAGCATCAGAAATCGATACGGTAAAAGGTCTGGATATGGGCGCGGATGATTACATCACCAAACCTTTTGGTGTTATGGAGTTGATCTCCCGGGTTAAGGCGCTGTTGAGACGTAGTGCGGATGCCGATAAAGAAAAGTTTCTTTCACTGGGTGCTGTTTATCTGGATGATGAAAAGCGAATGGTGTATGTGGACAATGAACCCTGCGAGCTTACATTTAAAGAGTATGAACTTTTAAAGCTGCTGATGCTTAATGCGGGAATAGTTACGGCCAGGGATCTGATTCTGGACCGTGTCTGGGGGACCGACTTTGAAGGCGAATCCAGAACCCTTGATATGCATATTAAAACGCTGCGGCAAAAGTTGGGAGCGGCAGGAAAGACAATTAAGACGGTACGTAATGTTGGTTATATCATGAGTGATGAATAGAGGAGGCACTGCCCTTGAAGAGAAAAATCAAATTTCAATTTTTAGGAATTGCGGGGCTTGCGATTGTTACCACGTTGGTGTTGTCGGTAATCATTTTTTACGACCTGTTCCAGAAGCAAGTGCTTGATGATCTGGGGACTTACACCCATGTACTGGAGACTTCTGTAAATATTGAAGATATGGAAGCTCATGGGACCCAGATCAGCGAGGATGGACTGCGGATTACGGTATTACAAAAAGATGGTACAGTGTTATACGACAATACTGTGGCAGCAGATGGGTTGGAAAACCATAGTGATCGGCCGGAAGTGCAAAAGGCGATTGAAAAGGGTGAGGGTACGGCGATTCGAAGGTCGAAGACGCTGGATAAGAATACTTTTTATTATGCTTTACGCCTGGATGATGGAAATGTGCTGCGGGTGGCGAAAGAGACTGGCAGCATTCTGCGGGTTTTGGTTAGTGCTTTGCCGGATATTATTGTTATTATTGTTGTTGTGATGTTTTTGATATGTATTGTGCTGGCGCAGTTTTTGATTCGCAGCTTGATGCGGCCGATTGAACAGATGGCGACGGATATTGATCAGATTGAGAATGTGAAGCCGTATGATGAACTGGTGCCGTTTGTGAATAAGATTAACCAACAGCATTTGGATATCTTGAAGAACGCTAAGATGCGGCAGGAATTTACAGCGAATGTGTCTCATGAGCTGAAGACGCCGCTGACTTCGATTTCGGGGTATGCGGAGTTGATCGAGACAGGGATGGCTTCGGCGGATGACGTAAATCGATTTGCTGGAGAGATTCGGAAGAGTTCTTCTCGGTTGTTGAATCTGATTAATGATATTATTCAGCTTTCGCAGTTGGATGTTGTGGATATGAGTGTTACTTTTCAGGATGTAAACTTGTATCAGGTGGCGGAGAGTTGTGTGGAGACGCTTAAGGATAGTGCGAAGAAGCATGATGTGACGCTTAAGCTTCAAGGGGCGCATTATACGGTGAATGCGAATCCGAAATTGGTTGAGGAACTGATTTATAATTTGTGTGATAATGCGATCCGGTATAATAATCCTGGTGGGAGTGTCGTGGTGTCTATTGGCAGGGTTGTTGAAGGAATTGCGGTTTCAGTGAAGGATACTGGGATTGGGATTTCAAAAGAGCATCAGGAGAGGGTGTTTGAGCGGTTTTATCGGGTGGATAAGAGTCGGTCTAAGTCTACGGGGGGGACTGGATTGGGGCTGGCGATTGTGAAGCATATTGTGGCGCAGCATAATGCGAAGATAAAGATGAGTAGTGAGGTTGGGGAGGGGACGGAGATTACGGTTATATTTTGAGGACAGGTGGTTTTTTGGCTGGTATGGGGACGGAAGTGGATGAGGGCAAAGCATCTGCAGCCGGGGTTCCTGCTTCCCTTCAAAACCAGAGCATTTTGCTATTATTTTCTAACTGAAACAGAGTCAAAATTTACGGGTAAAATGTTTTTTGGTGAAAACTTTTACCCACAAATTTTGACTCTGTTTCAGTTAGAAAATAATCAGCACATGCTATGGCTTTGAAAGAAAGCAGGACCCCGGCTGCAGATGCTTTGCCCTCATCCACTTCCAGGGCAGAGCGGTTTGGGAAATATGTTAAAAACTAAACAAGGCTTAAACAAAGGTGTAAACGTAAAATGGAGTTAAATGGAGGTGGTTGGAGTGTTTATGCAAGAAGTAGAAAATAACAATGCATTTTAGTTAAAAATATTGAGTAAATAAAATATTTATAGGCAAGAATCCTATAGAAATAATAATAGGTAAGGGATATAATTTACTTAACAAATGAGAAACAAGTATAAACATAATATGAACATGGTGAATGGGAGGTGTGGTAGTGAAAAAATGGAGATATGCGATTTCTTCTGCTGATGAGGCACCGATGACTGCTCCTATTCTATTGAAAGGGAGTATCTGTGATAATTTGAAAAAGGCGGCTGATCTTGGATATGATGGGATTGAAGTTCATACGCGGGAAGATGAAGAGTATGACTTTGACGAGATTAAGAAGGCGGAAGAGGCGTGCGGTGTTAAGGTTGCGATGATTATTACCGGGAGGTTGAATACTGAAGGGTGTTGTAATCTGATCGATGATGTGCCGTATGTTGTTGAGACAGCGATGAAGCGGATGAAGGATTACATTGATATGGCCGGGAAGGCTGGCGCGGATATTGTGATTGGCTGGGTGAAGGGTAATGTTCCGGCGGGGCAGAAGCGGGAGAAGTACATTAAGAGACTGGCGGCTAATCTGAGGGTGCTTGCACAGTATGGGGCCGAACGGAATGTAAGGCTGAATCTGGAAGTTATTAATCGGTATGAGGTTAATGTTTTTACTACGGCTGAAGAGACAATGGAGTTTATTGAGGCTTATCAGATAGATAATTTGTATGTGCATTTGGACACGTTTCATATGGGGATCGATGAGAATGATCCGGTTGAGGCGATCAGGAGATGTAAAGGGAAGATTGGGTATTTTCATTTGGCGGATAATTCGAGACAGTATCCGGGGCGGGGACAGTTTGATTTTAAGAGGATTCTGGCAGCGCTTGATGAGGTTGGATATGAAGGGTATTTGTCGGTGGAATGTTTGCCTAAGCCGGATGAGATGACTGCAGCGAAAGAGGCTATTCGGTATATGAAGGCAATTGAGTAATTTTTAAGGATATACATTAAGGGCATATATTAGGGACATTAATAAGTGAATCATAAAATTTAAATATAATTTTCAAGGAGGTAATTGATTATGTCAAAATGGCAAATCCCAGCAACAGGCGGCAATATGGAAGCGTCAAATGGTATTTATTATCAGAACATGACTAACAAAGAGGTGGCAGAGCGTTTGAAAAAGAACGATGTTTTGCTTTTGCCGGTAGGATCCACTGAGAATCATGGTCCGAGTGCTCCGTATGGAGAGGATACATATCTGGATACCAGACTGTGTGAGCAGGTTGCAAAAGCTACAGGGTGTACAGTGGCACAGCCGATTTGGTATGGATCTCATCCGTATCATCATTTGGGACAGAAGGGGACGATTATGATTCCGGAAGAGATTCTGGCTGATTATCTTTGCTATGTGTTTGCTGGATTCTGGAATACAGGATTCCGTAAAATTATCGTAGTGAATGGACATGGACAGGACTATGTAATTCCGTTGGCAATTCATAAGTTCGGAAAAAAATTCCAGGTTCCTGGTATTATCCTTTATACACATTTCTGGAATGCGGCAAAAGAGCAGCTGGATACCAAGGAAAATGGAGGACCATACAATACACCGTTTATTCATGCGGATGAAGTTGAACAGTCATGGTCACTGGCACTTTTCCCAGAACTGTGCAAGCAGGAAGATGCAGTGAAGACAAGTTCCGCTCCATTACTTCCGCCAGGACATATCAACAACTCAGCTGAGCGTGGCGCAGGACCGATTAAATGGTATAACGCATTTGGCTCTTGTGGTATGGAGTGTATCTGCCAGCCGGAAGGTGTTATCGGTGATGCTTCATTGGCAGATGCTGAAAAGGCAAGAGAGGGTGTGGAAAGAACATTGGATTATCTGGAAAAACTGGTTAATGATATTCTGGAAAAATATCCGGCAGGAGAGCTTCCGCCAATCGAGATGATGACTCAGAGAAACAGGGAAGATATCGAGGCGGTTATTAAAGGCCCGAACGAGCCAGGCGGACGTCATCTTTATACGTTGACATACTAATTTCAGGATATAGAAATAAGAAGTTTATGCATAGATATATGAATCTTTAAAAGTGAAATGTAAGAAGTCTTAAGTACTAATAGGAAGATTGAGACCAGTAAAAACAGGTCTGGATTTAGAGGAGGAAAGAAATATGAAATGTAAACAGGCATTTATGTATGGACCACATGACTTAAGAATTGAGGAGGTAGAATTACCGCCATTACAGCCAAATCAGATTTTAATTAAATTA
>Ga0153922_1000115_pt1 | contig 31358 bp, 28 predicted proteins | sample TSNJ006MetaG_FD_104723 | JGI IMG/M metagenome (GOLD analysis project Ga0153922, IMG submission 104723) | Attine ant fungus gardens microbial communities from New Jersey, USA - TSNJ006 MetaG | ecosystem: Host-associated > Fungi > Mycelium > Unclassified | place: USA: New Jersey, Brendon T. Byrne... | reverse complement strand
TCTGGCCGTCGACCTTCCGGGGCGCGGAAGCAGACCCGTCCAATCGGCGCCGGTAAGGATCGCCGACTGGGTGGATTCGGTGGTCACCGATGTCGAGAATGCCCGATTCGACGACGTGGTCATTGTTGGTCACTCCCTCGCGGGGGTGACGATCCCGGGCGTCGTCGCCAAGCTCGGCCACCCTCGGGTGCGCGAGGCGATCTTCGTGGCAGCCTGCGTTCCCCAACAGGGTTCAGCCGTGATCGACTCACTCGACGGCCCACTTGCGCTGTTGGCGCGGTTCGGCGTGTCGATCCGTCGATCATTCCCGATGCCCACTGCCGCAGCACAATTCGCGTTCTGGAATGGAATGAGTCGCGATCAGCGGAAGTTTGCGGCGGCCCGGTTGTACCCGGAGCCGCTGAGTGTCATGGCCGAACCTGTTGATCGCACCGACATGCCCGAGGAGGTGGCCCGGACCTGGATCCTGACGCTGCGCGATCGATCGATGTCGCCGAGACGCCAGCGACGCTATATCGACGAGTTGGGTGGTGTGGACACCGTGATCCGTGTCGACGCCTGCCACGACGTCATGTACAGCCACCCAGGGCTGTTGGCCGCGATCCTGATCGAGCGTTGCCGCCGTTGGGTCGTCTAGCAGAAGGAGCGTCGATGACCACGCACGGCATCTCGGAAGACGCGCTGCTTGCGCAGGAGGCGTGCTTCGCGCGGGCTTTCGCCGACGGCGATCCGGGCATCGCACGTGACCTCTATCAGCCCGACGTGGTGTACGTGAGCCCGACGGTACGCCTCTTCGACTGGCCGGCCGCGATCGAGGGCATCGAGCGCACGCTCGAGTTCATCGCGCTCACCATCCGTGCCTGTGCGGCCATCCGCTATGAGGCGGTGGAGCACGCCATCACGCCCGCCGCGGACGCGGCGTTCGTGCGCGCACAGTTCGACTGGACCCAGGGTGCGGAACGCCTGCGCTCGACGTACGTGGTGGTCTACCGCTATCGCGACGGCCGGATCGCGCGCCAGGAGCTGTACTACGACCCGAGCGGGCCACTGGAGCAACTCGGTTGAGCGGCGCGCCCGGCTCACTGCCCGTCAGAGCAGTCCGAGCAGATGCAGGCTGGGGGCGTATTTGACGATGATCGGCTGGGTGACATGCGGAATGTCTTTGTCAGGGCCGATTTTCGCCTCCTGCACGGCCTCGCGGAACCGATCGGTGGGCGCAATTGACCCGCGGATCGGTTTTTCGGGTCGCTGATAGTTGTGCAGCAGCGGCAGCAGCGAGTACTGGCGCTGCTGATCCGGCAGGGCGCGCATCGCGGTCTCAAACCGCCCCAGCCAGGTGCCGTAGTCTGCGATCCGCGCAATGGGATAGCCGGCGTCAATGAGCCAGTCGACGTATTCGTCGAGCCCGATGCCGTCGTCGTAGGGGTTCATCACGTGATAGGTCTCATACCCGACCTCGATTCGTGAGCCGAGGGTGGCGACGGCCTCGGCAATGAAATCGACTGGCAGCCCGTCGAAGTGGGCGCGTTGCCGGTTGCCGTGCGCGTCGAGTTCGTAGAACGAGGCCGGCGCGATGCCGGTGGCCACCAGCGAGAGCAGCAGCCGGGTGAACATGTCGGGCACGTTGAGCTGGCCGGCGTAGTGGGCGTCGGCCAGGATCATGTCGCACCGAAACACCGCTACCGGCAGCCCGCACAGATCATGGGCCTCGCGCAACAGCACCTCGCCGGCCCATTTACTGTTGCCGTACCCGTTGGCGTAGCTGTCGTCGATCACCCGGGTCGGGGAGATGACCCGGATGTCGGCATCCTCGACAAACGCCGACGGTTCGATCTGATCACCCACACCGATCGTCGACACATACGTGTAGGGCTTTTGTTTCGTGGTGAGTGCCAGGCGGATCAGCTCGGCGGTGCCCACGACGTTGGGGCCGAACAGCTCGCTGTAGGGCAGCACGTGGTTGACCAGCGCTGCGGGGTCCACGATCAGGTCGACGGTGTCCGCCAGCCGCTGCCAGGTGGCCACACCCAGCCCGAGGTTGGCTTCGCCTTTGTCGCCGGCCAGCACGACCAGATGCTCGGCGGCCAGCTCCTGATAGCGCGCCAACAGCTGCGGGTCGCCGCTGTCAAACGTCGCATCGAGACGGGCCCGGGCGGCGGTGTCGTCTTTGGCGCGCACCAAACAGATCAGCGTGCCGTCGACGGCCGCCAGCCGTTCCAGCCACTCCAGAGCCAGGTAGCGGCCGAGGAAGCCAGTCGCGCCGGTCAACAGCACGGTGCGCACCTCAGCGCTTGGCCCGGGCAGCGTCGGGGCGGCGGCCAAACTCGCGGCATCGAGGAACTTATCGAGGGTGAGGTCGGCCGCTGCCACCTCGCCGGCGTGGCGACCGTGCACCGACGCAAAAGTGGGCCGCTGTGCTCCGGGGCCGCGTTGTTCCTCGATGTAGTGGGCGAGGGCGGCCAGGTCGTTGGCGGGGCTGATGATGACGCCGACCGGCACGTCGATGTCGAAGATGTCGCGCAGCAGGTTGGCGAATGACAACGCCGACAACGAATCTCCACCCAGGTCGGTGAAATGCACATCGGGCTGCAGATCGGCGCGTGAGGCGCCGAGCAACGCAGCCGCGGCGCGGCCGATGGTCTCCAGTGCCGGCCGGTCGGCGCCGTGCTGGCGCAGCTCGCGCAGTTCGTCGGCCTGGACGTCGGCCAGGTCGGCGTATAGCTGCTCCAGCAGCGGGCCGTAGTGCTCCTTCAGCTTGGGCCGGGCCAGTTTGCGGATGCCGGTGAGCAGACCGTTCTCGAGGGTGAATGGTGTTGTCTCGAGGATGAAGTCGCGCGGGATCTCATAGGACTGCAGGCCGGCTTCCAAGGCGACATCCTGTAACGACTCGGTGATCAGCGCCTTCAGCTCATCAGGATGCCAGTGCGACAATGTTTCTTGGGCCGGCACGATCACGGCAAGCAGATAGGGGCGGGTGCTGTTGCCGTAGACGTAGATCTGGCGAACCAGCGGACTGTTGGCAAACGCGGCCTCCAGCTTCGAGACGGTGACGAACTCGCCTTGGGCGAGCTTGAGCACGAAGTTGCGACGGTCCAGATACTTGAGCCGATCGGGGCCGGTCTCGGCCATGACGTCACCGGTGCGGTAGTAACCGTCGTCGTCGAATACATCGGCGGTGACCTCCGGCCGTTTGTAGTAGCCGGGGAACATGTATTGCGTCTTGACAAGCAACTCGCCGCGTGGGTACGGCCGGTCGGTGTGGAAGTAACCCAGATCCGGCACGTCGACCAGTTTGTAGTCGATCACGGGCGGTCGTTGAACCTGGCCATCGAGGAAGATGAACCCGGCCTCGGTCGACCCGTAGCCATCCACCAGATGCAAATCCAGGAAGGACTCCACCCATTCCCTGACTTCGGGCGAGATCGGCGCCGAACCCGTCAGGGCCGTGATGCACCGTCCGCCAAGCAGATTGTGCCGCAGCTCGTCCATCACCTCGGCTTCCAGCGCCGCTCGGTCGGACCCGTCGGCCGCGCGCTGGTCCATTTCGCTCTGGAATTCACCAAAGAGCATCTCCCAGATCCTCGGCACGAAACCCAGCTGAGTCGGCCGCGCAAGCGCGAGGTCTTCCAGGAACGTGGACAGATCACTCTTGGCGGCGAAATAGCCGGTCCCGCCATTGGCAAGCGTCCGGTAGAGAGTTCCGCGCCCCAAGACGTGGCTCATCGGCATGAAGTTGAGCGTGATCGACGGTGCGATGGTGTGGTGGTCCCACGCGCCCCATCCGGATCGACGCCAGAAGGTAGCGACCAAGTGCTGCGGATACATCGCACCCTTCGGTGCGCCGGTGCTGCCGGAGGTGTAAATCAGCAGCGCCAACGGATCGTCGTCGGACCTGAACCCCGGCACGGCGGGCAACGACTTGCCGCGGTCGATGACATCGGCCAGCGTTTCCACGATCACGGGGCTCGCTGCATCAGCCAACTTCCTCTGCGCGGCGCCGAACGCATCGCGTTGATCATCGACCTCCGGGCGGTAATCGAAGACCACCAGCCGTGTCGGCGCGGGCCCGGCCAGCACCAATTCGACAGCGTCGGCAAGCCGATCGACGCTGGAGGCGATCATGACCGGCTCGGTCTCGGCGACGATGGACTGCAGCGCAGTCACCGGTGCGCCGGTCTGCAGTGGCACGGCCACCGCCCCGTTCTCGACCAGTGCCAGGTCGACGGTCGTGTAGTCGACGCTTGTGAAACCCAGCACACAAACACGATCACCGGGCCGCACCGGATCGTTCGTCCAGGCGCTCGCCAGCGCGGCCACGCGGGCCCACAGCTCGCCGTAGGTGATGGTCTCGAACCGGGGCAGTAGTTCGGCCGAGGTGCGGCCGGTCTGCGGGTCCGTGACGAGTTCGACCGCGCGCTGGCCGAGCGCGGGCCGCTGCGCGTAGCCTTCCATCGCGGTCCGAATTATCTGCGGCAGCCGCAGACCCGGCTGCTCGATCTCCGCACTGACCTCTTCGCTGGGCCGCGCGGCGGCGAACTGCGGATCGGTGGCATACAAACCGGCTATGCGGCGCTCAAGCCGGTCCTCACGAGTAGACATCGAAAAAACCTCTGTCTGTGATCAAGAAAGCTGACGGCGCCATTGACGACAGAGAGATTTGACTTTGACAAGATTGATGTTAGTGACTTTAACCATTCGATTGTGGGTGCTGACAACACATTTCGGTATTTTTCCAGTTAGCCGGTACGTCGCATTCCAGGTGGCACCCGTCGCCCGGACGGACTCGGCGGCCGCTCCGAATACCGGCTGACCGGGGGCCCCGATGGGTGCCAACCGGTAACGACTTGCGCTTGCCTGCATGGACAATTAATTGATGTTGACGCTGCGGGGGAACCCGTCGCTGGCGTCGGGCATCGTGGTCGCTGCGTCGTTCGTCCTTCTCGAGACCCTTGCGGTCATAGGGCTCAAGCACCTGGCTCCACACGAAGAGTTCGAGACGCTCTACCTGCTCGGCGTTTTCGTGGTCTCGACCGGGTGGGGATTGGGTCTTGCCATGACCACATCCGCGGTCAGCGCCTTCGCCCTTTCCTACTTCCGTGGCTGGCCGGCCAAACACTTCATGCTCTTTGAGCTCGGGAACGGCGTGGTCATCGTCGTGTTTCTGGTTGTCGCGTTGTTGACCAACTTCGTCGCGGGCCTGGCACGAGCACGGGCAGCGGAGGCATACCAACGCCGCCAGCAGGCGGACGCGCTTGTCGAGCAGCAGTCCGCCCTGCGGCAAGTGGCGACGCAGGTGGCCCGCGGGGCTGGCCCATCCGAGGTGTTCGCCACCGTCGCCGAGGAAATGGCGCGGTGCCTGCACGCGGAAAGCACCGCGCTGCACCGCTACCAAACAGACGGGTCGGCCGTTATTGTCGCGAGCTACCGCGCCCCCGAATCGCGACACCAAGCTGTCGCCGTCGGCCACCGCCTCACCCTGGAAGGCGACAGCGTCTCGGCCATGGTGCTACACACCGGCAGACCAGCCCGCCTAGATCGCTACGATAACGCCGCGGGCTCCGCCGCCGCATGGGCGCGCGCCTTGAACATCCGCCAAACGGTCGGCGCTCCGATCGTCGTCGGCGACCGCGTGTGGGGCGCAGCCGTCGTTGCCTCGTCACGACCCGAACCTCTGCCGGCCGATACCGAGGAACGCATCAGCGACTTCGCCGATCTGGTCGCCACCGCAATCGCCAACGCCGCCACCCGCGCGGAACTCATCGCTTCGCGCGCACGGATCGTCGCAGCCGCCGATAACGCCCGGCGCCGCTTCGAACGCGACCTGCACGACGGCGCCCAACAGCGGCTGATCACGCTGGGCTTACAACTGCGCCAGGCAGACGAATCGCTGCCCGCCGACCCGCAAGCCGCCAAGACGCGGCTGGCGCAGATTGCGTCCGGTTTGACTGCCGTCTCGGCCGAGCTGCGAGAGATCTCCCACGGGATTCATCCCGCCATCCTCTCGCGCGGCGGGCTGGGTCCGGCGATCAAAACACTCGCCCGCCGCTCCGTTGTGCCAGTCAAACTCGATCTCGAAATTCAAGGCCCGTTGCCCGACTTCGCGCAGGTCACCGCCTACTACGTTGCGGCCGAAGCGCTCACCAACGCCGCCAAGCATGCTCAGGCCTCCGAGGTGACCGTGTCGGCCAAAACAGAGGAGGCGGTCCTTAAGCTGTCGATCCGAGACGACGGAATCGGAGGAGCCGACAGCCGCAAGGGATCCGGACTCATCGGGCTCAAAGACCGTCTCGAAGCGGTCGGCGGTCGATTGCGGATCGAGAGCCTTCCCGGAAACGGAACATCGATGTGTGCCACGATCCCGCTGGCCGATCCCCCGCCAAGTCGGTGATGCGATCAAGTTTGGTCTATTTGGCGGAAACGATGTCGAGGATGACCCGTGTGGAATGGGCGGCTCAGAGCCGGCCGCGACTGCGCGGACGTTGCGACGTGGGACTCACCGCGCCGAGCACCGCGGTGAACTCGGCGATCGAAATGTCCTCCAGGTGCTCGACTGCGGCGATGATGTCGGCCCGAAGGCCGTCATCGGCGAACGGCTCACCCAGCCAATGGAATTTGTCGACGACACGTTCCCACGACATCGGCCGCGTCGGTGATCCTTCGAAGTCGGATTGCTCCCTGTCGAACTCACGCCCATCGCGCAAAGCGATGTGGACGCGGGCCGAAGCCCGTTGCGGGTAGGCCGCAGTCAAGTCCGGGGCCGGCCGCACGTCGACGCGGGCCAGCAGATCTTGCACATCGCTGCGGCGGACTCGCGTGGTCTCAATCTGTTCGGGTCCCACCTGTCCGTCGAGAAGAGCCACCGCGCACAGGTATTTCAGGTTGTAGTCGGCCTGTTCCTTGGTCTGTGGATTGTCCTTGCCGCCGTAACTGCCGCCGCCGGCGAAGTCGTATGCGCCTTGGAACACCTCGAGCGTCACGTGGGCGACATCGTCGCCGCGCAGGTTGTGTTCGTCGCGGATAGCCAGGGTCGTGTCGATGATGGCCTGACCGTGGATCAGCGAGCAGTACTGCTTGAGATATGTCTGCTCGACAGCGGCCAGTGACCGGTCGGCGGTGCGGAAGTCGATCGGCTGCTCAAGCAATTGGACCAAGCCGAAGGGGCCGTCGATCAGCGCTTTGGGACCGGTGACCCCCCGCGCGGCCAACAGCGTCGTATACACGGCGCGCATCCCGGTGATCGCCGGCGAGATGCCTTTCCAGTTCGACATCGGCTCGGCGTGCACCGCCGCCAGCGAGACGTTGTCGGCCGTGGACGCGGCGATCGCCGCCGCGGTGTGCTCGGCGTCCAGGCCCAGCAGCTTGGATGCCCCGGCCGCAACAGACATCGCCAACTGGAGCGCATGGTTGAGACCGCGCGCCATCAGCGGAACCTGCGCACTGAAGCGGCATTGCACCTCATAGGCGATTGCCAGCGCCAGCAAGAAGTCCGCACCGGACGCCTCGACGTATTCGGCCATCGCCAGGATGGCGCCGAAATTGTCGGCGGGGTGGCACAGCCCACCGGGCGTCAAATAGGTGTCGAGCAGATCGGGATAGCGCACCAGCACGGCGTTGAAGAACGCCACTTGATCGACCGAGCCGCGTCCTCCGCCGATAAAGGTGGCGGTGGGCCGGCTGCTGAATTGTTCGGCGTGCGCACGCATCGCCGGGATGAGCTCGCCGTCGAGCGCCCCCAGCGCACAGGCGATGCTGTCGAGCACATTGCGCTTGAGAGTCCGCAGAGACACTGCCGGGATATCGGAGGCTTTGGCGTCGAGGACGAACTGACCAAGTTCGTCCACCTGGCTTCCTCTCATCTGAAATCCCTCATCATCGACCGGTCGGATCTGTCACGGAAACCGGCCTGACTGGGCCGCGCCGAGGGTCGGCAGGCTGCGGGGGTTCGGCCCATTGGGCGCCGGTTGCGGCGAACAACCGCTCGATCTCGTCGACGTGCATGTCGGCGAGATCCCATACGTCGGGCACGAGTTCACGGTCGACGATGAAACCGAAGTCGAGCCGGTCCAGATAACTCACCACCGTGATGTTGAGGCCCTGTCCGTCGGTGACGATCGATACCGGGAACTGGTGGCAAAGTTTTGCGCCGGCGAAGTACAACGGCTGGCGGGGCCCGGGCACGTTGGAGATCACCAGATTGAACGGCAGGGCTATCCGGTCGCCAAGCCGCAGCCGGGACGCCAGCCGCAGCGCGGCGGTGGCGAGCACCGGCGGGGAGAACCGGGTGATGTCGACGAGCTCATTCGCCGGCACCAGGTTGAATAGGCGTTTGGCGTCGAGCATGGCCTGGCGGCAGCGGGCGACGCGTTCGAGCGGATCGGCGCAGTCGGTCGGCAGCTCGGCGACGATGGCCGACACCCGGTTGGTCCACGGGTCTTCTTCCTCGCCGGTGCGAATCGACACCGGCACCATCGCCCGCAGCGGCCGATCGGGCAATGCGTCGTGAGCCAGCAGGTATTGACGCAGCCCGCCTGTACAGATCGCCATCACGATGTCGTTGACCGTGCCGCCGGTGGCGTCCTTGAGCCGCTTGACATTGTGCAGCGACGTGGTGCGCATGGCGAAGCGGCGGTGACTGGTGATGGTCTTGTTCCACGGTGTCGGTGGCGCCGGCGTTGCCGGCAGCCGGATGCTGGGTCCATCGTCCTTGCCCAACCGGGCGATGGCCTTGATACCGGCCCCGGCCCGGGCGGCCGCACTGCTGACGCTGTCGATGCCGGCGGTGTCGGCGAGCTGACGGACAATGCGGGCACCGAGGCGCATCGCGGCGAAGGGATGGGTGGCCAGATTTCCCACCGCCCGGCGCACTAGCTCGACGTTGCCCGGCAGCGGTTCGGGCTCCCACGACTTGCCCGCGCCAGGGGGTGGCGCGTCGGGCTCGGTGTCAGTGAGGATCTCGAGCATCAGCTGTCCGGAGGCGCCGTCGATGGTGGCGTGGTGGTATTTGGTCAGCAGTGCCCACCGATCGCCGTGCAGGCCGTCGATGACGTAGACCTCCCACAGCGGCCGCGACCGGTCCATGGGCCGACCGACGATCCGGCTGACCTGCTCGCCGAGTTGGTCGACCATGCCGGGTCGGGCCAAATGGATCTCGCGGATGTGGAAGTCGACGTCGAAGTTGGGGTCAGCCACCCAGTATGGGTGGTCGAGCCCGAACGGCACCTGGACCAAGCGGCGCCGCAGCGGCTCCAGTTCGCCGACCATTGAGGCGAATTTGGCGTACACCGCGGCATACGGGTCGTAATGAGGGCTAGGCCGTTCGAAGATCGTCAGGCCGGTCACATGACCGAACGTCGTCGGCGTCTCCATATAGAGGAATGTCGCGTCCATGCCGGGGAGTTGCTTCACCGATGGCTCCTTGGGTTGTCGCGTTTGCGGCTCAGGTGGTGGGCATGCCGCCCTCAACGGGCAGCGCGGTGCCGATGGCGAAACTGCCGGCGTCGCCGGCTGAACATGGCCCAATGCCACGTGTTGGAGGTCTTGTCCGAACGGCCCGATCGGTCGTGGCTACGACGAGCACAGACAAGTTGTAGGTGGTCATGTCGGGTGCTCTTCGAGATTAGTACGCGAGCCCACCTGGCCGGGTACAAACTCCCCGCGACCTCATCGTCGTCGATCGGGTGCAACGCACGCTCACCGGAAAGGCCGACTTGCGACACGCGCTCACCACGGAATACGGGGGGCGCCGGCCGGCGCTGCAGATCAATTCACTTGAGCGCGTGGGTGAGTAACCGTTCGCTGGTGTCCCACAGCTCTCGGGCGGTGTCGATTTTGTAGGAGTCGGTCGACGACAGGGCGGGCTTGTTGCCCTCGAAGTACATGCCGGTCACACCGTCGAAGCGCGGGTCGGCGGCCAACGCGGCCAGGTGGCGCCCGGACGTACGGGTGCTGTTGACCCCGGGCAGGACGCGCAACGCGGGCAGTAGATATCGCCAGGCCAACCGCTGCAGCGGCGGATAGTCGCCAGCGAGGCCCGAGCCGGGCATCAGTCCCGGATCGAACGCGTTCACCGTCACCCCCTGGGAACCGTGGTCCAATCGGCGGTCCAGCTCGTAGGTGAACAGCAGATTGCACAGTTTGGAGGTGGTGTAGCGGCGCCGGCCCTCCTCGGAGGTCAGTTCGCCGGGCGGCTGGGCCAGGTCGGCGGCCGTCGTGTACCGGGGGTGCGGCATGCCGGTGAACCTGGCCGGGTCATGGGTTCCGCTGCTGACGACCACGATTCGTACGGGTGCGGTCAACGTGTCGAGCAGTCCGGATACCAGCGCGAAATGGCCGAGGTGGTTGACCCCGAACGTCATTTCGTAGCCGTCGGCGGTGGTGTGCGCACCCGAAACCAGCTGCACCCCGGCGTTGCAGACCACCGCGTGAACCGGCGCCAGCCCGGCGGCGGGTACATCGTCGATGAAACCGCGCACCGACGAGAGCGATGCCAGATCCAGCGCCATCACGGTGCATCGCGCGCCGGCGCCAAGTTCTTGCACCGCGGCGGCACCGCGCTTCGGGTCGCGCACCGCCAGGACCACGTGCCACGACGGGTCGCTGGCCAGCAGCGACTGCGCGCAGCGAAGGCCCAGGCCGGAATTGGCTCCGGTGATGATCACGGTTCGCGTCGATTCGGTCATTTCTCCTCCAGAAGAATTGGTATCAGCGCGGTCAGCGCCTGCCAGAGCCGCCGGTACATCCGGGGCACATCGGTCGTTTCGGGTTCGAGGTGTCCGGCGAAGAAGACACCGTCCGAATACGCGACGGCGAACGCGGTGAGTTCGGCGACGACACGTTTGGCCTTGGCCGGCCGTGTGTCGTCGGGCATCAGGTGGCTGATCGCATCGCGGAACCCGGCGATCGCGGCGTCGCGCACCCGCCGCAGCACATCGGAGACCGCCGGGTCGTCAATGCGTTCCAGCGACAGCATGTAAAAGAGCCGCAGGAAGTCCGGATGTTGCGCGAGCAGATTCGCTGCCCCGCTGGCCCGGGTTTCCAGGCGGCCGCCGGCCTCATCCCAAGAGGGGATCGCCGCGAAGAACCGGTTCGCGCCGCGTTCCATGACGGCGGCGAGCACGCCCTCCTTGGAACCGAAGTGCCAGTAGATGGAACTCGGCGGAAGACGGCAGGCCTTGCGGATATCGCTGATCGACGTCGCCGCATAACCACGGGTGGCCATCAGCTTCTCGGTGGCGTCAAGGATCTGTTCCCGCGAATTCTCGCCCTGCAGTTGTTTTTTGGTCAGGGGCGCGCTCATCGGCGGTCTCCTTCGATCCAGGTGCCGTGAAATCCGAACCGAACGCGGGCGGGCAGCTCGATAACGGCCTGCGTCGTCAGCTCGGCGGCATCGACGATCACCAGGTCGCTGGCGTCGCGGCGTGGCTCGTAGACGAACGACAACAACCAGCCGTCATCCTCACCACTCGCACTACGCGCCGGCACAAAAATCGCCTCGGAGGGCACCCGACCCTTGCCCGGTGAATAGCCGGTGCTGACGCCGGTTCGGCTGTCGTGCTTGACGATCGACCCAAACGCCACCGGCACCTCGGTGAGATCACCGCCGATGGTGTAGCTGATCGCGTGGCGGCGCCCCATCAGGCGTTCGTTGATCCGGGGAAACTCGACCAACCGGTCATCCAGCATCTCTTCGCTCACCTGCCCGCTGCTCAGGTCAAAGGTCCAGCGGCACAGCTGCGAGCGCACGCTCTGAGCCAAAATGTCAGGCTTGCCTACGGTCATGAACTGGGGATACCGCGGCGCCTCCAGCGCGATCGTGTCATCGCGCTCAAAAGCGTTGACGGAGTGGATGAAAAAACACGGGTCGATCTCAAACCAGCGCACGTCGGCGTTGCGGCCGTCCTTGGGCATGACACCGACCCGCGCACCGTAGTCATCGCTCCACCGGTACGGGAACCCGCTCACGGTGAGAAAATCCGCGTCGAATACCACCGGCAGGTCAAAGAACAGAACGTGACGTTCCGTCATCGCCCAGTCGTGCTTAAGCGTCGGGCCCTCGACATCAATGATCTCCGTACGCTGCCACGTGCCGTCGGCCGCGATGACGTGATACTGCAGATACGGCGGCACCGGTGCGAACGAGATCAGAAACATCTCCCTGGTCACCGGATAAATCTTCGGATGAGCGGTCACCGGTGCCCGCAAACGGCCCGCAAAGTCATAGCGCCCCAGGGTGTTCAGCTCCGTATCGATCTCGTAGGGCAGCCCTGACTCGGCCAACGACAACACCCGGCCAGCATGGGCGACCACGGAGGTGTTCGACGTGTTGGGGAAGATGTTCACGTCGGCGGGCCCGCCGGCCGCCGCCATCGGGGTCTTGTCGGCCAGCGCTTCGGTGCGCACCCAACGGTTGCGGTACCAGACCGCCCGCCCGCCATGCAGTTTGACCCCGTGGACCATCCCGTCGGGAACAAACCAGTGATAGGTCCCCTCGTAGGCCACTGGCGGCGGGTTGGGGCCGTTGCGCAAAAACACACCATCGAGCTCGGCGGGAACAGCACCAGCGACCGGCAGATACCAGGAGGTGAGCTCGTCGTATACCGGCGCGAACACCCCGTTGGCGTAGGTCTGCGGTATGCCGAACTGTTCAGCCGGCGCATGGGTGGTCGTCATCGTGATCTCCGCATGTAAGGATCGTTCCAAACGGAACAATAACCCTTCCAGTCACCCCTGAAATGGTCCGGGTCTCCCGTCTGCGTACTATTACTATAAAAACAGCAATATGGCGATCCGAGGCACTGGAGGACCAACTATGGACCGCGACCAGCTGATCGACCTCACCCGCCGCGCACTAAAGTTGGCGCGCGACAAGACAACCGACCTTGCCCCCTCGGAGTTCACCGTCGCGGCCGATGACTACACGTCGGCGGATCGCCTCGCCCGCGACAGGGCGATGCTGATGGCCAGTCCACAACTCGTCGGTTACGCATCCGAACTGCCCGGGCCGGGGACGTTCTGCACGAAGACCGTCATGGGCCGCTCGATCCTGATGACCCGAACCACCGACGGGACGGTGAAGGCGTTCGACAACGTCTGCCTGCACCGCCAGTCACAAGTGGTGTCGGGATGCGGCAGCGCCCGCAGGTTCACGTGTCCGTACCACGCGTGGACATATGATCTCGACGGGAAGTTGGTGGGCGTGCCGGGCAAGGAGGGATTTCCCGAAACGAACTCGGGCTCAGCGCGATTGACCGAACTCCCGGCGACCGAGTGCGCCGGGTTCCTGTGGCTGGCACTCGATCCGCAAGTGCCGCTCGACATTGCCGCGCACCTCGGACCGCTGGCCGACGAACTCGAGTCATGGGGTATCGGACGGTGGTCCCCTCTGGGTGAGAAGGTCCTCGCCTCGCCTATCAACTGGAAACTCGCCATCGACACGTTCGCCGAGAACTACCACTTCGCAACCGTGCACAAGAACACGTTCGCGACGATCGCGCGGAGCAACTGCACGGTGTTCGACGCCTTCGGACCGCACCACCGGCTGGTGTTCCCGCTCAACGCCATCTGTGACTTGGACAAAGTGCCTGAGGATCAATGGGATCCGCTGCAGAACATGGTGGTCATCTATGCGCTGTTCCCCAACATCGTGATTTCGGCGACGATCGCCAACGGCGAGCTGTTCCGGGTGTACCCGACCGACGCGCCGGGCCGCTCGATCACCGTGCACCAGAACTCGACGCCGCTTGACCTGTCCGACGAATCCGTGGCCGCCGGTGCGCAAGCGGTGTTCGACTACGCGCACGGCACCGTCCGCGACGAGGATTACGCGCTTGTCGAAAGATTGCAGTCCAACCTCGAGTCAGGGGTGCGTAGTCATCTGGTGTTCGGCCGCAACGAACCTGGGCTGCACCACCGACACTCGTCGTGGTCGGCCGCGATCGCTGAATCACGTGGGTAACAGCGCACCGCCTCAGCCCGATGGGAGCATCAGTACCCGGTTGTTGCCGCTGTCGGTGATGTAGACGTTGCCGGCACTGTCCACCGCCACGGCGGTGGGGTTGTTGAGGCCGGTGAGCAGCGGCTTGGGGGTGGTTGTTCCCGCTGCCAGCATCAACACCTGATTGTTGCCGGTGTCGGCGATATAGAGGTTGCCGGCGGCGTCGACCGCCAGACTGGCGGGGTTGTTGAGGCCGGTGACCAGCGGGGTGGCGGTAGTTGTCCCGGCCGCCAGTTTCAACGCCTGATTGTTGCCAGAGTCGGCGATGTAGAGATTGCCTGCGCTATCCCGCGCAATGCCAGCGGGGTTGTTGAGGCCGGTGAGCACAGGGGTGATGGTGGCTGCCCCCGCCACGAGTTTCACCACCCGGTTGTTGCCGGAGTCACTGATGTAGAGGTGGCCCGCGCTGTCCACTACTACACCGGTCGGCCTGTTGAGGCCGCTAGCGAGGACGACGGTCGTGGAGCCGCCCCCGGCTGGCACTTTTGACACCGTGTTGGCGCCAGTGTTGGTGACGAAGACGTTGCCGCTGGTGTCCACCGCAACACCGGTCGGCTTGTTGAAGCCGCCGGCCAGCACGGTCGGAGTGCCGCCTGCGGCCGGCACTCTTTTCACATCGTTGTTGCCGGAGTCAGCGAAGTAGACAAATCCGCTGTCCACCGCCACACCGGCGGGGTTATTAAGGCCGGTGGCCAGCACGGTGGTGGCGCCGCTTGGTGTCGTCACTTTCACCTGGTTGTTGCCGGAGTCGGCATAGTAGACGTTGCCGCCTGTGTCCACCGCCACACCGGCCGGGTTATTGAGGCCGGGGACCACTACGGTCGTGGTGCCGCCCGCCGCCGGAACCTTTATCACCCTGTTGTTGCCCGAGTCGGCGATGTAGACGTTGCCGGCGCTGTCCACAGCAAGACCGGCGGGGTTGTTGAGGCTTGTTGCCACCGGGATTGGGGCGGCGGCCGCCGCCACTAACGCGTCCATGCGTGGGAATGTAGAACGGTGACTGATGCGCGTCAATGATCGACCAGATCCCTGCGTTGGCGGGCGGCGCTCATGATTCCGGTTGCGGTTGCGGCTTTTTGAGCGATCGCGAGTTCGCGCGAAGAGCAGTCACCAAATCAGCCACGATCTCAGCCACCTGCGCCGAATCCGCATCGACCTTTTCCAGGCACGCGATCGCCTCGTCCCGTAGGCCCGCACCAATCAACCGTCGCACCTCGGCCACCATCGCCGCGTCCCCAACCGCCGCCTCCAGCACATCGAGCAACTCCCAGTCCCGGTACATCGCGATTGAGCGCTCGTAGAACGCAAATCCGCTCGCCGGCCTCCCGCGCATGGTTCCCTGATACCGGTAGGGACCTTCCATGTATTCGATCGGCAACGCATGCGCGGGCGCAGCCACCAGCGGCTCACCCACCAGGTCGAGATCGAGCTGTCGTGACGTGAGCCGGTGCCGGTCGGGCATGTACCTCGCCTCTGACAGCGGCGGGAGCAGCGTGGGTACCGACTGAGGCCAGCGCACAAAGCTGGCCACCGCGACGTCGATGTCGTCCGCGTATTCGGGCTCACCGGCGGTCGGGCTCGTCGTCGCGCCCGAAAACGGTTGCAAAGCATTACGACTCATCCGGTCGAACTGTCGCCAGATGCTCAGGTCGACGCCGTTGTCGAGGTTGATCGTGCGCCACTCGTGGCCGCAGGCGCGGGGGTCATCACCGGTGCCGCCACCACCGGCATACCGCGGGAACCATTGCCGGTCGACGTGACCCGCTTCCCCGCCGACCGTCTCCTCGACCGCCCCCCATCGCAGTGTCCCGGACATCGCCATGCCGGTCTGGAAGTACGAATACGTGCCGGCCTGCCCGAAGCACGTGATCTCGCCGTTGCATGCCGAGGCTCCGACCGGCACCGGCGCGCGTGTCGGCGTGACATGCAGTCCGAGCCCAATCGCGTCGCCGGCCCGCCCCGTGCCGACGAGCTCGACGTCGTAGGTGTAGGGCACCAACTGGTCCCGTTCGTCACGGCATGTCCGCCATGACGCGGTCCCGGTCGAACTCTGGTATGCCATGTCCAGGTGACCGACGGCACTGGACAACTTGGGTACCGCCCCGGGTCGCAGGTTCGCGGGCGGCATGTCGTAATCGGTAAACGTCGCGTACGTGCCGTGGTCGAGGTCGAACAGCGCGAACGTGTAGAAGTCGGCGACGACGGTGTGCCGGGGACGGTTCTTGTTGAAGATGGTCAGAAACGCGAATTTGCGCCCGCTGCGCTCGCCGGTGAGTTCTCCGGCCAGAAACCACGTGTCCGACTCATAGTCGGGGTGTTCCGCCTCGGCGGCCGGGAAACGGAACTGCACGTCGCCGGCCACGAGCTCGAACGGATACCGACGCCAGTCATCGCCCACCGCGGCCACTCCAGTCCTTTTTTTGCTATGTTAGCCGTAATAGCGATATTGACCGAGCAACGGGGCGGTGGCTGTCATGAAATCCCTTGTGTACGACCAGCTTTTCATCGGAGGCCGGTGGCAGACACCCTCAACCGGCCAGAGGATTTCGGTGATCTCGCCACACACCGAGGAGCCCATCGGCGAGGCGCCCGAGGCCGCACCCGAGGACGTCCACAGGGCCGTCGCGGCGGCCCGGCACGCGTTCGACAACGGCCCGTGGCCGCGGCTCTCGGTGTCCGAGCGGATGGAGAAGGTCGAGAAACTCACCGCCGTCTACTCCGGCCATGTCGACGAGATGGCTGACCTCATCACCGCGGAGATGGGCTCCCCGCGAAGCTTTAGCCGGCTCGGACAGGCGGCGGGGGCGCTGGCGCAGATGCACCTGGTCATGGCGACCGCGCGCGAGTTTCCTTGGACCGAGCGGCGGCAGGGCTTGTTCGGTGAGGTCCATGTGCGCCGCGCTCCGGTCGGCGTCGTCGGGGCGATTGTGCCGTGGAACGTACCGCAATTCCTGATCATGCCCAAGCTGATCCCGGCCCTGATCGCCGGCTGCACAGTAGTGGTCAAACCCGCACCCGAAACACCGCTGGATGCGTTGTGGTTGGCCGAGATGCTCGAAGAGGTCGACCTGCCCGACGGCGTGGTGTCGATTCTTCCCGGCGGCCGCGACACCGGGGAAAGCCTCGTCACGCACCGCGGCGTGGACAAGATCGCCTTCACGGGCTCGTCGGCGACCGGCCGCCGTATCGCTGCCCTGTGCGGAGAACAGCTCAAGCGGGTCAGTCTCGAGTTGGGTGGCAAGTCGGCCGCGATCATCCTCGACGACGCCGACATCGGGCACACCGTCAAGAGCCTGAAGATGGCCGGCTTGATGAACAATGGGCAGGCGTGCGTGGCCCAGACCCGGATCCTGGTCAGTGAACGACGCCATGACGAGGTCGTCGACGCGCTCGCGGAGATGATGTCGGGCCTGCAGGTCGGCGACCCGACCGACGAAGGAACCGACGTCGGCCCTCTTGCGGCGCAACGCCAGCAACACCGCGTACAGGGATACATCCAAGCCGGGCTCGACGAGGGTGCCCGCATCGTCGTGGGCGGCGCCGACAAGCCTTACGACCGTGGGTGGTATGTCCGGCCGACGTTGTTCGCGGATGCGACGAACGACATGCGGATTGCCCGCGAGGAGATCTTCGGCCCTGTGCTCACGGTGCTGAAGTATTCCGACGAGCGCGACGCGGTCCGCATCGCCAACGACAGCGACTACGGTCTGGCCGGGTCCGTGTGGACCAACGACATCGCACACGGCTTGGAGATCGCCGAACAGGTTCGCGCGGGCACCTACGGCATCAACATGTACACGCTCGACACCAGTTGTCCGTTCGGCGGTTTCAAGCAATCCGGCATCGGACGCGAGTTCGGCGCCGAGGGGCTCTCGGAATATGTGGAGTTCCAGTCGACGGTGAGCGCCGGCAAGCTGCCGTCGTAGGTTGTCAGACTCCGCGGCGAATGCCAACGCTCCCAACGCTCATTTGGCGCCATTGTCGTCGAAAAGCCGGATCCCAACGGCCGCAGCGTGCGGGTGGCATGGCCACCAAGGACAGTTTGTGGCATCCGGTTTTTTTGCTCGGACGCGCGCCCCACCCGTGACAGCATTACGTTCCTCGATGACGCTCATGGCTTACTCCCCCCAAGGGAATTTTCCACACCGAGATTCGAGGATCGACGTCCACGGTGGCCGGGTCAACCGAAAGCGCATGTAGCAGTGAGAGCTTGACGATGCGCGTGGAGCCCACGATGAAGATGAAAGCCAACGGAATCTCGGCGAACAACGCCAGCGCCACGCTCCACCAGAGATCGGTTCCGGTCGCGCTCATCACATCAAACCAGGCATCGCAGATGAACAGCACCCCGGTGGCAAAGGAAAACACCGTGACCAGATGGCGCCCCAAGACCCCCAGCACCGCAGTGGCAAGCAAGAACACCACCTCCAAGACATCAAATCCCACCCATAATTCGCGCCAGTGCCCGGTGTCGTAGCGGCGCGGCAAAGAATGGGCAAGATAGATGATCCAGGGAATAAGCCCGATGGCGGCGGCCCAGGATAACCAGGACCGCGCCCGGCCCAGATCATTGAGGAAAGACGTGGGGTTAACCATCGAAAATCTCCGGACAGGCAACTCCGCCGGTGGCAGGAGAACTAGACCAAACGGAACACGTGCATAGCACGTCTGTAATTCAACACGACCGAAACCGCGGTGGCGCATCTCGGGCTCAGCGACGCTCCGCCAACGCTGTCGTCAGGGAGCACATCAAGGATCGCACCAGCCTGTAAGTCCAATATGTTGGTTTCACGGTAGCTTCGAGATCGAGTTTTTGCGACGCTCATATCTCGTCTGTTACGAGACAAGCTAGGCAGGGCTGCGGACTCACCGCCCTTTATCGCTTCTTGCCGCGGACGGTGATCTTGACCGCCTGGGTGGGGGGCTTGAAGGACAACGACGGGGTCAGGACGTTCAGGCCGACGATCTTGCCGCCGGAAATGCCGACGATCTTGCCGCCGGAAATGTAGGGGCCACCTTTGGGGGTGTACTGGCTATAACCTTCTTCCACAATAGGTGTCAGCGCCTTGTTCAGCGGGTTGGTGATCGACGCTGGCACGCCCGCGTTGACCAACGGCTGCACCAGCGGCAGCGTCGGTTCGGGGACCACATAGGTGGTTGTGGTGCCCCCGGCGCTGTTGGTGACCTGTGACTGCTCGACCGCGTTGGCCGGAACCGTACCGACCTCGTCCGTGCCGTGCTCCTGCAGCGCGCCGAGGATCGCGTTGGCGTCGGCGACCAGATCCCAGGGCCGGTCGGGGGCGTTGGCCCAGCCGTCCCACTGTGCGTTCACGATGACGATGTTGTACGGGCTGTCCGCGGGCAGCGGCTCCTGCGTGTAGTTGAGCAGCGGCACGGTGGCCCCGGCGGGGATGTAGGTGGCCCCGAAGCTGCCAGGCGCGGACGGGGTGCCGAACTCGATGAACGTCAGCTTGCTCGGCGACGGGGCGCTGGGGTTCGTGTCGAGGTAGGTGATCTCGCGGTCGATGACGATGGTCCCCATCGACAGGCCCGTCACCACCACCGGTTGCCCGCTGGACACCGCGTTGAGGATGCTGGTGTTGAGTGCGGCCTGCCCGATGTTCAGCGACGTGTCTGCGCTCGGGTCGATCAGTGACGCCGGGTAATCCACGTTGGTCGAGGTCGGGATACCGGTCCAGTTGGCCCCGATATTCGTCGCGTCGGACAGTCACTCGGCGTGGGTCGTGCCGTTGATGAGCTCGGTCAAAGGTTGCTGGTCTGCCCCGTTGATCGATACCCGTGTCTCAGCCCAGGCGCTCGGCGCGGCCAGGATGGCGGCAGCGACCAGCGCCGCCCCGTCGTTCTCGTGATCGTCAACCTTTACCGCGACAGTCATGCTCCATGAGAATCACAGCAATAGCGGTAGCTGGCCTGGTGGCCAGCACGCTGGTATGACGAAAATGCCATTCGTGCCTGTTCGTGGAACTTTCGACCCACCTACTCGTACTCCAGCGAGGGGTAGGCAGCTGTCTCTCCGCGTCCGTTCGGTGTTAAGTCCAGTAGGCCCCAGATCGGCCAGATCGGGTCGAGCGGGCTGTTGTCGCCACGCACGAACGTCAGCTCGCTCGCCCACCGATGGTGTATCCCGTCCTCGTCGCGTGTGAACACGTTCAGAACCGGGAGCTGCTCGCCCTCAGGTGTTTCCCCGTGGTAGTCGCGGTTGAAGGTGTTGTTCCGCGAGGACAGCAGCCGCAAATTGTGCCAACCGCGTTCCTGTGCGTAGGTGCCCAACCGAGCGGGGTCTGTTTTCGCGACGACGACGAGGTTGACCCGGTCGGAGAGGTGGGGGGCAGGTCCATTCAGTCCTTCGACAACTGACGTGCATGACGGGCATGGTTGCTCGGCAAGCGGCAGCGAGACCGTCTTGCCCTCGGGGGCGCCGGCTCGGGGGTCTTTCGACCAGCGCGGGAACATCATGTGGTAAATGACCAGCGTGTCCTTTCCCGGCGCGAACAACTCCGAGAATTTCACCTCACTGCCATCGACGGCCGACTCGAAGACGTAATCCTCGGCGACGAGCCCGCCGGCCGGGAGCGCACGGCGCTTGGCGGCGACCTGTTCGTTCAGCCGCCGGAGCGCGTCCTCCAACTCCAACAGCTGGTTGCGCGCGCGCCGGTATTCGCTCGACTCACCGGGGAACGTGACGTTCGGGTCGCGAAGTGTTGCCCGCCATTCGTTCATGTCACGTGGACTGCCCTTGGGCGCCATGGTGTTTCATCCTTTCGTTCGGAGCCGCATTTTCGATGATGGACTGTTACCTCACGCTGCCTGCTTAGGCGCACTTCCGGCCATTGCTGCCGGCATCTCTCTGCGCGAAAACCTTGTCAGTCGCGTACAGCGCGTTAAGCACTCGCGGGAAGCCGGTGTAGGGAATCAGGTGGATGATCGCCTCGACAATTTCGGCCTTGCTCAATCCTGCGGTGAGGCCGGTGTTGATGTGCAGTTCGAGTTGGCGCTCGGTGCCCTGGGTGATCAGTGAGGAGATGGTGATCAGCGCGCGCTGCTTCTTCGTCAGGCCGGAGCGGCTGTAGATATCGCCGTAGGCGAACTCGATGATGAACCTCGCGACGTCGGGGGCGAGGTCTTTGAAGTCGTCGGAGATCTTCAGGTGGGTGGGGATCTCGCTGTTGCCGGTCAGTGTGTATTCCATCAGCGTGGCCAGTCCGCGCTGGTATCGATCTTCCGCCATACCGAGTCCTTGTAACTGGGACGGTGCCCCGTTTAGTAGATGGCGCCCGGTTCCTCGGTGATTTCGGGCAGGATCACGCCGCCCTCCAAGGCATTGGCGCCCGGGATCTCCTCGATGAAGATCGCCACGCTCTCTTTGGTATCCCCGGTGATCTCGCACCACGCGTCCGCGATTCCGTGGATGAGCTTGGCCCGGACCTCTGTGGACCGGCCCTCGCGGATGATTCCGACCATCCGCGACCCGTTGACAGGCTCGCCTGCAACGAACATGCTCCCCGGCGGGACCTCGACGAAGGAGCAGTGCACGTAGGCGCTGGGGGCGCCGGTGACCTCGTTGTGGACCTTCGTCATCGCAGCGGCGACCTCGGCCTTGTGCTGCAGCGTCGCGCCGCCGGTAGGAACGGTGAATTGGTAGTAGGGCACTTTGGCACCTCCAGGGTGAGTGAGCCACTAGGTTCGGGCTCGGCTTGTTCTTGATACTTTCCAGGGAACCGCGGCGACGAACGTCCGTCCAGGATCGAATCCCTACCTGTCCTCGGCGAGACTTCCCACTGCAGGCAGCGCCCGCCGCAGCGCGGCTGCGTTGGCTGCCGCCCGCCGTGTCTAGTCGGCGCGCTCGAGGCTGCGGTAGTGCGGATCGTTGGACGGTAGCCACCACCGCCCGGCTGGTGGGGTGAGCCAATCCCGGGTGCGGGCCACGGCCAGCAGTGACTCCACTATGTGGCGCACACTTTCGCGAGCCTCGTCGCGGCAGTGCAACAGCGACCATGTCCAGAGGGGGATCGGATCGGCGATGGGACGATGCCCCAAAGTTGGCGGGGTAACTGTGGTGGGCCTTTTCGGGCAGGCGAGCACCGGCGCACGGATGCGACGCACGTGCACGTAAAAGGCGTCCCCAATGATGCCGCCGTCGTCGATCTTGATAATGCGAGCGCCGGTATGGGCTGCGAAATCTTCGGCGAACCGGTTCCATGACCACCATGTCGACTCATCGGCGTCGACTAGTACGGTCAGTTGCGCCGCCCCGACGGGTTCGGACGAGCTGACACCGCGAAGAACTGCGTGTAGCGGCTCGGCGCGCAGCAGGTGCGCGGTCAAGCCGTGTTCCTTCACGTGCTGTGCAGTGACCCGGGCCAGCGCTAGATCGAGGGATCGCTTGGCGACGCGGTCAGCTTGGACGTGCGAAGGCAACACCCAGTCGTCGATGCGCAGCGCCGCCGCCGGCCCGATCATCGCGCTGACGTCGTCGGGGAGCCAGCTGCAATACCCCAGTCGCACCGGAGTGCTCAGCTCGGCCGCCCCCCGCCAGTCGGCGCTGGGCGTCGTCGGCTAGAGCCAGAATTCGGCGGGCGTCCCCCAGCAAGGAGCGCCCCGCCTCGGTCAGTGCCACGCTGCGCCGATCCCGCGCGAACAGCTCGGCGCCCAACTCACGCTCGAGCGCGATGATTTGTTGCGACAAGGCCGGTCCAGAGATGTGTACCCGGTCGGCGGCGCGACCGAAGTGAAGCTCCTCGGCAACGGCCACAAAGTAGCGTAGCTGCCGCATTTCCATGCATCGAGCCTAGAAGCTGGCCACCTTGGGGCGGTATCTAACGTGGCGGGTCACCGCCGCGACTTACGGTTCTACACGGGCTCGGTGGCCGTCCGGTGCGAGGCTCCCGAGCGACAGGATCTTCTCACTTCCGACACCGGAAGCTTGGGCCGGCCAGCATCCTCACCGCACGTTGCCGTAATCCCGCAAAAGCTTCCGTGTGCGGGCCCGGCCGTCGGCGGATGCGTCGAAGGGATAGCCGACGAACTCGTCGACACCGGCGTCGCGCAGCTCGTCGATCCGTTCCGTCACGAACTTCTCGTCACCGATGAGCGCCGCATCCTGGGGGTCGCGGTACCCCTCGTGATCAAGCATCGCGCGGTATGACGGCAACTGCCCATATATCGCGAATTGTTCTGCGGCTTGTGCGCGGAGCCCCTCGACGTCATCTGTGACCGCTATGGGGAGCGAGGCGGCTACCTGCACCTCGCTCTCCGGACGACCCGCCTCGGCGGCCGCGCGACGAAGTGTCGGGCCGACGTGTTCCGCCAAGGTCTTGGGTCCGGTCATCCAGGTAACCGTCCCTGCGCAACGTCGGCCCGTCAGCCGCAGCATCTGCGGTCCCAGCGCCGCGATGTATACCGGTGGCGCAGGCGCGTTGGGGATGTGTACTACCCCGCGGGTGGTCACGGTCTCACCGGTCGCATTGGCTTCCTTTCCGGCGAGTAACGGCAGCAGGCCATCGAGGCATTCACCGAGTCGGCGCACGGGCTTGTCCCACGGAATCCCCCACATTGCCTCGGTGACCATGCGGTGGGTCATGCCCAACCCGAGTATGAACCGACCACCGGAGATCGAACTGAGCGTGAGGGCGCGCTGCGCCAGCAACATCGGGTGCTGGTTTTGAATGGGCAGCACACCTGTCGCCACCTCGATCGTGTCCACTTCCCGGAACGCGACCGCGAGCACCGTCAACACATCGGCTTGCCAGGGCATCTGTGCGACCCATGCTCGCCGGAATCCCTCATCTCGCACCTGGGCCAGTTCCGTTACGAAGTCATCGATCAGCGACCGGCTGGGGTCGTCACCGAGAAAGCAATTCACGCTGATTTGCATTGAATCCTCCTAATCCTCTGACGCCGAGCACTTCGCGTCGGCATATCGGCACGCTCAGTTCACAATGGACGAGCGCCGAGCCTCGTTCAGCCGATTTCGTCGATCAGATCGACGCTCACGGTACCCCGAACATCGTCGGATCCGGCGCGGTCACTTGGACACACGTGGTGAACTGAGCTTCCGATCACTGCGCGGAGGAGACACGGGATGGGCCACTACCGATCGAACGTGCGAGACCTGGAGTTCAACCTGTTCGAGGTTCTCGGCCTCGACGCCGTGCTCGATTCGGGAGCCTACGGTGATCTGGACACGGCGACGGTGCGTGAGATTCTCCGCGAGGTGGCGCGGCTGTCCGAAGGGCCGATCGCAGACTCGTTCGTCGAGGGCGACCGCAACCCGCCGCGGTTCGTCCCGGGTGAGCACACCATCACGGTGCCGGATTCGGTGCGGCGGACCGTGGCCGCGTTCAAGGATGCCGGGTGGTGGCGGATCGGGATGTCCGAGGTGATCGGGGGGGTGCCCGCACCGGCCCCGGTGACTTGGGCGGTCAATGAGATGATGGCGTGCGCCAACCCGGCCGCGCAGTGGTACAGCACTCCGGTCATGTCGCAAGTCCTCGCGCTGGTCGGCACCGAACAGCAGAAGCGTTGGGCGCGAATCGGCCTGGAGCGTGGCTGGATGGGCACGATGGCGCTGACCGAACCCGACGCGGGTTCCGACGTCGGCGCGGGGCGCACGAAGGCGAACCTGCAACCAGATGGCACCTGGCACATCGAGGGTGTGAAACGGTTCATCTCCGGCGGCGATGTCGGTGACACTGCGGAGAACCTGTTCCACGTCGTGCTGGCGCGTCCGGAGGGTGCCAGACCCGGTACGAAGGGCCTGAGCCTGTTCTACGTCCCGAAATACCGGTTCGACCCAGACACGCTTGACCTGAGGGAGCGCAACGGGGTGTTCGCGACGGCGCTGGAAGAAAAGATGGGCTTGAAAGCGTCCCCGACCTGCGAGTTGACGTTCGGCGCGACCGACATCCCCGCCGCCGGGTATCTGGTCGGCGACGTGCACGACGGCATCGCCCAGATGTTCAAGGCCATCGAGTACGCGCGGATGATGGTCGGTATCAAGTCCAGCGGGACGCTGTCGACCGCGTATCTGCACGCGCTCGACTACGCGAAGCAGCGTGTGCAGGGCCACGACCTGACCCGCGCCGCGGACAAGACCGCGCCCCGGGTACCGATCATGCGCCACCCGGACGTGCGGCGAAGCCTCATGTTGCAGAAGGCGTACGCCGAAGGGCTGCGCGCACTGTACATGTACGCCGCCGCACACTCCTACGACTCCGGGGTCGCGCTGCTTCCGGGCGTGGACGCCGACCTGGCGGCGCGTGTGCAGGATCTGCTGCTGCCGATCGTCAAGGGCGTCGGATCCGAGAAGTCCTATCAGTGGATCAACGAAAGCCTGCAAACCCTCGGCGGATCCGGGTATTTGAAGGACTACCCCATCGAGCAATACATCCGAGACACCCGGATCGACTCGCTCTACGAAGGCACGACGGCGATCCAGGCGCTGGACTTCGTGTTCCGCAAGATCGCGCTCGACCGAGGCGTCGCCTTCGCACATGTCGCCGGCGAGATCGCCGCGTTCATCGACAACATCACCGCCGACCGGCTCAAGGCCGAGCGCGCACTCCTCCAGGCCGCCCTGTCGGACGTGCAGGCGATGACCGCCACGATTACGACATATCTGCTTGCCGCAGAACATAATCCCACGGAGCTGTACAAGATCGGGCTGGTGTCCGTGGCTTTTCTGCACGCCGTCGGCGACATGCTCATTGCCTGGCGACTGCTCGTGCAGGCCGACATCGCTGCTGCCGCAGTCGATGCCGGTGCCGACGATTCCTTCTACCGCGGCAAGCTGGCCGCCGCCTCGTTCTTCGCCAAGACCATCCTGCCGGCAATCTCGGCGACCCGTACCGTCGTCGAGAACGTCGACACCGACCTGATGGACCTTGCCGACGACGCCTTCTGACTCCTCAATTTCGAGTCAACAACGCGATCATTGCCCGTAACCCATCGGCGCTAAAGCGATTACCGACTGCGTCGCCGCGAAAATCAGATTTTGGGTGTGCCCTCCATGAAGTAGATCATGCGGTCATCGAAGTGCAGATGGGCCAGCCGGTGCTCCGATTAACCCCAATGCGGCCACGACGCACAAGGACGGACCAGCGAAACCGTGGTCATGATTCCCCTGTCATTCAAGTCCCCTCAAAGCGCGTGCGAACGGCTCATGCTAAACCAGCGGCTACAGGGTGCCCCGATTGATAGCAATTTTCTATCAGCTCGCTCGGACGAGAGCGACTGTGCTTAGATCGTCTCGGTAGTTTTTTGCCCGGTCGACATTTCCTGAGGAGATCCTGTTGGGACGTTGGAAGTTTGACTTGATTATCATCCGGCGCGCGATAACGGGCGTCGCGACCGCGACATGCCGCTGAGACCGCCGACCGAAGCCGAGCTGCGCCATACGTTCAACGAAGTACTCGACGGCATCCTCAGCGGCCAGCTGACCGGGTGCCCGACCGACACCGGTCTTGATCATCGGACCGAGGACATCCTGAATCTTCTTGCGCGCCAGCCCGGCAGGAAGCGCCCCAGCGACATCGCCGCCTGCCTAATCGAATTCGAGCGCATGCTCGATGGCACGCATGCGCGCGAAGACGCTGCGGCCGATGACACTGAATGGGCCGAGTTGCTCGCCGAAGATCCTGTCGATGGCACGAACGCGCCCGACTCGCACCGACAAGAAACGGACGCAATCGTGGACGAATACGGTGGCGAAACATTGTCGGGAACGACAGAGCGCGAGTCCGAACAGCCCACTCTCGGCGAACTGGAAGAGTTCTTCATGGGCGCTTGGCCGCTTCTCCGAGTTTTCGAAATGAACTTCGAGGCTGACAGGGAGAAGATGCTGGACTTGTTCCAAGCGGTTTCGCAGTTCTACCCGGACCCCGACCGACTCCTTCGCCAGCGTGTAATCGAGGCCCTATCCGAACCAGACGATGATGAGGAAACTAACCCCGATCGGGGCTTAGCAAGGTAACGAGACGATGCTAGGTGGTCGCGAATTATGCGGTCGCCCATTCCGATGAGATCGAAGGTGATCCGTTCACTCTGCGTCCACGGCGTCACCTAGTCGACTTTTTGCGCCCTCGACGCAGAGTCAACGCCCAGAAAAGCGGTGCCGGTGTGACTCACCCGCATATCTCCAGGGTGACCTCGGCGGGACAGCACGGCTCGCCCCGCTGGTTGAATACCGTGATCTCGAGGTCCGCGAGATATCTCGGTGCGCCACCTGACGTGTCGCAGCGCTTGTTGGTCACCCGCCCCCGCCCGACCATGGAGTCGCCCGCGTAGATCGAACCGACCATCCGCATCTTGCGCCGCACCACCCGGCTGTACGGACCGGCCCATTCGGTCGCGATGCGGTCGATGAATCCGGCGAGATGCATCGTGTTGACGAAAATCGTTGGATGCCCTTGGCTTTGGGCGTAGGCCGGATCGTAATGCCCTGGAAAGTAATCCCAGGTCGCGCCCGCGTTCATCACCACCCGCTGATAGTCGATTTCGTCGACGACCTCGGGAAGGTCAGCCGGCGCGCTGATCTCGTCCCACGACCGCGGCTCCGACGTCATGACGCCGCCGGAGTGAAGCGGAACAACGTGTTCCGATTCGTGGCCACCAGGACGCCGCCGTCCCGGTAGACGCTGTCGCATGTCTCGACGAAATGCCCGTCGCCTAGGCGTGTTCTCTTCTCAGGTGACACCGACACGACTTCCTCGACAGCGCTGAGCCGGTCGCCCTCTAGGATCGGCGTCACGAATTCGGCTTCGTTGGAGGCGTTGATGAATGTCGTGCCCGGCAGCGGGACGCGTATCGCGATCGACGCCACGCCTGGCGCTCCGGTCGGCAGCCACGGCGGCGGAATCAGCAGGCCCATCAGCAGCGCCGGCGGCGCGACCAGACCGCCCCACAGTCGGCACGCGAACTCCTCGTCCCAGTACGCGGGATTGCCGTCGCGCACCATCGACGCAAACTGCTTGATCCGGGCGGCGCTGACCGCTGTCCCCACGAACCGCGGCTCGGAGCGGGCGCCCACCATTCGCAGAGCATCTTCGTATCTGCCGAACGCGAACTCGTAGCTGATTCTCACCGGCTCGAACCGGTCGTGCGCGGCACCGGATCCCATTCCAGTTGCCGCGACGTGAAGTACCAGCCTCCTCGTTCGTAGACCAGTCGATCGAAGTACGTTCCGGTGGCGCGCAGCTCGGTCACATCGAACAACAACGCGACACAGCGCTGCGTGGCGTCGACACCGTCGACGGTGATCTCGTGGTCGACCGTCACCAGTCGCTGCCCATTGCCGCCGTCGAAGCCGGCACGCAGGTCGGTGAACGTCTCGCCCGCCCGGGTGTACGTCGCTCCTGAGTGACGAAATGTGGCGATCCAACCGGCCCAGTCGCCCGCGGAGAACAGCCGGTTGTGACGCGCATCGAGGTTGAGGATGGCCGCGCGGCCGGCCAGCCCGTCGAGCACGTGCTGCTGTTGATAGGTCATGGTCATGAATGTCCTCATCCCTTATCGAGTCAGCATGTAGCCGTGGGCTTCTCGGTCCCATGCTCCGGTACCCAAACCTCGGCTGCGCAGCAGGTCCTTTCGGACGCGGCCGATGACGTTCTTAGGGATCTCATCGAGCACTTCGAGGTACCTGGGCACGCAGAAGTACGGCATGCGCGCCGCACAGAAGTCCAGCAGCTCGACGTGGTCGAGCGTCGCCCCGGGCCGTAACGTGACGACGACGAGAATGTCGTCCTCCCCAAGCTCGCTCGGAACGCCCACCGCCGCGGCCTCCAGCACCGCGGGATGGCGCATCACCGTCGTCTCGATCTCGACAGAAGAGACGTTCTCGCCTCGTCGGCGTAGCGAGTCCTTGACCCGATCGACGTAGGTGAGTTCGTTGTCGGCGTCCAGCTTCCCCAGGTCACCGGTCCGAAACCACTCGGGGTGCGCGTCGACCCGGATGCCTGATGACGACGCCGACACGTAGCCCACGCTCATCGCCTCGGGAACCCTTGCACGGCAGACAATTTCACCGACAGTACCGGGATTGACGGGCCGGTCGTCCCTGTCGACGATGCGCACCTCGAACGCTGGGTTGACCCTGCCCGACGTTCCGGGCACGCCCTCGTCGGACACTGCCTTGTACGCGATGGGGAACGCCTCGGTGAGCCCGTACATCGTGACGACGCGGCAGCGGTAGCGCCGTTCGATGTCGCGATAGAGATCCGCCGCGATCGGAGCCGCGGAGATGAAACGCAACGGAAGCTCGCCGTCGCGCGGATCGGGGGGCTGGTTCCACAGCATCGACACCATCGCACCCGCGCCGGCGAAACCGACCGCCCCGCAGCCGCGGACGTCGTCCCACACCTCACTGGGATGAAATCCCGACGCGAGCACGCTCGTCCCGCCGACCAGTATCGGCGCCAACACCGTGGGCGCCGCGCTCAGGTGAAACAGTGGCATCGCGGTCCACAACACGTCACCGGAGCCGAGTTCCCACGCCGACGCGGCCGTGGCGGCCGTGCGAAACAGGTACTGCCAAGTGGTGGCAACGGCTTTCGACGGGCCGGTGGTGCCTGACGTGAAGAAGAGCACGGCGACCTCATCAGGTTCGGCGGGTACCGTCCCCAATGCATCGGTGGACGCTCGGCGCAGCGCCTCGGCCAGTGAATCCCCCACCACCAGTGTGTGAGAAAGCGATTCGACATCATCGGCCACCTCGAGCACCCGGGAATGCCGCTCGGCGTCGGTGATGACCGCCTTCGCTCGACACAGCCGCAGCGCGTGCAACAGAAACTCGCCCTTGTTCGCGGCGTTCACGGCCGCCGACACCGCTCCGATCCGCGCCGCGCCCAGCCAGAAGTACACCCACTCCGGGCATGTGCCCGCGAACAGCGCGACGGTGTCACCGCGGCTTACCCCGAGGCCGACGAGCACGTTCGCCGCGGCGCGCGACCGGTCGCGCATCTGCGCGAACGTCACAGGGTTGCCAGCGATCGACATCATCACCCGGTCGGGAAACTGCTCGGCGCGTAGATCGAGCACCGCTGCTACCGCGAATCGCTCCACACCGAACGCCGATGGACCCCCGCAGGCCGAAGGTACCCCCGCGGCCATTAGGCGTTGGCCGCCGCCGGATCAGGCGCGCCGTCCGCCGCGTATCCGAAGTCATCCGGGGCGGGTTGGGTGCCGGGGTAGAACCGATGCGCCCACCGGCGAAGCGAGGCATAGTCCCGCGCCTCCTCCGGGGCCAGATTGGGCTTCTCGAGGTACTTCATGTTCTCCCAGGTGAAGAAGTCCTGTTTGACCACTTCCTGCTGCAGCTGCAGGAACTTCGCGGCGCGGCCCGTGGGCGCGTCCCCGGTGTCGCCGGGCTCGCGAATGGATGCCTGGGTGTAGAAGTAGTCGGTGTAGTCCTCGTCGACCGGTGTTTGGCCGGTCACCTGGATGGTGGCGACCAGCTCCGACGGGAAACGCACGATTCCCAGACCCAGCGAATAGTTGTCGTAGATGATCTTGGCGTCGACGGGCCCGTGGGGAGTCAGCCACGTCTTGGCCCGCCCGCCACCGAAATTCGCGTTCACCGTCGCGTGCAGGTGATACCCGCTGACCTCGAACGAGGCGGTGGTCGCCGCGCTGTTGGCCTTGTGCACATACTGCACGTGATAGGGATCGGCGGCGTTTTCGATGATCATCTGCGGATGCACTTTAACGCGGTTGAGCATGCGGCTGTGCGGGTGCAGCGGGTAGTACTCGTCGGTTTCGAGCTCGGGAAGCACCGGCGGTTGCCAGTAGGGCGCCCGGCCGTGCCGTTCGTGCCACACGAGGATGAAGCCGTACCACTCCGCGCACGGGTAGGGGCGCACCCGAACGTTGTTCTTGCAGCCGATCTTGCTGTACGGGATCAGCGCATTCGTGCCGTCACCGTTCCAGTGCCAGCCGTGCCACGGGCAGACGATCTGTTCGCCCTCGACCGTGCCACCGACGCCCATGTTCGCCCCAAGATGCTGGCAATAGGCGTCGAGCACATTGATCCGCCCCGATTCGGTGCGGAAGATTACCAGCTCTTCGCCGAAGTAGTGCGCGCGCTTCACCTGGCCGGCAGCCAGATCCGACGCGAAACCCGCGACGAACCAGCCCGTCGGGAAACGGTACGTCGACAGCCGTATTCCACTTGGCCCGAATTCACGCTCCGACGGATCCAGAGACGAATCCAGAGACGAATCCACGACTGCTCTTTCGCTCCTCGCGTCCGCGATGTCCGTCATGCCTTCTCCGTTCCCGACACGGCCCTTCTCGGACAAGGCCCGGTACCGTTGACACGAAGCCTACGCCGCATATTCGCAGTATCCAGCGG